>OIZI01000314.1_pt1 | contig 25776 bp, 15 predicted proteins | sample 1588441 | NCBI WGS metagenome assembly OIZI01 (sample SAMN03283284) | human gut metagenome | biome: human-associated habitat; material: feces | host: Homo sapiens | place: Peru | collected 2012 | reverse complement strand
AGCCTGTTTCATAAACTGCTCTCCCATCAGGAAGCCACGGAAACCGCCTTCTTCACGGAGTCTTTTGACAACTTCCGGATGGGAGATACCGCTTTCGCTGACTCTGCACACATCCTTCGGCAACTGCTCTGCCAGGCGGAAACTGTTTTCCACATCGGTAACAAACGTACCGAGATTGCGATTGTTGATGCCATACATATCAGGTTCGAGTTCAGCATATTCGAAATCCCGGTCGTTGTGCATCTCCAAGAGCACTTCCATTCCGAGTTGGTGCGCCATATCAAGAAGACGCTTACATTCTTCTTTCGTCAGACAGGCTGCTATCAGGAGTACGGCAGAAGCACCGCAATATCTCGCCTGCAGGACTTGGTATTCCTCGATGACGAAGTTCTTATATAATATAGGTATATGTACCCCCACGTGGCGTGCCTCCTGGATAAACTCATCATAACCGCCGAAGTAGTCGATATCGGTAAGGATGCTGAGAGCAGAAGCTCCATTCTCCTGATAAGCCAACGGGATGATGCTTGCCTTACCCTCCTCCTTGATCCATCCCTTGGACGGCGATTTTCTCTTAAACTCAGCGATGATGCCCGTAGAGGACTCCATCAGTGCCTTGCGCATGCTGCCTCCAGGTACCTGTCCGTCATCCGCCTGCATCTTCTGTTCCGTCAGGGAAATCATCTGCCGAGGTTGGATGAAGCGCTTGCGCTGTTCTATCTCGATTCGCTTATGAGCGACAATCTCTTCTAAAATATCCATTTTCAATGTTGAATGTTAAATGTTGAATGTTGAATTAGGCATACGCCCTCAAACATTTGAATTCTTCACTCTTCACTCTTCGTTCTTCACTCTATACTTAACTATTCAGTTCTACAAATTTCTTGAATGTAGCGAGTGCCTTGCCACTATCGATGCTCTCTCGGGCAATCTCCACGCATTCCTCAATACTCTTCTGTCCTTTCTCCATAGCCTGGATACCGAAGGCAGCATTGGCAAGTACGATATTCTTCTGAGCAGGCAGAGCACGGTTCTCAAGTACGGCATCAAAGATTTCCTTAGCCTCTTCCTCAGTAGCTCCACCTTTAACTTCCTCAGGTTTTGCTATTTCAAAGCCAAGATCCTGTGGTTTGAAGATGCGCTCATAATGATTGGTAGTTACCTTGAAATCACTGGTCAGGGAAATCTCATCGTAACCGTCGATGCTATTTACAATACCATAGTCGATACCTAATTTCTGATAAACCTGATTATAGAGTCGCATCTGGTCCAGGTTGGCTACACCGAGCAACTGACACTTAGGCTGACTTGGATTGACCAGTGGACCGAGGAGATTGAAAACGGTTGGGAATTGGAGTGCCTTACGGATAGGACCCACAAACTTCATTGCCTTAGCAAAGAGTTGGGCATGGAGATAGACAATACCCGCCTCGTTGATAGAGCGGTTCAACTTATCCAGATCATCGGTGAACTGCACACCATGGTTTTTGATGACATTCGAAGCACCGCTCACAGAAGTAGCCGCATAATTACCATGCTTGGCAACCTTATAACCTGCACCAGCAATGACGAAGCAAGCAGTAGTAGAAATATTGAAAGTATTCTTGCGGTCGCCACCTGTACCCACCACATCAATGTATCGGTCGCAATCCAAGATGGCAGGAACGCCAGTAGCCAAGATACCATCACGGAAGCCCAATAGCTCATCTACAGTAACGCCTCGCATCTGCAAACCGGTAAGCAAAGCCGTAATTTGCTCCTCAGGGAACTCACTCTTGGTGATACCCACGATGATGTTCTTGGTTTCCTCACGGGAAAGTTCCTCGTGATTCAACATTCTGTTCAAAATGTCCTTCATTTCCATAATTTATTCTCCTATATTTTATTTTCTATTCCCAATCCCCCATTCCTGAGGTATAAATATGAAAAAAGACCTGTCGTAAGTACGGCAGGCCTTAGTTATATCATGGATTCATATCCACGCACGGCTTATCGTCTCACGACTTTTTAAATCTTGAGATACGCCACCACCATGCTGTTGAAGATACGAATGTTGTCATCATATTGTTTATTTTTAAATTCAATTGCAAAAGTACACTTTTTCTATTAAACTACAAACTTTTTGGCGAAAAATTTTAGAATTTAACAGAAAAAAGTTATTAATGGCTACTTTTTGGGTTAAAATCAAGTATTTCGAGGCACTATACATTATTATATATAATAAGGCAAGAGTCAAGTCGATAAAAAAAATACATTTCAAATGTAATAAAGTAGAAAACCTTACGTTATACTAATAAAGATGAAGAAATAAACTGAATCTTTGTATCATTATATTAACTATCATAACAGTAACGCCTATGAAGCAAGTTTTTACTTCCGAAGAAATGAGACCATCCGAAAGGACGATCAGCATTATCAAACAGATAGCATACACCTATCGAACGATTAAGAGGAATGGTAAGTACGAGGTGTACTGTCTTAACTAACGAACTCAAAATATGAAGACATTGGTATCACCATCTTTGCTTTCTGCCAATTTTCTGGATCTGAAAAGCGAAGTTGAAATGATCAATCAGAGTGAAGCCGACTGGCTCCACATGGACATTATGGATGGCGTATTCGTACCCAACATCTCTTTTGGCTTTCCTGTTCTTGAAGCCGTAGCCAAGGCTTGCAAGAAACCTCTTGATGTGCATTTCATGATAGCACATCCAGAAGAATACATCGAGCAGACTGCCAAGACGGGTGCCATGATGATGAATGTACATTACGAAGCATGTACCCACCTGCACCGTACCATCCAGCAGATTCATGCAGCTGGCATGAAAGCGGGTGTCACGTTGAATCCATCTACTCCAGTCTGCGTACTGGAAGATATCATCTGCGATGTAGATATGGTACTGCTGATGAGTGTAAACCCTGGTTTCGGAGGACAGAAGTTTATCGAGAACACCATCAAAAAGGTGGAAAGACTGAGAAAACTCATCAAGGAATCACACTCTAACGCCCTCATCGAAGTGGATGGTGGTGTACAGGCCGAAACTGCCCCACGCCTGGCAAAGGCTGGAGTCAACGTACTGGTAAGTGGAAGTTACGTGTTTAAGAGCACAGATCCTATTTCCACCATCCATGCCCTCAAAGAATTGAAACAGCCAGAGGATTAAACCTCCGGAAATAACATATCCAATACTAGTCTAACTGAAGATATACGTCATGCTTCTTAGCCATTCTGCGAAGATTGAGAAGAGCATAGCGCATTCTTCCGAGACTGGTATTGATACTTACACCGGTAGCCTCAGCGATTTCCTTGAATGTGAGTTGCTGATAGTAGCGCATATACACTACTTCACGTTGCAAAGTAGGTAACTGATCCATCATCTTTCTGACATCAGAAAGAACCTGGATATTAATCAAATTAACTTCTGCATTTGTTTCCAACAAATCATCACCACTGATATTAGACAGGTCATTGTCATCTTTCGATTCAACGACATACTTATAGCGCTGACCACGATACATATCCATCATGACGTTATGGGCAATACGCAACAACCAACCTCCGAATTTTCCGTTAACAGAATATTCGTGGTTCTGAAGTTTGCTTACCACCTTCAAAAACGTTTCCTGAAAGATGTCATTAGCCACCTCTTGATCACGCACCATGAACATGATGTAGGAAAACAACTTCACCTCATTGCGTGACAACAACAAGTCAAAGGCACGATTGTTACCTTCGACATAAAGAAGGGCCAACTCCTCGTCGGTCAAATCTTGTAGATTTCTCATTTCTTAATCCTTTATTTTTAATTAAGTAAATGTCTAATCAATAGGCTATATTTTTAATATATTACACAATATAAGTTAATTATCGTTGGCAAAGATAATAAATTTCTGAGAAACCACCAAAATTTTAACATAAAAAAGGTTGGTTACAGGACGTAGCCAACCAGAAATGAATACTTTGAAGCAAACGTCTTTAAAGTATTACGGGTGCAAATATACGCCTTTTTCCGATTATCTCCAAACTTTTTTAAGGCAAAATTACTTTTTTAACATTGTGTGCGTGTACATTACAAAATAAAATCGTATCTTTGCAGTATCTTTATAAGAGATAAGGTTCTAAACCAAGCTAAATCAAAATTTAATATAAATCTACAAACAGAACAACAAGCATGAAACACTTAAAAACGTTGCTGCTTGCCCTACTACTCTTCCCTACCCTCGCTTTTGCATCGGGATGGAACGACCAGGAGTACAAGCAGATCGAACAAAGTATTCTAAAGCCTCAACTTCATGAGCGCCAGTTTGTCATCTCTTCTTTTGGTGCCAAGACCAATGCGTCTGCAGCCCAAAACCAGAAGGCTATCAACCGACTCATCTCTCTGGTTTCCAGAAAAGGTGGCGGTAAGGTGATTGTGCCGAAAGGAACCTGGAACACAGGTGCCATCGAAATGAAAAGTCATGTCAACCTCGTTCTTGAGGAAGGTGCAACGCTGAAATTCGCTTTCGATACCAATCTCTATCCACTCGTCCGTACTTCTTGGGAAGGTCTGGCTTGTTGGAACTATTCTCCATGCATCTATGGCTACAAGGTGACCGACATCGCCATCACAGGTAAGGGTACCATCGATGGTGGTGGTAGCAACGAGACCTGGTGGCCAATGAACGGCAATCCTCGTTTCGGCTATCAGGAAGGCGTTACCAAAGAAGCACAGCGACTCGGCTCACGTGCCAAATTGCTGAAACAGGCTGAAGACGGCGTACCTTTCGACGAAAGAAAATTTGGCAAGGGACAGGGTCTTCGCCCACAGCTCGTCAACTTCGTACGTTCTGAGCGCATCCTCATCCAGGGTGTCAAGATGCTCAACTCTCCTTTCTGGGTTATCCATCCACTGCTCTCCAAGAATATCACCGTAGATGGTGTGACCATCTGGAATGAAGGTCCTAATGGTGACGGATGCGACCCAGAGGCTTGCGAGAATGTGCTCATCCAGAACTGTATCTTCCATACCGGCGACGACTGTATCGCCATCAAAAGCGGACGCAACAATGATGGTCGCCTCTGGAACCAACCTTCCAAGAACATCATCATCCGCAACTGTAAGATGGAAGATGGACATGGCGGTGTGGTAATCGGAAGTGAAATCTCTGGCGGATGCGAGAATGTATATGCCGAAGATTGCGAAATGGACTCTCCTCACCTCGACCGTATTCTGCGCATCAAGACCAACAACTGCCGCGGTGGTGTCATCAAGAACATCAACATGCGCAACGTCACTGTGGGTCAATGCAAGGAAGCTGTCGTAAAGATCAACCTCGATTACGAGCCAAAGGAGATCTGCTATCGCGGTTTTGAACCAAGCGTATCTCAGGTGTATGTGGAAAACGTAACCTGCAAGAAGAGTAACTATGGTGTGCTCATCATTGGTCGCGACCAGGTGGAAAACGTAACTGATATCACCGTCAAGAACTGTAAGTTTGATGGCGTCATCAAACAGCCTGTCAAGATTACAGGCAAGACCCGTGATGTGAAGTTCGACAATCTCATCATCAACGGTGCCCTCGTTCTCAACAAGGAAAACCATCCATACCAGGCATACAGCGAGTGGCTTACCCATAGCGAGATGAACCGTGTGGCTCATCCATACCTGCTCGATTTCAGCAGCAAACCTAAGTGGAGCTACGTGATGGGCATCGAGATGGAAGGTATGCTCGACACCTATTTATATTATAAGGACAACAAGAGCACTTTCAAGGGCAAGGATGCTGAAGCCAACAATGAGGCTATCCTCAACTACCTGAAGGAATACCCTGCCAAGATGATTGACGAGCAGGGCAATATCACTGGTTACAAGTACGAGGATTTCAATCTCGACAATGTGCGCACGGCAAAATTCATCCTCCGTATGCACAACCTCTTCCCTTCTGAGGGCACCGACAAGGCTCTGAAGACTCTCTTCAAGCAGTTGCAGAAGCAACCTCGTACCAAGGAAGGTGTCTATTGGCACAAGGCTATCTATGCCAACCAGGTTTGGCTCGACGGTATCTTCATGGGCTTGCCTTTCTACTGCAACTATGCGGTACAGACCATGAAGCCTAAGAAGGCAAAGAAATACCTCGACGATGCCGTTGACCAGATGATTAAGACTGACAAGCGTACATACGATGAGAAGACCCAACTCTGGAAACATGCTTGGGATGAGACGCATCAGCAATTCTGGGCTGACAAGGAGAATGGTAAGAGCCAGCATACCTGGGCAAGAGCCTTGGGATGGTATGTGATGGCAATGACCGAATGTCTCGATGCGATGCCAGAGGATTATGCACGTCGTGGTGAAGTGATCGAACTGCTCAACAAGGCGATGGCAAGTGTCGTGAAGTATCAGGATAAGAAAACCGGTGTATGGTATGACGTGATGGACGTAAAGGATCCTCGCAACTATCTGGAGAGCACAGCTTCCAGCATGTTTGCCTATGTACTCCTGAAAGGTTATCGCAAGGGTTACCTCTCAGAACAATATCGTGATGCCGGTATCAAGGCTTACAAGGGCATCTTGAAGGAGTTCATCCAGGTGAACCCTGACAAGACCATCAGTCTGACCAAGTGCTGCAGCGTAAGCGGTCTCGGTCCTGGCGATGGTCCATACGTAAAGAAGCCTAACTACAAGCGTGACGGAAGCTTTGAATATTACATGAGCGAACCTATCCGTGACAATGACCCTAAGGGTGTAGGACCATTTATCTGGGCAAGTTTGGAGATGGAACAGCAGGGTCTGAAAGCAGAATAACTTGCTGATATAGAGCTACCTGAACGCACAGGAGAACTATAATACACAAGAAATAAAAAAAATACTGAGGTGGAAAAGGACTTTTTAATGTTCTTTTCCACCTTTTTTTGTGTTTTTTCGTATATTCATCAAAATTTAATACGTTTTTTGAAACAACCAATTCAAATTTTTACTATCTTTGTACTGTGTTTAGGAATACAACCCATTCGATGTTCTTACCTGGCATCATGTGGGTGTTAGGACTTTCACAAGAGATAATCAACTATATTACTAATTTTAAATCTTAAAGTTTATGAAGAATTATTTACGCTATGCATTTATCGCCGTATTGGCATTTATCTGCAATGTTAGTTTTGGACAAACAGTTATTACATTTACTGCAGAAACGGACAAAGGTAGTTTTGATGCAACTCAAACTGGTACAGGTGCAGGTGCTGACAAAATTACAAAAGACGGAGTAACCATACAGACTAGCAATGGTGCTTTCGCAGCTAAAGACTACAACACTCAAGTTGCACAATATCGCATTTATAAATCTGCAACATTCACTGTATCATCAACAGTAGGCAACATAACAAAAGTGGTCATTACCTGTACCGCAAATGGTACTGCAAAATATGGTCCTGGTTGCTTCACTGGTGACAATTACAAAGCCAGTACAGGAAATGAGGGTACTTGGTCTGGTAATGCGGCCAGTCTGACTCTTACTGCTTCAAGCAATCAAGTTCGAGCAACGAAAGTAGAAGTTACAATTGGCGGTGAAACTGGCGGTGAAACTCCAACACCTCCTGCAGAAGAAACTAAAGCTGAAAATATTGCAGCATTCAAGGCTTTGGCAAGTGGAACAACTGCTACTTTAACTCTCAAGAATGCGCAAGTAGTTTACAAGAACGTTTACACAACAAAAAAATCAGGTGCAACAAACACAGAGTACTATGTTCGCGATGCATCAGGTGCTATTCAGTTCTTCAATACAGATTTGGAATTAAATGTAAATCAGGTAATCAATGGTACTGTAGAGGTTAAGTACACTCTTTACAACGAGATGCCTGAGGCTACAAAGACCGCAAATACATCTGCAGAAAAGTTAACTATTACAGACGGGGAAGCCGCAGTTCCTACAAAGGTTACTGTAGCAGACCTCACATCAAATAAATATCTTTGCGATCTTGTAACAGTAGAGAATGCCAATATAATATCTGAAACATCAGGAACTTATACTAATCAATATCTTACAAATGGTACTGATAAAGTTATGATTTACGACAAGTTCAAAACCAAGACAAGCATCACAGATGGTGAAGGTTTTGACGTAACTGGTATCTTAGTCACAGCTAAGTTGAGCAATAACATCATTAAAGAACTTGCTCCAATCTCTGCTCCTGTACCAACAGGTATCAACAACATCACAACTGATGCAGCAGACGCTAATGCTCCTGCTTACAACCTCGCTGGTCAGAAGGTAGGTAAGGAATACAAGGGTGTCGTTATTAAGGCTGGCAAGAAGTTTATCCAGAAGTAAAAGTAAACAAAATAATCTGATAGGAAACAATTCCATTTATCAGATTCCCTAACATCAAATCCCAGTTTCACGTCGTAACAGACGAGAAACTGGGATTTTTTATTCTCTACATTCAATCACAACCATTCACACACTTCATCATAACGCTTCATCTATAGAAAACTCATTTTGTCATAAAAATATATAAAAGGAAAAGAAAACTACACTTATTACATATTTTATGCTTATCTTTGTCAAGATATAAGTTTCAAACCCAAATATCAGATAAAAGAATCAACCAAAATAACATACTGAAACAAATGAAACAGAAAGTTTTTACTCTATTGGCTGCTTCGCTCATCAGCGCAGCATCCATGGCGCAAGCCCCTGCCTTTCCTGGAGCCGAAGGTCACGGAAGATACGTAACGGGTGGTAGAGGCGGCAAAATCGTACACGTAACGAATCTCAATGACAGCGGAACTGGCTCTTTCAGAGAGGCAGTCAAGTCAGGCAATAAGATCATCGTCTTCGATGTGGCTGGTGTGATTGCACTGAAGTCTGACCTCAAATTCGCAGACAATATCACGATTCTTGGACAGACTGCCCCTTCGCCAGGCATCACCCTGCGCTATTATACGGTTCAACCGGGTAGCAACAACATCATCCGCTTCCTTCGCATTCGCCGTGGACAGGAAAAGAACATCAACGACGGTGCTGATGCCACATGGCAGCGCAACAAGACGGGTATCATCTTCGACCACTGCTCCTTCAGCTGGAGTATCGACGAGGTGGCTTCGTTCTATGACAACAACAACTTCACCATGCAGTGGTGTACTGTAGCCGAAAGCCTCACCAACCCTGGTCACTCCAAAGGAGCACACGGCTATGGTGGTATCTGGGGTGGTAAGCTGGCAAGTTTCCACCACAACTTCGTAGCTCATCTCATGAACCGTGGTCCTCGATTCAATGGTGCCAGATATGGATGGACAGGCTATACTTCCAACAAGGAATACAGCACCTACAAATGGCAGAACGCTGTGCAGGCAGAGAACGTGGATTTCCGCAACTGCGTGATGTATAATGCACAAGGAACCTGCTATGGCGGTCCTGGTGGCGGACAGATCAATATCGTCAACAACTACTACAAGGCTGGTCCCAGCCATAGTTTGAAAGGTACAACTTTGAATGGACTCAAAGTGGATGTGAGCACAGGAAGCGTACGGGGAAACCAGGACCGTATCACCCTTGTCACACTTTCTACACAGAGCAACTCCGACAAAAAACATCCAGAATTATACGACATGACCAGTCGTTATTATATTAATGGTAATACGACCGAGACCACCAAAGGCTCAAAAACTGCTAATAAAGACTGGAAAGGTGTCAGCTATGACAAGGGCATTCCAAGCCTAAACGGCGAATACTATAGTCCGGATGCCAACAACTTCTATGGCGATGCTGTGGCTCATACCACCATCAGCGGCAAGTCTTGTGTCAAGATTAAGATGGACGAACCTGCTCCAACAGGACAAGTAACCACCCACTCTGCTGCCGAAGCATACGAAAAGGTTTTAGCCTATGTAGGAGCATCCCTCTATCGCGACGAAATAGATGCTCGATACATGGAAGAAGCCAAGACGGGTACCGCTACTTACAAAGGTAGCATCACCAACTCTCCAGGTATCATCGACAAGGTATCAGATGTAAAAGGATATACGGAAGACAACTTCGGAACTGGCACACGTCCTGCCGACTTTGATACAGACAAGGATGGCATAGCTGATGAATGGGAGAAAGCAAACGGTCTGAATCCAAACGACGCTTCCGATGCCCTCACCTACTCGCTCGACGAGAAGGATTATTATACAAATATCGAGGTCTATGCCAACTCTCTGGTAGAGAATATCATGAAGGCAGAAAACCAGGATGCCCTTTTAGGAGTAGATGAGTATTATCCAACTACCGTTTCCACCGGAATTTCTCAGATAGAGAATGACCAGGAAGTAGGCAATAGCGCCATCAAATCCATCACTTACTATGCCCTGAATGGGACAAAGTTACCAACTCCCAATAAAGGAGTAAACATCAGAAAGATAGAATTGGCGAATGGGACAATAAAGACAGACAAGGTTATCAAATAGGATAACCTTGTCGGAACCATACCATATCATAGAAAAAGATAGATTATATCGCAAGATAAAACAAATAAAAATCCCCTGCCAGCATATTGCCGACAGGGGGTAACTAAACTATATCCTTAAACCTATGACTAACCTTTTTACGCTTTCAAAAGGAAATTATTTATTAATGAACTTTTTACCATTCTTGATAACAATACCCTTAGCATCATTTGCAACTTTCTGACCTAAGAGATTGAATGTTGCGCCATCCTTAGAAGACTTTGAAGCTTGGATATCAGAAATACCAGTAGTGCCAGCAGCCACGAATTCAAAACCATAGAAATTGATACTACCTATTGGATAAGTGATAGACACATCACCCGCTTTTACTGCAACAGAGACAGCAGGATAAACTTTCTTAGCTACCTCTTCTCCATCAACCATCATGTTAACAGAAACAGCCTCAGACTCCAAGATTATTTTATTAGCCAATTCTGCATCATTCTGTGTCAATATAACATTACGGTCTGTAGCAGAAGTTTTACCTGTACGAGCATATACCTTAAGAGTACCATCTGAAGGCAAAGTAAGAGTCAAATTATTGTTAGATGAAGACTTACCTCCACTCTTCAATCTCTTCGCAAATTTTACATAAGAATCCGCTGTACCAAAATAAGCAGAATTCGCATCTACAACAAGTTTACCAGCAGTATCAACAGTTGTCAGCACCAAACCTTTAGTAGAAAAAGTTGCAGGCACTGAACCAGCTGCATAATCTGTATCAAACGACAAAGTCTGAGCGTTCATACTTGCTGCCATAGCGACAGCTGCAATAAGAGTAAAGAATTTCTTCATAATTGTTACGTTTTAAGTTTATTAATCTGTAATTTGTTTGAAAATTTAAGTTATTAGCTTATTTTCGTTTGCAAAAGTAACACATTATCTGATAAAATAGAACAGAAAAGTAGAGAAATCTCACGCAAACGATTACGTGCATTTCACCGGCATCTTACATACATATTACAGATATTTATTGTATTTTTGCCACGTGAATCTATTTAGGCAACAAATCGCAGTGGATTCATCATACTTGAAACAAACAAGTAAAACTATACAAAAATAAATATAAAATATTATAAATTTAAACCTAAAAGTAACAAACAATGAAAAGAAATCTACTGAGATTCGGACTGCTTAGTCTGTTACTTGTCTTTGCATGCATTGCAAAAGCACAAGATGTTACTGCGATATGGGACTTTCAGAAAAATTTGCCTGAAGGTATCAATACCGCAACTAATTTTCAAGGCACAACTGGTGATGTAAATTCAACAGTTGAGGGCATCACTATGCACATTGATGCAACAACCGGCAAACTAAAAGGAAGAACAAGCGATGCCCAGTTTAATACAGGCACAAAACTTCAGATTCCTGTGAAGTCTGCCAAAGATGTAGTTACTGTAACAAGTTATCCTAACTATCACAATTATACTATTGGTGGTGTTGCAGCGACAGCAGATGTCACAAACCACAAAGCCACTTCTGCAGAAGTAGCTCAAGGCTATGTTGAAGTAATAGCCACTGGTGGCTGCTACCTCTATCAGGTTAAAGTAGTGCACGTAAGTTCCATCCAAGAAAAGGCTCTCTACTCTACCGATTTCACCAACTGGGAGGCCATCGACCGTGCCAAGGCTACCGACGAGGTGGTAAAGGTGAAGACCCTCTACAGCAAGGAGAAACTCAGCTTTACATTCAATGGCGTGGGCGTTTACCCAGCAGGTACCAACGCTAAGTTCCCAGAAATTACCGGTTTCATGCAGACTGCCAAATACACCGGCGAATACAAGGCTGCAGAACCTAGCGTAGTAACATCTCCATTGGCTAGCATCACCAAGATTACCCTCCACCAGGCGGCTACCGGCGGCAAGCGTGGTATCAAGGTATCTGTAAAGGGCGATGGCGATGCAGACTGGGTAGCAATCCACAACGTAGCTATCGTAAATGCCAAGGGCGAAGACCTGACTCTCGATGTAAACCGCACCAACTGTCAGATTAAATTCGAGAACTTCAACCTCGGCCAGAACGCTTACGTTACCGACCTCGCTATCTATGGCAACGTAGATATGAGCAAATCGCCTATGCTCGGAAGCTTCAGCCTCAACGGAGAAAAATATCAGGCTGTTGACATCTTCAATGAAGATGCTACCGGTAAACAATTGGCAACCCTCCTTATCTCAAAGAAGGCAACACTCATCAGCGAGAGCAATCCTCTTACAGACATCACAGCAGACAACGGAACTATCAAGAGTACAACTTATACTACTACAGGCGAGGGCAACGACCAGAAGACTGTAGTGACTATCGTGGTAGAAGCAAATGGTGATGAAGCAACATACGAGCTGACCGTAGCATTCAAGCCAGACTTCACTCTCACCTATTATAATATAGACGGAACTACTGTTATCGGCACCCAAAAGGTTGAGCAGGATGCTATAATCGGTTCTTTCAATCAAGAGGCAGAAGAAAAGGTAACCGTAGCTGACGGAAAGAAATTCCGCGGTTGGGCACCTTCACAGGAACAGGATGAAAAGAAATACACTACATCATCTGCCTTCACATCAGATGCAAAACTCTATGCAGTCGTTACTGACATCGAAACGGCCAATACAACAGCTCGCTACGACTTCAATCTTCAGAAAGAAGGTTTCTGTGCAGACGACCATGAGGCTTTCTGTGTTGAGGGCAACGGCAAATGGCACGACACCACACATGGTTGGTCTTTCTCTGCAGGCGACAAGATTAAAATCTTGATGGGTGGAAAAGGTTACATCAAACTAACTCTCTGCAATTTTTCAACCACAGGCAACATCACATTGACAGACCCTAAAGGTAATATGATTGCAAGCGTAGATGCCAAGGCAAGCAAGGATGGTTTCAGCGCAATCCTGCAGAACAACTCTACAGAAAGTGGCGAGTACACACTTACATTCGCAGCTACTGCTTACCTCCACGGTCTCAGCATCGTAAACATGACAGAACCAGCCTATGCTCAAGATGGCAACTGGTACACAGTAAAGGCTGGCGATACCAACAGCTTCCTGACAACACTCGAAGTAGTAAATGCAGCTAATGCAGCAGCAGATGCTGCCCGTTCGTACATCTTCTTGCCAAACGGAACATACGATTTGGGCGACAAGTGTCTCACCAACATCAGCGGAAACAACATTTCCATTATCGGTGAGAGCATGGACAACACCATCATCGTCAACAAGCCAGAGGTTGAAGGTATCGGCGTAACTGCAACATTGTATAATACAAGTACAGGTCTCTACATGCAGGACCTCACACTGAAGAATGCTTATCCATTCAACAACAGTACCGGTCGTGCAGTCTGCCTCCAGGACAAGGGTACACAGACCATCTGCAAGAATGTGAAGATGCTTTCTTATCAGGACACTTACTACAGCAACAATAATAAGGGTCAGTACTACTTCGAAGATTCAGATATCCACGGAATCGTAGACTTCATCTGCGGCGGTGGTGATGCATTCTTCAACAAGTGTACACTTACATTGGAACCAGGTAAAGGTTCATACATTACAGCCTCTTATACAGACGGCACCAAGTATGGTTACGTATTCGACGGCTGCAAGATTGTAGGTTCTGCTACAGACAGCTTTACTTTCGGTCGCTCTTGGGGCGGTACAGCCAACTGTGCATTCCTCAACACCATCCTCGACAAGAATGCGGCAGCCAAGATAGCTTCTACCCGCTGGACAACAGGTGGTATGAACGTAGTTGCCAAGAACTTCTTCGAGTACAACACTCTTGATGAAGATGGTAAGGTGATTTCTCCAGCCGAGAACATCGTGAAGTTTACCAAGGATAAGGAAGTAAGCGAGTACAACACCATCATCACTGCAGAGAAAGCAGCCGAGTTCAGCCTCGACAAGGTATTTACCAACTGGAAGCCAGCCGACCTCGCTTCTCAGACCACAGCCACAGCGGCAACATTGGGCAACGGCAAGCTTTCATGGACAGGTGATGCAAAAATGTATCTCGTAGCAAAAGATGGCAAATTCTATACGTTGACTACAGAGAATTCATTGATTGTAAATGATGATAAAGCATCCTTCACAGTTCGTGCAGCAAATGGTATGGGTGGCTTCGGTACTGCAAACGGCACTGTTAGTACAGGAATCAATAGCACCATGACAACAGCAGCAACAGTCATCAAGACAGCAATCTTTGCAGCTGATGGCACTCAACTCTCTAACCTCCAGAAAGGTATCAACATCGTCGTAAAGACCATGTCTGACGGTAGCAAGAAGACAAGCAAGATTATCATCAAGTAAGCTAAATTGGAAGATGTTGCATTGAAGCAACGAAAATCATAGTTAATCCCCCACAAGAGGACATCGAAAGAAGTTCGATGTCCTCTTGTGGGGGATTTTTGTGTTAACTGACACAATACACAGAAACGTTATTTGGGGGAGAATTTTGCAAACGTTTACGTTATTTTTTTTATTAAAATGTATTGTCAGATAAACTAATATTCGTATATTTGCACAGAATTATACAATATTTCACTAATCTAACCAAAATAAATGTATGTCTGGTAATTCAAACAAAAAGAAAATTGCGTTAGCAGGTGCATTGATGTTCTGTGTAACGAGCATCTCAGCGCAGACCGTTAAGGGCGTTGTTACTGACAATACGGGCGAGCCTATTATCGGCGCATCTGTCATGGAGGTAGGTGTAGCAGGTAATGGTGGCGTGACTGACATTGATGGTAATTTCACCGTAAACTTGAAAGGCAAAGGTAACAAACTGAAGATTACTTACATCGGTATGAAATCTAAGGAAGTGAACGTTGCAGGTAAAACTAACATTACTGTAAAACTTGAAGACGAAGCAAACAGCTTGAATGACGTAGTCGTTATCGGCTATGGTACTGTTAGAAAGAAGGACCTTACAGGTTCTGTTTCTTCTATCAGCGATAAGCAGATTGCCAACATTCCTGTATCTAACGTGAGCGAGGCGATGACCGGTAAGATGGCGGGTGTGAACATCACCACCACCGAGGGTTCACCAGATGCTGACGTGAAGATTCGCGTGCGTGGTGGTGGTTCTCTTTCACAGGACAACTCTCCTCTCTACATCGTAGATGGTTTCCCTGTAAGCTCTATCAGCGACATCGCTCCAAGCGAAATCCAGAGCATCGACGTATTGAAGGATGCTTCTTCTACAGCCATCTATGGTGCTCGTGGTGCCAATGGTGTTATCATCGTTACAACCAAGAGCGGTTCTGAGGGTAAGACTCAGGTAAACTTCAATGCTTCTCTCGGCTACAAGAAGGTTTCTAAGTTGGTGAAGACTATGTCTCCATACGACTATGCATACTATCAGTATGAGTTGGGTAGCACTGACTATGGTAACTACAACGATCTCGACATCTGGAAGTCTATCGAAGGACGTGACTATCAGGATGAGGTATTCGGCCGTACAGGTAACCAGAAACAGTATAACGTGAACGTAAGCGGTGGTACCAAGGATATCAAGTACAACATCGGTTTCTCTCACAACGACGAGAAGAGCATCATGCAGGGTTCTGGCTACGCCAAGAACAATGTAAACGCCAAGATCAATGCCAACCTGAACAAGTGGTTGTCTCTCGACTTCAATGGACGTATGGCATTCACCAAGCTGGATGGCTTGAATGGTGGTGCAGATACCAACGAGTCGAGTGCAGCAAACTCAGTTGTTGCCAACACCGTAAGATGGAACCCGGTAGAGCCTCTCTCTGGTACATCAGACGATGATGAGGAGAACAGCACATCTACACGCCGTAACCCAACAGAGCGTATCACCGATACCTATAAGTATCAGGAGCGTTTCCAGCAAAACTACAACGTTGGCTTAAACTGGAAGCCATTCAAAAATATCACATTCCGTTCTGAGTTCGGCTATGGCTGGAAGTATAACAATACCGACCAGGTTTGGGGTTCTAATGCAACTACCAACTCTAAGTATGGTTACAACGGTCAGCCACAGGCACAGTTCGTACGCTTGGAGAACAAGAACTGGCGTAACGCAAATACATTGACTTACGACAACAAGAAGCTTTTCCATGGTCGTGACCACATCAATGTATTGGTAGGTCAGGAGTGGAGCAGCAGCCAGGACGTAACCCGCACCAACACTTCTGTAGCCTTCCCTACTTCATTCACATTGAACGAGGTATTGGCAAACACAGCAGCAGGTAAAGCTCTTCCAAACGAGGGTAATATCAAGGCAGAGGAGAACATTCTCTCTTACTTCGGCCGAATCAACTATACGCTCAACGACAAGTATTTAGCAACATTTACGCTTCGTGCCGATGGTTCAAGCAAGTTCGGCAAGGACAACCGTTGGGGTATCTTCCCATCAGCAGCCTTGGCTTGGCGTATGTCTGACGAGGAGTTCCTGAAGGGTGCTTCCAGCTGGCTTTCTAACTTGAAGGCCCGTCTGAGCTTCGGTACAGCAGGTAACAACCGTATCAACTCTGGTTTGTTGACTACCACCTACTCTATGGCAGACAACACATCAAAGGCTCCATTCTTCGATGAGAACAGAGCTTCGATGCTTGAGCATGGTAAATATCTCTATAATCCAGACTTGAAGTGGGAAACCACAGTGACCCGTAACTTCGGTATCGACTACGGTTTCTTCAATGGTCGCCTCAGCGGTACATTAGACTTCTACTGGAATACTACCAAGGATCTCTTGATGCAGAGCATTATTCCTTCCAACACCGGTTACACTTACCAGTTCCAGAACTTCGGTAAGACCTCTAACAAGGGTGTTGAGTTGGCGCTCAATGCCGTAATCGTGGACAAGAAGAACTTCGGCTTGAACTTCAACTTCAACATATCTTATAACAAGAACAAGATTGATGAGTTGAACATGGAGAACCCATGGCAGAGTTCTAACTGGAGTGGTTCTACCATCGCCAAGTATGAAGACTTCCGCGTAGAGCAAGGCGGTCGCCTCGGTGAGCTTTGGGGCTACAAGAGCAACGGTTTCTACACCGTATTTGATGCCTCAACAGGCAAGGGTGACTTGGTATTGAAAGAAAACGGCACCTGGGCACTGGCAGAAGGCGTAAAGGACAACAGCTACAAGCTCTTCGGCGGTAACCTCTATCCAGGCGTTGCCAAGGTAGAAGTTGACGAAAACGGTGATGCTGTAAAGCAGCGTCTGGGTAACACCGTACCTACCACAACGGGTGGTTTCGGTTTCGACGGTCACGTTGGTAACTTCGACTTCAACCTGTTCTTCAACTACTCACTAGGCAACAAGCTGGTGAACGGTACCAAGCTTGCCAACTCATTCTATGCAGGTTCAGCCAAGAACTACAACCTGGTGGATGACTTCAACGTAGGCAACCGCTATACCTGGATTGACCCAGCCAACGGTAACAACATCGGCCGCCCATCAGCTAGCCTCATCGCAGAGTATGGTGGTGTAGAGAACGTGATGAACCGCTTGAACGAGATTAATGCCAACGCCAATATCTACAATCCAGCAGGCGTATCAACCATGCAGCTCATCAGCTATGCTGTAGAAGATGCATCATTCTTGCGTCTGCAGAACGTAACAGTGGGTTACACCTTGCCAAAGAAGTGGGTAAACAAGTGCTATATGCAGAACGTACGCATCTACTTCACAGGTTACAACCTGCTTTGCTTCACTAACTACTCAGGCTACGATCCAGAGGTTGATACAAGTTCTAAGAAGAACCCAATGACACCAGGTATCGATTATGCAGCTTATCCAAAGAGCCGCACCTTCGTAGGTGGTATTAACGTTACATTCTAAAACTTTATAAGATAATAACAATGAACAAGATATTATATGCATTTGCATTGGCAGGCGTATTAGGATTGTCTTCATGCTCCGACTTCCTGGATCAGACCTCTCCATCAGAAATGACTGCAGAGAATACCTACGCCTCACCTTATTATACCAATCTTCGCGTCAATAAGCTCTATGGCGGAATGGCTCAGGACCGTACCTACGCACAGGACCTGTCTATTGTATGGAACCTGAACAGCGACTGCGAATTGATTGACGGTCTTGGCAGCAATGCTACCAACACCTCAAGTGAACGTGGTAACATGAACTATAACATGGACCCGGGATGGAGCAAGATTAGCGGCGTATGGGATGCTGAGTATGGTATCATCGAGGATGCCAACCAGATTATCGAGGGTATCCGCAGCAGCGCAACTCTCACTGCCGGCGGTGCTAACCAGAAATCTATGGAGCGCAGCCTCGGCGAGGCACTCACCATCCGTGCCATGGTTTACTTTGACCTGGTTCGTATTTTCGGCGATATTCCTTTCAAGGTAGAAGCATCAAAGGCTGACTTGAGCAACGCTTACCTGGAGAAGACCGACCGCGACGTGATTATGGATTCCCTGATGAACGACCTGGATGAGGCTATCAAATACTTGCCATGGGCAGACCAGGCATCAGGCTATACCACAGAGCGCACAACCAAGGGTTATGCTCACGCACTCCTGGCACAGATTGCCATGACACGTGCTGGCTACGTGATTCGCGAGAAGGCTAAGGACGGATATGAGACAGCATCTTACAGCGATGCTACTTATCCAACACAGCGCCCTGGTGCAGCAGACCGCAAGGCTCTCTACGAGCGTGCCCTGAAGCACTGGTCTGCTATCATCAACGACAATACTCACAACCTCAACCCATCTTTCGAGAACGAGTGGTACTTGATTAACCAGCTCTCTCTCGACAAGACTTACCACGAGAACCTCTTCGAGATTCCTTTCGGTGAGAACGTAACAGGAGAGTTGGGTTACACAGTGGGTGTCCGCATGAATGGTGTTACAACAGAATATGGCTATGGCAACTCATCTGGTAAGATGAAGGTTACAGCTCCTCTGCTCTATTCTTACGACAAGAAGGATACACGCCGTGACATCACCTGCGCCAACTTCGAAATCAAGCAGGACGGCAGCAACACTGTTGAGAACATGCTGAAGAATGCTCCTTTCGGTATGTATGTAGGTAAGTGGGATGCCCGCAAGATGAACAATACTTGGTTGCAGAACAACTTGAAGGCTACAGCTAAGCACACTACAGGTATCAACCCTGTAAAGATGCGCTATGCTCAGGTATTGCTCTACTATGCTGAGTGCATGAACGAGTTGGCAGGTAACCCTGATGCCAACTACGAAGGTTCAGCAAACGGCATGACAGCCCGCCAGGCTCTGGAAGCAGTACACACCCGTGCCTTCAACCAGGCTGACAAGAATGAAGCTAAGGCATACGTCAACAACATTGCTTCTGACAAGGACGCATTCTTCAATGCTCTCGTTCAGGAGAACATGTGGGAGTTTGCAGGTGAAGGTATCCGCAAGTACGACCTGATTCGTTGGAACCTCCTCGCAGAAAAGATCAATGAGTTCAAGCAGACTTACCTGACAGAACTTGCAGACGGTACTTACCAGAAGACCATCTACTTCAACTACCTGGATGAGAAGAAAACCAAGATTGACTTCTCTAGCGTAACATGGTATGGTATTCCTGACGGAAAGACATCTGCTGACTACGATGGCAGTATCGACTCATTCGGTGCAGCTAAGTTGGATACAGGTTCAGATACACAGGTTGACGTAAACCTTCCATCTATCAGCAGCGGTTTGGTTGGCGATAACGTAGCAGTGAAGAACCGCTACCTCATGCCAATCGCTTCTACAACCATCTCTGCAACCAACGGTAAGATTCACAACTCTTATGGTTATGCAGACTAATTCATCTTTAATCAAAAAAGACAAGAAAATGAAGAGCATTAAAAACATATTGGGCACAGCATCTATGATGGCTTTGGCTTTATCGGCTACTTCTTGTACCGATGGCAATGACTGGGACGTAGATGGCAGCCTGTCAAGATTATTCGGTCTCAACGGTGACAAAATCACCGTTGAAACTGCCGAAACATCAGCTACTGTTACATTCTCTGCCTTCACATCAAAAGCAGTTCCTTCACCAGAGTACTATGTATTCGAGGTAAGCAAGGACTCTCTTTACGAGGGTGTTGAGAATGCTAACATCATCAAGTTCGGAGAAGATAAGACCTTGACTTCTTCTCCAGTAGTTCTCTCAGGTCTCGATGGCGACAGCAAGTACTACATGCGTGTAAAGGCTATGTCTTCTACTGCTAACGAGTCTAAATGGGTTTACTACAAGGATGGTTCATCTTTCAAGACAAAGGCAGAGCAAATCTTCAACAATGTAGAGGCAACCGACCTCTTCGAGGATCATGTTAACTTGAGCTGGACTCCAGGTGCTGAGGTGACTCACATCACTTACGCCAACGCCAACGATGCAGAGAACATCCAGACTATCAATCTGACTGATGAGGAAAAGGCAGCTGGTAAATATACGCTTGCTGGCTTACAGCCAACAAGCACTTATAACATCATTATCTATAAGAATGACGTAAAGCGCGGTCAGTTGCAGATTACAACTCCTGCAGCCATGCCAGCAGCTAACTATAAGTATTCACTTTCCAGCGATGTAACAGTCATCTCACAGACTCTTATCGATGAGATTGCTGAACAGGCAAAGGCTGCCGCAGGCAACGAGACCAACTATAGCGCAACCATCGGTATCCCAGCCGGTGCCAAGGTTGCTCTCTACGGCACAAATGATTCAGATGGTGGCAAGACCAACGTAACCATCCCAGACGGAATGTCTGTTACATTCTTCGGTTTGGCAGGTGGGGAGACTCCAACCATCACCCTCGACAAGAACTTCGATGTTGCAGGTTCTCATGCATTCATCAAGTTCCAGAACGTGAAATTGGAAGAGAATGGTGCTGGCTACTTCATCAACCAGAGCAAGGCTTGTACCATAAGCGAGTTCACTTTGGAGGATTGCGAGGTTAGCAATATCAAAACATCATTCTTCCGTATCCAGGGAAGTGATGCTAAGTCTATCGGCAAACTTACCTTGAAGAACAGTATCTTCACCAAACTCTGCGCAGGTTATGGATTCATCCATGTAGATGCAGGAAGCGGTAAAGGTCATCTCGACAACGTAGAGATTGACGGCTGTACATTCAACAGTATCTGTGTAACCGGTAAGGTATTTATCTTCAGCAAGAAGACAGATATGCAGGACATCACCATCAAGAACAGCACATTCTACAACTGTAATGGTAACGGCCAGTTCTTTGTTGACTTCAATGCTGATACATTTGGTCCAAACACCTTTACTATTGAGAACTGTATCTTCGGTAAGAGTGCTGATGAGGCTACCAACAAGAACATCAGAAGCAAGACTCCTGCTTCTGTAGCTAACAGCTTCAGAACAACAGACTTCTTCAAGGTGATTAAGGGCGTGAATGATACAGAGTTCAGCTCTACCCAGTTGTTCAAGGACCCAGCCAATGGCGACTTTACCATCAAGGCTGGTACTTTGAAGGAAAAGGCTGGTGACCCACGCTGGTATGTAGTAGAGGATTAAAATTCATCTCCTAAATATTTAAAGTGCAATGCTCAAGTTTGAGCGTTGCACTTTTTTTTTGATTTTCTTGGAAGTTTAGAATAAAAAGCGTATCTTTGCAGCGAAGTATTAAGCAAATAAGAAATGACAATGAACGGAGAAAACTATATAAGATTCGACTGGGCGATGAAACGTCTGCTGCGCAACAAGGCAAACTATGTTGTGCTTGAAGGTTTCCTGTCTTCATTACTTGGAAAGAAATTTAAAATTCACCGCTTTCTGGAAAGCGAAAGCAACCAAGAAGACGAGGACGATAAATATAACCGAGTAGATATTCTGGCAGAAAGCGAAAACGAGCAGTTGTGCATCATTGAAGTACAAAACAGTCGAGAGCAAACCTATTTCCATCGCATGCTCTATGGAGTTTCTAAAGCGATAACGGAATATATTGGTCTTGGCAAGCCATACGAAGCTGTCCGCAAGGTGTATTCCATCAACATCGTCTATTTTGAACTGGGACAAGGCAAAGATTATGTTTACCATGGCAAAACCGAGTTCGTCGGTGAACACGAACCACATGATACACTTAAACTCTCCATCCGACAGAATGAGAAATTCTTTGGCATCAAAGATGATAAATTGGAGTTAAGGAAGAGTCCTGGTGACTTATTCCCAGAGTACTACATACTACGTGTCAATGATTTTGACAAGGTAGCAACTACTCCACTTGATGAATGGATTGAATTTCTAAAAACAGGTTCTATCAGTTCAAAAGCCACTGCTGCAGGATTACCAGAGGCACGCGAACGTCTGCGTGTAGATTCACTCTCTCAAAAAGACAAACAAGCCTATTTCCGCCATTTAGAAGCAGTTAGGCACATGAAGAGCCTCTTCGATACCAGCCGTGACGAAGGATATCAAGATGGTCTAACAGAAGGAAGAATCGAAGGAAGAGCTGAAGGAAGAGTAGAAGGAAGAGCTGAAGGAAGAGCTGAAGGGAAAAAAGAAAAGACCAAAGAAATCGCCCTCAAACTTCTTGCTTTAAATACACCAATAGACATCATTTCCCAATCTACAGGATTATCTATAGAGGAAATCAAAAAGTTAAATTCATAAACACATAGAAAGTGCAATGTTCGACTTGAGCGTTGCACTTTTTTTTCTACTACGCAATCGTTTTCGTATTATTTTGAGTTTATTATACCTTATATTATAAAGAATAGTTGTAATTTTGCCACAAATAAAATTTAGCCTAAATTACAATGAGAAAATCAATCATCAAAACTATCGTGCTTTCAGCACTCTTGGCTCTGCCAGGCATTGCCAAGGCTCAGACTTTTACTGGTATTACTTCTGAGCAAAATGCTCAGAATACTCCTGAAGGATGGACAGCAGTTGAATTACCACAAATGCCAGCCATCACATCAGAAAATACGTTTAACATCAAAGACTATGGTGCATCTATATCGGCAGCTGATAACACCAAAGCTATTCAGAAAGCCCTTGATGCTGTTCCTACTACTGGCGGTATGGTCGTAATTCCTGCTGGTACTTGGATGTTTGGCAGTACAGACCAGATAACAAGTACAACTGAAGTGCTCAGCATCAAGTCAAAAACAGTACTCCACCTTTGCGCAGGTGCTACCCTGAAGCTCGTGGAATATGGTAAGGCGCCTAACAACAAGACTATCTTTATTGGTTGTAAGAACAGAAAACAAAATGATATCATTATTGAGGGTGAAGGCGAGACATCAATCATTGATGGACAAGGAACTCGATGGTGGAAGGCTCGCGATAACAAGGAGACTTTCAATCCAGGAGCGATGATCCGTTTCGAACAGGGTTCTCGTTTCATGGTTAGAAATATAAAAATTCAGAACACCCCAGGTGTAAATCTTACCATCAGCAATAGTGGTAAGGCAAGCCATGCAACTATCCATGATGTGACGATTTATAATCCTGCCTCAGATACAAAGACAGAACAACCATCACACAACACAGACGGAATCTCTATCTGGGGGCACCATGTAAACATCTACGACTGCAACATCAGTACGGGTGATGACAACGTAGTTTGCGATGATAATGCCCAGTATGTACACGTCTGGAATTCTAAAATGGGTACAGGACATGGTGCATCATTTGGCAGTTTTACCAATAACATGCATGATATTATTTATGAGGACCTCACTTTCAAGAATACAGATAGTGGATTCCGCTTGAAATCACAACGTGATAGAAGTGGCGATGTATATAATCTCATTTTCCGTAATTGTACAATGACAGGAGTGAGAAACCCTATTTATATCGAAACTTGGTACGATCTGAGTACAAAGCCAATTCCATCTGAAGCCACAGCAGCAGAAGTAACCCCAAAGACACCAGCCTTCCGCGACATTCTTATTCAGAATGTGACATCTATAGGTACTCCATACAATACAAGTGCTAAGGGATATTTCCCTATCTACATCTATGGCTTACCGGAAAGCTATGTCAAGAACATAACCTTAGATAATGTTCAAGTAGAAGCCCAAAAAGGTATGTTCCTTGCATTTGTGGATGGTATAACATTTAAAAATGGTTGCAAGATTACAAATAGCAAGGATGGAAAGCTTATTGCTACCCAATATGAAGTAAAAAATCTCACAGGTGATTATACAGGTAGTTCAACTGTAGATCCAACTCCAGGAGAAGCAGAAAACGTTACCTATACTTTAGCTGCAAACACCTGCAATTTGACAAATGGTAATACCCAAACAACATGGAATTTCAACAATGGTTGTTCCATCACTTCCAGCAAAGCTTATGCCACTGCTAAAAGCAATACCATCAAGTATAGCAAAGGAGTAAAGTTTACGATCAACTTACCAGAAAACGTAACAATTACATCTGCTACATTCGCTGGTTATACTAATGAAGATAATAAGAATTGCTACTTATCTGAATTAGATGGTGTCAATTATGCTTCTGACAAATACAGCTTTCCAAGCCGTACTACAACCACAAGCACAGACACCAGTTACGATATTACATTAGCTACACCTGCGACAGAAGTCATGACCTTTACTCCACAGGATGCTCAAGCTGCATGGGTTATCACCCTTAAAGGAACAAAAAATAACACTAATGGTATCAAAGGTATTACATCCGATGTAAAAGTTAAGAATGACAACAACGTCTATGACCTCAGCGGTCGCCTGGTAATCAAGAACGCTTCTACAAGCGATTTGCAGGCTCTCAACAAGGGTATTTATATCCATAACAACAGAAAGTATATTGCAAAGTAATAAAACACTATATCACTCTTTTACCTTTGCACCTGGAAACAAGTTTAAACGAATTGGTTAACGGGTGTTAAGGTGAACTGTATGTCACTCTAGAATATCACTATTTTTTGATTCAGTCCTTCGCCAAGCCAAATGTTTTCTTGTTTCCATTTAATGCTAAAATGTCAATAATATGGATAAGGAACTTTACTTTGGCGTAGATGTCTCCAAGAAGACTCTCGACCTTGCTTATTATGATGGTGAAACCATCGACTGGAAGAATGCTCATATTAAGGTGAGCAATGATGATGCTGGGTTCAAAAAGATTGGCTCCTGGGTCGCAAAGGTAGGAAAAGACTTCGATACCTTTTTGTTCTGTATGGAATATACTGGACTCTATAACCAAAACTTCAGATTATGGCTGGAATCCAAAGAATATATCTATGGTATGGTGGAACCTCGCAAAATGCATCGCTTCGAGCCAGACTTGGATGATGACCAGCGCTCTCTAGACCGTATCAAGACTGATGAACTGGATGCTTTCAGAATAGCAATCTATTGTGAGCAGAACCACAAGAAGATTC
>OIZI01000312.1_pt1 | contig 26101 bp, 27 predicted proteins | sample 1588441 | NCBI WGS metagenome assembly OIZI01 (sample SAMN03283284) | human gut metagenome | biome: human-associated habitat; material: feces | host: Homo sapiens | place: Peru | collected 2012 | reverse complement strand
CGCCACCTTGCCAAGGTGGAGGTAGCGAGTTCGAGCCTCGTCACCCGCTCCAAAAAAGAGATCTGCTTTTGCAGGTCTCTTTCTTTTTGCCCAAAATTGGGAAATGACGCTCTTTTTTGGAGAAAAGCAGAAATCTGCAAATCCGCAGGTGCAAAATCCACATAAGCCCGGGGAAAATGAAATTCTTTTTTGCCGTAATTTCATATTGCATTCTGAATTGTCTAGTGATATGATAGGGAAAACATTTTCCGCGGACACCTGTCCGCGGCGGAAGGGAGCGCGTTTCGAATGAAGTATATCGTCATTTTGGGAGACGGCATGGCCGACGAGCCCATTGCCGCCTTGGGCGGAAAGACTCCGCTGGACTATGCCCATACCCCCTGTATGGACCGTATGGCCGGGCAGGGCACCATGGGCATGGTGCAGAATGTGCCGGAAGGGATGGCACCCGGGTCCGATGTCGCCAATCTGTCCGTGCTGGGCTATGACCCGGCCCGGTGTTATTCGGGACGATCTCCCCTGGAGGCGCTGAGTATCGGGGTTTCCATGGAGCCGGACGATGTGATTTTCCGCTGTAATCTCGTCACCCTTACGGAAGACGAGCCCTACGGGGAGAAGACGATTTTGGACCACAGCTCCGGAGAAATCGCCACAGAGGATGCCGACAGACTGATGGATGCCATCCGCAAGGCGTTCAACTCTGACACGGTATCCTTCTACACCGGCACCAGCTACCGGCATATTATGGAATGGAAGGCCGGGAAGGTTGTGCCTCTGGAGCCGCCCCACGACCATTTGGGGACCGCCATCGGTCCCTGGCTGCCCAAGGAGCCGGTTTTGAAGGACATGATGGAAAGAAGCTTTCCGATCCTAAACAGCCATCCGCTGAATCTTGCCCGGAAGGAGCAGGGAAAGAACAAGGCCAATTCCCTTTGGTTCTGGGGCGCTGGCACCAGGCCCAGCCTGCAGAGCTTTGCGGAAAAGACCGGACTGAAGGGTGCGATGATTTCCGCCGTGGACCTTTTGAAAGGTATTGCGGTGGGGGCCGGTATGAAGGTCTATCAGGTCCCCGGTGCCACAGGCTCCATTGATACCAATTACGAGGGCAAGGCCGATGCAGCCGCCCAGGCACTGCTGCGGGACGGCTGCGATTTTGCCTATGTCCATGTGGAGGGGCCGGACGAGATGGGCCACCAGGGCTTGGTAGCCGAAAAGGTCAGGTCCATCGAATATCTGGACAGCCGCCTGATCGCCCCGCTAAAAAAGGCGATGGACGACTCCGGGGAGGAATACCGGATGCTGATTCTGCCGGACCATCCGACCCCCATCCGTCTGCGGACCCATACCGGCGACCCGGTCCCGTATCTGCTGTACGACTCCACCTGCCAGGAAAAGAAGATTGCCCGCTATACAGAAGAGGAGGCGGCCCAGATCGGGAACTTTGAGCCCAATGGCTGTCGCCTGCTTGAAAAGCTGCTGAACAAAAAGGAGATGTGATTATGGCCAGAGTTTATAATTTTTCCGCCGGTCCCGGGGTGCTGCCGGAGCCTGTTTTGAAGGATGCCGCGGCCGAAATGCTGGACTATCGGGGCACCGGCATGTCCGTTATGGAGATGAGCCACCGCTCCAAGCCCTATCAAAGAATCATCGACGAGGCGGAGGCGGATTTGCGGACTCTGATGGGTATTCCGGACAACTACAAGGTTCTGTTCCTCCAGGGCGGTGCCAGCCAGCAGTTTGCCATGGTTCCTATGAACCTGATGCAAAACAAAGTGGCGGACTATATCATCACCGGCCAGTTTTCCAAGAAGGCATGGAAGGAGGCCCAGCTTTTCGGCACAGCCAACGCTGTGGCATCCTCCGCGGATAAAAACTTTACCTATATCCCCGACTGCTCGGACCTGCCGATTGCGCAGGACAGTGACTACGTCTATATCTGCGAAAACAACACCATTTATGGCACGAAGTTTAAAACCCTGCCCAATACCAAGGGCAAGCCCCTGGTCTCCGATGTGTCCTCCTGCTTCCTGTCCGAGCCTGTGAAGGTGACGGATTACGGTATGCTTTATGGCGGCGCGCAGAAGAACGTAGGGCCCGCCGGCGTTACCATTGTCATTCTCCGGGAGGACCTGATTCGGGAGGACGTTCTCCCCGGGACCCCCACTATGCTGCGCTATAAGACCCATGCGGACAACGGCTCCATGTATAATACACCCCCTGCCTATGGCATCTATATCTGCGGCAAGGTGTTCAAGTGGCTTTTGGAGCTTGGCGGCCTGGAGGAGATGGAAAAACGCAACCGGGAGAAGGCGGCTATTCTCTATGACTATCTGGATTCCAGCAAGGTATTCCACAATCAGGTTGTCAAAAAGGACCGCTCCCTGATGAACGTCACCTTCGTCACCGGGAATCCGGAGCTGGATGCCCGTTTCGTGGCCGAGGCTGCCGAGGCCGGTTTTGTGAATCTGAAGGGCCACCGCAGTGTGGGCGGTATGCGGGCCAGCATCTACAATGCCATGCCCATCGAGGGTGTGCGGAAGCTGACGGAGTTTATGGCGGACTTTGAAAAGAAGCTGTAAGATTCCCGGAGAAAAGAGGAAAAAATATGTTTCAGGTCAACTATTTGAATAAAATCTCCCCCAAGGGTACGGCACTTTGGACGGAGGACTATTGCCTGTCTCAGACGGTGGAGGAGGCGGACGCGCTGCTTGTCCGGAGCGCCGCCATGCAGGACATGGTCTTTTCCCAGAAGCTTCTGGCGGTGGCCAGGGCCGGGGCCGGTGTGAACAACATCCCCCTGGACCGGTGCGCGGAGCAGGGCATTGTGGTGTTCAACACCCCCGGTGCCAATGCCCGCAGCGTGATGGAGCTGACGCTCTGCGGCCTGCTTTTGGGCTGCCGGGATGTGGCAGGCGGCATCGAATGGGTCAAGTCCATTGCGGGCACGGAAAACGTCGCCAAGCAGGTGGAGAAGGGAAAGTCCCAGTTTGCCGGTCATGAAATTCTGGGCAGGAAGCTGGGTGTCATCGGCCTGGGGGCCGTGGGCGGCCCCTTCGCCAACGCTGCCCGGAAGCTGGGCATGCAGGTCTACGGCTGTGACCCCTTTATTTCCATCGACGCGGCTTGGCACCTGGACAGCCAGATTCACCGGGTCAACAGCCGGGAGGAGATTTTCGCCACCTGCGATATTATTTCTCTGCACACCCCGCTTTTGGAGGATACCAGAAAGATGATCAATGCCGGGACCCTGGCCAAGATGAAGGATGGGGTAATCATTCTGAATTTCGCCCGGGATCTACTGGTGGATGACGAGGCCATGGCCCAGGCACTGGCCAGCGGCAAGGTCAAGCGCTACATCACGGATTTCCCCAATGAGAAGACCGCCGCCATGCCCGGCTGTGTTGCCATCCCGCACCTGGGGGCCTCCACGGAGGAGTCGGAGGACAACTGCGCCAAGATGGCGGTCACTCAGGTGATGAACTACCTGGAAAACGGCAATATCGTCAATTCCGTGAACTTCCCCAACTGCGATATGGGTGTCTGCACCAGCCAGGGACGGATTACCATTCTCCATAGGAATATCCCCAACTCCCTGGGCCGGTTCACAACCGCCATGGCAGGGGAGAATTTGAACATCGCCGGGCTGATGAACAAGAGCCGGGGCGAGTACGCCTACACCATGCTGGACCTGGACCACAAGCCCGCAGAAAGCCTGGTGGAGGGCCTGCGGGGCGTTGAAGGTGTTTTGCGGGTCAGAGTGATTAAGTAAAAAAGGACCCCTGGATTTTCCGTGAAAGGAAATCCAGGGGCATTTTCGTAATCAGGAGGCAGAGCCCTCAAATTTTTCCGCAACCCGCTTCATCATCTCCCGGATGGGCAGATGATAGGGGCACCTGCCTTCGCAGGCACCGCATTCTACACAGGCGGAGGCCTTTACCTTCGTTCCGGCATAGCGGTCCTTGGCCCAGTCGGCCAGACCGTAGCGGGTAAGATAGCCCTCCAGCACAAACAGCTGGGGGATGGCGATGCCCACGGTGCAGGGGGCGCAGTAGTTGCACCGGCGGCAGAACTGGGTACCAAGCTCCTTCCGCAGAAGCTCGATTTTTTCCTGCTCCTGCTCGTTCAGGGGCCGTCTGTCGCAGGCGGCGGCCAGATTCTGCCGCAGCTCTTCCAGACTGGCCATGCCGGGAATTACCACGCTGACGCAGGGATTCTGGACAATATAGCGCAGGGCCAGCGTGGCATCCTCAATGGCACCGCCGGCTAGGGGCTTCATGCAGATAAAGCCCACGTTCTTTTCCCGGCAGCGTTGAATCAGTTCCGCGCCCTGGTTTTCTACAATATTGTAGGGGAACATCACCGTTTCCACCCAGTCCAGCTCCAACGCCTTGGCAAAAACCTCCGCGGAGTGGGCTGTGATGCCGATGTGGCGGACGGAACCGTTCTTTTTCGCCGCCTGCAGGGCTTCCAGCGCGCCGCCGGGGGCGGTAATCTTCTCTAAGTCCGGCAGGGAGGGGTTGTGGAACTGGTAGAGGTCGATGTAATCCGTCCGGAAATTGTGCAGGGAAGTGGCAACGTCCTTCTCCATATTGGCTCTCGTCAGGCCTCTTCCCTTGGTGGCCAGAATGAATTTCTCCCGAATGCCCTCCAGACCGTAGCCCAGGTATTCCTCGCTGACGGTATAGCCCCGGGCGGTATCAATATAGTTGATGCCCGCGTCCAAAAGCTTGTGCATCAGCACCTTGGTACCCTCCGCGTCAATCCGCTGAATGGGGATGCCTCCAAAGCCCAGGCGAGAGACCTTCAGGCCGGTTTTTCCCAGAGTCACATATTCCATTGTTTTATCCTCCTCTATTTTCCCAATTTCTGATTTTTCTCAAAGGCGGCAATTACACAGTCCATAACAGCCCCCGGAAGCCGCGCTCTTCCGCTGACAGCCCGGGCGATGGCACCGCCCATATTGCCGCAGCCGATGAATCCATATTTCATAGGCACCCTCCTTGAATTGGCTGAGAATATTATACAGGAGGCTGCTGAAAAAAGAAAGTATCTCGCGGAAAAAAACGCACCGCCGAAGCGGTGCGTCAAGGAAAGGAGATTATTCGTGGACCCGGAACAGGGGGCCAGCCACTCGCTTGTATAAAAGCATGGTCAAAAGGGAGACGAGGGCCCCTTTGATCAGATTCAGCGGGGCGACGCACAGCGCCACAAAGGAGAACACGCCGTGGATGCTTCCGTGAATTTTGGTGCCCATGCCGATGAGCACATCCATGGGAATGCCGTAGAGCTGGGCAAATTTGGGAAGCAGATAGACGGCATTGAAGGCGGTGCCGATGACGGTCATGGTCAGGGTGCCAATCACCAGTCCGACAATTGCGCCCTTCTTATTCTTGTGCAGGTGATACCAGACGGTCGCGGGAAGGACAAGGCAGCAGCCTACGAAGAAATTAGCGAAATCTCCCACAAAGGCGGTGGAGGTTCCCTTTAGTAGAAGCTTCAAAAGGACCTTGATGCCTTCAATAGCGACAGCGGCGCTGGGTCCTAAGAAGAAGCCGCCCAGCAGAACCGGCAGCTCGGAGAAGTCCAGCTTGTAAAAATCCGGTGCCAGGAACAGAAGGGGGAAGTCCAGCACATGCAGCACAACGGCGATGGCCGAGCAGATGCCGATGATGCTGACTCGCCGGGCGGGGGTTACATGGCGCAGATGGTCAAATTTCCGCTCCGTCAGCCTGGCGGCCACAGCCAGCGCGACAATGACGACGGCGGTAATCAGCAGAAAGCTGATATTTTCCTTGGCTTGGGTAAGTAGTTCGTTCATTTTTTGTCACCTCAACGTAAAAAATCGCCCTGAGTATCCACTCAGGGCGCGAAAAAAACGCAAAAATTGCGTATCTTCTTCCATCCAGACTATACTGTCGGTATCGGAGTTTCACCGATTCGGCGCTTACGCGTTCGCGGACTTTACCGCCGGTGGGGAATTACGCCCCGCCCTGAAGACTACATTATTCAGTTGCCCTAACCATAGCACAGGGAGCGATTCTTGTCAAGAGCAAATTTTTGTGCTATACTTTTTGTCAGTATTGGGTCTCCGGGACAGCGGGCTCTGCCGGAACGGGCGCAGTGGGGGCGGAGGGCGTGGAAGCATCCTTGCCGGGCACCTGCGCGAAGCCCTGGATTTTCCCGCCTGGGGCGGTGTTGGTCACATCCCCGCCGATGACCTTGTTTTTATGGACCAGCAGGGTGGCATAGACCGGCTCTGTGGCCCCCGGGTAGTTTTTGACCTCGTAGACATAGCGCATGACCTTTTTCCCGGTAAACTGGCTCAGGTCGTAATTCTGGCATTTCTGCAGGGTGTTATATCGCTCAAAAACCTCGTTTGTCTCCTTGGGAATCAGCACCTGGCCGGATTCCTTCGGAGAGCTCACCACCTCCCAGCCGAAGCTCTGCAAAAATTGGACCCGCCCATCGTTGCTGGAAAGGTCCTGGCCATCGGTACGGAAGGTCTCCTCGCTGTTTCCGAAGAAGAGAATCAGCGCCAGCAGGGCGGCGGCCACAAGCCCCAGAATCAGCATCAATTTTTTGAAATCGACCTTTGCGGTCAATACAACCATTTCAATCCCTCCCAAAGCTTTTTCACTGAAGCCTATGAAGCCAAGGGGGCGGATAGAACGGAGGAAGCATGGAACGATTGGACAAATTCCTGTGCGACAGCGGGGCAGGCACCCGCAGTCAGGTAAAGCAGCTTTTGAAAGCCGGGCGTGTGACGGTGGACGGACGGACCGCAAGGGACCCGGGAGAAAAAATAGATGCCCAGAAGCAGGAGATTCGATTGGACGGTGTGCCCATGGGTGGCTATCAGCGCCGTGTGGTGATGCTCAATAAGCCGGAAGGCCTCGTCACCGCGACGGAGGATGCCTTCGATAAAACCGTTATGGAGCTTCTGCCGGAGCCCATGGGGCGGTGGGACCTGAAGCCAGTGGGGCGGCTGGACAAGGCAACAGAGGGACTGCTGCTGCTGACCAACGACGGAGAGCTGCTCCATAGGCTGATATCTCCTAAAAAAGAGGTGCCCAAGGTCTATTATGCCCGCCACGAGGGCACGGCCGGTCAGGCGGATATCGACGCGTTCTTCCAGGGCCTTACACTGCGGGACGGAACCGAGTGCCTTCCGGCGGTCCTGGAGCCCCTGGGGCCGGGGGAAAGCCTGATTACGGTCTGTGAGGGGAAGTATCACCAGGTCCGGCGGATGATGGCTTCCCGGAATATGACCGTTTTGTATCTGGAGCGGAGAAAGGAAGGCAGCCTGGAGCTGGGGGACCTTCCGAGAGGGCAGGCGCGCTGCCTGACGGAGGCGGAAATCCGGGAACTGGAAGCCCATTGCGGTAAGTAGACGGGAAAAACCGGCAAAATGCCTGAATTTTTTGCCCTGCCTTGGGAAGATATGACAGAGGACTGTCAAGAATACCTAAAAAACAAGCGCTAATTTGCAATAAAATGTCAAAAGGTACTTGCAAACTGCGCAAAACCTGTGTATAATAACAGTGCGATTTTGTGGAATGCGTATTTATGCAACATTCTAAGGAGGGGCCCCATATGTCCAACAGTGTATTTCAAAGCGTGATCGTACAATTAAAGGATATTTCCGACAGAACCTTCGGTGTCATCGATACGGAAGGCTGCGTTGTGTCCTGTACCGACGTCTCTTTGCTGGGAGAGCGCTGGCCGGATGCCGCACTGCGGATTGGCGGCGGGGTGGACGGCATCACCGTTTTTGCCCAGAAGTGCTTCAAGGCCATCGTGGGCAGCTCCAACCTGTATGAATACGCGGTGTTCTGCTCCGGCGAGGACGAGACGGCCAAGGCATTCTGCTCTATGGCGTATATCGCTTTGAATGATGCCAAAATCTTCTATGAGGAAAAGCACGACCGGGGTACCTTCGTCAAGAATATCATTATGGACAATATTCTCCCCGGAGACATCTATATTCGGGCCAAGGAGCTGCATTTTGCCACAGACGCGCCTCGGGCGGTGTTCTTGATTCGTCAGGTGGGCCGCAGTGATGTGGCCACGGTGGACGTGCTGTCCGGCCTGTTCCCGGACAAGATGCAGGACTTTGTGCTGAGCATCAACGAGAGTGACGTGGCGGTCATCAAGCAGATTACCTGCAATACCCCCAGCGAGGAGCTTGAGAAGATTGCGGTCAATATCGAAAACACCCTGAAAAACGAGCTCCGGATTAAAACCTCCATCGGCATCGGCACCGTCTCCGAGCATCTGCGGGAGCTGGCGGATTCCTACAAGGAGGCCCAGACGGCCATTGAGGTCGGCAAGGTCTTCGATACCGAAAAGAGCATTATGCGCTATGAGAACCTGGGCATTGGCCGCCTGATTTATCAGCTGCCTACCACGCTGTGCGAGATTTTCCTCAGCGAAATCTTTAAAAAGAGCTCCATCGACTGCCTGGACCAGGAGACGCTCTTCACCATCAATAAGTTCTTTGAGAACAATCTGAATGTCTCCGAGACCTCCCGGAAGCTGTTTGTCCATCGGAACACCTTGGTATACCGTCTGGAGAAGATTAAAAAGCTGACGGGGCTGGACCTGCGCCAATTTGACCATGCCATCGTCTTCAAGGTGGCGCTGATGGTCAGAAAGTACCTGTCCTCCCGGGAAGCCCGGTAATCAAACCCAGTCCTTTTGCGGGGCTGTTAAATAACGCTGTCATTGCGAACCAGTGACCGATGTCACTGGTGTGGCAATCCCCCGGTTAGGGGGAAAGACCCGGATTTTCTATCTTAAAAGTTTGAAGACCCGGGGGATTGCCACGCCAGTGTGCGCACTGGCTCGCAATGACAGATTATTTTTTAACAGCCGGTTTTCTTTTGAAAAAGTTATGTTTACCCCAAAAGCCGCCAGAAGACTCACAATTCTGCTAAGGATTGGAAAAAAATACAATCGGAAGTGAGAAATCCGTGACGCAAAATGAAAATTTTTGTAAAAAAATAAGAAATTTAGCCGCGTTTTATGGCTCGTCATTGACTTTTCAGCCGCTTTGTGTTACAATTCCAATACATTGCGTGCGTGGGCCTTTCTGCCCAAGGTCCGGCTGCCGGGTCCCACGCGGATATTTCGACTGGAGATAGATGCAAATGATTGAATTTACAGATGTCGTAAAATGCTACGAGCAGGGAAATAAAGCGCTGAACGGCGTTACAATGCAAATCGATGACGGGGAGTTTTGCTTCCTGGTGGGCCCCTCCGGCTCCGGTAAGTCCACCATTATCAAGCTGATTACCGGGGAACTGCGGCCCACCTCCGGCACCGTAAAGGTCAATGGATTTACGCTGGAGCGCATCCGCAAGCGGGAGATCCCGCTGCTTCGCCGTACCGTCGGCGTTGTGTTTCAGGATTTCCGCCTGATTCCCAATATGACGGTGTATGACAACGTGGCCTTTGCCATGCGTGTCATCGGTGCCCGGGAACGGGAAATTCGGGACCGTGTGCCCTATGTTCTGGAGCTTGTGGGCCTGGAAAATAAGGCCAACCGTCACCCCGGCGAGATGTCCGGCGGTGAGCAGCAGCGTCTGGCCATTGCCAGAGCCCTGGTCAATAACCCCTCCACCATCATTGCCGACGAGCCCACCGGTAACCTGGACCCTGCCAGATCCTTTGAAATCATGGCACTGCTGCAGGAAATCAACAATCTTGGCACCACCGTCCTGGTGGTTACCCACGAGAAAAATCTGGTGGAGCTGTTTGCCAAGCGCGTCATTGCCATTGATGACGGCTATGTGGTCAGCGACGGCAGAGAGAGGTAAGGGACTATGAAATTCAGTAACATCGGATATCTTTTAAAAGAGGGCTTCCGTGGGATTTTTCTCCATGGGTTTATGTCCTTCGCCGCCGTGTGCGTTACGGTGGCCTGCCTGATTATCGTGGGCAGCTTTTCCATTTTGGCCTACAACCTGGATGTCATGGTCCAGGACCTGAACCAGACCAGCGAGATTCTCGTCTATGTAGACAGTGACCTGTCCGATGCGGAGGCCAGGAGCATCGGAACAAAGATTAACGCCCTTCCCAATATCCTCCAGGCCACCTTCGTATCCCGGGAGGAGGCGCTGAAGGAGTTCGTCGCCGACCACAATGACGATTCCGTCTTTACCGGCGTTCAGGCAACGGACCTGCGTCACCGCTATGTGGTCACGCTGGATGACAACACCCTGATGCAGCAGACCGACGAGCAGCTGCGGCAGATTCCCGGCGTTGCCGACACCAAGGCGGCCTACGAGCTGGCCCAGGGCTTTACCACCATTCAGCAGGTGCTGCACATTGCCTCTGTGGCGCTGATTGCGGTTCTGCTGGTCATCTCCCTGCTGATTATTTCCAACACGGTCAAGCTAGCCATGTACGACCGGCGGGACGAGATTTCCATTATGAAGATGGTGGGCGCAACCAACGGCTTTATTCGTCTGCCCTTTATGGTAGAGGGCTTTACATTGGGCATGATTGGTGCCGTGCTGGCTTTCGGCCTGGAATGGGTTGGCTATGACGCGCTGGTGGAAAAAATCGCCACGGTGGACGCTCTGAAGCTATTTACCTTCGTGCCCTTTGAGAATCTGCTGGTTCCCATGGTCATCGTCTTCGGCGCTGCCGGCCTGTTTGTAGGCATCGTGGGCAGCTGGACCTCCATCCGGAAGTTCATGGACGTGTAACCCAAGCTTGCACAGAGATATGAAATTTTCCACAAAGTCGCTGCTGAGCCTGTGCCTTTCCGGGGCGCTTCTGCTGACGCTTCTTCCGCTGCCGGCGCGGGCCTCCGAGAAGACCACCAAGATTAAAGAGGAGCTTGGCTCTTTGAAGGATGAAAACGCCGCGATTCAGTCTGAAATCGATGCGATTCGCCAGAATTACCAAGCCACCACCGACCAGATTCAGGACCTGGTCAATCAGAAGAATGCCGTAGACCAGGAAATTGCCCTGCTGCATGAGCAGATTTTGAATATCAATCAGCAGGTCATCGCCTATGGCCAGCTGATTGCGGATTCCCAAGACGAGCTGGAGGATTCCCAGACTCGCCTGGATGAGCTGAACGAAAAGCACAAGCTGCGGATTCGGGCCATGGAGGAAGCGGGGACCGTCAGCTATTGGCAGGTGCTGTTCCGCTCCAACAGCTTTACGGATTTCTTAGACCGGATGACCCTGATGGAAGAGATTGCCGCGTCAGACCAGCGCCGCCTGGACGAGATTCAGCAGGTGGCTACGGAGGTCAGCTCCACCCAGGCTCAGATGCAGCAGGAGCTGCGGGAGCTGGACGAGGCCCAGGCCCAGCTGACGGAAAGCGAAAGCCTGCTTGCTGAAAAGCGCACGGAGTCGGATGAGCTTCTGCGCAGCCTGGCGGCCCAGCAGGAGGAATTCCTGCTGCTGCTTGATGACTCCGAAGCCAAGCAGGATGCCCTCATGAAGGAGATTGCCCAGAAGCAGAAGGAGCTTTCAAACGCCGAGTACGAGGAAAAGCTGGCAAAGCTGGCGCTTCAGGGCCAGAACCCGCCGTCCTCCGCCACCTGGATTACGCCGGTTTCCGGCTATACCATTACCAGTGCCTTCGGTATGCGGGTCCATCCCGTTTATAAATATCAGCTGATGCACAACGGCATCGACATGGCCTGCCCCCAGGGCACGCCCATCTATGCCACCCGGGCCGGAACGGTTACGACCGCCTCCTATCAGGCGAGCGGCGCGGGCTACTACGTCAGCATCAACCACGGCGATGGCTTCGGCTCCATCTATATGCATATGACCAATTACGTCGTGTCCAAGGGCCAGACGGTCACCGCGGGCCAGCTGATTGGCTATGTAGGAAGTACCGGTGTTTCCACCGGGCCCCATCTGCACTTTGGCGTGTCCTACGCCGGAACCTATGTCAACCCAATGGCATACATCGGATAATTCCAAAGGAGACTCTATGAAAAATCGCAAAAGACTGGTTTCAATTCTGGCAGGTGTCATGGCGGGCATTATGCTCCTGACCCTGATTTTGAGCCTGGTTCCAACCCGGGCCTATGCGGCCTCCTCCAGCGAGATTCGGAAGCAGATCAACCAGCTGCGGGACCAGAAGTCGGAGCTCAAATCACAGATTGAGGATTTGAAAAAGCAGTACCAGGCGAATAAGGATGATATTGCGGACATTGTTTCCCGGAAGAACATCATTGACCAGGAAATTGGCCTGCTGCATGCCCAGGTGGACAACATCAACGAGCAGATTTCCGCCTACGGCGTTCTGATTGCGGACAAGCAGGACGAGCTGGATAACGCCCAGGACCACTATGATACGCTCAACGAGGAGTATAAGGTCCGGGTCCGCACCATGGAAGAGGAGGGCACCCTGAGCTATTGGGAGGTGCTTTTCAAGGCCAACAGCTTTTCAGACCTTTTGGACCGCATGAGCATGATTGAGGAAATCGCCGCTTCGGACAATCGCCGCCTGAAGGAGCTGGATGAGGCCACTAAGGCGGTTGCCCAGGCCCAGGCTGAGCTGGAGACGGAAAAGGCGGACCTGGAAACCACCAAGGAAGAGTTGAATGCCACCCAGGCAGAGCTGGACGACAAGCGTGCCGAGGCCGACGAGGTCATTGCGGAGCTCATCGCCAAGGGTGTCGAGCTGGAGGGCATGAAGACGGACCTGGAAGCGGAGGATGAAAACCTTCTCAAGCAGATTGCCGAGATGGAGAAGGAGTATAATAACGCCAAGCACCAGGAGTGGCTGGCCTATATGGCAACCTATACAACCGTCCCGCCTGCAACTACGGCTGCCGCCACAGACAGCAATGGCAACAGCAACGGCAATTCAGGCTCCAGCACCCCCAGCTCCGGCGGCACCTGGCTTCGCCCCTGCAGCTATACGTACCTGTCCAGCCCCTTCGGCTTCCGGACCTCTCCCACCTCCGGCGCTTCTACCTATCACCAGGGTGTGGACCTGGCGGCCCCGGCAGGTACCCCGGTATATGCCACCCGCGCCGGTGTGGTGACCACCACCACCTATTCCAATTCCGCCGGTTACTACGTGACCATCAACCACGGGGACGGCTTCAGCTCCATCTACATGCACCTGAATAACTATGTCGTCTCCTCCGGCCAGGCGGTTTCCGCCGGGCAGCTCATCGGCTATGTGGGCAGAACCGGCATTGCCACCGGCTATCACCTGCACTTCGGCATTGCCTACAACGGTGCTTATGTAAATCCCTGTGCCTACGTTTCTCTGTAATACGCTTCTTCCCACATTTCTTTCCGAAATGTGGGAAGAATACTATCCATCGTAAGGAGACAAATGATGAAGAAGAAAATTTTGCTGGTTCTGTCCTATGTTCTGGTTGCGGTTTTGGCCTGCGGCGTGACCCTGGCGGTTGTATTTTCCCAGACGGAGTATTCGAAGCTGGGGGAACTGGAATCGCTGATTTTACACCGGTTTGCCGGAACGCCCGACCAGACGGAAATGGAGGATGCCGCGGCATACGCCATGATTGATGCCCTGGGGGATCGGTGGAGCTACTATATCCCCGCCGCGGATTTTCCCGCCTTTGAGGAAAACTCCAACAATGCCTATGTGGGCATCGGCGTGACCGTCACGGCCTTGGAGGACGGAACGGGCTTCCTGGTAGCGAAGGTGGAATCCGGCGGCCCCGCGGACCAGGCGGGAATGCAGGCGGGGGACATCATTGTCCAGGTGGAAGGCGACAGCGTGGAGGGCCTGACCGTGTCGGAGCTCTCCGGCCTGATCAAAGGGAAGGAGAATACCTCCGTCAATGTGACCGTCCTGCGGGAAGGGGAGGGCATTACGCTCTATATGACCCGGAAGCAGATGAGCACCACTGTGGCAACCGGGACCCTTCTCAATGAGCATGTGGGCTATGTGACCATCGCCAATTTTGATGAACGGTGCGCGGAGGAGACCATCGCCGCCGTTCAGAGTGTTCTGGACCAGGGGGCGGATATGCTGCTGTTTGATGTCCGCAACAACCCTGGCGGATATGCGGAGGAGCTGTGCAAGGTCCTGGATTACCTGCTTCCGGAGGGAACGCTGATGCGGATGGTGGGCACTGACGGCAGCGAGGAGACGGAAACCTCCGACGCAAGCTGTGTCAAGGTGCCTATGGCGGTGCTGATGAACGAAAACTCCTATTCTGCCGCCGAGCTCTTTGCCGCGGACCTGTGGGAGTATGGCGCGGCCAAGACCTTTGGAACCAAAACCAGCGGCAAGGGCTTCTATCAGAACGTCTTCCAGTTTTCGGATGGCTCCGCTGTGGGCCTGTCCATTGGCCGGTACTATACCTCCAAGGGCGAAAGCCTGGAGGGCATCGGCCTGACTCCGGACGTGGAGGTCAAGCTGAATGACGAGCAGGAGCAGGCGCTCTACAATGGCCTGCTGGAGCCGGAAAACGACCCCCAGCTCCAGGAAGCACTCAGCTATCTCATGGACAAGGTTGTCCGGCCGTAAAATGATAAAACTTTAGGGGCGGCTGCCAAGCCGCCCCTATTCTGTTTTTTGCGGTTGGTTACGCCAGCAGCGGTTTCAGGGCCTCCGCCAGCTTGTCCTTCTGGGCCTGGGCTTCCGTCAGGTCCTTGCCCAGGGTGGTGAAATAGGTTTTAATCTTGGGCTCTGTGCCGGAGGGACGGACAACCACGGTTGCGCCGCCTTCCAAATCATAAATCAGCACATTGGCGCTGGGAAGACCGGTCTTCTCCGTATCCTTGTAGTCCGTCACCCTGGTAACGGCATAGCCGCCGATTTCCTTGGGGGGAGCCTTGCGCAGACCGTCCATAATCCCGGCCATCTTTTCCATGCCGGACAGGCCCGGGAACTCGAAGGAATCCACCTTGTTGAGATACCGGCCAAACTTGGCGTAGATGGCTTCCAGCCGCTCCTTGATGGAGGAGCCGATGGAGCGATAGTAGGCGGCCATTTCGCAGATCAGCATGGAGCCGATGATGGCATCCTTATCCCGGACGTAGGAGCCCGCCAGATAGCCGTAGCTCTCTTCAAAGCCGAAGATGAACCGCTCTACCTCTCCGGCTGCTTCCAGCCGGGCAATCTGGTCGCCAATCCACTTAAAGCCCGTCAGAACGTTGCGCATTTCCACGCCGTAGCTTGCGGCAACCTTGTCTGCAAGAGGGGTGGAGACGATGGATTTGACGGTCACGGGATTTGCGGGCATAGTTCCTTTTTCAATACGGCCCTGGCAGATGTAGTCCAGCAGCAGAACGCCCACCTCGTTGCCGGAAACCAGCTGGTAGCTTCCGTCGGGGCAGCGGATGGCGATGCCTACCCGGTCCGCGTCGGGGTCCGTGGCCAGCATCAGGTCCGCACCGTTCTTTTCCGCCAGCTCCAGCCCTAGCCGCAGGGCCTCAAAGATTTCCGGATTGGGGTAGGGGCAGGTGGGGAAGTTGCCGTCCGGGTCCTTCTGCTCGGGGACAATGGTGATATCGTCAATGCCGATGTCGTGGAGCACCCGGGTGACGGGCACCAGACCGGAGCCGTTCAGGGGGGAGTAGACAAGCTTCAGCCCCGCGGTCTTGCACAGACCGGGACGCACGGAGCGGGCCTTGATGGCATCGTACAGCGCTTCCTTGCAGTCGTCTCCTACATACTGAATCATCCTGGAGGACAGCCCCTCCTCAAAGGAGACAAGCTTGGCACCCGTCAGTACATCGGTCTCCTGAATCTCCGCGTAAACAACGGCGGCGGCATCGTCGGTCATCTGGCAGCCGTCGGGGCCGTAGGCCTTGTAGCCGTTGTACCTGGCGGGGTTGTGGGAGGCGGTAATCATAATACCGGCGTTTGCGTGATAGTACCGGGTGGCAAAGCTCAGGGCGGGAACGGGCATCAGAGCGTCATAAATCCGGACCTTGATTCCGTTGGCGGCCAGCACACAGGCGGCATTTTTGGCAAAAACGTCGGAGTTAATCCGGCTGTCGTAGGAGATGGCGACGGTCTGCGTGCCGCCCTGGGTTTTCACCCAGTTTGCAAGACCCTGGGTGGCCTGACGGACCACGTAGATATTCATCCGGTTGGTACCGGCACCCAGCACGCCCCGGAGACCGGCGGTGCCGAATTTCAGGGCCACCGCGAAACGGTCCTTAATCTGCTCGTCGTCTCCTTCGATTTGCTTCAGCTCCTGGGTCAGCTTCCCGTCTTCCAGCTCAGCCGTGGCCCAGCGCTTGTAATCGTCCAAATACATGTTGTTCACCAATCCTTTTATAGTGTACTTTTTGTATTTATGCTGGGTTTACTATAAATCATTTTCCCCTTTTTGTCAATGTTGCAGAGCGCTTGGTAGAACAATTGCGTGAATATACGTTTCGATGGAAAGAATTTGCAAAAAAATTGCCTATGCGTGAAACCTTTTTGATCCAAAAGCTGTCTACCATAGTGAAGGGCCCAAACCAAAAGGAGATGTAATTGTGACAGAAAAACAAATCGTCGATTTATTCTGGAATCGGGATGAGGATGCCATTGCCGCCACGGACGGTGCCTATGGCCGGAAGCTCCGGGGACTGTCAGGCCGGATTCTTCGTAATCCGGAGGATTCCGAGGAGGTTGTAAACGATACCTACCTGAAAACCTGGAATTCCATTCCCAAGGCGCGGCCCCAGTACTTTTACGCCTACATCGCCGCCATCTGCCGGAATCTTTCCTTGAATCTGCTCAATTGGAATCAGGCGGAAAAACGCAAGGCGGACATCGTTTCCATTTCGGAGGAGCTGCAGGAGTGCATCCCGGATGTTTCCCAGGATGCCGTGTCGGAGGGAAGGGAGATTATTGGGGCGCTGAATGCCTTTTTGGAGACCCTGCCCCAGGACAGCAGACTGATTTTCGTTCGCCGGTACTGGTATGCCGATTCCATTGGGGAGATTGCCAAGCACTATGATATGACCGAAGGAAAAGTCAAATCCCAACTCCACCGCACCAGAAAGAAGCTGTATCTTTTTCTCAAAAAGGAGGGAATTCAAATATGAAAAGCCGAAGATTGATGGAAGCGCTCACCGGTATCGACCCCAAGTTCATCCAGGAGGGGGAATACGCCGTCCCGGAGAAAGCCCCTCAAAAAACGCGACCTCTGCGCCGTGTGGCCGTGGTGCTGCTGGCTGCCTGCCTGGTGCTTGCTCTGGCCCTGGGGGCCTACGCCGCGGACCTCTTTGGCATCCGGACGCTTTTTGAGACACCCTATGTTTCCATCCCGGAGGAGGCTGTTCCCTATATCCAGCCGGAAACCGCGGAAAAGGCATCGGAAGGGTGGAGCTGCAAAATTACGGAATCCCTCTGCGACTACGCAACCGCCATGGTGACGGTCACCGTATCCGGCGGAGACCAGTATATTGTCGCTCCCACGGACTGCGGCCCCGGGGACCGGGTGGGCATGATTGGCCTTTCCGGAAATCAGACCCTGGAAGAGTATGCCGCTGCCCATGGAAAGAAGCTGCTGTTTGCCGGAGCCAGTCTGACGCGAATCGGAGGGGAACCCACGGGAAACGGTTCCATGCGCATGGAGAACCTTTCCGAAAGCGAAATGGTCATTCTGTCTGAGTGCAGCAAAACGGTGTCTGCCCCCACGCTGGATGCCATCTGCCTGGTGACAGCCCGGGAGGCGGGAAGCAAGGACGTACAGCGGGTGGAGCTGCCCTTTACCCTGACGGAAGCTCCCGCCGACGCGGAAGGGGAGAGCGTCTACCATCCCCTCAATCCGTCGGCAATCCCCGGTATGACCGTAGGAGACCTGCACGTGACCAAAACCCCCTTGGGGCTGAATCTCCGGATGCGGGAAACCGTCACGGATAAGGATGCCTACTACGACATCATGAAATATGAGATTGACGGCCTTACCCTTGGAGAGTATGGCGCTATTGGGGAGGAGGATGGAAATTACTATTTTACCGCCAATATGTGTCAGGGGACACTGAGCGATATTTTTGTGATTCACGTCTACGACTGGAACAAAGACCCCCTTGGAGAGATTGAATTCCGCAAATTCATTGGAGAGTGATGTACGGCGGATAAGAAAAGGACCTGTTCCAAACGATTCCTTTCGGGGGTGGCGATTACAGCCGCTCCCGAGAAGGAGATTTGAAACAGGTCCTTTTTGCCTTTGAAAAGATTATTCCGCTACGAAGGAGTAGGAAGCGCCGTCTTCGACGGGGGTAGCATCCACGCCGGTCATGGCATACTCGCCGTTGATGTAGAAGGCCCAGTACTTGCCGTCCTTCTCGTAGTCCAAAGTTGTGCCGTTGACCGTGGTGACGTACAGGCCGTACTCGCTGTCCTCGCCCTCAACAAGACCCAGGTCCAGCAGAGCGGCGCCCACGGTGTCCTTGTCTGTCTTGACGGTGACGGCGGTCTCCTTGCCGTCGGGGTCGGTTACGGAGAAAGCAAAAGAGGTGTTTCCGCTGCCGTAGGTCTGGCCGGAAACCATGGAAACGGTGGTGGGCTCGGTGGGAGCCTTCTTGCCGCAGGCAACCATGCTGAAGCACATTGCCAGAATCATTGTCAGGCACAGTACAATGCTGATGCGCTTTTTCATAAACAATATCTCCTTAAATAAAAAATCAGCTTTCTGGATACAACCCAAAAGCGGAGATATTATAACACGGAAGCGCCGGAATCGCAATGACTTTTTTGAAATTTTGTTCCAGTATTGCATTTTGCCGGGAATATTGGTATAATGACACGGATTCGACAGAACGGATGTGATTCAATGAACGCGGATCCCTTTTCCAGGTGTCATCCGGCGGTGAACTTCGCCTTTTTCGTTGCGGTGATTGGCTTTGGCGTGGTGATTCAGCATCCGGCCTATGCCATTGCGGGCCTCATTGGTGCCAGCGTCTATTACCTGCTGCTCCATGGCAGGGAGGGCCTGAAAATGCTCAGAACCATGGGCCTGTTTCTGGTGCTGATTGCGCTGCTAAACCCCTTCCTCAATTCCCGGGGGGAGCATGTGCTCTTTACCGTCTTCGGCCACCCCTATACCCTGGAGGCCATGGCCTACGGCGGCATCTTGGGCATCATTTTCGCCCTGACCATGATTTGGTTCGGCTGCTACAGCCAGGTTTTGACCAGCGATAAATTTACGGCCCTGTTTGGGAACCTGATTCCGGCGCTTTCCCTGCTGCTTGTGATGGTCCTGCGGCTGATTCCCGCCTTTACCAGAAAATCCAAGCAGATTGTAACGGCCAGAAGCGCCATCGGCAAGGGAACGGAAAACGCCGCCTCCGGCAGGGAAAAGCTGCACAGCGGCATCAGCATTCTCTCGTCTCTGACGGACTGGGCGCTGGAGGGCAGCATCGTTACGGCGGACTCCATGCGGGCCCGGGGCTACGGCTGCGGAAAGCGGACCAATTTCCATATCTACCGAGTAGGACGGCAGGATGTTTTTCTCATGGCCGCGATTGTCCTTTTGGCAGTTTGCGTTCTTGCCTTTGGCGGGACGGAGGCTGGCTACACCCCCTATTTTTACTGCGACTATGTGACCTTGGGATTTCCCGCGTACTGTGTGCTGCTATTGATCCCCTCTATTTTGTATTTGCGGGAGGAAATTATATGGAACAGCTTGAAATTCGAGGATTAAGCTTTTCTTACCCCGGCGGGAAAAGAAAATGCCTGGAGAATGTGTCCTTTTCCATCGCCAAAGGGGAATATGTGCTGCTCTGCGGCAACAGCGGCTGCGGGAAGACCACCCTTTTAAAGCACCTCAAATCCGTTCTGGCCCCTACGGGAGAGCGGCAGGGGGAAATTCTCTTTGACGGAACCCCTTTGGAGCAGGTGGATAGCCGTACCCAGGCGGCCTCCATTGGCTATGTCATGCAGAACCCGGACGAGCAGATTGTTACGGACAAGGTCTGGCACGAGCTGGCCTTTGGCCTGGAAAATCTGGGGGTGGATGCCGGGACCATCGGCCTTCGGGTTGCGGAGATGGCAAGCTTTTTCGGTATCCAGAGCTGGTATCACAAGGATGTCTCCGAGCTCTCCGGCGGCCAGAAGCAGCTGTTAAACCTGGCTTCCATCATGGCCATGCAGCCGGAAATTCTGGTTTTGGACGAGCCCACCGGCCAGCTGGACCCCATCGCCGCCTCGGATTTTCTCAATACCCTAAAGAAAATCAACCGAGAGCTGGGCACCACGGTGCTGATTACGGAGCACCGGGCGGAGGATATTTTCCCGGTAGCGGACCGGGTGCTGGTGATGGAGCATGGCCGCCTGACGGGCAACGCCGCTCCCCGGGAGATTGGCCGCGGCATGTTTGAAACCAATAGCCACCTGACCCAGATGCTCCCGGCTCCCATGCGAATTTTCTACCAATGCGGAGAACCGGGCCAAGCTCCCCTGACCGTGCGGGAGGGCCGAAACTGGCTGACGGAAAAGTATGGCTCCAACCCGCCAAAGGTCCGCACAGTACCCATGACGGACGCGCTTCCCAGCGGGGAACCGGCGCTGCGCATCCAGGATGTGTGGCTGCGCTATGAAAAGCAGTCTCCGGACGTTTTGAAGGGCCTGAACCTCTCCGTTCCCGCCGGGTGCCTGTATACCATCGTGGGCGGCAACGGCGCGGGAAAGTCTACGACCCTGCGGGCCATCTGCGGGGCCAACCGGCCCTATCGGGGCAGCATCCAGGTCTTTGGGAAGGAGACGAAGAAGTACCCCAAGGGGGCGCTGTTCCACAGCTGCCTTTCCATGCTGCCCCAGGACCCCCGGAATCTCTTTGTCAAGCAGTCGGTGCGGGAGGAGCTGCGGGAGATGGATTCGGACCCTGTAGAACAGCAGCGGGTGTCTGAGCTGTGTGAAATTGACCACCTTCTGGATTCTCACCCCTACGACCTCTCCGGCGGCGAGCAGCAGCGGGTGGCCCTAGCCAAGGTGCTGCTGACCAAGCCTCGGCTGCTGCTTCTGGACGAGCCCACGAAAGGCCTGGACTGCGGCTTTAAAAGCCGGTTTGCCAAGACCATGAAGCAGCTGACAAAGGATGGGATGGCCATTGTCATGGTGTCCCACGATATCGAGTTCTGCGCGGAAAACGCGGATATTGCCGCCATGTTCTTTGACGGTCAAATCATCGCCTCCGGTCAGCCCCAGAGCTTCTTTGGCTCCAACAGCTTCTATACCACCTCCTCCAACCGCATGAGCCGGTGCGTCTTCGAAAACGCAGTGAATGTGGAGAATGTGGTGTCCCTGGTGAAGCAGAATCAGGAGTGCGCGGAATGAAAAAAACAACATTTTTTTCGCTTCTGACGATTTTTATTCTGATTCCCGCGACATTGTATTTCGGAAGCCAGATCAAGGGCCGTTGGTATTATCTTACCAGCACTCTGGTGATTATTGAAATCATGCTGCCCTTTTTTGCCAGCTTTGAATCCCGCCGCCCTCAGCCCCGGGAGCTGGTGACGCTGGCGGTGATGGCGGCACTGGCCACAGCCTCCCGGGTGGCACTCGTGATGGTGCCCTATTTTAAGGCCATTACGGGCATCATCATGATTACGGGCATCGCCTTCGGCTCCCAGGCGGGCTTTCTCACCGGTGCCATTGCCGCCTTTGCCAGCAACTTTTTCTTCGGCCAGGGCCCCTGGACCCCTTGGCAGATGTTCGCCTACGGCTTTGCCGGGTTCTGGGCGGGGCTGTGGTTTCACAATAAGCCAAAGCTTTGCAAGCCCTGGATTCTGGGCCCCTTTGGCTTTCTATCTATTTTTCTTCTGGTGGGGCCCATGCTGGACTGCTGCACCGTGTTTACGGTCCTGAGCAGACTCACCTGGTCCGGGGCGCTGGTGATTTTCGGACAGGGTGTTCCCGTGAACCTGATTCACGGCCTGGGCTGCGGCGTTACTCTGGTGCTGCTGACCAAACCCTTGCTGTATAAGCTCAACCGCCTGCAAATCAAATACGGCATGATGTCCGCCGGAGGGGAGGCGGCAAAATGAAGAAGGAACAGCTGTTTCTTTCCACCATTGACCCCAACGCCGGGAAGACCGCCCGGGAATACGGCCTGGGGGTGGAAATTGCCGAATACTGCACGGCGGTGAATATGGATATGCTGTTCGCACAGACAAAACCTATGGCAGACGCTCAGGCGGAAGGGGTGCCCAGCCGGATTTTCCACGGTCCATTCAGCGAGCTCTACCCCTGCGCCATCGACCCGCTGGCCCGGGACCTGACTATCCAGCGTTTTCTCCAGTCTGCGGTGCTGGCGGAAGCGTACGGGGCCCGAAAGCTGATTTTCCATGGGGGATTTCTCCCAAATGTTTATTACCCCTGCTGGTATACCGAGCAGTCCGTTCCTTTTTGGAAGAATTTTTTGAAGCGGCTTCCGGGGAATATGGAGATTTGCGTGGAGAACGTCATGGAATCGGACCCCCAGTGGCTTTTGGACATTGCCGCCGGGGTCAATAGCCCCAGACTGCGGCTGTGCCTGGATGTGGGGCACGCGAATGTGTGCTCCCAAATTCCGGTGGAGACGTGGCTGGAAACATTAGCCCCCTGGATTGACCATTTTCACATTCACAATAACGACCGCTCCTTTGATACCCACAGTCCCTTGGCATCCGGGAGCATCCCAATGAAAGAATTTTTGCAGCGCGCCCAGTTGATGTGCCCCCAGGCAACCTATACCCTGGAGATGACCGATGTGGCCCCGGAGGTCCGCTGGCTGCTGGCGCAGGAACTATTGGAGGAAGAACAATGACTCTGGAAACCTTGATACAATCCATTGAACCTTTGTCAAAGCAGGCTATGGAGGAGGCAAAGCGGCATCAGGCCGCTTTGGCCAAGCCCCCGGAGAGCCTAGGAAGACTGGAGGAGCTCTCCATTCAGCTGGCGGGCATCACCGGAAAGGTCCATAATTCCATGGACAAAACCCACCTGCTAGTATTCGCGGCGGACAATGGCGTGGTAGAGGAGGGGGTTTCCAGCGCACCCCAGTCCGTGACCCTGATGCAGACCATCAATTTGACCCGTGCCAAAACCGGTGCCTCGGTGCTGTGCAGGCATGTTGGCGCTGGCATTACCGTCTGCGATGTGGGTGTCAATGCGGTAATCACCGAGCCCAAGGTCCTGAACAAAAAAATCGCCTTTGGCACCCGGAATATTGCCAAGGGCCCGGCCATGACCCGGGAGCAGGCGCTGCAGGCCATTCTCACCGGCGCGGAACTGGCCATGGCCACGGAAGCCGATGCCATGGGCGTGGGCGAAATGGGCATTGGCAACACGACGACCTCCTCCGCGGTGCTGGCGGTTCTCCTGGGTGTCAGCGTGGAGACCGTTACCGGCCGGGGCGGCGGCATTACGGACGCGTCCTTCCGGAAGAAAAAGCAGGTGATTGCCGATGCCATTGCCCTGAACCGCCCGGATGCCAAGGATGCGGTAGATGTGCTCAGCAAGGTGGGCGGCTTTGATTTGGCGGCCATGTGCGGCGCGTTCCTGGGCGGTGCCGCCAGCCACCGGCCCATGGTTATTGATGGCTTTATTTCCGCGGTGGCCGCCCTGTGTGCCGTGCGCCTGTGCCCGGCGGTGCGGGAATATCTGGTGCCCAGTCACGCCTCCTATGAAATTGGCTATCGCCTTGCCATGGAGGAAATGGACCTAAAGCCCATGCTTCTTTTGAATATGCGCCTGGGCGAGGGCAGCGGCTGCCCCTTGGCATTCCAGATTCTCAGCGCCGCCTGCGCCGTCATCAATGACATGGCGACCTTTGACCAGGCGGGCATTGACGACGGCTACCTGGAGGAAATCCGGGAAGGGGACAAGTTTACCGTGGAGGCAGGAAAATGATTGTCTTTGTCTCCGGGGGTGCCAAAAACGGGAAATCCTCCTTTGCCCAGAGCTTGGCGGTAAAACTTGCCCGCGGCGGGAAGCGCTATTATCTTGCCACCATGATTCCCTGCGACGAGGAGGACCGGGACCGCATCCGCCATCATATCGCGGACCGGGACGGCCTGGGCTTTGAGACCGTTGAGCAGGGCCGGGACATTGCTGAGTGCCTTACAAAAGTCGATCCCAAGGGCAGCTTCCTTCTGGACAGTGTGACGGCGCTGCTGCTCAACGAGCTCTACCCGGACCCAAGCACCTGGAAGCTGGACCCTACGGCTCCGGACCGCTGCCAAAGGGGACTGGAGACCCTTTGCCGGTCTGTTTCCAACATTGTTCTGGTCAGCGACTATATCTATTCCGATGCCGCCCGGTATGACGCGGAAACGGAGTGCTTCCGCCGGGGCCTGGCTCAGCTGGACAAAGCCATGGCGGCGATTGCGGATACGGTGATTGAGGTGTCCGCCGGAAACCTGATTTTTCACAAGGGAGGCCTGCCCCAATGAAGCAGTTTATCCATGCCTTTTTTATGTGTCAATCCATGTTCTGCGCCATTCCCTGTCCCTGCAAGGTCTGGGACGAGGAGGCCCGGGATAAGCTCCTCTGGTGCCTGCCCCTGGTGGGGCTGGAAATCGGTCTTGTGTGGTGGGCGCTGGGGCTTCTGTGCCGGTATCTGGGCCTTACCCAGGCGGTGACGGCTGTGGTGCTGTGTGCCGCACCCTATTTCCTCACGGGCTTTATCCATCTGGACGGCTTTATGGATGTGACCGACGCGGTGAAATCCTGCCGGGATTTGCAGCGCAGACGGGAGATTTTGAAGGATTCCCATGTGGGCTCCTTTGCTGTGATTGGCTGTGTGCTGCTGATTCTTGCCCAGTTTGCCTTCTGTGTTTCCTTCAATATGAAAACGGATTTTCGGGTTTTGATTGTGATTCCCGTGGTCAGCCGGTGCTGCAGCGCCCTGGCGGTGAATGTACTTCCAAAGATGTCCACCAGCCAGTATTCCCAAAAGAAGGTCCGCCCAGCGGATATCGCGATTCCCTGCGTCCTTCTGGCCCTTGCGCTGGCCTTTGGCTTTTCGCTCCGGTTTCGGTGCGGCCTGGTGCTGCTGGTGGAGCTGGCGTTTTATGGGCAGCCGCTTCTGCGGGGCTATCGCTCCTTGCAGGGCATGAACGGGGATATCTCCGGCTACTGTTTGACCATTTCCGAGCTTGCGGCCCTGGGGGCCCTGGCGATTTTGTAAGGAGGCAGCGATGGAACTGATTATCGGCGGCGCTTACCAGGGCAAACGGGCCTTTGCGGTCAATACCCTGGGCATCCCTGAGGCGGATATTTTCACATGTAGTGGTACGGAAATTGATTTCTCCAAGAGATGTATCGATAAGCTGGAAGAATTTGTCCTCGCCTGCATCCGGGCAGGGGAGGACCCCTTGGAAAAGCTGAAAGGACAGAATCTCGAGGACAAGGTGATCATCTGCATGGATATGTTCTGCGGAGTAGTGCCCATTGACGGGGAAATGCGGCTGTGGCGGCACACCACGGGACTGGTATGCCAGTATTTGGCGGGGAAGGCCACAGGGATTCACCGGATGTTCTGCGGATTGGAGCAAAGATTAAAATGAGTACACTCTACCTGATTCGCCACGGCCAGACCCAGGCCAACCTGGAGCACCGCTACTGCGGGGCGACGGACCTGCCCCTCTCCCCGGAAGGGGCAGAGAACCTTCAAAAGCTCCACTATTCCGTTTCCAATGTCCGCTTTCTGACCTCCGGGATGCTTCGCACGGAGCAGACGCTGAATATTCTCTTTGGCCCCGTTCCCCATGAGCGGCGCCCGGAATTCCGGGAGGTGGATTTCGGTATTTTCGAAATGCACACCTACGAGGAGCTGAAGGAGAACCCCGCCTATCAGGCGTGGCTCACCGGCGACAATATGGAAAACATTCCGCCGGAAGGGGAGAGCGGCAATCAGATGTGCGCCCGGGTGCTGAAAGCGCTCCCGGAGCTCTTCACGGAGGACACGGTACTTGTCACCCACGGCGGAGTCATCGCGGCCATTATGGACCGTCTTTTCCCGGAGGAACACAAATCCCGCTACCAGTGGCAGCCCACCCCCGGCCACGGCTACCGAATTGAAGAAAAAACGTACCAGCCTATTTTGTAAAAAGGGATTGACAAAGCAGGAAATATACGGTATAATACCCAAGCACTTGCGAGAGTGTTGGAATGGTAGACAAGCACGTTTGAGGTGCGTGTGGTTACGCC
>OIZI01000310.1_pt1 | contig 26164 bp, 25 predicted proteins | sample 1588441 | NCBI WGS metagenome assembly OIZI01 (sample SAMN03283284) | human gut metagenome | biome: human-associated habitat; material: feces | host: Homo sapiens | place: Peru | collected 2012 | reverse complement strand
CTCCCTGATATCCTGTACAGGCAATTTTCTCCATAACTGTATTCCAGTTAATATTACCATCGAATGGTAATTGATGCTGATTATGGCTGCCGCCGTTATCCTGTAAATGAATTGCCATCAGCCGATTTCCATACATTCCTAACAAATCTTCATCTGGTGTATAATTTATATGATGGCAACTATCATAACAATAGCCTACATTATTTGAAATGAATTTATTTAACACCATCTTCAAATTTTTAATATTATTCAAATTTTCAAAAGCAATGTGAATATTCTTTTGCTCTGCCTTGTTTATAAGTTCTGCCAACCTTCTGATTCCTACTTCATTTAAAGGATTATTATCATTAGGCAAATGTATCACCATTGTTGGTATATCATATTCACAGCAATCCTCTACACATTGTAGATAACTTTGAAATACGCTTTCTCCACTCAAACTATCCAGTGACAGATTATTCTGTTCATGCACAGGCGCATGGATATTTTCTACAAATAGCCCTGCTCTTCTTGCTAGTCTTACATCCTCTTGATAACCGACTCCTCTGCCAAATTGATCACTCCACCATAACATTACACAATCAAATCCCGCTTTTCTAATCAATTTGTATCTTTCTTCAAAAGAGACATCATATCCCGGACCATAGCCAAAGCAATCATATATTCCTGTCATTTCTGAATCTCCCTCCCAGCTCTCTCCGCAATCTTCACAACCCTTGGTCTGTTGTATCTCTGCATTATCACAAAACTCAAGTCAAAACATGCTCCAAGAAACGAAGTAATAAAAAATACCCAGAACGCTCCAAACCACACAGATGCAGCCACTGGAATGAAGCTGAGCACAACATTAGTCTCATGTACCAGCTCTGACTGGCACATAGCCTGCGCTATCTCATCCCATGTATGTATCTTAGGATTAAACATGTCTGGGTCAAATGTCGGCATGGTTACGCTTTAAACCATTAAATGCGTAACCAGCCAGAAGTCTTATAATAAAATGATACGCTATCGTACCAGCCGTTATTGCCAATGTCTCGTATATCCCTGTATTGGTAATATTATACATAACAATACACACTATAAGTGCAGCCAGCGAAATCGCTGAAATAGCAATCATTTTATTTTTCATAATTATTTCTTCTTTCTGCCTGTAAAAAAAGCAAGCAGCAATATCGCTGCAACCAAAGCTACCGCTATTGACATCCATACCACGAATGTCACTGTATCTCTTGTGTGGAACATATCATAGTAGCCACCAAGATATATTATAATTCCAAGTGCAGGAACTACATATGCCATATAATATTTAAGCTTGTCCGGGAATGCGATACCCTCGCCAGTGTTAACCTCTGCGAGGAAATTCTCCCAGCCCCATCCGTTCTTATGGACACAGAACAGAACTGCTATGATACTTCCAAGTGGAAGAATATTGTATGATACTATAAAATCCTCAAAATCCATAATAGTGCTTCCTGCGCCAAGTGGCTGGACACCTGAAAGCACATTGTAACCTAATACTGCTGGAATCGATAAAACTGCAATTGCAACAATATTAACTACGACACATTTCCTGCGCTCCCAGCCTGTCGCATCATTGGTCATCTTGACAATATTCTCGAATACCGCAATAACTGTTGACATAGCCGCAAATGTCATAAATACAAAGAAGCATGTTCCCCACAGTCTTCCGCTAGGCATGTGATTAAACACATTTGGAAGTGTTATAAACAAAAGTGACGGACCCGCTCCCGGTTCAACTCCATAAGCAAAGCACGATGGAATAATTATAATACCTGCAACGAATGCAACAAATGTATCAAGAAGTGTTACGCTTATGCCCTCACCGACAAGCTTTCTCTCCTTAGAAAGATAGCTTCCGAATATCTCCATAGAACCCATACCGATACTAAGTGTAAAGAATGCATGAGTCATGGCTGCAAATACAACATTAAACACTCCTTTAGACTCTAATCTTGCAAAATCAGGAACAAGATAATATCTTAAGCCTTCCGCTGAACCAGATAAAGTCACAGAACGAACAGCCATGATAATCATAAGCACTATAAGGAACATCATCATTATCTTAGTGATTCCCTCAACACCTTTTTCAAGTCCAAGCGCACATATTCCAAAACTTAAAAGTATAATTACCAGTGTGAATACCATCATAAGTCCCGGATTGGACAGCATTGTGTTGAATTCACCCTGAACACCTTCTGAATCAAGTCCTGTAAATCTGCCACTTGCCATGAGATAGACGTAATACATCATCCATCCGCCTACCATTGTATAGAACATCATAAGAATGTAGTTACCCACATAACATATATATCCTATCTTTCCCCAGCTTGTTCCCTCTGGTTCAAGAACTGAGTACGCCTTGATAAGACTCTTTCTGCTGGCACGTCCAATTGCATATTCACATATAAGCATAGGAAGACCAAGCATTGCAAGACACACAAGATATATAACTATGAATGCCGCACCACCATTCTCACCACATATATATGGAAATTTCCATACATTCCCAAGACCGATGGCACATCCTGCTGATACAAGGATAAACCCCAGCCTTGACTTAAATTGTTCTTTTTCCATAAAAACCTTTTCCTAATCTATATTTTGCTTTTCTCTTAACGGTAAATCATCCACCACACATAATAAGTGTATTTTATTTTAATTCTGAAGAATCTGTGTCAATAAACAGATATTTTCTTGTTGCAAACAGAATCGCAATCGCCGCAACACCTAATAATATCTCCAATGTGCTTCCATGATTAACTATCATCATTCGTGCAATAGCAAACATAAGGACTTCAACAATTGTAGAAGCATCATGCTGTGCAAGCATCTTTACAAGCTCAACACCAATTGCAACTGTCATTACATTACCTATAAATGATTCAAGTCTTGCAACTGGTTCGCCTGTAAAGATATTACCCGTATCAATAAGAAGCCTTGCTCCTGCAATCAAAATAACTATAACAAGCACAAACGACATCATAACTTCCAGAAAATGACAGACCGAAAGCAGCACATCTTTTGCCTTTTCATACATATTCTTCATATTAAACCTCATTTCTTAGAAGTCGTCATCATCATCAACGCCCATAGCCTCCCTGAGTGTTCTCCACCCAAGTACAGCACATTTAACGCGGGCTGGCATATGAGCGATATCTTTAAGCGCAGAAGCTTCCTCAAGGCTGTCTATCTCTTCATCCGTTGCCTCGCCCTGAATCATCTTCATGAATATTTTACCCATAGCAAGTGCCTCGTCCCTAGTTCTGCCAATTATCATCCCAAGCATGATATCTGCTGAAGCCTGCGAGATAGCACATCCGTCTCCAACAAATGCACCATCCACAATCACATCGCCATCCATCTTAAGCTTAAGGAATATATCATCACCACAGCTTGGATTGACCCCTTCAAGCACAATATCAGCATCTGGGAGGTCATGCTTGAACTCTGGACGGATATTATGCTCTGTAAGTATCTCGTTATAAAATCCTCTATTTTCCATATCCCATTCTCTCCCTTACGCTTGACAGGCTTTCAAGGAATGTGTCAACCTCTGCCTCTGTATTATAGAACATAAAGCTTGCTCTTGTTGTTGAACTAACACCAAGATGGTTGAGAAGCGGCTGGGCACAGTGGTGTCCTGCTCTTACTGCAATTCCATCTGATATAAGTATCTCACTTACATCATGTGGGTGAACATCATCTACTGTAAATGTGAGAATACCTGTATGCTCCTCTGCCTTGTCTGAACCTAATATATTTACATGAGGAATCGCTTTCATTCCCTCTAAAGCTCTCTTAGTAACTGCAAACTCTCTCTCATGCATATAATCAAATCCGATTGAATCTACATATTTGATAGCTGCTGCAAGTCCTGCTGCCCCTGCCGCATTGACAGTTCCACCCTCAAATTTGTGTGGAACCTCTGCATATTTGGCATCAAATCTTGTAACAGAATCAATCATCTCTCCACCATACATGAATGGAGGCATCTTTTTAAGATGCTCCTTCTTGCCGTATAACACGCCAATTCCCATAGGACCGAACACCTTGTGTCCTGAAAATGCGAAGAAATCAGCATCAAGTGCCTGTACATCAACTGCCATATGTGGAGTGCTCTGTGCGCCATCTACAACGATAACAGCATTTTTCTCATGCGCCATCTTAGCAATCTCTGCAATAGGATTAACTCGTCCTAATACATTTGATACCTGTGTTATGGCAACAATCTTAGTCTTATCTGTTATAAGCTCTCTTACCTTATCAAGGTCAACACTTCCGTCCTGCTCGCAGTCAATGAATTTGAGCGTTGCACCGGTATTTCTACAGACCATCTGCCAAGGAAGGAGATTGCTGTGGTGCTCCATGATAGATACAAGAATCTCATCACCAGCCTTTACATTAGATAATCCATAGCTGTATGCAATAAGGTTCATGCTCTCTGTTGTATTTCTGGTAAATACTATCTGTCTTGCATTGGCTGCATTGATAAATTCTGCCACTGAAGCTCTGGCATTCTCATATATATCTGTAGCCTCAACGCTCAATGGATATGAGCCTCTTAAAGGATTCGCATTGTGGTTAAGATAGAAATCCATCTCGGCATCAATTACACACTGAGGTCTCTGTGATGTCGCTGAATTATCAAAATATATAGTTCTATCCTGCATTAACAGCGGAAAATCCTTCTTGTAATCACGAATATCTGCCATACTCTTTAGAGCACCTCCCCTAGAGCCTTTTCAACTGTCTTAATTATATTATCATCGCCTGTCATTCTTGAAAGGTGCTCAATCGCAGCTCTCGCAAGAATATTCTCAGCCTGTTCCTTACCTATTCCTCTGCTCTCAAAGTAAAAAAGTGTGTCCTCATCAAGCTCACCGATAGTTGCGCCATGATTACCGACAACATTCTCTTCTGCACAGAGAATAAGTGGAATTGTCTTGTTAACTACGTCATCACCAAGCATAAGAACAGTTTCCTGCTCATTACCTACTGAATCTGTACAGCCTCTCTTGAAATCAATTGTTCCCTTAAATGTCTTGGCTGCCGCATCTCTTAATGCACCATTGGCATTAATCTCGCTCTCAGTCTTCTTACCTGTGTGATTAGCAAATACATTGATATCTATCTTCTGGCTATGCTGTCCAAGATAGCCAATATCAGCCTTTAAGCTGCTGCATTCTCCTGCAAGATTAACTGTACTGTCTGAATATACATCACCAAGTCCTAAGAATATCTGTATAAGTTCTACTCTTGCATTCTTGCCACAATCAGCCTTAACCTCATTATATAAAAGTGAAGACTCTTTAGTGTACTGAACCTGTACAAGACGGATAAGTGCATTTTCTTTAAGCTCCATCTGTGTTCTTACTGCAAGATTCTTGTCTGCTGAGTAATCCATATATACTGTAATCTCACTGTTCTTAGGCGCAACAATCTTAACATCCTTAGTACTGTATTCACCCTTGCCCTTAACACTGATTCTTACAGGTTCTTTCTTAGTTCTGGCGCCCGCCTTATACTCCTCATCTGGAAGGAATGTAGTCTTTTCAAGGTCCCAGTCTATCTTAGCATCGTTAACTCCAAGCCAGTACCATGTCTTGGCTGGAAGTCTGTTAATGATTAATTTATCGTTATTTTCCATACTAGCCTATACTTCCTTTCATCTCAAGACGGATAAGATTATTCATCTCAACTGCATATTCAAGTGGAAGCTCCTTAGATACATTATCTGCGAATCCACTTACAATAAGTGCTCTGGCATCTTCCTCGCTCATGCCTCTTGACATAAGATAGAATACAGCATCATCACTGATACTTCCTATCTTAGCCTCATGTCCGATTGCCGCGTCCTTAGTACGTATATCCATAGCTGGAATTGTATCTGAACGTGATTCTGAGTCGAGCATAAGTGATTGACAGGAAACAGCAGATTTAGCATTAGTTGCACCCTTCTGCACAACAACACTGCTTCTGAATGTACTTATACCGCCGCTCTTGCTTATTGAACGTGTATTCATATATGAAGTTGTATCAGGTGCGCAGTGGACAACCTTAGCTCCTGTATCAAGATTCTGTCCTGCTCCGGCAAATGTTACACCTGTAAATTCCATCTTTGAGCCTTTGCCTTTAAGAATACTCATAGGGTAAAGATATCCGACATGTGAACCAAATGAGCCAGATACCCACTCAACTGTACCGCCCTCTTCAACGATTGCACGCTTAGTATTAAGGTTGTACATATTCTTAGACCAGTTCTCAATTGTAGAATATCTAAGCTTTGCATTCTTCTTAACATAAAGCTCTACACATCCGGCATGAAGATTAGCTACATTATATTTAGGTGCTGAACATCCTTCGATGAAATGAAGGCTTGCTCCCTCATCAACTATAATAAGTGTATGCTCGAACTGTCCTGCTCCCTTGGCATTAAGTCTGAAATATGACTGGAGTGGTATAGATACCTGAACTCCCTTTGGTACATATACGAATGAACCGCCTGACCATACTGCTCCGTGAAGTGCAGCAAACTTGTGGTCTCTTGGTGTTACAAGCTTCATGAAATACTCATGAACCATATCTGCATACTCGCCCTTTAATGCGCTCTCCATATCTGTGTATACAACACCCTGCTCAGCTACTTCATCCTTAACATTATGGTATACAAGCTCTGAGTCATACTGTGCGCCAACTCCGGCAAGTGATTTTCTCTCTGCCTGTGGAATACCAAGTCTCTCAAATGTCTCTTTGATATCTTCTGGAACGTCTTTCCAGTCACCCTGCATCTTAGTGTTAGGTCTTACATATGTTGCGATATGATCCATATCAAGACCTTCGATTGATGGACCCCAGTCTGGAACCTGAAGTTCATTATATATATCAAGAGCTTTAAGTCTGAACTCTGTCATCCACGCAGGGTCATTCTTCTCTTCTGAAATTTTTCTTACAATATCGGCTGTAAGACCTTCATTAATTCTATAGGCATCATTTTCAACATCCTTGATGTCGTAGATACTTCTGTCTATATCCTCTACATGACTTTTTTCTTTCATTATACTTCTCCCTTGAATCCCTTCTCATTGATTGTCTCAACTAATGATGCATCACCATTCTTAACAATCTTTCCTTCTTCCATAACATGTGTAACATCAACATCAAGTGACTCTAAGATTCTTGTGCTGTGTGTGATTATAAGAAGGCTTCCTTTGCACTTTTCTTTATAAATGCTTATTCCCTTAGACACTGTCCTTACAGCATCCACATCAAGGCCTGAGTCTGTCTCATCAAGAATAGCAAGTGATGGCTCTAACATAAGCATCTGTAAAATCTCTGCTTTCTTCTTCTCGCCACCTGAAAATCCAACATTTAAGTCTCTCTCTGCATATGAAGCATCCATTGAGAGAAGCTCCATTGTCTCAGCAAGCTTCTTCTTGAAATCAAAAAGACGGATTCTCTTACCTGTCTTCTGCTCAAGTGCGCTTCTTATGAATGCACTCAATGTTACTCCTGGAACCTCTAATGGATTCTGGAATGATAAGAATATTCCTTTCTTAGCTCTCTCATTAACTGGCATCTCTGTAATATCTTCGCCATTAAATACGATTTTACCAGATGTAACTGTATATCCCGGATTACCTGTGATGGCATAACCAAGTGTTGACTTACCTGTTCCGTTAGGTCCCATAAGTACGTGTGTCTCATCTGCTCCTATTGTAAGGTCTACTCCATGAAGTATCTCCTTCTCTCCTGCATTAACATGCAGATTCTTAACCTCTAATATATTCTTAGACATATATCCTCCATTCCGTGTGACTCTGTGCTTGTCCACGTTTTTTAATTATATTTTTAATGAGTGCAGCTCTGTCCTTTTCCCTGTATGACCAGATCTGCTAATGTATGGCTGTCGAGATACTTATTAATAGTATCGCCAAGCCCCTGCCAGAACGGCAGTGTATAACAATCCTCTGTTATATCGCATTTTTTCGTATCAGTACATAGACAGGCTACTGGTGCAAGACTTCCTTCTGTAAGTCTTAGAATATCACCGACCCTGTACTGTTCTGGTGCTTTGATAAGGCGATAACCGCCGCCTTTACCACTGGCACTCTCAACCATGTGTCCCTTAGAAAGTATTGTCATAATGCTCTCTAAATATTTCAGGGAAATTCCCTGTCTGTCCGTGATTTCTTTCAAGGGAATAAACTCACCTGTATTATGCTCTGCCATATCTGCCATCACTCTGAGCGCATACCTGCCCTTCGTGGAAATCATCATAGGCTTTCCCTCCTTGTCAATCTGACTTATTGCATTGTATTACCCATTCACCTACTATGTCAATAGGTAATTAGCATTCTATAGCACCTTTTATCATAAAAAGCACTTCCTTTCTGGATATTATCATACCCAAAAGCAAGTGCTTTTTCTATTAAATCTTCACTATTTTTACACTATTTTTCACTATCTGATGTATGTATTAAGCCATTCCATCATATCAAGCTTCCCACTTCCACAGTACTCATGACCATCTAATGTAAGATTTATCTTTTTTTATTCATTTTCTGCTTTGCTTGTACTCAGCACCTCATATTCATCGTAAACAATATCAAACTTCTTTTTAAAATCTGATATATTGCCAGTATTGTTCTGCTTCCAGTCAGCAGCTACAAGCTTTACCTGATTTTCCACCAATGAATTGCCTACAGACATTGCCATTATGTCAACAGTCTGCTTAATTACATTATTATCAGATACTTTATCGTTAACCGAAATGCTGGCATCTATACTATCAAGCATTTTCTGAATTTCTTTAACAGAGTATGGATTTATGCCCGACAAGTCAATTTTTTCTACATTCTCTTTTTCTGATTGTTTTGTTGTTGCACTAGTAGTACTTGTAGTGCTCCTCACATCCTCTACCGCATCATTATTTCCACACCCAACAAGACTCATTAAAGCAATAGCTGCTAATATGTATATTTTCTTTCTCATTTCTTTGCCACATTTTGAACACTTCATAAATGCTAATCCTCCCCGACCAATTTTCTGCTAAGTTCCATTGCATTTTTCAACTGATTTTCAAACCTCTCTGCCTGTACCAGAGCTATTCCCTCTTCGTCACCTAATACAACAAGGCGGGAGCCATCCTGTATCCCATACTTATCTCTCGCCTCTTTGGGAATCACAATCTGTCCGCGGTTGCCAACCTTTACAGTTCCCCATAAGAACTTTCCTTCTGGTGGTGGAGCCACTTTGGTATTTCCAACTTTTTCATCATAGTGCATCAGGCTGTCAATCTTAATTCCGTAAAATGATGCAAGCCTGTCGCATTTTTCGATATCCGGTATTGTCTCGCCCTGTTCCCATTTGGCATAAGACTGTCTGGAAATTCCAACAACCTCTGCCACCTGTTCCTGTGTTAAACCTTTTAAGCCTCGTAACATCACAAGATTGTCTGCCAGCATAATTACCACTCCCTCCTGATAGTCACATTATATGCTTTGCATGATTTGATTTACACCATACAAACTTGTCATCTTTTTCTGATTTATGTTAAATTTAACTGCATTATTATTCATTGAAAACACTTCCACTGTGTTATTCTTTTCTGCCCCTTCCACAAATGCCTGCACAAGCTGGTCTGTATTGCCGCCTTTTCGATGTAATTTTTACCTATAAATAAAATAAACAACCACTTACTTTATTTTAGTAAGCAGTCGTTTATTTATCAAGCTTATTGCACTGGTATTATTATTGAAAAATAAAATTCATTATCTGTATGTTCTATTGAATATATGCCGTTATATTTATTTACAACATCAATTATATTATCAATTCCAATACCATGTTGTTCTTTTTCATATAATTTAGAGCTCTTAATTTTTCCATCTCTGATATTAATTACACCATTATATGTATTCTTAACTGATATAATTATGTCAGACTTTTCTTTAATAAACTTTACCTTTATAACCTTGTCGCCAGAACACTTTTCACAAGCTTCTATGGCATTATTAATCATATTTGACAATATTACAACAATATCCTCATCACTAATACTGATTTCTGATAAGTCATTAATTTTAAACACAAAACATATTCCTTTATCTACAATCTCCTGATATTTGCTATTTAATATTGCATCTACAATTACATTATTAGTATTAATTGCATCCATATCAATTTTCAGATTGCTAGAAATATTATCTATATACTCTTCCAGTTTATCATACTCTTTACGTTCAACCAGCCCCTGCACGCACACAATATGATTGCGGAACTCGTGAGTTTTTCTCCGCTGTTTTTCAAAATTTTCAGAAATGCTCCTGTACATATCTGTCTGATTTTTCACACGAATTGCAAACATTTCGCTTTCATGTATCTTTTTCTCATTTTTTAACACATCACAAATATAATAAAATACAGTTATATTCAAGCAGGCAAGACATACCGCCATTATTATATAAATATCTGCACTGTCACTATTTATATTTCCATTTTTAATTGAAACAATCATTGCAGATATTATACATATCGTAAATACTGGAAATATTATAAATTTAATCCATTCCATATCCGTTAATACATCCACATTATTGCTTCCTATAAATTTACCTATTAATAAAACAATTAAAAACAAAATTATTTTCCCAAGAATAAGTAATAAATTGCCCTCTATTGATAAATCTGCTTGCTGAAGATTACTGTTGTCAAATACCATTACATTCATCCATAAAACGATATAGTCCACAGCAAGTAATACTGCCTGAAATAATATTGCCAGAAAAACCGATTTTACAAAATTAGCTTTAATATATATAAGCATTATCAATCCAATCCCGGCAATCAGACACAACTCTTTTATAACAAAATTATTGTTAAATATTGTAGCAATCACATATGAATATATTGTCATTCCAATAATTACAGCTATATCAACCCATTTATAACTGTATCGTTTATGTGTAAATATTTCATAGAAATTTTTACAGCATATAGCTTCTATTCCTATTAATATAAAACTTTCTATTATATATAAATCCATATCAGATTTCCCCTTTATACTTTACAAGCGCTTTCTCAACATCTTTGTACCTTGCTTTAGGGATATCTATTTCCTTTCCATTTAATAGAAAAATAGAATATCTTTTTATTCTGTCTATATATTTCATATTAACCAGAAAGCTCTGATGAACCCTTAATAAATCTTCTACCTCTGTCAAATCATTTTCCAGATTATTAAGTGTTCCATACATCGTATATATGCACTCTCTATCTTCTGCAACATGAAAAATTAATTTATGTAATTTACTTTCGACATATACTAAGTGACCCAAATTCAAGATTTTAACGCCCTCGTTAAAATCAAATTTTTTCTTTATAATTGTATATTTCATCTTTGATACTATCGTATCCATACACTCATATAAATCACGTTTAAAATTACTTTTATTCTTCAGTATATATCTGATTGCTTCAACTCCATATCCATCAAGAGCATACTCTATATATGCAGTTGTAAACACGATGAATGCATCTTGATTCAATCCTCGTATATTTCTGGCGGTATCAATTCCATTCAGCTTATCCATATTAACATCCAGAAAAAATATTTTATATTTTATTATATCTGCTCCAAGTTCTATTATATCTTTTCCATCTGAATACAAATCAATCTGATAATCAATTCCCTTTTCATACAGATACTCTTCAATTATTTCTTTTATTAATAGCCTGAATTCTGCTTCATCATCACATATTGCTATATATAGCATATATCCTCCCTTTATAACGAATGATAAATTTATTATTACATATTTATCTAATACAATCAATGAAACATACTGCTACACTTTCATATCTTGTCCACACACTTTTGCTATAACCATCAATAAAGCACATAAGACCAGTGCAACAGTCATATATGCTATTAATTCGGAATTTAATTTCAAATATGCTGTGACATATATTATTACACATTCAATAGCAGCTAATATTCTCGCTATCCCTTTTGAATTGGCTAATTCTTGCTGATTCATATGTATATTAGGATGATTTACTGTTCCAATTATCTCAATAACAAGAAATGCAACAGTCATCATAAATAACTCTAATCCAATATAATCTGCAAATACTTTAGTAATCTGCATTATAACCAAACTCGTCAAAACACTGGCAAAATAACATTTCAAAAAACTATTCAAATGAAGACCACCACAACGCCGCCTTAACGAAAAGAAAAATATGCAGAAAACAAGCATATATCCAAATTTTCTCGCCAATAGTCCTATAATAAGAATCGTCCCAATTGTAATTAAACTCTCAAACATTGAAACAATTGTATATCTGTATTTTTCAGAACTTACATCATCTATTATATTTTCACTAATCATTTGCACCACTATTTTATCCACTATGTTATCAATCATAACTATCTCCCGACACGCAACCTAACACTAAATCTTTCAAAAGGCTGCGTACCACACAATATGCATACGCAGCCCTTAACTTACAATATTTTTATTTTAACCTTCATTTTCATCACAATGCCTTTTATATTGAATGTCATAAATATCTTCGCCATACTCAATATCTATGCCATGTTTATCGTTTAAAACATACTCTTTTCCACCTATTATAAAGGTCTCGCCAACATCATGATCTGTAAATAATGTTCCTTCTGTCATCGCCTTATAACGCTGATCATATCTATCTTTAGACTGAATTATACCACTAGTATTAGAAGCTGTATAATAATGAGTAGCAACTTTATCTCCCGTTTTTACGGAAAAAAATCCATGTTTAATACCCGCCTCTTCTAAATACTCTTGTACTTTTTCTCGTGAAAAATCTCCTCCATATGGATTATCACTTGATAAAATATTCCAAAACGTTGCATAATCCCACAATGTTTTATCATATGGTTCTCCTCTAAGATTATCTGTTATCAAACCTCCTATTGAATATTTATTAATACACAAACAATGAGATACATTATCACTAGATACATATTTAAAATATCTATCCATTCCAAAATCAATCACGTTGTCTTTTGCTTTAATTTCATCTAAAAATTCACAATCAACAGTAGGGATCTCACTTGCCGTAAACTTATATTTACCACAATAATATATTGAATCATTACCAAAGTGCTTTACTCCCATACTGTTAATTCTTTCAAAATTAATGGCATCAAATATATCATATAGTTTCACTTTCACATTCTTATATATACAAACTTCTGAATATATCTTGACATCACATTCTATATTTGTCTTAACATACTCGTCCATTTTACTATTGCCAACAGACTTATCATTTTTTAAAACTGTATTGACAACCTGCTTTTTTCTATCTATATTCTTTAACTTAATCTGAGAATTTAACGACAATACATTTGATAGTGCCATAATATACCTCACATTCTATTGACTTATTTGAATATTATCTTCTGATGGAACATTTTTTAAAGGATATACATAATTCATTTGAAGTTTAGGAGAACAAGAACCATTACCACTATATCCAAATTCTATTCTCCATCTACTTCTTAACTGTAAATTTAATGATTGTATGCTTAACTTATCCCATGAATACATATTTAATGCAACCGTCTTACCACTTGTCAAATTATCAAGAATAATACTTCCAACTGCAGAGCTATTTACTTTTGACATATTCATACTATAAATAACAGCATCTTCTGGAAGTATTTCTCTATTCGTTAAATCTAATGTTATACGTGTATCATTATTATTTCTCATTGTAACAGTATTTAACTGTATACTACACGAACCTGCCAAGTATGTAGGACCTCCAACCATAATTTTATATTTTGTTGCACTCGAAGTATTACCAAACACTTTTACATAATAATATCCTGTTGATGGAACACTAAATTCAAATGCCTTAGGTCCAAATGTATCTTTAACATACGATTCGTTTGTTATAAGATTATTATTGTTATCATATATTTCAAAATTATATTATGTGATTATATTAATCACATTTTTATTTCATATATTGGAGTATACAGCATCTTGGTATTGATTCAATCCATCTTGCAGAAAACGGCTAATTCTTGCAGAAAATGACAATCTAAAAAACTCTGTAGAATATAGTCACCATTCTCCTATATTCTACAGAGTTCATCCGTTATTTTTTATACCAATCAAGGGGCAGCGTAAGTAATTATTTTTATTCAAATCAATTTGAACAAAATCTTTCTGAATTAAATTTATCACAAATAGGTGCATATATCAATCATTTTTCTTCAAAATAAAGCCTCTATTAACTTCTCCTCACACTTCCACGACCATATCTGCGCTCTGAATTGTAGTCACCCTGTGTGCAATCATTATGACTGTTTTTCTGTCCTTCAGCCCAGCGACTGCCTCTGATATGAGCTGCTCGGATTCATTGTCGAGTGCTGATGTTGCCTCATCCATTAGGATTATCGGCGAATCCTTTATTATTGCTCTTGCTATTGCAATTCTTTGTCTCTGTCCACCTGACAGATTGTTTCCTCTGTTGTTAAGAACTGTGTCATATCCATTCTCCGACTCCATAATAAATTCATGTGCGTTGGCAAGCTTTGCGGCTGATATGATTTCTTCGTCTGACGCATCTGGTTTTCCACATCTTATATTCTCCATGATACTAATGTTATACATGTATGGAATCTGTGGAACATACGCTATCTGCCTTCTGGCTGCTCCTATTCCGATATCACATATATTTTGTCCAAATATATTAATATCTCCGTCTTGCAATTCATAGAATCCCAATAACAGCTTCGCCAATGTGCTTTTACCACATCCAGAATGTCCTGTAACAGCAATGATTTTATTAGCTGGAAATCTATAACTGCTTCCTGTAAAAAGCAGTTCCTTGCCTTTATATCCAAATGTGATATTCTCACAGTCAACCGCATTTACATCTGGTTTCATCCCTGCCGAACTGTATGCACTGCCATCTTTCGCAGATTGATTGCCTGCGCATTTATTTTCCTCTGGAAGATTTAAAAATTCAAAAATCCTCTCAGCATACGCAATACAGTTGATAAGTTCTGGTATATTCTTTCCTAATTGAAGAAATCGGACACTAAGTGACGTATACAATGTGAAAATAGCTGCGATTTCTCCTATTGTCGCCAACCCATTCTGAATAAGAACTATTCCAACAACAATAAACATAAGTGAACACAGTAAATCAAACGCTGTATTTAACATATCAAGCAATGCTGACAATCTCATTTTCTCTTTCTGTGTAATCACATATTCATTATTTTCGGCCTTATATTTTCTTATTCCAGTATGATTCACATCATACATTTTTGTAATCTCCACACCTGCTATTATGTTAGAGATAATATTTGTCATCACCATATTTTTCTGTGACAACTGCTTTCCCACTTTTTTCATTGGTTTTGAAATCATGGTATTGGCGATAAACAGCAGTACATTTAACGCTATCAGAATGACAGTCATAAGCGGATTAATTATTATCATCGCCACTGCAAACACAACCACGTATATTATCGGTGCCAGCACTCTTCTTAATCTTGACGAATATATATTAGAAGCCACATCCGTGTCATAAACCATCTTAGAGATTATCTCGCCACTGTGATGTTCCTCATAATACTCATATGGAAGCCTCATAGCCTTAGCAAATACTATCTCTTTCAAAGCAAGAGTCATTCTCTTCGCTTCGTTATTGTATACACACATAAATACCGATGACAGTATAATCGATAAAATGCCGCATATTACAGCCACAACCATTCTCTGATTGTACGTAGGTGTCATTCCATTTCCTGCCGCTTCAAATATTATTTTCATAAAAAATGAGCCTGCGACTTCAAAAAGAGCATTAAATGCCGTCATCATAAGTATTCCCGTAAGATACAGAGGCAGTCTTTTCCCCATCATCTTTAAACTTTTCACAAGACTTTTATATGTGTTCATTATTGAACTGCCTCCTTCCTATATAATGCGGCATATGCGCCACTCTTTGCCATCAACTCATCGTGGCTTCCGCTCTCTGTTATCTTTCCTTTGTCCATGCAGTAAATAACATCAGCATCTTTTATCGTAGATAATCTGTGCGCTATAACAATCACCGTTTTATCCCTGCCATCATAAATCACTTTGCTTACTAATGCCTGTGTTTCCTCATCCAGTGCGGACGTTGGCTCATCCATCAATATAATAGGTGTGTCCTTATAAATGGCTCTTGCAATAGAAAGTCTCTGCCTCTCGCCGCCTGACAATTTAACTCCTCTTTCTCCGACCTCAGTGTTAAATCTTTCTGGCAGCTCATTAATCATTTCGTATATACCAGCCTCCCTGCACGCCTTTTCCACCTTTTCCATATCTATTCCGCCACCACCATAAGCAATATTTTCTGCTATTGTTCCGGGAAAAAGATATGAGTTCTGTGAAACATATGCCATCATGCTCCTTGCCTTATCTATATTCCACTCTTCAAAATCATGACTACAGAAATTATACACACCAGAAGATTTCCTGATAAATCCACACAGTAACTTTATCAGCGTTGATTTACCAGCTCCCGAAGCCCCGACCACCGCAACTTTCTGTCCTTTCTCTACGACCATATCTAAATCCTTTAAAATATGTGTTTGGGATTCCGTGTTGTAAGAAAATGCAATATTTTTAAGTTCAATTACTGCTGAATCTGATTTTTCAGTACCACCTTCATACACTCCACTCTTTTCAGATTCAATATTCATGATTTCCTGTATTCTTCTTACAGAAATCATCATCTCTTTTGCATCTATCATTCTGAATGGAAGTTCACTGATTGGGTCAGAAATTTTACCCAGAAGCACCAGAAATGCCATAAGCTCACCTATTGTAATAACATTTCTAAGCACCAGTCCAAGTGAAATTATAGAACATATAATTGTAGGAACCCATTTCATGAATAACATCAATCCACTGGCTAAAGCCTGATATCTGTTTCTTGCATATTCATTCTGCAAAATCTCATGCGCCTTTTTATTTACTCTCTTTCCCAGAATATCCTCTAATCCATACGCCTTTGCAATCTCAATTCCCTCTATATTATCAAGTGCGATATTGCTGAGTTCGTCATATTTTCCTCTTCTTTTCTTCGCTAATGCATTAATCCGCTCTGCAATCCTGTTACTTATGAAAATGCTTGTTGGAAATACAACAAGAACTCCCACAAATATAATCCAATTCATACGCATAATTGCAAAACTTATAACAATAATAGTAACAGCATATTTTAAAATATCCGGCAATATCTCAGAAAGCAGGTTACCCATGTCGCCGATATCAGATGTAAGCTTATTAATCACAGTTCCGGCATTATCATTAAAGAAACTGTAATCAGCCTTTTCAATGGCTTCCATCGTCATATTTTTGCACTGCTTCTGCACATTTATGCTGAACAGTGCATTGCATATACTTCTAGTGTATGACATTGCCATGGAAATTAAAATAATTATTCCCATTTCAAGGCTAAGGCTCATCATATCCACACTTCCGCCTATTGTCAGCACATTGACAAAATCAGAAATCAGCCCTGAACCCACAACTACTAATTCCGATAAAATGAATGACAAAATAACTGCTATTGCAAAAAACGGACTATTTTTCACAATAATCTTTCTTAGAACTTCATTTTTTCTCACGTAAAACACCCCCTTAACAAATTTAATTGCTTTTTGCTATACACAATCATATAATATTAAAAGAGTGATTTCATCAAATCTGAAAGCGTATTTGTGAGCAAATCTATAATTTGAAATCATCGCTGAAATTCATTATATAATTACGGAGAAAATGATATGCCTTATCCTTTAAAGCCAGGAGAAAATGTTTATATAGACCACAAAGTCAAGGATGGCAGATATTCCATGCCAACTATGCAGGCTGCACCCGACCACTATACACTCGGATATATTGTGTCTGGCGACAGGCGATATATCTCTACTGAGACTATCAGAACAACACACTCCGGAGACTGTGGTGTCAGCAAGCCTCATGTATACCACCGCAACTGCTCCATGTCGGATGTCCCTTATGACAGATATGTATTAAAAGTGAGAACCGAGGCATTTCAGCCAATTATTGATATTATCGGAGAGAATGAATTAGATGTAATCTGTTCTAATTATCTGCATTTTACCAAAGAATCCCAGCAGATAATTCATGCTATGTATGAGGAGATTTTACAGGAATATACTAAAAATGCCCCTCACTCCCAGCTTGTTCTTCTTGGTATGGTCTACAAGTTGTTCTTCTACATGTATGAGAACCATATCCCATCTGATAGTGATGAGCAGACTCTGTATATAAAGAAATTCGATGAACGGATTCAGGATGCGCTTGTTTACATTGAAAATAATCTTGAATATGGCTTTTCTATTGAAGAAGTTGCAGCACATGTGTCACTTTCTGCATCTCATTTTTCAAGGCTTTTCAAAAATGTAACTGGTGCTTCTTTCACAGATTACCTCACTGACGTGCGCCTGCAGCATACACAGATTTTGCTTGCAGCAAGTAACCTTTCCATCAATGAAATCGCTGGCAGAATTGGCATCGGCAGTGGCAATTATCTTTGCACACTTTTCAAGAAAAAGTATGGATTAGCTCCCAGTGAATACAGAAAGGAGATTGCGGATAACTGATAATCAGCGACCCATTCCATATGTTGTTCCTCCAATTCTTGTTATACTAATGCTCTTTTTTATCCAGTCTGTACAAAACAATCGCAGCCAGTAATTCAACTATAACGATAATGCTTCTAACCGCAAGTATTCTATACACTTCTTCAATTGACGTAGGCCTGTGCAGCATATCTCCATACAGCGCGGTAAGATAAATAGCTGCAACGGATATCAGGCAGCTCCATTGAATGCCAGCATCTTTTTTTACATTGCTATACATTTGTACAAGCATTATACCCAGATTAATTACAAAAATGATGATAAGCTGGTTATTAAGAAATGGTCCTACAGATGATAATTCCATGCCAAATGGGATATGACCATTACTAATCATTATAATATACGTCCATGTTACCACCAGCCCCCACGCAAGTGATATAACCGAAATATATTTCATGCACTTGATAGATTTTGATTCATCTGGATATAATTCTTGACTCTGTGATTTACACCTATATATTATTAATCCAAATGTTATTGTCATAAGAATTATATATAACAATCCGAACCCTGTCTCATTCAGATTAATACTTGTCAATCCGACAACCCCTGATATAAGACAGCATAAAACCAAAGGTATAACAAACGCACATCCTAATATACCTCTGCTTTTCTGCTTCTGCTGCATTCTTGCAAAACGTATGATGTCTGTTATAACTTTTTTATCATCTTCTTCTGACTCTGCATTGCCTGTCACAATATCCTGTATCTTGAGTTCAAGAATAGAAGATAGATTTTCCAGCACACCTACGTCTGGAAAACTTTCACCTTTCTCCCATCTGGATACCGCCTTGTTAGTTACACCTAACAAATCACCTAATTCACTTTGCGTATAATTCTTTTTTATTCTGGCTTCTCTTATAAGCTCACCAGTTTTTTCTTTGTTCATGATACCCGCCTCCTTTTCTTAGGTTGCTTCAATCGTATCAATTATATCATTATAGAGCAATCTACTGTAGCGAGAATCGCCGTGCGGGCGCAGTTTTCCTTACATCAACACCATACATAATCCATTCTCCTGATTCATTTCCCATGATTTATCCTACGCTTCCAATAATCCAAATTTATTTTCCACCCCACACAACATCTGGCTGCTCAGCCAAATGCTCTCCAATAAACTTCTCCATCCATATCATGTCATACCATCTTCCAAATTTATAGGCGCATTTGTGGAATATTCCTACCTTGCTGTAGCCTTCTTTTTCATGAAAGCTTACGCTTGCGTTAGTAAGATACTCATCCTCAACCTCTGTGTATGCAATGCAGGCATTTACGTTAAGAATATTCATGGCTTTAAGTAGTTTTTCAAGCTCCGCATAAAGCATTTTTCCTATGCCCATCTTTCTTGCATCTTTGTCAACATATATGCTTGTCTCCACGCTCCAGTCATATGCCGCCCTTGATTTAAAGCATCCCGCATAAGCATATCCGACAATTCTGCCCTTGTGCGAATCCTTATCAAGAACATTTTCTGCACCATCTTCATCACAAATATTCTCTACTGCCACAATATAAGGATACTTTTCAAGCGTATCCTTAATTCTCTCTCTAAATTCTTCAATCCCCGGCACGTCATATTCATAAGTAATAGCCGTTTTCTCCACATAATATGAATATATATCAAGCAATTCCTTCGCATCCTCCGGTTCCGCTGTACGTATACTTATATCTCTCATAATCTCATCCTCCAAAACTCAAAATTCAAAAATTCAAATTATGTTGCAATTATACCGTAATCCCCCAATCACACGCAAATATTGTGTTGTACTCCTTATAGAGCTCTCTTGTAGGGTCATATGATACATTTGTAATCTCCACACTTGGAAGTGATGATGTAGCTGCTGGCGCAGTGTATGTTATATACAAGAAAAAGCACTGATTATTTCTAAGGTTTGTATTATTTTAAATAAAAAATCAGTATTAATTTTCTTCTTATTTTTCTATAATTAAGCTATGTCAGGGGGATATGTACAAAAGCTTTTCTGTACAGACAAAAAAGCTTTTACCCTGGCATCATCAATTCATCATCTAGTGAAATGCTTATACACTAGATTTGTATATACAAGGAGGAATTTTATGGCTCAGATTAATTTACTTGATGAAGATTTTAAAGATTTCCCTATCGGAGATTTTCCTTTTGATAAAAACCACTGTGCAACGGGCGAATATCATTTCATACATTATCCGGGATATTACGGCAGATGGTACGACCCTGTGTGCAACCACACATATAATGGTCAGGGCGCATCATGGATTATAACAGAATACAATGGTGCACATTTCATGGAACAGATGCGAATCCGCAATGATAAGCCTCACAGAACATTTCCTATGCTCACAAGCGGCGACAGATTCTGGAAAGATTATGAGATGACCGCTTCTATCAGAATGTTCACTACCAAATGGGGTACTGCCGGAATCGGCTTCTGCTGCCAGAATTCAGCTAATCTTCTGGTTCTTGTATTTGAGGAACACGAATTAAGACTTGAATACAGACACAAAGAAGATGTTGAGGTAATTGAGAGCGTTCCATTTGATTACAATTGTGATGACACTTATGTAATGAATGTCAAAATATCAGGAACTCATGTTGTGTGCAGTGTTGATGGCAAGATTTATTTTGATACTGACACTTCATATGCCGCTCAGGGCGGCAAAATCGCCATAACTGCAACTATCCCGACTCAGTTTGGATATGTGAAAGTAACCACAGATGAATCAACTGCCAAGGAAATTGATGCAGCAAGAGAAGCCTATAATACTGCCTGCAAAGAGGCGCAGGAACGCTATCCTAAGATGAAGCTTGTCAAAAAGATTGATTTGAAGGGCTGCGGTTCTGGAAGACAGTTGCGTTTTGGACACCTTCTTGGCAATGACGAGTATCAGATGGTAATCGCGCAATGCCAGAAACGTGTAAACCGTGATGCATACGGCACAATCAGTTGTCTCACTGCATTCGACCTTGACGGCAATATTCTCTGGCAGCATGGAGAGCCTACTGACAACACTGAAATAGGCAACATTTCTGCTGATATGCCTATGCAGATATATGATATAGATGGCGATGGACGTGAAGAGGTAATCACTGCCAAGAATTTTGAAATTCTTATTCTCGATGGTGCTACTGGTGAAGTCAAGAAACGTGCCAAAACACCTTTTTCAACACCTGAGGAAGACGGAACAATTATCGGTGTGCCTGATAAAATCTACGCATTTGACAGAATCAATCCTGACGGAATGAGAATCTGCAATTTCAGGGGACTCGACAAGCCTCGCGATATTCTTATCAAAGACAGATATTGCAGGGTTTATGCATTAAATGATGACCTTGAGGTTATGTGGCATTTCCAGAGTGATAAGAACACAGGACATTTTCCATATGCAATTGACATCAATGGTGACGGACATGATGAGCTTCTCGTTGGTTATAACATGCTTGACTGCCACGGAAACAAAATGTGGACAATGCCAATTATGGAAGACCACATTGATGAGATTGTTCCGGGAAAATTTGCAACAGGTCCTAACAAGGGTAAATGTTTCTTCGCATGTGTTGCTGGTAAAGAGGGCTTTATTATAAGTGATTTTGAGGGTAATCTGCTCAAAAAAGACGGAATCGGACATGCTCAGCGTGTTAGTCTTGCAAACTATCTTCCTGACAAGGAAGGCTATGAGATGGTTGTAGTTAATTTCTGGGGACATCAGGGCATTATCTACTTCTATGACAGCGAAGGCAATGCTTTATGGGAAATGGAGAATGAGCTGAATGGCAATCTTCTTACACCTGTCAACTGGACTGGTGACGGACAGGATTTCATTCTTCTTAATGCCGATGTTGAACGCGGCGGCATGATTGATGGCAATGGAATCCAGGTTGTACGTTTCCCTGACGACGGCCACCCTACTTTCTGCGCGGAAGCCGTCAATATTCTCGGTGATGCAAGGGATGAAATCGTCACATGGGATTATAACAATATGTACATATACACTCAGGACGATAACCCTAAACAGGATGTATACAAGCCTTTCAAATATCCTGATTACAATGCTTCTAACTATAGGGGCGAGTATTCTTACAGGGAGATTTTCTGGTAGAACGATGCTATTTTAAAATTGGATTTTTTGACAAATTTATCTTAAAAAATCCAAAAAGCGTTGTTTTACACTTCGCTAAACCCGCAATTTTTCTTTATATCAAAAAAGCTGCAAAAAAATCCAACAATTCCTTGAAATTCGGATTTTCTTGCAGCTTTTATATATATTCAGCCAACCTCAATTTTTTATTACCCATGCCTTGGAATTTATCCCTGATATTAAGGTAATTGCCATACCACAGTGCAGCCGATATACAATAGACGATATTGCCGCTCCAAGACCATATATATCAGTTCTAATGTCCGACTGTCCAAACCCATACTGCTCCGGCGCAGCATTATTCAAAATATTTTCTAGCAAATTCCATGTCCTGTACAAGTTCCATTGTGCCAAGGTATTTGCCATTTTTATCCCTTATCGCCATATATTTCACAAGAAATGTTGTTCCATTCTTGTTCATCCATATAGGCACCTCATCAAGAGTTCCATCCTTGAATTCCTGAATAATTCTTCTTACCTGTTTCTCGATTTTAGGAGGATGACAAGAATACACCTTTCTTCCCAAAGCCATTCCCGGCCGTTTGAACACCTTCGGGCCTTCATTAAAGAATACATTAGTATCATTATCATCTACAAATGTAATCTCTATAGGAATTGTATTGAGCACCGCTGTAAGCTGTTCAAGCGTAAAATGTCCTCCCGCAAGCACAATTTCTCCATTGTCACTAACAGGGGTACTGTCAGCCAGATTTCGCTTTCTGTTGTATTCATCCCTGTAGCTTTCTGCCTCATCCCATTTACCATTATCAACAGCGAAACACTCCGCATAATCCTTGGAATCATAATATACTCCATACCACTCTTCATCTGTAAAATTAACAGCACAGTTAGGAAAAAGAATATTATTCTCTTTATAAATCATCTCTTCCGCTCTGGTAAGTACTGCTGTAAAACGCTCATTCCATGCTGAATCTCTCTTTTCAGCTTTTGCAAGCGCATTAACCTCATCACGAATCTCGTCATCCACTGTCCACATCACATTAGAAGGGCCTGTAACTCCATACTGCACAGCGAGATGTGGGTACAGCAGATCCCCTTTCTTGGCATAATGAATTGATATCTGCCTCAATTCATTCATCAGCGGATTATCAGTCTTATCCTGTGTCTCCCTGCATCTTGAAATAATCTTTTTTAGCTGCTCATTTTCTCTTGTAAATGTATTGAGCGGATGATTAGGTATATTGATAAGCTTTGCTGTGAGCGTTTCTTTCCTGGAACGTATAGACTCTGCCGCCGCCCTCTCTGCATTGATAATCTTCTCCTGAATCGTAGTTCCGTGAAACAACGCTGCATGGACATCACACAACTTCTGCACCTCATTAATCGAAGTACCCTCTTTGATAAGCTGCTGTTCCGCTTCCATTATCTGTGCAGGGTCAACCTCGCTGAACTCCTTCACAAAATCAGCCCTCACTGCTTCCAATTCCTCTCCCTCACCAAGTCTTTTAAGATATGATTTAATCTTTTCAGTAACATCATTATTTAATTTCGTATTATCCACCCTACACTGCCTCCTGTCTTCCACACCTACTATTATTGCACAAATCAGATATAATAATCACCAGTAAACAAATTGTTAATTCATTGTTATATTCATAATCTGTATGAGCAATACCCATGCGAGTCCATAATAAGTGACAACTGCAACAAGGTCATTAACTGTTGTTATAAGTGGGCCGGATGCTACCGCAGGGTCAACCTTAATCTTATTGAAAAACAGTGGAACCAGAGTTCCCACAAGGCTTGATATAATCATTGATAAGAGAAGTGATACAGCAACACATCCTGATATCAACAGTGCCTTGTCAATTGAATAGCCTTTAAACAGTGCTATATAGCCGCCAAGCAGCACAAATGTTATTACTCCGAGAAGCATTCCGTTGCCAAAGCCAACCTTCATCTCCTTTAATACAAGTGTCAGCTTGTCTTTTGCGCTAAGCTCATCATCCATAAGCACTCTGATTGTCACAGCTAATGACTGTGTTCCAACATTTCCAGCCATATCAAGTATAAGTGACTGGAAGCATATAACTATAGGAAGTACCGCAACAACTCCCTCAAATGCTCCTACTACAGTTGAAACAGCCATTCCGAGGAACAGCAGGATAACAAGCCAGGGCAGACGTTTCTTCATGCTCTCTTTAGTTGTCTCGCGCAAATCCTCCTCGGCGGTCAGACCAGCCAGTTTGGCATAATCCTCACCCATCTCATCATCCACAGCCTCTACTACATCCTGCGCTGTTATGATACCTACTATCTCTTTGTTATCGTTCAATACTGGAAGAGAATCCTCGGCATAATCTTTTATCTTCTCTATACTCTCAGATATATCCTCATGGTCAGCAAGATATGGATATGAGTAACTAATCAGCGAATCAAGGTCATCATGTTCCCTGGCAATAATCAAATCCTTCAGGTCAATTGCACCACAGTATTTACCATTATTATCAACCACATAGATTGTAGATATATTGTCATTGTCTCCTGCCTGTTTAACAAGCTCATGCATCGCCTGACGGATATTCAAATCTTTCGATATGCATATATAATTAGTTGTAATAAGACTACCGATTTCATCCTCATTATAGGAATTGATAAGCTTGATGTCTGCTTTGATATCTTCATCAAGAATTGGACAAATCTTATCTTTGACGCTCTCGTCAATATTTTCCAATAAATCTACCGCATCATCGGAATCCAGCTCATTGATAACTGCTGCGAGCTTATCAACTCCCAATTCATCAATGTATTCCTCTGGATTCTCTATATATGGGATAATTCCTGACACCCACTCCATACCCAGAGTATTATACAGTGCCACACGCTCATCTTTAGTAAGGTATTCAAGACTCTGTGCAATATCATTCTCATGATAATCGCTCAATCTCTCTAAAAGCTCGTCTTTGCCATACCCGCTTCTTATTATCTCAACAATCTGCTCTACGAACTTTGGTTCTTTTAATACTTCATTTCTCATTCTAAGCCTCCATTCTGCCCCAAAAAGGGCGCAAAAAATCCATCGTAGCAAAAATGCTACACAAACACTGATGTTGTGACATTTCTGAGCGATGGAATAAGGCTTAAATATTATATTTTACAATATGGCTATCTACAGACACTTGAAAATAATCCAGGTCTCTTAAATCCATCGCTGTATGTAATTCGACTCTGACTATCACAACTGTCCATACAATTCGCCTCCTTATAAGCTTTATACATTTTCTTCTGGTTTATTTTTAACCGAATAGATTATACCATCGTGGA
>OIZI01000308.1_pt1 | contig 26256 bp, 24 predicted proteins | sample 1588441 | NCBI WGS metagenome assembly OIZI01 (sample SAMN03283284) | human gut metagenome | biome: human-associated habitat; material: feces | host: Homo sapiens | place: Peru | collected 2012 | reverse complement strand
TAAGGAAGGCTCCACCTCTCATCTCGGTCTTCTCCCCTCAGGGAAGAAGAGGAAACCGCTCCTCCTGTCGCTCTTAACCGCTTCGCTATAAGGTTGGCGGGGCATCAAAGCCCTCGCCAGAATTGCTGTGCGGGATGGGACCGCCTTGCTGGAGGGATTTTTATTTGGTTTATGTAACTGATAAAAGCGTAGTTTAAGGCTTGGTTGCCTATATCCTAACAGGAATATGTGGGTAGTTCAAAAGATAAAGATTGCTAAAAAATAAGGAAATAAGTTGGACTATATTAGTTTTTATCGTATATTTGCAGAGATAAAAAATACGTAAGCTATGACAGCAAAAGAAGATAAGGAGAAAGAAAAGACCCGTAGAGAAAACCTGAGCAAAAGTTTATATATCAACTTGCAAATACCAGCTTTACAGCAATGGTTGTTGTGGCTGTGGTAGGTTTGGTACTTGGTGTAGATGATGCTAAACCATATGCTTTTTTGCTTGGTGTGGGATTGTTTGCTACTGTTTTCTTAGCGCTGTTTGCTGATAACATATTAAAGAAAAAATGATTATGGAAGGAATGTACATAGTTTTAGGTGGGGTAGGTATCATTGCATGTTGCCTATATTTGTGGTCTGCTTTTACGAAAAGTGGGAGAAAATGGGTTGAAAATCTATAGTTTTTCGATTCCCAGGATTCCCTTTTGCGAAGAAGCTTTTTTCGAAAACCAACCCGTCCTTCCTTACCGTTAAGGAAGGCATTTTCGACTCCCCTGTTCCCCTCTTGCGAAGAGGGAATCCTTAACCCACTCCCAAGCCCTCTCCCTTTACAAAAGGGCGAGGGATGTAACCGCTCCTCCTGTCGCTCTTAACCGCTTCGCTATAAGGTTGGCGGGGCATCAGAACCCTCGCCAGGTTGTTTTAGCGGGGATGAACCCGCAGGGAGAAGACTTGCTAAAATCATTGGTTGTAAGGGAAGGGATTGACTTGCAGAAGGGGTGCTTGCTTTTTTTGTAACCTAAAAAATCCACACCTTGAATAGTTTCAAAATGTGGATTTGTAAATTAGTTTATTCCTTATCGATTCGTTTTAATTCTGTCATTACTTTCTTTCCGTAAGCCTCGCCACGGGAAGTGAGATATTTAAATCTGACAGTATCATCTACAAGTTCTATATGAAATGTAAAAAATGCACGATAGTCGCCGATACGAATGCGATAAATGTTACTATAACCAACAAGCTTAGTACAGTCTGTAATGTCTTTGATGTTCTCGGCTTGTTTTACCTCAGTAATAACACGCCGTATTGAATCAAGCATCTTTCCTGATAATTTCTTTAGAGATTTTTCAAACTCTTTAGAGTAATCAACTTTCATACGCCAAGCCAGTTTTCTAGATCAGCTTTTTCTTGCTCATTGAGCATAATGTTTCCATCAGGATTTTCCTTGCTCAATTTTGCATACAATTTGGCATCTTCATAGTTTTCTGCTAACTCATTTAACACATCTTCGATGTATTTCTTGAGATTGGTTCCTTTTTGAATTGCCATAATAGAAAGTGTTTTGAATGTATCTTCATTCAAGTCTATAATCTTTCTCTTAGATGGTGTTAATGTTACTGAACTCATATGCTAAAAAATTATGGTTTAACTTCGGTTGCAAAGATACATAATATATCCCATATATATGATATGTCTCTATGTAAAATTAATAAAGATTAATAGTTGAATGTTAAGTGTTGAATGAAGAAAATAAAACTTTTTGACTACCAACAGGAGATGTTGGAGAAGATTATCACGAAACTGACAAAGAATTCGTTTACTCCTTTTCGGAAGAGGAAGGAATATGTGGAAAACTACTCGGTGTTGGTGCAGATGCCTACGGGTACTGGCAAGACGTATGTGATGGCTTCGGTGGTGAAGTGGTTTCTTGACAACCATGAGAAAGGTGAGGTGTGGATTGTAGCGCACCGACGTGAGCTGGTGGAACAGATGCAACAAACACTTGACAGATTTTGCTTGGAGTATGGCGAAAAGGAAATGGTGATGGAAGCCAAAGTTAGGATTCGTGTGCTTTCCATCCAATGGCTCGGCAGACATATCGGAGAACTGGAACAGGCTGAATGCACGCCTGGGCTGATTGTGGTGGATGAGGCTCATCATGCCTTGGCTCGTTCCTATCAGGACTTGTTCCTGCGCAATAGAATGGCGTTGAAATTAGGCATGACGGCTACGCCTTGTCGTATGAAGAAGGAATCTTTCGGCAAGTTGTTTGGAAAACTGTTGACATCGCCTCCAACCCAGGATTTTATCAAGCGTGGCTATCTTGCTCCCTACGACTATGTGGTAATTGGACAGTTCTCGCAAGACCAGTTGACTATCAATAGCCTGAAGGGGCGTGGCAGTGACGGCGACTATTCTGTCAAGGAGATGGACGAGAAACTGAATGTGCCTCAATCCATCAAACGACTATATGAGAGTATAGTGAAATATGCCAATGGCAAGAAAGGCATCGTGTATGCCATCGATATCGCCCATGCACAGATGATAGCTTCTTTCTACGAGGCGATGGGCATCAAGGCGGTAGCATTGGACAGCAAGACTCCTGCCAACACCCGACTGCGGATGGTGGAGGCTTTCAGAAATGGAGTATTGGACTGCTTGGTGAACGTGAACCTCTTTGATGAGGGTTTTGACTGTCCTGACGTAGAGTATATCCAGATGGCTCGCCCTACGCTTTCGCTTGCCAAATACTTGCAAATGGTGGGGCGTGGACTGCGCATCAACCACAAGCAGAAGGACAAGGTGTGCATGATATTGGACAATGTAGGAAACTACCGTAAGTTCGGCTTGCCCGATAAAGAGCGAAATTGGGAAGCAATGTACGCTGGTTTGAGGGCAGGAAAGGGTACGGTACCACCATCTGTCAAAAAGGCAAATGGAGTAATCGTAGTAAGCAACGACATGGTGTTTGTGGCGCAATATGACAAGCAGAAACAGGAACAGACACGCAAGCAGCGCTACGAATATCTACAGAATGTAAAGCCATTTGAGGTTTCGGGCAGATGGGGACTTCGTGTGGGTGATGACATCATCCTGCAACCTGTGTATTGGAAAATCCATGATTTCGTGGGTGGTTTCGCCATCTTTGAGATTGCTCCAAACAGAATGGGTATCTTGATCAGAAATGGCAAAGTGTATTATCCTGCCGATTATCAGGAGATAAAGATTCTGCCGAAGAATCGAGCTTTGCTGACAAAGAATGTCATCAAGACTGTGGAGGTGCAACTTGATACGAAGTGGGGATATTGAAAAGTGGCATCATGAAATCTGCTATTTTGTGGGGGAATTTCCTATTTTTCTGAATGTAATAAAAGAAAAGGAGAAAATTTCTTTTTTTGAATCTTCTATTTCTTTATGCTGTTCTTTATCTATGATTTCCCAGTTTTCTGAATTGATTGAAGGAAAATATGTGTCTGCTTTTGGCATTTTTTTATCCACAATAGTAAGATACAGATTATCGGCAAGATTCAAACATTGCTTATAAATACTTTCACCTCCTATGATAAATATGATGTCGTCTGTACATTTGTCAAGCGCATCTGTCAGAGAGTGATATACCTCACAGTTTTCCAGTTGTATTTCCTGTTGTGTTATCACGATGTTGCGTCTTAATGGGAGTGCGCCATGGGGGAGAGAATCGTATGTTTTCCTCCCCATGACTATGGTATGATTCAATGTAAGTTGCTTAAATCTTTCCATGTCCTTTCTGATATGGAAGAGCAGTTGGTTCTTGTAGCCTATCGCACCGTTTTGGTCCAGGCATGCTATGATATTGATTTGCATTTCAGAATATGATTATCACCCTCTGGTATGTGAGAACTTTTGATCTTCCATTCCTGTGGGTATAGATTATTGGCACGATTGCCTATATTTTTCATCCAACCTAATGGGACATTCTGATAAGTTACTATAATATATCCTTTAGGTGTTGTTGGAGGCAAAGTAATCGCTTCTTTACGAAGATAGTTGATAGCATCTTCGTATGAGAGTTCTACTTGTGGAATATCAGTCTTATCCAATTCAGTCGATAAGGCAAGTGACTGTGCAGGGATCAGGTCCTTACCTTTTATACTTCCGATTTTGATTCCTTCGTGAAGTACTCTTAGTGATTGGTTTGCTTCTTTCACTGCCTCTGTCCATTTCTTGCTGATTGCATATACATCATTTTCTGTTAATGTATAATTCCATTCATCCTTATTTCTTAACCAGTTATTTTTTAATGTGAAAGGTTCTTTGGTCTTTCCTTTAGCGTTCTTCTTGCCAAGATTCTTTTTCTTTTTATCGCCTTCATATATGCCATTTTTGCGTAATACGGCAATAAACAATCCTTCTCCGCGGCTTATACCAGGGAAGAAATGATACATGGAATCATCATAGATGAGGCTCTTTGTAATATTCCAACTTTTTTCGATATCCAGAGGAAGAATTTCGGCTCCAAGTTCCTCTTTTATCCAATCTACATTTTCTTCATCTTCGTGGGCATTAAAAGTGCAGGTAGAATAGATCAGTATCCCACCAGGCTTTAAGCAGTTCCAAATGTCACTTACGATTTCCCGTTGAAGTTTCCAACAATTATTTACATTGGCTTTACTCCATTCATTGATGGCTTCTTCATCTTTTCTAAACATACCTTCGCCCGAACATGGGACATCGGCAAGTATAATATCAAATTTCAATTTTGTTTTTTTGTAATCTTTTGGATAATTGTTGGTGACAACAACGTCCGGATGCCCAAACTTTTGAATGTTTTCTGATAAAATTTGAGCCCTTGTCTTCATGGGTTCATTGCTGAAAAGAAGACTTCCTTCTGGAAGAGCAGCTCTTACGCATGTAGATTTGCCACCTGGTGCAGCACAGAGATCCAGCATGGTGACAGGTTCTTTGACATATTGTCGGATGGCTAAATCAACAATCATGGATGAGGCTTCCTGTACGTAGTATAGACCCGCATGGAAAAGAGGATCGAAAGTGAAGTTCTTTCGTTCCGATAAATATTTGCCTGTTGAAGGGCACCAAGGAATTATTCCAGAGGTCGTTCCTTCGTTTAAAACCGTCTCTTCAGAACATTTGAATGGATTGAGACGAATGCTGACAGTTGCATTCTCATCAATTCCTTTCATCAGTTGATTGAAGAGGTTTTCCCCCATAAGTTCTTTGGTATAAGTTTTGAAATCCTCTGGTAATTTTGTGCTTCTATCTGTTGTCATCTTGCCATTCTTTTTCTTGTTAATTCAAAATCATTTGCAAATTTAAAAAATATTTTGTTTCTTTGCAACTAAAATCGCAAGATATACGTCTTAGTAGAAGAAAAAATTCAAAATAGTGGATAAAATAGTAAAAATATTCGATATGAAAAAAGAAATAATCGTTATGGCTTTGGCGATGAGCCTTGGTGTATTTCAGCAGTCATTGGCTTCTTCTGCACCTAAACACCGTTACACACCATCTACTCAACAGGTAGATAAAAAAGTGGGAAATCATTCTGAAAATGATGAGGGAATAGATGCATTTTCTGACACAACAAGCGTAGATACTTCGTCTGCGGTATCTGCTCATAATAATCCTGCTTCTTATACATCTAATAATCCTTCTCAGTTTAGTTTAGATAATTATGATGACCCATTTGATTTCTTAGGTACTGTATTTGGAAAAGGTGTACTCCTTTTTGTTATCATCCTACTTGGTCTGATTGGCTTGCTGACATTCTTAGCTCCTCTTATTGCCCTCTTTATGATTATTCGTTATTTATATAGGCGCAATCAGGATCGGATGAAGTTGTCGGCTATGGCTTTAGAAAAGGGTATTGAAATACCGGAAAGTGCGCGCCCTATAGATAAGCAAAGTAATGAATATCTGGTTAAAAGAGGACTGCGAAATGCTTTCTTGGGTGCAGGCTTATGCGCTATGTTTGCTATATGGGGTGCTGATTTTCTGGCAGGTATTGGCGCTTTAGTACTTTTTTATGGTGCAGGACAGGCTACCATTGGTTCTCTGCCTTCCATCAAACAATGGTGGTGCAATAGAAATAGTGGAAAAATTGGATGATTTTGCTCTTGTAGCTAAAGTGGTAATGTTTCATGACCGTAAGTCTTTTGACTTGTTGGTCAGGAAATACCAGGCGTCTATTCGTAGCTTTTTTCTTCGGCAAACTGTTGGAGATAAGCAATTGAGTGACGATTTGGCTCAAGATACATTTATCAAGGCCTATACCCATCTGGTGGGATTTAAGGGGAAGGCTAACTTTTCCACCTGGTTGTATCGTATAGCCTACAATGTCTGGTATGATTATGTGAGAAGTCATAAGATAACTCAAGATATCGACAGTCCAATAGTGGTTCATAAGCAAGCGCAAGCAAGCAGTGACGGATTAAAATTGGATTTAATAAATGCCCTCAAAATACTGAGCGATAAAGAACGTACATGCATCACTTTACAATTGATGGATGGAATGTCTATAGAAAAGATCGTAGAGATTACAGGACTTGCTTCTGGTACCGTCAAGTCACATCTCTCACGTGGTAAAATGAAACTTGCAAGTTACTTAAAGCAAAATGGTTATGAAAGAAAATGAAGTAAAATCTACGATATCAGAGGAAACTCATCATCAGCAGCAAGTTACTGCTGATGATGAGCAGATGTTGCAATCTTTCTTTGCAGATTGTTCTTTGGATATAGCTGATGATGGCTTTTCCGAACGTGTAATGTCTTCTCTTCCAGGAGGGGTTACTTATCGTCGTTTGGCGCATATATGGAAAATAGCTTGTATTATGATTGGTATCAGTATAGTCCTTTACTGTCAGGTTTTGACAAATCTTCTGGATACCCTTTATCTAATACGGATAGATGCTATGATGTTTTTTCCCAGAGCCGTATGTCGCTTGACGGAAGTATTGGGTGCTTCCCATCATTTATTGATGATCGTATTAGGGATGATTACGATTTTTTGTGTATGGGGATATAATAAAATGATGGATGCTCGCATATAAAAAGTGAGCATCCATCATTTTGTATAACGAGGCTTCTATGCATTCTCGATTGCAGTTAGCTTCATTCTTATTCAAATATAAACAAATCTTCCTCTTCTTTGGAAATCTCCTGCTTCTTAGGCTTAGGAGGATTTTTTAAGTTGCCTTTTTCATCAAATAACCCATAAGTCGTTCTGAGTACGATAAACTCTGTGCGACGGTTCATTTGATTGCAGATTTCCTGATTTCCTTTATTCTGTTTCAGAATGAAATCCGTTGTCAGTTTATCTCCTTCCTTGAGCCATGGATATTTGGCAGCCACTTTTTTGCTAATAGTCTTAGGTTGCTCTTTGCCATAACCCATTGGTGTAAGTCTGTCTTTGGCAATTCCGTGTTGAATCAGATAGTTGACTACCGATTGTGCTCTCTGTTGAGAAAGATGTTTATTATATTCAGCACTTCCTTTATAATCACAATGCGCACTAAGTTCGATGGTGACATTCGGATTTTCTTTCAATAAGTTTACCAATTCATCCAATGCTTTTGTACTGTTGGCAGTAAGGGTAGCCTTATCAAAATCATAGAAGATATTATCTATTAATACCGGTGCCGTGATGGAAGCCAATGGGAATTGTAAGGTATATTCCTTACTTTCCTTAGCAGAATCTACTCGAATTTCTTCTTTATGATTGAGGAAACCTTTGCAAGAAGCCATTAGGAGATAATCTACCTGTGGCTTGATGACCATACTGAATGAGCCATCACCTTTGACTGGTAGTTTCTTATATGTTCCATCGTTTCCGACAACCATTACTTGGGAAGCCGGTAACTCATAACCACCCATTTCGTAAACCCAGCCTTTGATGGTTGTTACGATTTCCGGGTTTTCAAAAGAATAGATGTGGTCGAAACCTCTTCCGTCCTTTCTGTTGGAAGAGAAATAGCCTCTGTTGTGTGGACCTTCGAAAGTCATTCCAAAGTCGTCACCTTCCGAATTGAGAGGGTAGCCAGGATGGAAAATCTTATATTTTTTAGTTTTTGGATCCACTTTGGCAATATAGATGTCCAATCCACCCATTCCAACATGTCCATCGCTACTAAAGTAAAGGTCTCCGTTGGGTCTGAAAGTAGGGAAAGATTCATTTCCTGGAGTATTGATAGGCTCCCCCAGATTTTCAACACCTCCCAGCCCCGCAGCTGTAATTCTTACTCGCCAGATGTCTAATCCACCCATTCCTCCAGGCATGTCTGAAGTAAAGTACAACCATTCTCCATCAGGAGAGATGGCAGGGTGCGCAAAACTGCTGAGGGTGTCTTTGGTGATTTCCAGTTTGGTGGCTTTTCCCCAAGCCGCATCCGAACGTGGGGAGGTTACTATTTGTGCATATCTTGGTGAAGACGGGTCGGTTGTGCATTGTGTGAGATACATGTCCCGTCCATCAGGTGTAAAGCAGCAAGCTCCTTCATCATATTCCGTATTCAGCCCCGTACTGATGGCTTCTGGTTTGCTCCATTTACCTTTGTCATCTTTTTCAGATATGAAAATATCACCATTTTTTGTTCCTGTAATACCGCTCAGTTCATCTCCGAGCGCTTCATTTCTGGTAGATGTAAAATAGAGTTGGTCAAATTCATCTCCTAAGAGCATTGGGGAGTAGTCTGCTCTTCTGGAATTGAAAATATCCATTTTCTTCACCGTATATCTGCTCCCTTTTTTCTTCCATTCTGGTGCAGCTTGTGCCGATTTTAGTCCGTTCCTGGCTAAAATATCATAGCCATTTTTGCTCATTTCTTCGTTAGGAAGAGAATCTAAAATGGATTTAAATTCTGTTTGAGCAATTTTGTAATCGCCGTTTTTTAGAAGTTGCCGAGCATAACTTAAGCGATCTTGGATATTAGCTTGTCCATATCTGATAGCATTTCTATAGGCTGCCACTGCTTTAGGTGTAGCGTTGATCTTCTCATAGCAGTAAGCCATTTTTAAGGCTCGCTGCCCTCTTTTTTCTCTTTCTTTTGTCGGCGTTTTTGTATATGCCTGCTTAAATTGGTCGGCAGCATCATAATACTCACCTAAAGCAAGACACTTTTCTCCCTTTTTGATATTCTTATCAATACCGCATGCGGTCAATAGTAAGCTACTTACTAATATTGACAAAAATGCTAAGCCGATATGAGATTTATTCTTCTGTTCCATGTTTTTAAATAAACTCCAGTTGTTATTGCTTACTGAATGGTAATCTGAACTGACAACCACCTTTCCAGTTGCTGCAACCATATGCCGTTTTTCCTTTGATAATGGTTCCTTGTCCACAGATAGGGCAAGTTTTTCCGATGATGCTGTCATCTGCAGGAAGTTTTGGGGATCTTGACTCTGTCTTTTCAGACGTATCACCATTTTTAGGCGTTTTTTCAGCCGTATCATCCTGTTTGGGTGATTTCTTTGGAGCGTTTTTCTTTCTTGGCTCTTTTTTCTTGAGATCCTCTTCCGTTGTAATCGCCACATGGCGAGCACTATTGTCAGACAATACGTCATTGACGATTTGGTTGATTTGTTCTTTCAGACCATTGATAAAGCTGGCTGGGTCATAGGTCTTATGCTCGATGTCTCGGAGCTTTTTCTCCCAAATACCAGTCAACTCACAACTTTTCAACAGTTCCTCGTGGATGGTGTCGATGAGTTCGATTCCGGTAGGAGTAGCCATCAAGTTCTTTCGCTGTCGCTTGATATAGTGGCGCTTGAAGAGCGTCTCTATAATGCCGGCGCGAGAGGAAGGTCGTCCGATTCCGTTCTCCTTTAATGCCGCACGCAGTTCTTCATCCTCGACGAATTTTCCTGCGGTCTCCATTGCTCGGAGCAAGGTAGCTTCAGTATAATACTTAGGTGGAGTGGTCCATTTCTCTGTGAGAGTTGGTGTATGTTCACCCGATTCGCCTTTTACGAAAGAAGGGAGCGTTCTTTCTTCTACCACTTCCTTCTTGGCGCCGTTTCCGCCATCGTTTCCGTTGGCATTATCAGTTGTATCATCGTCATCGGCATTTTTCGCATCCTTCGCATAGACAACTCGCCATCCTGGTTCCAGAATTTCCTTGCCGCTTACCTTGAATTCGATTTTCTCTGGTTTAGGCCCATCTTCATTGATGACTTCGCCCAATACGGTGGTCGTAGAGAATTTACAATCCGGATAGAACACACTGATAAAACGTTTGGCGATAAGGTCATAGACATTTGCCTCCATATCGGTGAGTCCTGTAGGTGGAACACCTGTTGGGATGATGGCATGGTGGTCGGTCACCTTACTATTATCAAATACCTTCTTGCTTTTAGGCAACTTTTTGCCGGTAGCGGCGAGCTGCTGGATCAGCGGGAGGTACTTTTGCTGGCTCATGATCTTGGCCTGGCTCACACCGTTGAGGATTTGAGGACATTTCGGATAGATGTCATCGGTCAGAAACTGTGTATCTACACGAGGATAAGTCGTGTATTTCTTCTCGTAGAGACTCTGGATGAGTTTCAGCGTAATATCAGCAGAGTAAGCAAATTTCTTGTTGCAATCCACTTGTAGTGAGGTGAGGTCGTAGAGGTGAGGTGGAGCTTCATTTCCCTTTTTCTTGCTCACGTTTGTAACGGTGAAAGGTTTTCCTGCGATGGTGCTGAATGCTTTTTCTCCTTCCTCCTTGCTGGTAAACTTGCCGCTGGTAGCCGTAAACTGAGTATCGCGATAGATGGTAGCAAGTACCCAGTATGGTTCGGAAACGAAATTGTCGATTTCCTTCTGTCGGTTTACGATGAGGGCAAGGGTAGGGGTCTGCACTCGACCGATGCTGAGCACCTGTCGATTCTGACCATATTTCAAAGTATAAAGTCGGGTGGCGTTCATGCCGAGAATCCAGTCTCCAATGGCACGTGAAAGGCCTGCGAGGTAGAGTGATTGATACTCGTTCTGGTCTTTCAGCTCCTGAAATCCCTGTTTGATAGCTTCGTCAGTCATGGATGAAATCCACAATCTCTTGACCGGGCATTTGGCTTGCGCCTTTTGCATCACCCATCTTTGGATGAGTTCACCTTCCTGTCCGGCGTCACCACAGTTGATGATACTGTCAGCGGCTTGCATGAGTCTTTCGATTGTATTGAATTGCTTGCGGATTCCTTCGTCGTTAATCAGTTTTATTCCAAAACGCTGGGGAATCATAGGCAATGCGGACAGGCTCCAGCGTTTCCACATTGGAGTATAATCATCCGGTTCTTTCAGCTCACAAAGGTGGCCGAAAGTCCAGGTTACTTGGTAACCATTACCTTCCATATAACCGTCGCGTGCAGTTGTTGCTCCAATAATCCGGGCAATATCTTTAGCTACGCTTGGTTTCTCTGCAATACAAACTATCATTCTTTATTATTTCCTTTTCTGTTTGCAAAGGTACAATAAAATAATGAGAAAGCCATCATTTCGGCTTCTTTTTCTCATGGCAGAGAATAAAAAAGCCCCGTAAGGCTTGGGCGCAATTTGGAACTTGTGCCTTGCCTTACAGGGCGTATTTTATAAATATCTGCGTAATCTGCGTGAGAAAAAATAATCCCGCGTGCGATTACTCGTACTCCTGCCAGCTCTTGATCTGCAACTGATCCTGACTCAATGTGCAGAATGCCTCGATGAAGGCTGAAGCTAAACGGGCATTGGTGAACAGAGGAATGTTGTGGTCGATAGCGCCACGACGGATTCTGTAACCATTGGTGAGCTCACGCTTGGTGTGATTCTTAGGGATGTTGACGATGAGGTCGAACTTGTGGTCGGCAATCATCTGCATCACGTTAGGAATATCCTTGTGCTCCTCATCAGGCCATCCTACGGCTGTAGCCTTCACGTTGTTCTCGTTCAGGAACTTCGCTGTGCCGGCTGTAGCATAGATGGTGTAACCATTTTTCACCAGTGCCTGAGCACCGTCGAGCAGAGAAGCCTTCTCCTTCGCACCACCGCTTGAAAGCATGATGCCCTTGTCCTTAGAAGGAATCTTATAGCCGGTGGCAATCAATGAGTTGAGTAATGCCTCCTCGAAAGTATCACCCATACAACCTACCTCACCGGTAGAGCTCATATCTACACCGAGAACAGGGTCTGCGTTCTGCAAACGGGCGAATGAGAACTGAGAAGCCTTCACACCCATGCGGTCGATATCGAAGGCAGACTTGTCTGGCTTCTGATATGGAGCGTCGAGCATGATGCGGGTAGCAGTCTCGATGAAGTTGCGCTTCAATACCTTGCTTACGAATGGGAATGAACGGGATGCACGGAGGTTACACTCGATCACCTTTACATCGCGACCCTTAGCCAAGTACTGGATATTGAAAGGACCAGAGATGTTGAGCTCCTTGGCAATGGCACGTGAAATCTTCTTGATCTGACGGGCTGTAGCGAAGGAAATCTGCTGAGCAGGGAAGGTCATGGTAGCGTCACCAGAGTGAACACCTGCATACTCTACGTGCTCTGAAATACCATACTCTACAATCTCACCGTTCTGAGCCACACCATCGAACTCAATCTCGTTGGTCTCTGTCATAAACTGAGAGATAACTACTGGGTACTCCTTGGAAACCTCAGAAGCTGCCTCCAGGAAGCGGCGCAACTCATCATCGTTGTGGCAAACGTTCATGGCTGCACCAGAAAGAACGTAAGATGGACGAACGAGCACAGGATAGCCTACCTCGTCGATGAACTTCTGAACATCCTCCATAGAGGTGAGGGCGCTCCACTTAGGCTGGTCGATGCCGAGCTTATCGAGCATGGCAGAGAACTTACCGCGGTTCTCGGCACGGTCGATGTTCACTGGAGATGTACCTAAGATTGGCACAGACTGGCGATGGAGCTTCATAGCCAGGTTGTTTGGAATCTGACCACCTACTGAAACAATCACACCACGTGGTGACTCCAGGTCGATGACATCGAGTACACGCTCGAATGAAAGCTCATCGAAGTAGAGACGGTCGCACATATCGTAGTCGGTAGATACGGTCTCTGGGTTGTAGTTGATCATGATTGACTTGTAACCCAACTTGCGGGCTGTGTTGATAGCGTTTACAGAACACCAGTCGAACTCTACAGAAGAACCGATGCGGTAAGCACCAGAGCCGAGAACGATGACAGACTTTTCATTCTTGTAGTAGTTGATGTCGTAACCCTCTACGGCGTAAGTCATGTAGAGATAGTTGGTGAGGTCAGGATGCTCGCTTGCCACAGTAGGGATGCGCTTCACGGCAGGAAGAATGTTCAGCTTCTTGCGCAGAGCACGAACTGCGAGAACTTCCTTCTCCATGTTGGTATCCTTGGTCTTCAATACGAATCGGCCAATCTGGAAGTCAGAGAAGCCCAATACCTTAGCCTCACGCAATACCTCAGCAGGAATTTCCTCCAAAGTATTATATTCAGAAAGCTTATGCTTGTAATCTACGATATTCTTCATGCGCTCGATGAACCAAGGATCAATCTTGGTCAACTCCTCGATGCGCTCGATGGTGTAGCCTTCTTCCAAAGCCTGAGCGATGGCGAAGATACGGAGGTCGGTAGGGTTGGAAAGCTCCTCATCCAGATTGTCGAACTTGGTGTGGTCGTTGCCTACGAAACCGTGCATTCCCTGACCAATCATACGGAGACCCTTCTGGAGCATTTCCTCGAAAGAACGGCCGATAGACATGATTTCGCCTACAGACTTCATGGAAGAACCGATCTTGCGGCTTACACCTGCAAACTTGGTAAGGTCCCAACGAGGAATCTTACAGATCATATAGTCGAGTGATGGAGCTACATAAGCTGAGTTAGGAGTACCCATCTCGCCAATCTGGTCGAGCGTATAACCGAGCGCAATCTTAGCAGCAACGAAAGCGAGCGGATAACCTGTAGCCTTAGAAGCAAGAGCAGAAGAACGGCTCAAGCGAGCATTGATTTCAATGATACGGTAGTCGTTGGTCTCAGCGTTGAAAGCATACTGGATGTTGCACTCACCCACGATATTGAGGTGGCGAACGCACTTCACGGCGATGTCCTGCAACATCTTCACCTGCTCATCGGTAAGAGAACAGGTAGGAGCTACCACGATAGACTCACCGGTGTGAATACCTAATGGGTCGAAGTTTTCCATAGAGGCAACGGTGAAGCAACGGTCGTTAGCATCACGGATGCACTCGAACTCAATCTCCTTCCATCCCTTCAAGCTCTCCTCAACGAGAACCTGAGGTGCAAAAGTGAAGGCGGATTCTGCAATCTCCTTGAACTCCTCTTCAGTCTTGCAGACACCAGAACCGAGACCACCCAGCGCGTAGGCAGAACGGATCATGATAGGGTAGCCGATATTGCGTGCCGCAGCCACAGCTTCTTCCATGTTCTCGCAAGCATGGCTTACAGGAACCTTGAGGTCAACCTTGTTGAGCTCCTTCACGAAGAGATCACGGTCTTCTGTGTTCATGATAGCCTCTACAGAGGTACCTAACACATCTACACCATACTCCTTGAGCACACCGCTGAGATAAAGTTCAGTACCAACGTTCAAACCCGTCTGTCCACCCCAAGCGAGCATGATGCCGTCAGGGCGCTCCTTCTTGATAATTTCAGTCACAAAAAAAGGTGTCACCGGCAAGAAATAAACCCTGTCAGCAATACCTTCACTGGTCTGAATTGTAGCAACGTTTGGATTGATGAGGACTGAACTAATACCTTCCTCACGCAAAGCCTTGAGAGCTTGCGAACCGGAATAGTCAAATTCACCTGCCTGGCCGATCTTCAAAGCACCGGAACCCAGAACGAGGACTTTCTTAAGCTGTTTCTTCATATTTAATAACTATAAGTATATTCTAACTATAAGTAATAAACGCTATAAGTATCATCTGAAATGTCTTATGCTTAGTTTTGCAATTTGGGTACAAAAGGCAAATACACTATTTCGGGTTGCAAAGTTACGACATTTATTTGAATTTACCAAATATTTCCCGTGCCAGTTCTGCGTTAAATAATATCAATTATTACTTTTTATTTTTTTATAATGTCTTATTTTTCGGATAATTTTGTTACTTTTGCGCTCGCTAAGCAGAATTGTAGCTTAAGAAATTAACATAGAACAAGATTTATTATAGAATGAGAATCGGTTTATTTGTCCCTTGTTATGTAGATGCTTTATATCCAGAAGCAGGTGTGGCTACATACAAGTTGCTCAAACACTATGGTGTGGATGTGGACTATCCAGAGAAACAGACTTGTTGCGGTCAACCGATGGCGAATGCTGGTTTCCAAAACAAGTCAGAGAAGGTCATCGAGGCTTTTGATGATCTTTTTAGAGACTACGATTATATTGTAGCTCCTTCTGCCTCGTGTGCAGCTTATGTAAAAGTGTATTATCCTAAGATTCTGGAGGGTAAGCATGAGTGTGTATCTTCCGGTAAGATAATGGATATAGTGGAATTCCTGCATGATGTGCTGAAAGTAGATCATGTGCCAGGCAAGTTCCCTCATGTCGTGAGTGTTCACAACAGTTGCCATGGTGTCAGGGAATTGGGGTTGTCATCACCTTCTGAGAGAAACGTCCAGCCGTTCAATAAGATTATTGATTTATTGAAGATGGTGGATGGGATTACCATTCATGAGCCTGAGCGTAAGGATGAGTGCTGTGGATTCGGTGGTATGTTTTCTATCGAAGAGCCTGCTGTTTCTACCCGTATGGGTGAGGACAAGATCAGACGCCACATGGCAACGGGAGCGGAATATGTCACCGGTCCTGATTCTTCCTGTCTGATGCACATGGCAGGTATTGCCAAGAAGGAGAAAATGCCTATTCAATTCATTCATGTTGTACAAATTTTAGCTGCAGGACTATGAGTACAGAACATTCCAAGAGAGCCGCTAAGTTTACGGCAGATGTAGAAAAGACCACCTGGCATGATGCTACCTTCTGGTCTGTAAGACAAAAAAGAGATAAGATGGCGCATGAACTTCCGGAATGGGAAGATCTTCGCGAACTGGCTTCTGAAATTAAGATGCATACGATTACCCATCTGGCAGATTATCTTGATGTTTTTTCCAAGAATCTGGAGAGTCGTGGTGTCAAGGTGCATTGGGCAAAGGATGCGCAGGAATTTAATGAGATAGTGCTCGGCATCCTGAATGATCATCATGTGAAGAAGATGGTGAAGTCAAAGTCTATGCTTACCGAGGAATGTGAGATGAATCCTTACCTGGAAAAGCATGGTATTGATGTGGTGGAAACCGACTTGGGTGAGCGTATTATCCAACTCTTAGGTCAGAAACCGAGTCATATCGTGATGCCTGCCATCCATCTCAAGCGTGAAGAAGTGGGCAAGATGTTTGAGGAGAAGGGAATCTCCAAGGAAATAGGAAATTATGACCCAACTTATCTCACCCGCTGCGCCCGCCATCATCTTCGCGACCAGTTTATGGAGGCTGGAGCAGGAATGACCGGATGTAATTTCGGAGTGGCTGAAACGGGTGATTGCGTGGTTTGTACCAATGAAGGTAATGCTGATATGACTACTTCCATGCCTAAGCTTCATATTGTGGCGATGGGTATTGAGAAGTTGGTTCCTGATTACAAGTCTTTGGCGGTATTCCAGCGTCTGCTTTGCCGTTGCGGTACAGGTCAGCCTACTACGGCTTTCACTTCTCTTTTCCGTCAGGCTCGTCCGGGTGCAGAAATGCATGTGGTTTTGGTGGATAATGGCAGAAGCGATATTCTTGCAGATAAAGACCATTGGCAGACTTTGAAGTGCATGCGTTGCGGTGCCTGCATGAATACTTGTCCTGTCTATCGCCGTTCCGGCGGATACAGTTATACTTATTTCATTCCTGGTCCTGTGGGTGTGAATTTGGGTATGCTGAAGAATCCTCAGAAATATGCTGATAATGTTTCAGCCTGCACCTTGTGTCTGTCGTGTGATAATGTCTGTCCTTCCAAGGTGGGTCCGGGTTCCCAGATTTATGTCTGGCGCCAGAGCCTTGACAGATTAGGCAAGGCTGATCCTATCAAGAAGGCGATGTCCAGCGGTATGGAATATCTCTTCGACCGTCCTTCACTTTATACCACAGCCTTGAAATTTGCGCCACTTGCCAATCTGATTCCAGAGTGTTGCACACATTTCAGTAATCTGAATGCTTGGGGCGTGGGCCATGCGATGCCTGAGTTTGCGAAGAAGTCGTTTCATCAATTATGGAAGGAGGGGAAAGTAAAATGAAAAAAGAAGATTTCCTGAATAAGTTGCGTAAGAATACGCATGTTCAATTCGATAAGCCTTCTGTAGAAATCAAAGGCATTCAGTATGAGGATACTTTGCAGCAGTTTGTTGCCATGAGTCAGTCTGTGGGTGCTCAGGTGATGAGAGCCAGCAAGGATGACGATATGCTCAACGAGATTGTGAGAAAGGCTTATCCTCAGGCGAAGGTGTTTGCCAGCAATCTGCCGGATATTCAGTTGGAAAAATTGCAGGCTTTTACTCCTGATGGGGGTACGAATGATGTCGTTTTGCGCAATCCGGATACTGTGGCTGAGGCCAACGAACTGAATGGTACGGATGTCTGCGTAGTCCGTGGACAGTTGGGCGTAGCTGAAAATGGTTGTGTCTGGATTCCTCAGACCATGAAGGAGAAGGCTGAACTTTTCATTTCGGAATATCTGGTTATTATCCTTGATGAGAAGTCTGTGGTAAACAATATGCATGAGGCTTATGCCCGCATCGAGATGGATCCGAAATATAATTTCGGTACATTTATCAGTGGACCGAGCAAGACCGCAGATATTGAACAAGCTCTTGTTATGGGAGCGCAGGCTGCTAGAGGTGTGACAATCGTGCTTTGCTAAAAAGTCAGTTGAATGTTGAATGTTAAATGTTGACTGTTGACTTTTGCTGACCATTGAAATTTTAACTGTTAACTGTTGACTGTTGACTTTTTGCAGTTCATTTAGCAGAATCTATATATAAAGAAAATCCCGGAAACTCAGTCAAGATGTTTCCGGGATTTTCTTATATTGTTCTTTCCTTCTAAAGTTTCTATTTCCAATTATTTGAAGATTTTCTACAGATCCCATTCGTAAGTATCATAAACGACGCCTCTTCCTCCAAATCCTTCTTTCTGGTGGATGAGGTTCTCATTGAGATAAGTACCTTGCTGCTCGGTTGATTTACCAAAGTCAAAATAGGTCGTATTCCATTGCTTTTGGTTGATCAACTCATCAAAGAGCAGGTCGAGTGCTCCCTCTTCTTTCCCTTGAGGCGATGCTGCGATGTATTGGGTATGCGTCACTTGCGGGGTGATGTAGATGAGGCTTCCGGCGAGAACGTTGTGGCTTTCTGTATCCTTTACCACATAACCCTTGATGTTTTCCGGGAATCGTGTCATCAGAAGTTTCAATTCCTCATAGGTGTGAACCGGAGCAGTATGGTATTTGTGCTGGAGATTCGTATTGAGAATGTTCCAGAACTCCCTGATGTCATTCATGTTTGCTTCATGAATAGACAGCTTGCAGCGGTTGGCCTTATGAATTCCTCTTCTTCTTTGTTCGGAAAAACGCAGTTTATGCATCAGGGGAATGGTGGTGGAGATTTCTCTTGCCAACAACCGAGCCTTACATGTTTGCATGATGGCATAGAGGTCTTCCTCCGATGGAATATGGTGGTAAATCCAAGGTATTGCTTTGTATATGACTTTCTGAAATCCTCTTTCTTTCAGATAGATATTGATAGCCTCAAAAACCTGACAGGTGATGGCTGCCGTCATTTTGTTGCAGGTAAGCAGTCCGCCGTATGTGAGTCCCTGATGTGAAACAAGGGTTTTATCTACAACTTCATTTGCTGGCAGCAAAGCACAGAGTTTTCCGTTATAGAAAATCATCAGGGAATGGTCATGAAATCTGTCCTGATGATAATCCATATAGTTTCTGTCAAAAAGAAACGTGCCTTGCCTGGATTTTGCCACAAAGTCATTCCAGTCTTGTTTCTCTTGGGGGGTATATCTTTTGATTTCTATCATTTTATCTTCTGATTTCTATCATTTTATCTTTTGATTCCTATCATTTTGGCTGAAGTTTTTTATTTCCCGGCTTCTCTTTCTTGGATGTAATCGATGAAATCTTCATATTCATAGAGATAGTCTTCCGGCTCATACAGTCTGGAGGCCAAGACCAGACAGACAGCGCCTGATGAGAAATCATCAATGGTTCGCCATATTTCCGTATCGAGCAGAAGACCCTGGTCAGGACGGTTCAGAAAGTAGTCCTTTTTCTCATGTCCATTGTCCAGATGAACGGTAAAGGAACCGCTGGCGGCTATGATAATCTGCTTCAGCTTTTTGTGAGCATGACCTCCGCGGCTTTCTCCTCCCGGCACGTCATATATCCAGTAGAGGCGTTTGGGCACGAACGGCAGACCGGCATCCTTGTCGGTGCAGGAACTGTAGCCTTCTTCCTCCTTTTTATTTAATTGTATGATTCTTCCTAATTCTTTCATGACTTAATATACTCGCATTTATAGAAAGAACGCATAATCGGCGAGTTTATTGTTTGCCGTTGGAACAATAAGATTGTTCCCTACCATGAAAATGATAGGGAACAACCAAATGAATAAAAATGAATTATATACCATCTAATGTTTGTAGGGTTAGATGTTTCTTATTTTTTTAAGAATTATTTCTTCATATAAGGATCGGTGCCTAAAACGGTTTTTGCCAGGCGCTTTGCCTTGTCGCGAAGCTGATTGAGGTCAGCATCCTTTTCTCCGTAGCAGAGAACGACGCCCATGCGGCGACCTACGTGAGCTACTGGTTTTCCGAAGATGCGGATACGGGTATGGTCTTCCTTCAGCGCATCCATGAAATTGTAGTTGAGCGGCTCTGTGCTTTCTTCTGGTGAGAGAATAACGGCAGAGCATCCGGCGTGCTCCAGGTGAATGCCTGCTATTGGCAAGCCCATCACAGCACGGAAATGGAGTTCAAACTCGCTCAGGTTGGTGGTGTGACCGAGTGTTACCATACCTGTATCGTGTGGACGTGGACTCAACTCAGAGAAAATCACTTCGCCCTGCTTGCTCAGGAAGAATTCGACGCCCCAGAGACCAGCACCGGTCAAAGCCTTGGTCACTTCTGCTGCAATATGCTGGGCTTTCTTCAATGCTTCCTCTGGCAACTGGAATGGTTGCCAACTCTCGCGGTAGTCTCCACCTTTCTGAATGTGTCCGATAGGAGGGCAGAAGAGGGTAGGACCATCCTTCTGGGTTACAGTAAGGAGTGTGAACTCAGAGTCGAAATCAATGAATTCCTCGATGATGACTTCCTTCACGTCGCCACGACCTTCCTCCATAGCTTCCTTGTAAGCCTCCACGAGTTCGTCGTCATTGTGTACATAGCTCTGTCCATGACCGCTGGAACTCATCAGTGGCTTCACTACACATGGGAAACCGATTTCGTCGGCAGCGTTCTTGAACTCCTCGAAGGTCTTGGCATAGAAATACTTGGCTGTGCGCAGACCCAGTTCCTTGGCTGCGAGGTCGCGGATGGCGCGGCGGTTCATGGTGTAGTTCACGGCACGGGCAGAAGGTACAATCTGAATGCCCTCTTTCTCGAAGTCGAAGAGACGCTCTGTACGGATAGCTTCAATCTCAGGCACGATGATGTCTGGGTGATGTTTCTCAATCACTGCGGTCAATGCGTCGCCATCGAGCATTGAGAACACTTCTCGCTCGTCGGCAACCTGCATGGCAGGAGCATTGTCATACTTGTCGCAAGCGATGACATACTGTCCAGCACGCTTTGCGGCGATGGTAAATTCTTTGCCCAGTTCGCCTGAGCCCAAAAGCATAATCTTCTTCATTATATTGTGAGTTAAATTTCTTATGAATTGAATTTCTTATGAGTTTTCTTCTGAGTCAGATTCTTATTCTGTTGAATTTCTTCTGAGTCTGAATTTTTATAAGTTGAACTTTTTTCTGATAAACTCTTCGATGAATTTCTCCGTCTTTTCCAGTCCCAGCAGACTGCTGTTGATGCAGAGGTCGTAACTTTCGCTGTGGCCCCATTTCTTGCCGGTATAGTAGCCATAGTAGGAAGCACGTTCTTCCTCATGGTTGGTGATGAATTTGCGGGCTGCGGCACGGTCGATGTTCTTGCGCTTGCAAACGGCCTTGATGCGGTCGTCGATATTGGCGGTGATGAAAATGTTGATCACGTTCTTATAGTCGCGCAGCACATAGTCGGCTGTTCTTCCTACAAATACGCAGTTGCCCTCATCGGCAGCCTTTCTGATGGCGTCGCTCTGAAATTTATACAGACCTTCCTGCGAGAAATCATTGTGATAGAAGTTGCTGTCGCTCAGGAAAGGGAGATGGGTATGGAAGAGTGCTTTGAAAAATCCCTTCTGCTCATCGTTCTGCTCGAAGAATTTCTCTGAGAATCCACTCTCCTTGGCAGCTAAATTGAGAAGCTCACGGTCGTAGCACTTGCAACCGAAGGCTTCTGCCAACTTCTCTGCGATGATATGGCCCCCGCTTCCTATCTGGCGACCTACGTTTATGATGATTTTAGTCATAATTCTCTATTTTATAGTTGATGAATGTATGATGATGCTTTGTCCTCCCATCAAGGGAAAGTACGCATTTTCTAACTGTTAACTGTTGACTGTTGACTTTTCTGTCATTTCCTGCTGCAGAAGATTTTCTCTATGCATTCTTTTCAGTTTCTTCATATACCATGACATGACGGTGGCGGCAATCACGGCGGCTGAGAAATCAGAGATTGGCATACTGTACCAGACGCCTTCTATATCCCAGAACAATGGCAGCAATCCCAAGAGTGGCAGGAGAATGAGCAACTGTCTTGACAGAGAGAGGAAGATGCTGATCTTTACCTTGCCGATGCACTGGAAGAAGTTGGTGATGACCATCTGGAAACCGATGACTGGGAAGCAGCACATCACGATGCGGATGGCCTTGATGCCTAATTCTATCAGCGCCTTGTCGGTAGTAAACATTCTGGCGCAGTAGTATGGCAGGAACATGGCTATCAGCCAACCGGTCACCATAATGCCCGTAGCCGCAATGATACTGAGGTTTAAAACCCTCATCAGTCGGTCTATTTTCTGAGCTCCGTAGTTGTAGCCGGCGATAGGCTGCATTCCCTGGTTGACACCGAACACGAACATGATGAATACCATGGCAATACCATTGGCAATGCCGTAAGCACCCACAGAGAGATCGCCTCCGAAACGTACCAGCTGGTTGTTGATGAAGATGACGACGACGCAGGCGCAGACATTCATCAGGAAAGGCGAAATGCCGATGGCGAGAATGTTCTCTACCAGTTTCTTTCTCAGTCTGTAAATACCTTTCTTGAGGTGGAGCAGCTCGTTTTTGTTGCTGAAGAGCTTGAACTGCCAGCACAGTGCCATCAGCTGCGAAAGGATGGTGGCGATGGCGGCTCCCTGTATTCCCCATTTGAAGACGAGGATGAAGAGCGCATCCAATATCACGTTCATCACCACCGTGAAAATGGTGGCGTACATTGCCTGCTTGGGTTTGCTCGCCACTCGGAGCAGGGAGTTCATGCCGAAATACATGTGGCTCACCACATTACCCAACAGGATGATGACCATATAGTCACGTGCATAGACGAGTGTCTGGTCGCTGGCTCCGAAGAATCTCAGGATAGGGTCGAGGAAGAGCAGACAGATGATGCTCAGTCCGATACCGATGATGAGATTCAGAGAAATTGTGTTACCCAGAATGTTTTGGGCTGTAGCATAATCCTTTTGTCCCAACTTCACGCTGATGGCTGTAGAAGCTCCTACGCCCACGCCGGCTCCGAAAGCGGCTGTGAGGTTCATGAACGGGAAGGTGATGGCCAGACCGGAAATCGCCATCGCTCCCACACCCTGTCCGATGAATACACGGTCCACGATGTTGTAAAGCGAAGATGCGGTCATGGCAATCATGGCAGGCAAGGCATATTGTACCAATAATTTGCCCACCGGTTTGGTGCCCAATTCTAATGTTGCTTGTTTATTTTCCATTGATGTTTTATATACTTTGACTGCAAAAGTACAAAAAATATTCCATACCTTATTATATATATAGGGAAAAACTTACCAATCTTTCAAAAACTTTACTTTTCTTTTGGCATTCTCATTTGAAAACATTACTTTTGCAATTCGTAAACAACAATAGAAACAACATAAACAACAATAGAACAATAAGAAAACCTGATAAAGATGAAAAAGTATTTGATGCTTTATGCATTCCTGATAATGGCTCTTTCTTTGCTGGCTCACGAAGATAGGGTTTCTAATTTTGAGCAACTGATGCGACAGACTCATTCTGACCAAGAAATGCGCCTGCCCCGTATCACAGAGACGGATATGGTTTCCTTCCCTGGCGGCAGATGTATGATGTATCGTCTGTATCTTCGTGATAAGGACCTGCAGCATACGCCCTTTTCGGTGAGCCGTCCGGAGCAGTTTCTTTCTGCCCGTTCGATAGAGCGCCGCAAGCGTCAGGGACTTCATGTAGATGTCACGGATCTGCCTATCGCTCCTGCTTACCTCGATTCTGTGAACAGGACGGGGATTGAAATCGTGGGACAGAGCAAATGGAACAATACCTTGCTGGTGAAGATTCACAAGGAGAAAGAACTCAACAAGCTCAATTCCCTTTCTTTTATCACCAAGAAGTTGAAGGTGTTTTCCTCGCCCGATTCCATCACCGAGCGCAAGCGTTCCAGTTTCCGCAAGGAACTCAATAGCTGGGAGTCTGTGCCTACCCATTATGGGGCTGCTGCCGAGCAACTGAAGTCGTTAGGCGGTCAGCGTATCCATGAGCGGGGATTCTATGGCAACGGAATGATGATAGCCGTTTTCGATGGCGGTTTTATGAATGTGGACAGGATTCCTGCCCTGCACGGGATGAAACTGGCTGGATTGAAGGATTTCGTAGTTCCTAAGTCCAATAATATCTTCGAGGAGATGGAACATGGCACGATGGTGCTCTCCACGATGGCTGCCAATGCTCCCAATCTCTATGTGGGCGTGGCTCCTGAGGCGCAATACGTGCTGGTGCGCTGCGAGGATGAACGTACGGAAAGTCTTGCCGAGGAGGACTACTGGGCTTCTGCTGCCGAATATGCTGACAGTCTGGGAGTTGACATCATCAATTCCTCTTTGGGTTACCACGACTTTGATGATGCAAATACAAATCACAAATACTGGGAACAGGATGGTGAGACAGCGCTGATTTCCCATACGGCCTCGATGTGTGCTGATAAGGGAATCATCTGCGTAAATTCTGCCGGCAATGACGGTATGGGTGTGTGGAAGAAAATCAATTTCCCTGCCGACGCCAAGCATATCCTTACCGTGGGCAGCATCAACGAGCAGGGCAAGAATGCTGCTTTCAGTGCCGTGGGACCTACTGCCGACGGACGCATCAAACCGGATGTAATGGCGTATGGAAGTCCTACCTCCGTGATTACGGGCAGGGGGGGCATCATCAATGATAACGGCACCTCGTTTTCCTCGCCTCTGATAGCAGGAATGACGGCTTGTCTCTGGCAGGCGCTTCCGTATAAGACGGCCAAGCAGATTATCAAACTTGTGAAGATGGCTGGCAACAACCAGCAGCATCCTGATAATATCTATGGATATGGGGTGCCTGATTTCTGGAAGGCTTATCAGACCGGGAAGGCGATTAAGTAAGTGAAGAGATTTTAGTGAAGAATGAAGAACGAAGAGTGAAGAATTCTATAGCGAAGTAATGTATGGTGAAACATTTATCTCTTTTTGAGTTGAATTCGATAGTCCGTGAGATTATCTCGATGTCATTGCCCGACAGTTATTGGGTAGAAGCTGAACTTTCCGAGGCCCGTGAGGCTTACGGAGGACACTGCTATATGGAACTCATTGAGAAGGATGAACGTTCCAATACACCTATAGCCAAGGCTCATGCTTCCTGCTGGCGAAACAGATGGATGCTCATCAAGCCGCATTTCGAGCGGGTGACCGGACAGAGAATTCATGCCGGAATGAAGGTGTTGCTCAAAGTACATGCACAGTTTCATGAAAACTATGGCTTCTCGTGGATTGTGGATGATATTGACCCTAACTATACCTTGGGCGATATGGCGAGAAAACGGCAGGAGATTATCCAAACCTTGAAGGAAGAAGGAGTCTTTGAACTGCAGAAAGAGCTGAGGCTCCCGATGTTCTGCCAGCGCATCGCCGTCATTTCCAGTGCTTCGGCAGCCGGATATGGAGACTTCTGCAACCAGTTGGCTGACAATGGCTATGGATTACAGTTCGTCACATCCCTCTTTCCTGCCACGATGCAGGGCGAGGGAGTAGAGCAGAGCGTCATCGCTGCCCTCAATCAGATCAATGCTGAGTGGGAACAGTGGGACTGCGTGGTCATCATCCGAGGTGGAGGTGCAACCAGCGATCTGTCGGGTTTCGATACTTTAGCCTTGGCAGAGAATGTGGCCAATTTCCCATTGCCTATCATCACGGGTATCGGACATGAACGGGATGAAAGTGTGCTCGATATGATTTCCTTCCGCCGTGTGAAGACCCCTACGGCAGCAGCGGCTTTCCTTATCGACCATCTCACGGAAGTGTATGTTCGCGTGATGGATGCTCAGGAAACCATCGTGCAGAATGTGAAGCACAGACTGCAGGTGGAGCGGATGAGGCTCGAAAGGCTGAGCAGCGGAATTCCTGTGCAGTTCTCATTAGTGAAGACCAAACAGGGCGCAAGGCTCGACCGACTGATGGCTCGCCTTTCCTCTCATGTACAGGAAAAACTGTCGCGGGCGCAGCGTCATCTCGAAATCCTTTCGCAGAATGTGCAGCCGATAGCTGAAAGAAAACTGCTCAATGAAAGTCATAGACTACAGATGCTCGCCCAGCGCATGAAGGTGCAAGACCCGGAATTGCTGCTCAAGCGTGGCTATAGTATTACCTTGAAAGACGGGAAAAGCGTGCGCTCGGCTGGGCAGTTGAAGGAAGGAGACATCATAGAAACGAGATTTGCTGACGGAGCAGTCAAGTCGGAAGTATCGAAAAACTAACTGTTAACTGTTGACTGTTAACTGTTCAGGAAGTTAAAGGAGTTAAGGAAGTTAAGGAAGTTAAGGAGTTAAGACGTATGTCTTGCAGCTTAAGAACTATGCCAAAAAGACTATTGTCTTAACTCCTCAGCGACCGTAGGGAGCGATAACTCCTT
>OIZI01000306.1_pt1 | contig 26356 bp, 23 predicted proteins | sample 1588441 | NCBI WGS metagenome assembly OIZI01 (sample SAMN03283284) | human gut metagenome | biome: human-associated habitat; material: feces | host: Homo sapiens | place: Peru | collected 2012 | reverse complement strand
CCGACCTTTTGCGGTCAATCTCACACGATCTGCGCACGCCGCTTTGCTCCGTTTCTGGTAATGCGGACACGCTTTTGCATAACGGAAGCTGCCTGGACGAAGCAACCAAACAGCAGATCTATAAAGATATTTATGACGATTCCGAATGGTTGATCGGCGTAGTGGAAAATCTTTTGTATGTCACAAGACTGAATGACGGACGTCTAAAACTGGAGATTACCGACCAGCTTGTGGACGAAGTGATCAACGAAGCCGTTTCGCATTTGAAGAAAAAATCCGTCGGACACAAGGTGACGGTAAAGTGCGATGATCTGATCCTTGCCCGTATGGACGCACAGCTTATCGTGCAGGTCATCGTCAATCTTATTGACAACGCCTTGAAATATACCGAACAAGGCTCCGAGATCTGCGTAAGTGTCGAAAAACAGGGTGGGAATGCCGTGATCCGTGTCGCCGATGACGGAAACGGAATTGCAGACGATGTGAAACCGCACATTTTTGAAATGTTTTACACCGGAAAAAACACAGTCGCAGACAGCCGCAGAAGCTTTGGAATCGGGCTTACCTTGTGCAAAGCGATCGTCGAGCTGCACGGCGGGACGCTGACGCTTGCCGACAATGTACCGCATGGCTGTGTATTTACCTTTACTTTACCGCTTAGCGAGGTGACTCTGAATGAATAAACCCCTTGTTCTCGTTGTGGAGGACGACCGTCCTGTCCGCAATCTGATCGTAACAACATTAAAGGCGCACGATTACCGCTATCTGACTGCAGAGAACGGACGCGGTGCCATTATGGAGGTGACCTCCCATAACCCGGATATCGTTCTGCTGGATCTGGGACTGCCGGATATCGACGGCACACAGGTGATCGAAAGCATCCGCTCATGGTCAAATATGCCCATTATTGTGATCAGTGCGCGCAGCGAGGATAAAGACAAAATCACGGCGCTGGATGCCGGGGCGGACGACTATCTGACAAAGCCATTTTCCGTAGAGGAGCTTTTGGCACGGCTTCGTGTCACGCAAAGAAGACTGTTGCTTTTGCAGGCAAACAGCGACACCGACTCACCCGTTTTCCAAAACGGCGAGCTTAAAATTGATTATGCCGCCGGCTGCGCTTATTTAAACGGAGAGGGATTGCACCTGACCCCGATTGAATACAAGCTTTTGTGTCTGCTCTCTCATAATGTCGGAAAGGTGCTGACGCACACCTATATCACGCAGCAGATTTGGGGCAGCAGCTGGGAAAACGATATTGCTTCTCTGCGGGTGTTTATGGCGACCCTACGCAAAAAGCTGGAGCCGCAAAAGGACTGTCCACAATACATTCAGACGCATATCGGCGTCGGTTACCGTATGCTGCGGGTAGACTGAGAAAAGCGAGGAAACAAGGATTTGAACCGATATGCAATAGAAAATCTTTTCGGAATTGAAGGGCTGAATATCGCTTGGTACGGACTCATTATCGCCTGCGGCACTCTCGGTATCGTTATACTTTTTATTATTCGTAAAAGACAGGCGGTGAGGCAATGAGAAAAGAGTGGACTTTGTTTCTCACCTTTCTTAAAATCGGTGCCTTTACCTTCGGCGGCGGATACGCAATGATTGCGCTGCTTGAAAATGAATTTGTAGAACGCAAAAAGTGGATCGAAAAGGACGACTTTCTGAATATGGTAGCCATTGCCGAGTCTACACCCGGACCGGTTGCAATCAACAGCGCCACATATATCGGCTACAAAATTGCAGGCTTGTTCGGTGCTGCGGCGGCTACCGTGGCGGTTTGTATTCCTTCGTTTACCGTGATTTTTTGCATCTCACTGTTTTTTGATCAATTCTTAAGCCTTACATGGGTTTCCCGTGCTTTCCGCGGAATACAGGTATGTGTGATCTATCTGATCTCCTTTGCCGGCTTGAAAATGCTGAAAAGCATTAAAAGAAATGCCTTCAACACGGTCATTTTGCTGTCGATCATTGCCGCAATGCTGGCGTGCACTGTTTTCGCTGTTTCTTTTTCTTCCGTTTACTATATTCTGATTTGCGGCACAGCAGGACTTGCAATTTTCTTCCTGAAAAAACTGCGGAAAGGAAACGGCAATAAACAATGATCTACCTGAAATTATTCCTGAATTTTTTAATGATCGGCGCCCTTTCCTTCGGCGGCGGATACGGAATGGTTTCCCTTGTAAGAGAAACAGTCATTTCAAACGGCTGGCTAACGGAAAGCGAATTCCTAAATTTCATTGCCGTTTCGGAATCGACGCCCGGTCCGCTTGCCGTTAATATGGCGACATTTATAGGTTCCACGCAAGGCGGCTTTCTCGGCTCGTTTCTTGCTACGCTCGGCGTTGTTCTTCCGTCTTTCATTATTATACTTTTAATTGCGGCGGTACTCAAAAACCTGATGAAATATGCCGGTGTCAACGCTTTTCTCTCCGGCGTCCGCCCCTGCGTTATCGCAATGATTCTCGCTACGGCAATCGGTATGGCCATATCAACATTGCTTGGTTTTACGGATATTTATTCGGCGCTTGCTCCGGATCCTAAATCCATTTTGGTTTTTGCCATTCTGTGGCTGACACATTTCGGATATAAAAGAATCAAAAAAACTGCACCGTCGCCGATTATAATGATACTCTTTTCTGCCGCACTCGGCATGTTGCTTTGGGGAGTATAAAACACAGCCTATGCCAATTTGCCGTCCGAAACCGGGCGGCTTTGCTGTTTTTTACGGAAATATACTGCTCACTATTCCAGGCTGACGGACGCCGCCATTGTAGAATAAATCACTTTGCAGTAACTGTTACGCCCACAACCTTAATCAAAGATCAAAATATTTTCTAATCATTTTCCTGTTAGCTATAAAAAAGCACAGTGCCACAGAGATTTAAAACTCTGTGGCGTTGTGCTGCTCTCAATCGGTCACTTTTTGAAAGTGTCTTTATGTGAGCCCGATTTTGCGTGGGGGTTCTGCGCCCTCCGAGCCCCCGCCGCGGAGGGACTTGAACGGCACTTTCCCGTTGCTGCCGTCTGCCTCTGTTTCTCATGCCTTCTCGGAAAAGTGCTGGCATTTTGCGCCGCAAAATTGCGTGGGGGTTCTGCGCCCTCCGGGCTAAAAAAGAGGATGCCGCAAATGCGACATCCTCTTTTTTGGCCCGCCCGGAGGGACTTGAACCCCCAGCCTTTGGAATCGGAATCCACTGCGATATCCAATTTCGCCACGGGCGGATACGGAACATCCCGTATTGTACACCATCCGCCGCATTTTTGCAACCCCTTTTTGGCTTTTTTGTTTTATTCTTGACAAATCGCGCGTAGTATGCTACCATGCGGTAAAGTATCCTTGAGGGAGTAGCAAGCGTGGTTTTCACGCGGCGGAGATCAACATACTGGCGTTTTCGCCTGGCTCTGTCTTAAATTGCGAGACTCATGTGCAGCGTCCGCTCCACATGGGCTCTTTTCTTTTTGCCGATGTGGCCAGCGCCGCATCTTTTTTTATTTTTGGGGGTTTCGGGGTATGGATTGGAATGTCATGTTTTTTGTCAACGCAATACTGCTCGGTGTCGGTCTTGCGATGGACGCTTTCTCGGTCTCCCTCGCCAACGGTCTGCGTGCGCCGCACATGGGCGCGGGAAAAATGTGCACGATCGCGGGCACCTTCGGCGCTTTTCAAGCGGCGATGCCGCTGCTCGGCTGGGTGTGCGTGCACACCATCGTGCAGTATTTCCGCGCCTTTGAAAAGTGCATTCCCTTTATCGCGCTGGCGCTGCTTCTCTTCATCGGCGGCAAAATGCTGATCGAGGGCATTCGCGACGGCGAGACGGAAGAAGCGGAAGCGGTGAGCTTCGGCGGACTGCTGGTGCAGGGTATCGCCACCTCTATTGATGCGCTCTCGGTCGGCTTCACCATCGCAGAATATGATTTTTGGCACGCGCTCACGGCGGCGCTGCTCATTTCCGTCGTCACGTTCGGCATCTGCATCGGCGGACTGTTCCTCGGCAAGCGCTTCGGTATGCGCTTTTCCGGCAAAGCCACCATGCTCGGCGGCGTCATTCTCATTCTGATCGGACTGGAAATTTTCCTCACGGGCATCCTATAATTTCCTTTACAGCGCACCGTCTTTTGACTATAATAGTCTTAAAAGGGGGCTTTCACTATGCAACTGAACTTCATCGGCGCCGCCCACGAGGTGACCGGCAGCTGTACGCTTTTGGAGCTCGGCGGCTGCCATTATCTCATCGACTGCGGCATGGAGCAGGGACGCGATCTCTATGAAAATGTCCCGCTGCCGATCGCGGCGTCTATGATCGACGCCGTGTTTCTCACCCACGCCCACGTCGATCACTCCGGCATGCTGCCGCGGCTGTATCGCGACGGCTTCAAGGGCAGGATCTATGCCACGGCGGTCACCGCCGATCTTTGCGCCATCATGCTGCGCGACTCCGCGCACATCCAGGAAATGGAAGCGGAATGGAAAAACCGCAAGGCAAAGCGCAGCGGCGATGTGCCGGTCGAGCCGCTTTACGACATCAACGACGCTGAAGGCGCGGTGAAGCTCTTCAGGCGCTGCGATTATGACACGGAATACACCGTTTCGGAGAATCTGCGCATCCGTTTCACCGACATCGGGCATCTGCTCGGCTCGGCGGCGATCGAGCTGTGGCTGACCGAAAACGGGGTCACGAAAAAGCTGGTGTGCAGCGGCGACGTCGGCAACACCCATCAGCCCATCATCAAGGATCCGCAGACCGTGAAGGATGCGGACTATCTGCTCATTGAGTCCACCTACGGTAACCGTCTGCACGAAAAACACAGTGGCAACACCGTCGAGGAATTTGCTGCCTGCATCGACCGCACCTTTGCGCGCGGCGGCAGCGTCATTATTCCGTCCTTTGCCGTCGGCAGATCGCAGGAGCTTTTGTATGCCCTGCGGGAGATCAAGGAAAGCGGCAAGCTGCAAAAATACGGCAATTTCCCCGTCTATATCGACAGCCCGCTCGCCGTAGAGTCCACGCAGATCTTCCTGCAATGCGACCCCGTCTGCTTTGACGAGGAGACGACGGCACTGATAAAGCGCGGCGTCAACCCCATCTGGTTCCCCGGCATCATCCTGTCGGTGACGGGCGACGAGTCCAAAGCGATCAACTTCGACGACCGTCCGAAGATCATCATTTCCGCCAGCGGTATGTGCGAGGCGGGGCGCATCCGCCATCACCTGAAGCACAACCTGTGGAAGCCGGAAAACCTCATTCTGTTCGTCGGCTACCAGGCGGAAAACTCCCTCGGCAGAAAGCTGCTCGACGGCGCGACGGTCGTGCGCCTGTTCGGCGAGGATGTCACCGTCAAGGCGGAGATCGCCGCCCTGCACGGCACGAGCGGCCACGCCGACCGCGACGGGCTGCTCAAATGGTTTGAGGCGTTCGAAAAACGCCCGCAGACCGTGTTTGTCAACCACGGCGATCCCGCCGCCTGCGAGGCGCTGCGGGACACCCTGCACACCGACTACGGCTGCAAGGCGATCGCCCCCTACAGCGGCAACAGCTATGACCTGCTCACCGACACGGTGCTCAATGACGATGCGGGCGTTCCCGTGAAGGCGTCGCCCCGCACCGGCGATTCCCGTGCGGCAAGGCTGTATGAAACGCTGGTGGCGGCGGCAAACGAGCTTTTGGCGGTCGCCAAGGGCAGCCGCGGCATTTCCAACAAGGACACCGCTGCGTTCACCGAACAGATAAGGGCGCTCATCCGCCGCTTTAAGTAAGGAGGGCTTTTCATGACCGTTACCGTTTTGACCGGCGCATCCTCGGGACTCGGAAAGGCTTTTTTCGAAGCACTCTGCGCCGATGTCCCGACCGATGAAATTTGGGTGATCGCCCGCCGCCGCGAGCGGCTCGAGGCGCTTGCCGCCGCGCATCCGCAAAGAGCGGTGCGCATCCTGCCGCTGGATCTGACAAAGGATGAGAGCTTTGCGGCGCTTCAAGCGCTGCTCGAAGCCGAAAAGCCGCAGGTGAAGGCGCTCATCAACAATGCGGGCTTCGGCAAGCTCGGCAACGTCGCCGACGTGCCCTACACCTCTGCTGCGGGCATGGTGGATCTCAACTGCCGTGCGCTGACGGTGCTCTCAACACTCATTTTGCCGTATATGCAAAAGGGCAGCTTTCTTCTCAACGTCTGCTCCATTGCCGCCTTTGTGCCCAACACGCGGCTCACGGTCTATTCGTCCACAAAGGCTTATGTTTTCAGCTTTTCCACCGCGCTGCGCAAAGAACTGAAGCCGCGCGGCATCAACGTTTTGGCGGTCTGCCCCGGTCCGATGGCGACGGAATTTCTGCCGGTCGCGGGCATCGAAAACGGCGCGTCGAAAACCTTTGAGCGCCTGCCCTATTGCGATCCGGAAAGGGTGGCAAAAACCGCACTCAAAAAGGCGCAAAAGGGGCGTGCCGTCTATACGCCGCGCGGATTTTACAAGTTCTATCGCGTTTTGGCAAAGCTGCTCCCGCACAACTGGCTCATGCCGCTTTCCGGCGCATAATAAACGATACACCGACAAAAAATCCGCCGTGCAAAATGCACGGCGGATTTTTCATACGCAATATTCTCAGTTGCAGATGGTCTTTTCCGTGTCCTTGTCGAACAGGTGGATCTTGGTGTTCTCGATGACCGCTTCGATGCAATCGCCGGGACGCGCGGTCGAGGTCGGCTCAACGCGGGCGGTGATGCTGTAGCCCTCGGTGTCGAGGTACAGATAGGTTTCAGCGCCCATCAGCTCGGCAACTTCCACGTTGGCGTTGAACTTGCAGTCCGCAAACTCTTCCATATAGCGCGGCTCGTCATGGACGTCCTCAGGACGGATGCCCATGATGACTTCCTTGCCGACATATTCGTCCAGCGCGTTGTCCGCGTTCTTGGACGCAGGCAGCGGAATGCGATACTTCGTGCCGCGGGTGGACTTGGTGTCCTCAGAACCGAACTCAACATAGAACGTGTCGCCCTCTTTGAGCAGCACGGACTCGATGAAGTTCATCTGCGGGCTGCCGATGAAGCCGGCAACGAACATGTTGCAGGGCAGATCATACAGATGCTGCGGCGTATCCACCTGCTGAATGAGACCGTCCTTCATAACCACGATGCGGTCGCCCATGGTCATAGCTTCGGTCTGGTCGTGGGTAACGTAGATGAACGTCGTGCCCAGCTTCTTGTGCAGCTTGGAAAGCTCGGTACGCATCTGTGCACGCAGCTTCGCGTCCAGGTTGGACAGCGGCTCGTCGAGCAGGAAGACCTTCGGCTCACGCACGATGGCACGGCCCAGGGCAACACGCTGACGCTGACCGCCGGACAGCGCCTTCGGCTTTCTGTCGAGCAGGTGGGAAATGTCGAGGATGCGCGCGGCTTCCTCCACACGGCGCTTGATCTCGTCCTTCGGGGTCTTGCGGAGCTTCAGACCGAACGCCATGTTCTCAAACACGGTCATGTGCGGATACAGCGCGTAGTTCTGGAACACCATCGCGATGTCGCGATCCTTCGGCGCCACGTTGTTCACCAGACGGTCGCCGATATACAGCTCACCGTCGGAGATCTCCTCAAGACCTGCGATCATGCGCAGGGTGGTGGACTTACCGCAGCCGGAAGGACCGACCATGATGATGAATTCCTTGTCCTTGATCTCCAGGTTGAAGTCCGAAACGGCTGTCACGCCGCCGGGATAGCGCTTGTAGATGTTTTTCAGGGAAAGACTAGCCATGCTTTTGACCTCCAATTATACTGCCGGATACTCCGGTAAAATTTTGACAGTATATAGTATATCAACTTTTTTTCAAAAAGGCTAGTCGCTAACCACACAAACTTTCTCCTGTTTTTTTATGTATTTTTCATAATGGCAAATTGCACAAATAGTTTTCAACAATCCTTGAACAGCAAGGAAATATCCTGCTTTTCAAGTGATTTGTATTCACCTTCTTTGAGCGACGCATCCAATGTCAGCGCGCCCATCGACACGCGCTTTAACCAGTCAACACCGCGGTCGAGCGTGCCGAACATCCGCTTTATCTGATGGTATTTTCCCTCGCACAGCGTGATCTCCACCAGCGGATGCTCCCCCTCCTGCAAAATGCACAGACCCGCCGGACGGCAGCGTGTTCCGTCCGCCAGCACCACACCGGCGGCAAACGCATCCACGGCAGCTCCGTCCACCGGACCGTCCAAAATCGCCTGATAGCGTTTCTTTATGTGCTTCTTCGGCGAAAGGATGCGGTGCGCCAGGTCGCCGTCGTCGGTGAGCAGCACCAGCCCGTGGGTGTCGCGATCCAGCCGCCCCGCAGGAAAAATGCCGCGCCGCCGATCCGCAGGGCGCAGCAGATCCACCACCGTTTCCGCCTTCGGGTCGCGGGAAACGCAGAGAAGCCCTGCGGGCTTGTTGAGCATATAATAGACAAACGCAGAAACCCGCAGCACTTCCCCTTCGACCGACACGGTGTCGGCAGCGGGGTCTACCTTGCGGGCGGGATCGCGGCAGACAGCGCCGTTCACGGTCACACCTCCGCGGCGAATGACGCCGCCGATCTCTCGACGGCTGCGCATGCCCTGCGAACAGATCAGCTTATCCAGTCGTTCCATGTGTCACGCCCGCCGCTCGCGGCAGAAGCGCCTCACAAAAGCCGTCCGCCGTCGGCGAGGATATGTCCCCTCCCACAACATGATTTTTATACAGATACAGATGCGCCACCGCTTCGCCCGCAGGGTGATCGGTGACGGTATAGGTATGCAGCTCCAACGTCTTGCCGCAATAGGGCAACAGATCCATTCCCGCCGTCTTTTGCAGCGCGTTATATGTCAGCAGCGTTTCGTCCGGCGTATCGGGCAGGCGCACCGTGCGCACCTCGCCGACTTTTGCCGTATAGCCGAGCGCCGTGAGATATGCCCTGCCGCTGTCGGTGTCGGCTTGCGCCGTCGTCGGCGTTGCATCGGGCCACAGCGCCAGCGTCAGCAAAATCGCGATGAGCAGCAAAACGCAGACCACCGCCCACGCCATCTGTCTCTTGGATGTTTTCAGCGAAAAAACGAACATAGTGCGCACCTCCGCCACAGTCTATGCGGCGCGGGCGCCATTTATGCAGCGGTGAAATACACCTCATACCACACGAGGAACATATACACCGTCCAGATCTTGCGGCTGTTGTCCTTTTTGCCGACAAAGTGCGCGTCGAGCATGGAAAGCAGCTCATCGGTGTTGAAAAACTGCTTTGCGGCGGGTGAGGTGAACGCAGCCTTCACCGTGTCATAATATTTCTGCTCCCGCAGCCACACGCGAATGGGCACGGGGAAGCCCAGCTTCGGCTTTTCGGCAGCCGCCGCGGGAATGTGCCGCTCGGCGGCAAGGCGCATGGCATATTTCGTCGTGCCTGCCGCGATGCGGTGCTTGACGGGAATGCGCGACGCCACCTTGAACACTTCCTTGTCCAAAAACGGCACGCGCAGCTCCAGCGAATGTGCCATGCTCATGCGATCTGCTTTGAGCAGGATGTCGCCGACCATCCAGCGGTTGATGTCGAGATACTGCATGCGGGTGACATCGTCCTGTCCCTCTGTGCGCGCATAATAGTCTTTTGTGCGCAGCGTCGGATCGGTGGCGGGAATGTCGCGCAAAAGGCGCGCTTTTTCCTTTTCGGAGAACATCTTGGCGTTGCCGATGAAGCGCTCCTCAAGCGTCTGCGCCCCGCGCAGCAAAAACGATTTCCCCTTGAAATCCGGCAAATTGGCAACGCAAGCCGCAAGGAATTTGCGCAAAAAGCGCGGCAGGCGCTGATACCCGCGCAGAGAATACGGCTCGTGATAGATGCGATAGCCGCCGAAAAGCTCGTCCGCGCCCTCGCCCGACAGCACCACCTTGACGTGCTCCGCCGCAAGCTTGGACACAAAATACAGCGCCACACAGGACGGATCGGCAAGCGGCTGGTCGAGATAATACTGCACCTTTGGCAGCGATGCCCAATATTCCTCTTCCGAGATGATGTGCACATAGTGCTCAATGCCGACCTCTTTTGCCAGCTCTGCGGCATAATTGCTTTCATTATAATGCTGCCCGTTGTCGAAGCCGACCGTGAACGCCTTTTGCCCGCCGAAATAGGACGCGACGTAGCTTGAGTCCACGCCGCTTGAAAGGAAACAGCCGACCTCGACATCGCTGATGCGGTGTGCTTCCACCGAATCGGTGAATGCGCGGTCGATCTCCTCGACCGCCTCATCGAGCGTCATGTCCTCGTCCGGTGTGAACATCGGATCGAAATAGCGGTGCAGCGTCACCTCGCCGTCGCGGTACCACAGACAGTGCGCGGGCGGCAGGCAGCAGATATCCTTGAAAAACGTCTCGTTCGGCACGGAATACTGAAACGACAGATAGCTGTCCAGCGCCGACGGGTTAAACACCTTTTTGACATCGGGATGCGTGAGGATCGACTTGATCTCCGAGCCGTAAACCAATCGTCCGTCGGCAAGGCGGGTATAGTGCATCGGCTTGATGCCGAACGGGTCGCGCGCGAGGAACAGCTCCTTTTTCACCGTGTTCCAGATGGCAAAGCCGAACATGCCGCGCAGGCGGGGCAGCAGCTCCTCGCCCCACTCCTCAAAGCCGTGCAGCAGCACCTCGCTGTCGCTTTCGGTGACAAAGGTGTGCCCCTTTTCCAGCAGCTCCGCGCGCAGCGTTTTATAGTTATAAATTTCACCGTTGAAGGTGAGGACAAGCGTTTTGTCCTCATTATACAGCGGCTGATCGCCCGCGCCGAGGTCGATGATGCTCAGCCGCCGAAAGCCCATGGCAATGTCCGCATCGGTATAAAAGCCGTCGGAATCGGGACCGCGATGGATGATCTTTTCGGTCATCTGCCGCAGATAGGTCTCCTTGTCGACGAGTTCACCCGTAAATCCGCACAATCCACACATAGAAAACGCTCCTCACAGTAATGCGCCGGCGATACGCAGATCCTCCGGCGTGGTGATTTTTATGTTGCTGTAGCTGCCCTCGGTCAGCCGCACCGGCATGCCGCACGCTTCGAGCAGCTGGCAGTCGTCGGTGTATTCCTCTTTTGCGGCGGCAAGCGCCTTTCTGTAGAGATCGGTGCGAAACGCCTGCGGCGTCTGCACCAGCTGCAGCGTGCTGCGCGGCGGCGTGCTGCCCACAAAGCCGTCGGCGGTCGCGGTCTTCACCGTGTCCTTCACGGGGACGGCGGCGGTCGCAGCACCGTATTTTTCGGCATCCCGCAGAACGCGCAAAAGCACATCCTCGCGCAAAAGCGGGCGCGCGCCGTCGTGAATGGCAAGCAGCGTGCAGTCCTGCGGCACGGCGGCAAGCCCGTTTCGCGCCGATTGCTGCCGCGTTGTGCCGCCGCTGCAAACGGCAGTGAGCTTGCCGATGCCGTACTGTCCGCACAGCGCCTCATACCGTTCTTTATCCTGCGGGCGGGCGACAAGGACGATCGCGTCGATCGCGTCGCACGCCTCAAACACGCCGAGCGTGTGCGCCAGCACCGGGCGGTCACCGAGCACGGCAGAGAGCTTGTCCTGCCCCATGCGCACGGAGTTCCCGGCAGCAAGCAAAATGGCAACGGTCATGTTGTTTCTCCTTTTCTCACCATCGACCGATGGCGGGTTCATCGAAAAGAGTATACGCGATTTTTTCGAAAAAAGCAAATAAAATGTTGCTTTTCAAAAATGAGGGTGGTATACTGGCGCTGAAAACACCACCGAAAGGGAGAGAAAACGATGATCAAAGAACTCGGTTTACAGCTGTACAGCATCCGCGGCCACCTGGACACGCCGGAGGACACAAGGGCTTCCTTCAAAAAGCTGCATGACATGGGCTACACGCTGGCGCAGACCGCCGGCTGCCCGATCGGCTGTGAAGCGTTCGGCAAAATCGCACACGAGGAAGGCATCGAGATCTGCGGCACGCACTGCAGCATCGACACCATGCTCGCCGACCCGCAGAAAGCGATGGATGAGCACCGCCTGCTCGGCACGACCAACATGGGCATCGGCGGCTTCTTCTCCGACACCATGTGCGTTGCGGAAATCGAGGCATTTCTCGACAAGGTGCGCCGCCTGACCGCCGCTGTCTGCCCTGAGGGCTTCAAGTTTACCTATCACAACCACAGTCATGAATTCTGCAAATACGACGGCGACAAAACCATGATGGACATTCTCGTTGAAAACCTCGACCCCGACAAGACGTCCTTTGTGCTCGACACCTATTGGGTGCAGCATGCGGGCGGCGACGTCTGCTCCTGGATCGAAAAGCTCGCCGGGCGCATCGACATCCTGCATCTGAAGGACATGGGCGTGAACAAAGAACGTCAGCCGTTCATCACCGAGGTTGGCAATGGCAACATGGATTTTGACAAAATTATCAAGACCGCCGAAAAAACCGGCGTGAAATACTATGTCGTGGAGCAGGACACCTGCCCCGGCGATCCGTTCGACAGCGTGAAAATGAGCAGCGACTACATCCATGCGCATTTCATGAAATAAAAAAGACTTTACAAACGCGAAAAAGCGTGGTATAGTATATTGGCTGTGCAAAACAGCGCTCCGATCTCGCGGTCAGCGGCGTCTGCCTCTGTGTTCCGATTGACCCTGTACTGCGTGATACGGCAATTTTTGAAGAGGTGAAAGACTATGATGTTACCCGAAGAGAAAACCGCTATCATGAAGGAATTTGCGATCCACGAAGGCGACACCGGTTCGCCCGAGGTGCAGATCGCTGTTCTGACCAAGCGCATCAAGGATCTGACCGAGCACCTGAAAGTGCACAAGAAGGATCACCATTCCAACCGCGGCCTGCTGAAAATGGTCGGTCATCGCCACAATCTGCTGGTGTACCTCAAGAAGAAGGACATCAACCGTTACCGTGCGCTGATCGAAAAACTGGGTCTGCGTAAGTAAAGCACTTTTGAGGCAGGCGGAGCTTCCGCCTGCCTCTGCGTGTTTTTTGTCTGTGACGGAGCGATCGGATTTAGCGATGAAACGGGCGCTTTTCCCGCCTTTCAAAAGCGTCGGTTTTATTGCTAAATGCCCAATCCTCCGTTAATATAAAAACAGAGGAGGTAATTTCGTGTTCGAAAATTACAGAAAGTTTGAAACAACGCTCGCCGGGCGTCCGCTCGTGGTGGAAACCGGCAAAATGGCACAGCTGTCGAACGGCTCCTGCCTTGTGCGCTACGGTGAGACTGCCATCCTGTGCAACGTCACCGCTTCCGCCAAGCCGCGTGAGGGTGTGGACTTCTTCCCGCTTTCCGTGGACTATGAGGAAAAGATGTACTCCGTGGGCAAGATCCCCGGCTCGTTCCAGCGCCGTGAAGCGCGCCCGAGCGAGAAGGCGATCCTCACCTCGCGCGTCATCGACCGCCCGATCCGTCCGCTGTTCCCGAAGGACATGCGCAACGACGTTTCCATCGTCTGCACCGTCATGTCGGTCGACCCGGACTGCCAGCCGGAAACGACGGCAATGATCGGCGCGTCCATCGCCATCGCCATTTCGGACATCCCGTGGGACGGCCCGATCTCCGGCGTGGTCGTGGGCATGGTGGACGGCAAGTTCGTCATCAACCCGACCGCCGAGGAAGAGAAGCGCTCCGAAATGCACGTGACGGTGGCATCCACCGCCGATCTGGTCGCGATGATCGAAGCAGGCGCCAACGAGATCGACAACGACACCATGTTTGATGCCATCATGGCGGGTCATGAAGCCAACCAGCAGATCGTGACCTTCATCAACGACATCGTCAAGGAGATCGGCAAGGAGAAGTTCCCCTTCACCTCCAACGATCCCGATCCGGCAATGTTCGAGGCGATCAAGGAATTTGCCATCGAAAAGGTGCGCTATGCGCTGGACACCGACAACAAGCTGGTGCGCGACGAGCGCCTGCTGCCGGTCTATGACGAAGTGCACGCGCAGTTTGACGAGCAGTATCCCGACGACATCGCCAAGATCGACGATTGCCTGTATAAGCTGCAGAAATACGTTGTGCGCCGCTGGCTGCTGGACGACGGCAAGCGCGTCGACGGCCGCGGCATCAACGACATCCGTCCGCTTGCGGCTGAGGTCGGCATTCTGCCCCGCACGCACGGCAGCGGCATGTTCACCCGCGGTCAGACGCAGGTGCTGACGGTGGCGACGCTCGGCTCCACCGGCGACGCCCAGCAGCTGGACGGTCTCGACGATCAGACCGAAAAGCGCTATATCCATCACTACAACTTCCCGTCCTATTCCGTGGGCGAGACCAAGCCCTCCCGCGGTCCCGGCCGTCGTGAGATCGGTCACGGTGCTCTGGCGGAGCGCGCACTCATTCCGGTGCTGCCCTCCGTGGAAGAATTCCCCTACACCATCCGTCTCGTGAGCGAGGTGCTCTCCTCCAACGGTTCCACCTCGCAGGCGTCCATCTGCGGCTCTACGCTGGCGCTGATGGATGCGGGTGTGCCGATCAAGGCGCCTGTCGCCGGTATCTCCTGCGGTCTTATCACCGAGGGTGACCGCTTCATGACCATGGTCGACATTCAGGGACTCGAGGACTTCTTCGGCGACATGGACTTCAAGGTCGGCGGCACGAAGAAAGGCATCACCGCCATCCAGATGGATCTGAAGGTGCACGGCCTCACGCCCGCCATCATCAAGGAAGCGCTCGAAAAGACCTATAAGGCGCGCATCCACATTCTGGACGACGTGATGGCGCCGGTCATCAGCGAGCCGCGCGCAGAGCTGTCGAAGTATGCACCGAAGATGCTCAGCACCAAGATCGACGTGGACAAGATCCGCGAGGTCATCGGCAAGGGCGGCTGCGTCATTCAGAAGATCCAGGCGGAATGCAACTGCAAGATCGACATTTCCGAGGACGGCGGCGTGTTCATCTCCGCGCTCAACACCGACGATGCCAAGCGTGCGCTCATGGTGGTGGAGACCATCGCGAAGGATCCCGAGATCGGTGCGATCTATAAGGGTCGCGTCACCCGTCTGATGACCTTCGGTGCGTTCGTGGAGATCGCGCCCGGCAAGGAAGGGCTTGTGCACATCAGCCGTCTTGACGTCAAGCGTGTGGACAAGGTCGAGGATGTCGTGTCGGTCGGCGATGAGGTCATGGTCAAGGTCGTTGAGATCGACGAGCAGGGCAGACTGAACCTGTCCCGCCGCGACGCGCTCATCGAGGTCGAGGGACTGACGCCGGAGAACAACGTTTCCGACGCACCCCGTCCGTCCCGTCCGCGCCGTGAGGGCGGTTTCCGCCGCAACGACCGTCGCCGTGAGGACGACTAAAGCATAAACTGTACCCTTTCGCCCCTCTCATGCAAATGGGAGGGGCGCTTTTTCGCCAAATTTGTGTTGATTATTTTGTGAGAAAGTGCTATACTAAAATGACAAGTGTAGGAGGTGTGCCGTGAAACGCGTTTTGTGCCTGGTTTCCAGCCTGTTGCTGACGCTTTTTTTCGTCGGCTGTCACACGGTGACGCCCCCCGCTTCCGACACGACGCCGACCGATCCCGACGGGACGACGGTGACGCCGCCGGAAACGCTTTGCCTTGCCTATAACCGTGAGGACACACTCGATCCCTTCTCCGCTTCGACGCAGCTCAATCTTTGTCTTTCCTCGCTTTTGTATGAGCCGCTTTTGCGCCCCGGTGCGGACTTTGCGCCCGTTCTCGTTTTGGCGCAAAGCGCCGAGCAGACGGACAGCACGCACATCGCCGTCACGCTGCGCAAGGGTGCTGCCTTTTCGGACGGCACCGCCGTCACCGACGACGATGTGATCTTCAGCTTCAACAAAGCGAAAGCGTCGGCGAATTACAAGGTGGCGCTTGCCAATGTGCAATCGGCGTCCGCAAAGCGCGGCGTCATCACTTTCACGCTGTCCTCTGCCGATCCGAACGGCAGCTATAATCTGTATTTCCCGATCATCAAGCGCTCGACCGACACGAGTGCTGCGGCGACCGCCGCCCTCGGCAGCGGACCGTATGTTTTCAACGCGGACGGTCAGAAGCTGACGGCAAACGCGAAAAACGCTGCCGGTGCAGCTGCACAGAATAAGGAAATTCAGCTGCTTTCCCTCATGGACAATGATGCCGTGCTGCAAAATCTGGAGAAAGGCAGCATTCACTATATGTTCAATGACCTCAGCAGCGGCGACATTCCCCGCACATCCGCCAAGGATACGGCGGTGGACCTGCCGCAGCTTGTGTATCTCGGCGTCAACAGCAGCCGCGCGGCACTTGCCGCGCCCGCTGTGCGACAGGCGCTTTCCGCGGCGATCGACCGCACGGCGCTTGCCGCCTCATCCTATGCCGGACGGGCGCTGCCCGCGATCACGCCGTTTCACCCGAAATGGAAACCGGCTGTCGGGCTTTCCGCTTTTTCGGCGGGAAGTGAGGCGGGCAAGGTGAACGCCCTGCTGCAGGCGGCACAGACTGTCCCCACGACAACTGCTGCGACCGGCGTTGCCGGCGCGACCGGTGCTGCCGGTGCTGCCGGTGCGACGACGGCGGCAACCACTGTTGCGACTACTGCCAAAACAACGGCAGCGACGAGCGCCGCCGAAACGGCTATGACAACGTCGGTGAAGGATACGCCGCTCACCCTGCTGTATGCCGGCGGCAACCGCTGCCGCGAGGCGCTGGTCAAGGCGCTGGTGCAGCAGCTGCATCAGGCGGGCTTTCAGGTCACCGCAAAGCCGACAGGCTTTGATGACTATAAGGCGCAGCTTAGCGCCGGCAATTATGATCTCTATATCGGCGAGATACGGCTGACGCCGTCCATGAACCTTTTCGTGTTCCTGCGATCGGGCGGGGCTGCCGCCTTCGGCGTCAACACGGCGGGCGAAGCGGCACAGACCTATGCCGCCTATCGCGCGGGCGAGAAAACGGCGGCGGAATTTGTCGAAGCCTTTTCGCGCGATATGCCGTATATCCCCCTTTGCTACCGACAGGGCATGGCGGCAGGACACGCCGCCCTCACATATATCACACCGTCAGCCTATTCGGTCTATGACGGTATAACCCACTAGAAAGGTGTGTGTCTTATGATCCGCATTGAAAACCGCTACGGAACGATCGAAGTGTCACAGGAGTATTTCCGCTATTTGGTCGGAAATGCCGTTTCGGCATGCTACGGCGTGACCGCCATGGTCAAGAGCGGACCGCGTCAGGGCTTGCGTTCGGTGTTTTTCAAGCGTTCCTTTGCCGACGACGGCATCCGTGTGCGCAGCGACGGCGACCGCCTGATCGTAGATCTGCATATTTCCGTCATGTACGGTATGAATATTTCCGCAATAGCCAAAAGTATTGTCAACAAGGTGCGCTATACCGTTGAGGAAGCGACCGGACTTGCCGTGAAAAAGGTCAATGTCTTTGTTGACAACATGCAGGCTGAATGAGTCGGGAGGTAGTGTTCCAGTGATACAGGGAAAAACTCTGCGCGACGCCGTCATATCGGCGTCCAATCGATTGAATTCCGTCAAGCAGGAGGTTGACGCCCTCAACGTGTTCCCGGTGCCGGACGGCGATACGGGAACAAACATGTCCATGACCATTGCCGCAGGCGCCAGAGAGCTTGCACGGCTCTCCGATCCGACGGTCGGTCAGGTGGCAACCACCGCCTCCGCCGCGCTGCTGCGCGGTGCGCGCGGCAACTCCGGCGTGATCCTGTCGCTTTTGTTCCGCGGCTTCGCCAAGGGGCTGAAGGACATGGAAACTGCCGACGGTGTCGCACTGGCTGCGGCGCTGACGCTCGGTGTCGAAGCCGCCTATAAAGCGGTCATGAAGCCCACCGAGGGCACGATTCTGACCGTCGCCCGCGAGGCGGCGGGAAAGGGCACGGCGGCTGCGGCGGAAAACCCCGATCCGCTTTTTGTGTGGGACGCCATCTGCACCGAGGCGGACGCCTCGCTCACCCGCACCCCCGATCTGCTCCCCGCGCTGAAAAAGGCGGGCGTTGTGGACGCAGGCGGCAAGGGCTTCTGTGTCGTTATTCATGAAATGCAGGCGGTCTTCGGCGGCGCACCGATCTTCACGGACGGCGCGGACACCGCTGCATCCGTACAAACGCAGGTAAAGAAGGAGAGCGTCGTCGGCAGCTTCGACGCGGAGATCACCTTTACATACTGCACCGAGTTCATCGTTGCACGTGATAAAGGGAACGACCGCGATCCGCTTTTGCTGCGCGCCTATCTCGAATCCATCGGCGACTGTGTCGTTGTGGTGGACGACGACGATATCATCAAGGTGCATGTGCACACCAACGCCCCCGGCAACGCTTTGCAGGAGGGTCTCAAATACGGACAGTTTGAAACCGTCAAGGTGGAGAACATGCGTCTGCAGCATGAAAATGCCGGCTGGGTCGGCGAGACGCAGGGTGAGCAGGTGCCGGAGCACAAGCGCGCCGAGCCGGAAAAGCCCTATGGCTTTGTGGCAGTCGCTGCGGGCGACGGGCTTGCCGAGCTGTTCCATGACCTCGGCTGCGACGAGGTGGTGTCCGGTGGACAGACCATGAACCCGTCCACCGACGACATTCTGAACGCCATCCAGGCGACACCGGCAAAACTCGTGTATGTGCTGCCGAACAACAAAAACATCATTCTTGCCGCCGAGCAGGCAGCGCCGCTTGCCGACCGTGCCGTGCGCGTGCTGCCCACCCGCACCGTGCCGCAGGGCATTTCGTCCATGCTGGCGTTTGATCCCGAAGCGGGCGTCGAGGAGAACCTCGTTTCCATGCGGCAGGCATATGAAGCGGTGTCCACCGGCTCTCTCACCTTCGCCGCAAGAGACAGCGATTTTGAGGGGCACGACATCCATGAGGGCGACATTCTCGCCATGGAAGAGGGCAAGCTGTCCTTTGTCGACACAACGGTGGAGCATGCGGTCGTGAAACTGGCAAAGACCATTCTGAACGGTCGCCGCCTTGCGGGCAAGGAAACCAGCTTCATCACCCTCATCGCCGGTGCAGATGTCACCGAGGAAGCGGCAAACGCCGCAGCGGCTGCCATCGCGGAAAAGGCGGGCAACCGCATCGAGGTCACAGTGGTGCCGGGCGGACAGCCGGTCTACTATTATTTCCTGTCACTGGAATAAAAAAAGAAACAAACGGGCGGAGCGTCGCATTTGCGAAGCCCCGCCCTGTTTTTCGGAAAGGTGCTTTTTTGTGAAGGTATTATGCATCGGTGACGTGGTCGGCACGGCAGGCGTCACCCATTTGGAGCGGGTGCTGCCCGCCGTCAAACGCAAATACGGCGTGGATGTCTGCATCGTCAACGGCGAAAACGCCGCCGACGGCAACGGCACCACCCCCACCGCCGCCGACCGCATCCTTGCGGCGGGCGCGGACGTTATCACCGGCGGCAACCACACCTTTCGGCGTCCCGAATACGCCGACTGGCTCGATACCCACGACACGGCGCTGCGCCCCGCAAATTTCCCCGGCGAAGCGCCCGGCGTCGGCGTTGCCGTCGTGGATCGCGGGCGATATGCCGTGACGGTCATCAATCTCTTGGGGCAGGTGTATATGGACGCGGTGGACAACCCGTTTTATGTGCTGGACAGCCTGCTTGAAAACCGCCCGCGCTTTTGCATCGTGGATTTCCACGCGGAAGCGACAGCGGAGAAAAAGGCGCTCGGCTTTTATGCCGACGGGCGCATTTCCGCCCTGTTCGGGACGCACACGCACGTGCAGACCGCCGATGAGCAGATCCTGCCGCACGGCACCGGCTTTATCACCGACGTCGGCATGACGGGACCCGCCGTCTCAGTGCTCGGCGTATGCCCGGAGCAATCCATCCGCCGCATCCGTCAAAAGCTCCCCACCCGTTTCACCACCGCCGACGGCGTTTGCCGCATGGACGGCGTGCTGTTCACCCTGGACGACGCGACCGGAAAGACCGTTTCCGTCGACCGCATTGCCGAATAGGAGAATGCAATATGCGAGAAGATATTACCAGCATCCCGATCAGCGAAGTGTTTGAGCCGCAGGACGGCTGTCCGTTGTGCCGTCTGCGGGAAATGCTTGAGGAACGCATCGCCGTGTATATCACCGGCGCCGCCATGATGGAGCCGGACGTGCGGCAGGAGACCAATCGTCTCGGCTTCTGCAACCCGCACTATCGCCGCCTTTTGGCGCAACGCAAGCGTCTGAGCGTCGCGCTGATGCTCGAAAGCCATTTGGCAGAGGTGGAGAAAGCCGCGTTTGCCACCGGCATCGGCGGCAAGACCAAAAAGGTCAAAGAGCAAAAAGCGGCGACCTGCTTTGTCTGCGATCAGATCGACAAAAACATGGCGCACTTTCTTCCGAACATCGCCCACCTTTGGGAACGGGAAGCGGATTTTCGGAAGCTCTATGCCGCCCAGCCGTATTTCTGCCTGCCGCATTGCCGCGCGCTCGCCGACACCGCCGCCGTGTTGCCGAAAAAGCTGCAGGGCGAATTTGTCAAGGTGACCGCCGACCGCGCCCGTGCCTATCTGCACACGCTGCAAAACGATGTTTCGCATTTCTGCAAAATGTTTGACTATCGCAATAACACCGCCGACGCCGATTGGGGCAATTCACGCGACGCCATCGAACGCACGATCTTGTGGCTGACCGGCGAAAAGGCAGAAGACTGAAACACCGGCACAAACAACATCCGCACAAGCAAAAAGCACATCGCCCGCAAGCGATGTGCTTTACTTTTTGTATAATTGATATTATGTATTACAGTCCGTATCCGTCAAAACGCACTTTCACGCCGTTGAGACGGGCATCCTCCAGCGCGCCGAGCATGATGAACTGCGAAAATTCCTGATTTTGCCGCATCGCGGACATTTCCCGCAGCACCGCCTGCTGGGCGGCGGACAGGCGGGCATTGTGCTCCAGCGCCTGCATCGCTGCCGCCTTGCGTGCCTTTTCCATTTCCGCGCGCGCATTGTCGTCAATGCGGTTGTTGTCGAGCTGCAATTTGACGTTGAGTGCTTCGGTGCTGCCCGCGTCGATAAGCGGCTGCACGATCGCATAGGCGGTGGCATAATCGCCGCTCCCCGCCGCAGCGGAGATCTGCGACAGCGCCTTGCCGAGCACGCCGCGCGCCGCGTCACAGCCCTTGTTCACCGCCAGCTGCAGCAGCCGCAAGAACGTGTAGGTATCGCCCTTTTCGGCGCAGAATGCCAGCGCAAACTGATACAGCGTCTCGCCGTCCTCCTGCTCCATTTTGGCGCGCAGATCAAAAAACGCCTGTCCCATTTCGCCGGTCATGCGGTAAGCATCGAGAAACATCCCGTATGCCTTGACCGCCGTGTCCGGATATCCGTCGGCTGTTTCACACGCTTTGGCATACAGGGCGACGCCCTGTTTTTCGGTCTCCAGCGCCGCCAGCTCCCGATCCGCAGCGGCAACCTTTGCCGCTGCCTGCTCTTTTTCCGCGATCGCCCTTTGCAGCGCATCGCTGCAGGCGGCGATCGCCGTGCCCGCGTCGGACAGCTGCTTTTTGTTCACGAACAGTGCATGCGACAGGTTGCGGTTTTTGCGCAGTGCCTTCAAAATTAAGTAGACAAGGGCAAACACCGCCGTCAACAGCAGCGCCCACAGCGGATGCAGCGCGAGACACAGCGCCGCCGCGATCCCCCAAAGGATCGCGAAAACGCGCCACACCTTGCGCAGTCCCGCCGCAAGGAAGAACACGCTCACGCCGAGCAGCGCCGCAAACGCGACCGTTGCCGCAAGGTCTATTTGCTTATTCACCCACAAGCGGGACAGCGTTTCCCGCTCCGCCGCCAAAAACGGCGCAAAGCGCACCAACGCAAAGCACACTGCCGCCGCGATCAGCACCGTCAGTATGCCGAAAAGCCAATCGGTGTTTTTCGTGGAAAGCCGCCGGTTTTTGCTCAAAATCGCCGCATTGCCGTCCTGCACCGCCGCAAGGTGCTGACGCGCGACGGTTTCCTTTTCCGCCGCTGCTTTTTCCTGTTCCGAAAGTGCCGCCCGCTTTTTTTGTGCTTCCCCGATCGCTGCCGCTATCTGCTCTGCAGTCCTCATACATAACCCCCGAAAATTCAGTTTTGCGCCGTCGTTGCGGCAGTGGTCGCCGCTGCCGTGGCAGATGCCGTGGAATTTAACTGGTTGGTGCTCGCCTTGAAGGTGTTGAGCGCCGCCAACACCTGTGCGTCCTCTTCGACCTTGAGCGCCGTGCCCTGCGCCTTTTGCGCCGTCGGCAGCGATACCGTGACCGTCGGCGTGATGCCGACGCCCTCAATGGAGCCGCCGCGCATCAGAACGATCTCGCCGATCGTGAGATAGATGGCGGAATTGTCCGCCTTGAGCGCCACAAAGTCCTGGATCTTGCCCTTGCCCGCCGTCTTTTCGCCGACAACGGTCGCCGCACCGAACTCCTGCAGAACGCCTGCAAACAGCTCTGCTTCGCCCTTTGTCGTGCCGTCGGTCACCACCGCAAAGCTGCCCGACAGGGTGTGTGCGTCGTCGGCGACCAGGTTTTCCGTTTTGCCGTCGCTGCCCACCCAGGCGGCATACGCGCCGTGGGGCAGAAGATATGACAGCATGGCCTTGAGCGTGTCGGTCGAGCCGCCGCCGCTGCAGCCGCGCACATCGAAGATATAGGACGCGGCGCCCTGATTTTCCAGCGACGAGCACGCCGCCTTGAACTGGTTGAGCGTGTTGTCATAAAAAGCCGTGATGCGGATATAGCCGACCGTGTCGCCGAGCATCTTTTCCTGCACGCTCTTCAGCGTATAGGTGTATGCCGTCAGCTCGAAGGCGATCGCCTTGTCGCCGCGCAGCACCGAGATCGCCAGCTTTTCGGTCGAGGTGTCAAACGTGTTCTGCAGGGACTCCATCTGCGGGCCGGCAACAGCATTGCCGTTCACCTGCGTCACGATGTCGCCCACCTGCACGCCCGCTTTCTGAGCCGCTGCATCCGCGTCCAGCGTGTCCACCACCAGCCGCGACTGGGCATCGGTCTTGAGGTGTATGCCGACACCGGCAGCGCGTCCCTCGCGCAAAAGCAGCGCCTGCTTATAGGCATCGGTGGAATAGTACCGTGCATACGGATCCTGCAGGCCCGCAACATATCCCGCCGCCAGCGCACTGCGCAGCTGCTCCTCGTCGAGGGTGGGATAATAGGTGCGCACCTTGTTGTCGATGTCGGTAATGTGCGCATACAGTGCCTGCTTCTGCGTCACGGCGTTGACCTGCTGATTGAAATAGCGCATGGCGATCATCATGGTGATCGAAATGGCAAGCGCCACCACCAATATCAGCAGCGTGATGACCGCGCTGAGGCTGAATTTCTTGTTTCTCATACCGTAAAACCCGTTGCCTTTCCTTTACTTGCCCTTGACCGAGATATACCCCTTGAGCGGATCGACTGCCGTGCCGTTGAGCCGCACCTCAAAGTGCAGATGCGGTCCCGTGACATTGCCGGTGTTGCCGGCTTTCGCCAAAACAGTCTTGCCGCCGACGACCTTTTGTCCCACGCGGGCATACATCGCCGAGCAGTGCGCATACAGCGTCACGACCTGTCGCCCCTTGCTGTCTCTGCCGTGGTCGACCATGCAATAATAGCCGTAGCCGCCGCCCCAGGTGCTGGTGTAGTTGGAATAGATCACCGTGCCGTCCGCCGCCGCGACAACATTCTGTCCATAGATCGGGATAGAACCGTTGGCGATGTCCACACCGCGGTGCAATCTGCCCCAACGGGTGCCGAAATAGCTGGACAGCGCCCGCACCGTCGGCACAGGCCAATACATCGAGGTGGCAACATAGCTGCCGCTGCTGTTCAGAGATGCCAGCAGCTTTTTGATGTCTCTGTCGGTCTTTTCGAGCTCCTTGTTGAGCGCCGCGACCTCCGCCGCGTCCTGCTTATAGGCGGCGTTGGCAGCGGTATACAGCGCGTTCAGTTCCTTTTTCTTGCCGGTGGAAGAAGCGCGCAGCGCTTCGACCTCTTTTTTCTTTTCCTCGACCGCCGCCTTTTCACTTTGCACCTTTTTTTCGGTGTCGGTGATCTCCGCAAGGCGTTTTTCGAGATCCTCAATGCTCTGCTGATCCCGTTCGGACACCTTTTCCATCAGCTTTGCCCGCACCAGATAGTCCGCATAGTTATCGGTGTCCATGAGCAGCTGCAGCGTGGAGAAATTGCCGCGCTTCATGATAGCATTGAGCCGTTCACCGAGCATTTTGCGCACCGTTGCCGCTTCCTTTTCGTTGGCGGCAACCTGCTTTTCAAGGTCGGCGATGGCGGTATTCTTGCTGTTTATCTGTGCATTGAGATCGTCCGCCTGCTTGTCGAGCAGGTCGATCTGCTTTTGCACGTTGCTGATCTGACTGTTATAGAGGTCGCGCGTTTTCTTGCTGTCCGCAAGGTCGCTTTTGGCGGAGGCGATCTGCTTTTTGAGCTTTGCCTGCTCCGCTTCGAGCTGCTTTATCTGCTCATTGACCGTCGCGGCGGCAGCCGGCACCGCCATGCTCAGTCCGCTGCCGACAAAGATCAGCAGCGCCGACAGACAGGACAGCACACGCACGCGCATGCTCCGCTTTTTCATGCCTTTTCGCTTCCTTCCTTATGCAGATACTTGCCGGTTGCAATGGCACTGCCCAGCATGCCGGTCAGCATACCGATCACGACAAACCCGAGCAGCAAAACACCCCACACCTCTTTGAACGGCACAAGCGAGAACAGCGCCGTTGTCTGCGGCAGCAGTCCCAAAAGCTTCACATACAAAAGCCAAACAAGGAAAAATGCCACGCCGCCGGACAAAATGCCCAGCGTCATGCCCTCTACCATGAAGGGAATACGGATGAAGGCGCCCGTCGCGCCGACCGACCGCATGATGTAGATTTCCAAACGGCGGTTATACACCGTCAGCTTGATGGTGTTGGCGATGATGAACAGCGACACGATGAGCAAAAGCGCCACCACGCCGAGTCCCACCTCCAGCGCGATGCGGCGCACCGTGCGCAGTGTGGCGGCGATGTTGCCGTCATAGGACGCATCGTCCACACCGTCGATGGCTTTGATCTGCGCCACCGTCTCGTCGAAATTCTCCAGATCGCGGAAGGTCACGATATAGGCGTCCGGCATGGGGTTGTCGTCCCCCTGCAGCCCCTCATAGGTTTCCTGCGGCAGAGAATCCTTATATTTTTCAAGCGTTTCCTCTTTTGAAAGAAACTCCGTTTTTTCCACATTGTCGATCGCTTTGAGGGCGTCGCCCATCGCCGTGATCTGTTCATCGGTGCAGTCGGTTTTGGCAAATACCACCACCATGTTCTGCCCGTATACCCATTTGAACGCCCGCTCCACGTTGGCAAGCGCCAGATAGGAAAGCCCCGTCAAAAGCAAACAGGCGGCAAGCACCGCCACGGACGCGACGGACATGAAGCGATTCGCCCAAACGTTGCGCAGTCCCTCGCGCGTCAGATACCGCATTGCGGACAGCTTCACAGCAGATCACCTCCCAAAAGCACCGGCGCTTTTTCGCCGATCGGCGTGACCGCCGTTTTTTTCTCGCCCGTGTCGGAAACCACCTTGCCGTCGGCAATGGTGATGGTGCGCTGGGCGAATTTGCGCACCAGCGAATGCTCGTGCGTCACCATCAGCACGGTCGTGCCGCGGCGGTTGATCTCGGTGAGCAGCTCCACAATGTCGCGCGCCCGTTCGGGATCGACGTTGCCGGTCGGCTCGTCCGCAATGATGAGCGACGGATTGTTCACCAGCGCGCGGGCAAGCCCCACCCGCTGCTGTTCGCCACCGGAAAGCTCCTTCGGATAGTGCCGCGCGTGATCCTGCAAGCCGACCAGCTGCAGAATATAGGGCACGCGGCGGCGGATCTCCCGCCGCGTCGCGCCGGTCACCCGCATGGCAAACGCCACGTTGTCGAAAACGGTCATGGTGTTGATGAGGCGGAAGTCCTGAAACACCACCCCCATCGTGCGGCGCAGATAGGGAATGTCCCGCCGCTTCAGGCGGGAAAATTTATAGTTATTGACGATCACCTCACCGGCGGTCGCCGTTTCTTCATGCATAATCAGTTTGAGAAAGGTGCTCTTGCCCGCGCCGGATGCGCCGACAATAAAGACAAACTCACCGTCGTCGATGCGGATGTTGACATCCTGCAGCGCTTCGGTGCCGTTGCCGTATTTTTTGTATACACCTCGGAATTCAATCATGTCTGCTCCTCCTTTCCATCCAGTATACAGACAAAAACGGTCACATGCAACCGCCAAAAGTTTCCTCACAAATAGACACGGCGAGGATGGCAGAAGCGCTCTGTCATCCTCGGCACGTTTAATATTTCACCGGATTGGCGGTCAGATACTTCTTGACCATCAGCGCCACCTTGAACACGATCG
>OIZI01000304.1_pt1 | contig 26390 bp, 22 predicted proteins | sample 1588441 | NCBI WGS metagenome assembly OIZI01 (sample SAMN03283284) | human gut metagenome | biome: human-associated habitat; material: feces | host: Homo sapiens | place: Peru | collected 2012 | reverse complement strand
TCAGGCGATGCCTTCCTGATTAAAATTAAGATTTTAATCAGGAAATAGTATGAAATTGCCACTTCCGCGCATACTAGGGAAAATCAAAGCAAGTTGGTGGATTATATGACGGATTACAAACGCGGACGGCAGAGCTTCCTCCTTCCCCAGCCGGTGGCCATCACCGCCTGGGCCAGCGTAGCCGGAAAGAAAGAGGTGGAAGGGCCGCTCTCGCACACCTTTGACGTAAAATGCCGGGATACCTATTTCGGCCAGAAAACCTGGGAGCAGGCGGAAAAGCAGATGCAGCAGTTGGCCCTTCGGAAGCTGGCGGACAAGGCTGGTCTTACCCTTTCGGACTTTGGAGCGGTATTTTCCGGGGATTTGCTGAACCAGTGCATTGGTTCCTCCTTCACCCTGCGTAACACCGGCGTGCCCCACCTGGGGCTCTACGGTGCCTGCTCCACCATGGCAGAAAGTCTGCTGCTGGCCTCCATGACCGTAGGCGGTGGCTTTTCCGATCGGGTGGTGGCCATGACCTCCTCCCATTTTGCCTCCTGCGAACGGCAGTACCGGTTTCCTCTGGGCTACGGCGGTCAGCGAACGCCTACCTCCCAGTGGACGGTCACCGGTTCCGGTGCTGCCCTGCTGTGCCGCCAGGGAAAGGGGCCGGCGATCACCGCCTGCACCATGGGCACGGTGACAGACTTGGGCGTGAAGGACGCCAACAATATGGGCTGTGCCATGGCACCGGCGGCTCTGGCAACCATCAAAGCCCATTTTGCCGATCTGCACACCGGCCCGGAGGACTTCGACCGGATTGTCACCGGTGACTTGGGTCAAGTGGGCATGGACGCTCTGCTGGAGCTAGCCCGGCTGGAAGGGCTGTCCCTGGGCGGCAAGCTCATAGACTGCGGAACCACCGTATTCGACAACCAGGCCCAGGATGTCCATTCCGGCGGCTCCGGCTGCGGATGCAGTGCCATCACCCTATGCGGCTACCTTCTGGATCAGCTGAATTCCGGCAAGTGGAAGCGGATTCTTTTCTGCGGCACCGGTGCACTGCTGTCTCCCACCTCCACCCAGCAGGGGCTTCCCATTCCCGGCGTGTGCCACGCCGTGTCCATTTCAGGAGGACGGTAATATGGAGTATCTGAAAGCATTCGTTGCCGGTGGGTTTCTTTGCCTGATCGGCCAGATTCTCATCGACAAAACCAAGCTGACCCCAGCGAGGATTCTGGTTGCCTATGTGGTTGCCGGCGTTGTCCTGGGAGGCTTGCAGCTATACCCAAAATTCGTGGATTTTGCCGGAGCAGGAGCCACCGTGCCCCTAACCGGCTTTGGAAACACCCTTGCCAAAGGCGTCCGGGAAGCGGTAGATAAGGAGGGTTTTCTGGGCATTTTTACCGGCGGACTAAAAGCCGCCGCCGGGGGCATTACCACCGCCATCACCGCGGGTCTGGCAGCCAGTCTTCTGTTCCGGCCCAAGGATAAATCCTGAAATCCGGGGAACACTGGAAAAGCGGCTTTTGCCGCAATGAATGCTTGGGAGGAATCCGAAATGAATCATCAGAACCGAAATCAGAATCAGCAGAATCAGAACAGCAATCAGAACCAGCAGAACCAGAACCAGAATCAGAATCAGAACAACAGCCAGAGCCGCAACAGTCGCTAACCCACAAAAATCCGGGTCGCCGAAGGGCGACCCGGATTCGTCTATAATAAGACCAGAGGATATGTTGTCATTGCGAACCAGTCCGCAGACCGTTGTGGCAATCCGTTTCCTTTGCCTTCCCCCACGGGAAAGGCGGCTTGCGCATCCCCCGCAAGCGCGAGACGGATGGGGGCGAAAAAGCTCGGTGTGAAAGCCTGTGTGTAGGCCTCCACTCCATAAATATTCAGCACAGGTTTCTCCGGAGGGACTAGAGGCGAAAGCTTCTATGCGTCTTGGAATACACGCAAAATTCTTTTATACCTCCACGTACCTATCGATGCTGAAGAAGTAGAGATACCGTGCCTTCACGGGCATTTCGTAAATTCTCGTCAGAGCGTCCGCATAGGTCTCCACCTGAAGTCGGTACCTGTCCGCCGCGGCGGCCACCGTTTCCTCGGTGACCCGATCGGTTTTGAAGTCCAGAATGGTAATCCCGTCTTCTTCCAGCAGGGCGCAGTCCACAACACCCTGCAAAAGCACCTGCTCGTCCTCCAGCCCTTCTCCGTAGTGCCGCCCGGCATCCAGAATGGAGAATTTGAATTCCCGCAGATACCGGGTTCCGGTGCGAAGCTTTTTCCCGATATCCGACTGGAAGAACCGAGCCAACCGGTCACAGCAAACCAGGCTCCCCTGCTCCTGTGTCAAGAATTTTCCCTGCACCAGCCTTTGAATTTCCCGGGAAACCGCCTCGGGACTGCCGCAGTCTTCATATCGGATGTATTGCAGGGCGGCGTGCATGGCACTGCCGTAGGTCTTTCCCGAAGCCTGCCGGGACAGGAAATCCGGCTGCCGCCAGCTGCGCTCTGCCGACTTTGCGTTGCCCGCGCTTTCCGCCGCCTCCGCGTCCTTCTGCCGTCCCTTCCGGCCGGTGGCCGTCTGCTTGGAGGGCGTTTCGGTTGCGGCAATGTGCGCATACCGGTAGGACAGTGCCGATCTGAGCATTCCTTCCAGATTCTCCGGTATCGCGGCGGTTTCCTTCGGCTCCTCGCCGGAGGCCTGGGTCTGTGGCTCCTGGGGCTTTGGGGTCTCAATACGCCACAGGTATTCCCCGTGGGTCAGAGTCTCCGGTCTGCCGCCGATGGCGTGCAAAGCCCCAGCCTCGATTCTGCCCATTGCCGCCAGCAGCACCCAGTCGCCCATGCAGTCGGCCTCCCGGCACAGCAGCTCCCCACCGTCAAAATCCCGGCGCAGGGCGATGGCCTGCAAATCCTTTTCCAGGGTCTGAGAGGCATAGGTCATCACCAGCCGATCCTTGGCCCGGGTCATGGCAACGTAGAGCACCCGCATTTCCTCGGAAATACTCTGAGCTGCCATTCTGGCTCCAATGGCTCGCTTGGAAAGAGTTGGGTAGCGAACCCGGTTCTGCCGATCCACCGCGCTCAGACCCAGCCCCAGCTCCTTGTCGCAGAGAATTTGCGCCCGTAGATCCTCCTGATTGAACCGCCGGGAAAGGTTGCACAGGAACACCACCGGAAATTCCAGTCCCTTGGACTTGTGAATGCTCATAATGCTGACGCAGCCTGCCCCCGCCGTGCCGGAAACCACCAGCCCCCGCTCCTGCATTCTGTCCAAGTGATCCAGAAACGCCGCCAAAGACCGGTGGGTACCGTTTTCAAAGTCACAGGCATACTGAAAGAAGGTTTGCAGATTCTCCGCCCGGGCCTCGCCGCCGGGCATGGCCGCGAAAAGGCTATCCAGCCGGGTTTCCGCCAGCGTTTTTTCCAGCAGTCCCGTCAAGGTGCTGTATCTTGCCTCACGGCGAAGCAGCTCCAGTACCCGGAGGAATTTCTCCGCCTTTGGCTCCCGGCTTTCCAGCAGAGCATCGTAAAAACTCCCCTTGGTCTTCCCTGCCCGGATTTTTGCCAGATCGTCTGCGGTAAGGCCGAATACCGGGCTTGCCAGGATACTGAGCAGCGGGATATCCTGCCTGGGATTCTGAACCGTCTGCAAAAGGCTACGAAATGTTGCCACTTCCCGGGTTTGCAGCAAATCCGTTCCGCCCCCTGTGGTGCAGCGGATACCCCGGTTTTCCAGCGCCCGCTGGAAATATCCAGCGGCACTGCCCGGAGAGCGCAGGAGAATCACAATATCCTCAGGCTCCACCGGCCGCAGACTGTCCTTTTCCCGGATCAGAGTGCCGTTTTCCAGCATTTCCTGAATCCGTCCGGCAACGAAGTCCGCCTCCTCGGCGTAAGTATCAGAAATCGTCTCCAAGGCGTACAGCTCCACCCCCGGCTCCGGCAGCCGCACATGGGGCACGCCCTCCCGAAGAGCTTCCGCTTCGGTGTAGTACAGGCCCCCCACCTTCGGGGTCATGCAGGCGGTGAATACCTGATTCACCCCTTCAATGATCTCCGGGCCGGAACGGAAATTGTGGCTGAGCAGCACCTTCCGGCCCTCCCCCGGCTTCGCTTCCTCCGCTTTAAGGTAGTGGTTGTATTTTTCCAGGAAAATTCCCGGGTCTGCCAGCCGGAACTGATAGATAGACTGCTTCACGTCACCGACTAAGAAGCAGTTCTGCCGCTTCCGGCTGAGCGCGTCAAAAATGGCATCCTGCACCGCATTGGAATCCTGATACTCATCCACCAGAATTTCCCGGAACCGACTGCCAATCTCCGAGGCTGCGGCAGTGGGGGTTCCCCGGGATTTTCCCACCAACAAATCCAGGGTGTACTGCTCCAAGTCGCTGAAATCCAGAATTCGCCTGCTTCGTTTGGCCCGGCGGTAGTCCTGGGAAAACTGTTCCACCAGCCACACAAGCCCCCGGGCCCCCTCCGCCGACTGGCGCAGATCGGCAAGAATCTGGGCAGAATCGTCAGTGAAATTGCGCAGCTTCTTTTCCAGCCCCGCTTTGCAGGCATTCCGGGCAGCCTTAACCCGCTCCGCCAGCTCCGGGTCAGCACTCTTTTTCGGGAATACCAGCCTTCCGTAGTCCACATTCCGCCCGGTCACGATCTCGTCCCAGGTGGTTTTCTCCCGTAGGCTTTCCAGCTGATGAAGGGTATCCTGAAAATTGAGAATCGGTTTTTCCAGCCCGTCGCAGCACTCCATCTGCCGGATGCACTGGCGGAACACGGAAATCTGGCTGTCCAGATATTCATCCAGGTCGTCCATCAAACTCTTTCCCCAGATCGTCTGTCCGGCATCCTGAATTCCTCCGGTTTCCAGCAGTTCCAGGCATTCCCTCAGCCAGCCCTGGGGATTCAGATGACACCGGGCACTGTCATAGACCTTCTCAATGATCCGGGGCACCAGCCGGTCATCCCGACCCAGACCCTGGGACTCGATAAAGGCCCGGAATTCCGGTGCGTCCTCGCTTTCGTAGGCACGATCCAGCAAATCCTCCAGCACCCGCTCCCGGATTTCCCGGCATTCGTTTTCATCTGCCACCCGGAAATCCGCCGGAATGTCCAGCCGATAGGCATATTCCCGGAGAATATCCGAGCAGAAGCCGTGAACCGTAGAAATTTTCGCCAGGAACAGCCGCTGCATCTGCTTTTGCAGATGGGTTTTCTCCGGCTCCTGGGCAATCCGCTCGCTGAGCTTTTTGGCGATTTTTCCCCGAAGCTCCGCCGCGGCGGCCTTGGTGTAGGTAATCATCAGAAAATCATCCAGATTGGCTGGGTCATTGGGATCCGTCAGATAGGTCATCAGCCGGTCGATCAGCACCTTGGTTTTTCCCGAGCCGGCAGCGGCGGAAATCAGCAGCCGCCCGCCCCGATTGGTGACCGCCTGCTCCTGCTGGGGTGTCAGCTTCTCAGCCATGGGTGTTCATCTCCTTTTCCACTTCCTCCCAGAACCGCTGGGCGGTCATGGCCTTGTAATTGCGTCTGCCCTCCACATCCGCCTGATGGCACACTGCTCCATAGGGGCAGAAGGCACAGGCGTTGTGGCTGGTGCCCCGGGTATAGGGATTGGGCTCCACATCTCCGGAGGCAATGTCCTCCACCATCCGGCTGAGCACCCGGAACACGAATTTCTTCAGCAGCTTCAGCTGGTCTCTGTCCGCGATGTCGCCGGACAGGCTTCCGTCCTTTTTGACGGTGCAGCAAAGTCTTGCGGGATTTTCTCCCGGCTCCATGGCCTTCAGCACCGCCTCGTCCTTCAGAAGCAGTCCTTTTCGCTTCCACTGGACTGCCCGTTCCTTTTCCGCCTGCTCCTCGTTAAGCCTGCCTTCCGCCGAAAGATAAGGGGCTCTGGCCGGAAAATACTGCACCCCCGCCGGTACCGGGTGACTGCCGAGCAAGCCTTTGCCCCCTTCCGCCAGGGCAAAGAGGTACAGAAGCATTTGCAGCCCCACGCCGTTGAACACGTCGCAGTAGTCAAAATCCTTTTTGCCGGTTTTGTAGTCCACCACCCGATAGTAGGTGCTGGCTCCGGAATCCCACACATCCACCCGATCTACAAAGCCTCGGAGCACCGCGTTCATTTCCGGATTTTCAATGGCAATGGCAGGCATTTTCTCCCCCCGGCCAAAGCCCAGCTCGAACTGCTCCGGCTGAAATTCCGACTGACTCAGCTCTGCCCACAGCTCCCGAACCACCATGTCCAGCTCCTCCAGATTCCGACGGAAGAGGTAGCTCATCCTCTGGCTGTCCAGCTGCCGGAACCGCTCATCGGCATAACGCTCACTGAAATCGTGGGCAATTTTCATGGTTTCTTCCAGAGTCACCTGGTGAAATCCCCCCATATCCCGGACGCACCGGGCAGTATTTTCCAACACCGCATGGACATAGGTGCCGAATTCCGCCGGGTCGATGGCCGCCTGCTTCCGTTCCCGGGCCCGAAGACCGTATTTCAGGAAATAGGAGAGCCGGCACTCCGCCTGCCGGTCGATCTGAGAGGCGGACAGATTCAGCGTTCTGCCATAGAGCCCCTCCACGCTGTTCCGCGCAACCCTTCCCAGGGTATAGCCCTTTGCGCCCTCCGTCTCCCGATAGCCGGGAAGCACATCCAGCCTTTCAGCCAGGCTCTTTGCGTCCCACCGGGCAAGATAGGCCCCCGCCTCGGTTCCGTCCGCCTGGGCAAAGCCCGGAAGGCTCACTGTCTCGATCTCGCCGCCTGCCAGCTTCGCCAGCCGATGATACAGAAAGGATGGCTGCTCCCCGGCGCAGCTAACGAGAATGGATTGCCGCGCCCCGCAGAACACACCGTAAATCTCCGCGAATTCCGCCTGAATGCCCTCTACGGAGCCGCCGGTGAGCGGAACTCCCAGGGAGCGCAGCTGCACCCGTTCCTGATCCGTCAGTACGCCGGTGGAGCCGCTGTAGCCGGGGAGCTTTCCTTCCTCCGCCCCCAGCACAATCAGATGCTTCTGCCGATTGCAGCGCATGGCGTCCACCGGGCCCATCTGCACCGCGTCCAAAACCGGCGGAATAGTGCCCACATCGTATTGGCTCAGCAGCAGCCGCAGAAGCCGCACAAAATGCTCCGTCTCCCAGGCCGTGTCTCCCAGTACCGCGTACATCTGCTCCAGAGCGGAAATCAGAATTTCCCACAGCTGATTTAAGATTTGAGCCTGCCGGGGCTCCCCCTCTGCCTCCAGCTCCCGGGCAAGATCGGTGAGCCTTTCCGCAAGACGGATCTCCTTCAAAAATTCGTAGAGCCCCAAAACCTGCTGCTTCAAGCTGACCGCCTCCCGGAACCGATTCCGCAGCCGGATGAGCGGGTCAATCGTCTGCGCCCGGGCGGCATTCAGAGCTGCCAGCCGAGTCTGGGAATCCTCATCCCACACGCCGCCAAGGCCATCCGGATGGCCCGCCCAGTTTTCCGTCCATGCCTTTCCCCGCAGTGCCCAGGTGATGGCGTAGTTTTCCACCTGGTCACAGGTATCCACATCCAGGGGCGACAAGGGCGCACGCAGATACCCCAGCACATCCCGAAGCTCAAAGCCGCTTACCGCCGCCTCCAGGCCGGAAATCACCGTGGCGATGACCCCGGTGGTCAGAATTTCCTCGTTGCCGGAGCGGTACAGCGGAATGTGGAACCGATGAAATACCAGATCCATAAAGGGCTGATAGGCTGCCATATCCGTGCACACCACCGCAATGTCCCGATACCTTGCCCCATCTGCCGCCAGCTCTCGCACCCGGTGGGCCGCCAGCAGGCACTCGGCGTAAACACTGCCCCGGCGGACAACCTCCAGGCTCCCCTTTGCCTTGCCTTCCGGAATGTTTCCCTGAAACAGTCTTTCCCGCACCGGACTCAGGCCGTCCTGCCGAGGTTCGACAGTCTCCACGGAAATAGGAATCCCCGCCCGTTTGGCGGCGTTGTACAATAGCTTTGCCGTCTGCCCGGCCTTCTCAAAGGCCAGCAGCTTGGAGTCTACCTGATCGCAGTTCAGGCTGATGGTGACGTCCTTTGCGTTTTCCATCAGAAATTCCAGAATCGCCAGATTTTGTCTCGTAAAATCCGGGAAACCGTCTATGTAAAATACATGCTCCTGGGCAAAGGTGCCCTCTTCCAGCTGCTCTAATAGCCAGGTCATCTGATCTCTGGGATCCCGCTTTCCCCGGGCGCAGAGACTGTCGTATCCTGCCATCAGCAATGACAGCTCCTCCAGCTTCTGGGCCAACGACCCTTCCGTCTGCCGGGCGGCCTCCATCAGATCTTCCGGGGTGATGCAGCACCGTTTGAACTCGTCCACCGCGTCAATGAGGCCCGTCAGGAACTCCGGCTTGGTCTCCACCGCCGCATAGGCCTTTAATTTACTGCTCAGCTGTCTTGCCGCCGCTGCCATGGCCACCACCCGACCGCCGCTGTCCAGGCATTCCACCGCACCCTTGCCCATGGTATCCGACACCCGGCGGAACAGCCGGGTAAAGGACAGCACCTCCGCATAGCGGCTGGCGGTATCCCCCGCCGCCTGGCACAGGTTCCGTTCGGCCTCATGGCTGATGAGCTCCGGCACCATCAGAATCCGGTTTCCCTGCCGATTATGAACGTCCTGGGCAATCCGTCTGTAAATCTCGTCGGTGTTGGCCGTCCAATCCTTTCCCAAAAGCAGATGCACCATATGCCCCGCCTCCTTTTTTTCTCTATGATACTACAGAATTCGTCCCAAAAAACGGGTAGGATTCCAGTTTGGTTTCCAACTGTCCCAGGGCATCCAGCAGAAAGAACCGAATGGAGCAGTCCTCCTGGGTCAGGCTCTCGGTAAGCCCCTGGTTCATTCCTGCCGCCTGAGCCGTCTCACAGAAGTCCGTGCCGGCGGCGCTGAGGCATAGTTCCGGAAAGGCCACGCACCACCAGTTCTTACCGGCTCCCTCGCCAATGACAATCCGCAGGGATTCATAAACCCCCGCAGGCAGGGAAAACGTATCGTACCTGCGAATGTCGAAGGCCTCCTTCTGAAGAGACACCACCGCCAGGGCATCCACTCCCGCCGCCTCCAGCGTCCGGTTGGCAGCTGCCTGGATTTTCGGCAGATTCTCTCTCAGATAGGCTTTGGCCTGGTTTACGTCCCCAACCATCTTCAAATCCGAGCGGATGCTACCCAGCACCGCGTCCCGAACCCGAAGCTTGACGGCCTGGTCTTCATCGCTGTCGGAATTGGCCACCACATGAAGCCTTATCAGCTCCCGATTCAGAAAGGCCCGATCCCGAGCCAGTCCCACCGTCCACATAAGTGCCGCCAGCAGCAGACAAATTCCAATACGCTTTCCCATTTGCCTCATAAAAAACACCGTCCATACTGAAATACTCCCAGTATGGACGGCAATTCACAAAGTTATACGGGTTTTCCGATAAACACCCGGGGATAGTTTTCCTTCAGCATATTGCATACCACCGCGGCATATTCGAAGCTGTCCATAATCGCGAAAATCGCGGAGCCGGAACCGGTCATCTGCTGGGCAAGCGCCCCATAGCTATGGCAGACGGACTTGATGTAATTCAGTTCCAGATGATCAGAGGTCACAACGGGGTCAAAGACGTTGCACACGTTTTCCGCAACCTTGCCCAAATCTCCTGCCAGAATTGCCGCCTCCATGGCCCGGTTATCCGGCCGGTCGGCGATGGCCACGGTGTCGATCTTCTGATAGAGCTCCGGGGTAGACACGGAGAAATCCGGCTTGCAGACCACGAAGGTACAATCCGGCATATCCGGCAGCTTCCGCAGCCGCTCGCCTCTGCCCTCCACCATAGCCGTTCCGCCCAGTACGCAGAAGGGCACGTCGCTTCCCACCAGCGCCCCCAGCTCTGCCAGTGCCATAATGGATAGAGGGGCATCATAATACCGGTTCAGGGCCCGAAGCACCGCCGCCGCGTCCGCGCTGCCGCCGCCCAGCCCCGCGCCGGAGGGAATCCGCTTGAGAATCCGGATCGCAAGACCGCCCGGATCCTTCTTCAGGGTCTCGCAGAAAACCTTTGCCGCTTTCCAGGCCAGATTTCTCTCGTCCGTGGGAATCTCCGGGTTGGTGCAGGTAAGAACCCAGGGCTTTCCCGTGCCCACGTCGATCTCCACATCGTCCCGGACGGAGATGGTCTGCATGACGCTCTGCAAATCGTGGTAGCCGTCTTCCCGCTTTCCCAGCACATCCAGTGTCAGGTTTACCTTGGCGAACGCGCCCTCATATAGTGTGGTCATGGTAAGTACCTTCCTTTTTCCGTTTTCTGTCATTATAACGGAAACGCCCCGGTTTTTCAATCGCAATCCTGATAAAATTTCAAAATCCGCATATTCTATGGACATCACCCAAAGGGAGGTTGGATTTATGGATACGCTTGCGCTGATTCTTTCCATTATCGGCTGTGTCAACTGGGGGCTGGTGGGAATTTTCCAGTTTGATCTGGTGGCCTGGCTCTTCGGCGGCGCCGGTTCTCTGTTCAGCAGACTGGTTTACACTGCTGTAGGCCTGGCAGGCCTTTGGAGCATTTCCTTTTTATTCCGCAGAAAAGCCAACATTGAGGGCGAATAACAAACGGGCAGCTCATGATGAGCTGCCCGTTCTTTCATAATTTTAATAGCACCGAACCATGCAGGTGACCTTCTGATCGCCGTACTGGGCGGTGATGGAGGTGGTACCGGCCTTAATGGCCTTGACCACACCGTTTTCGTCCACAGAGGCAATATAGGGATGCTCGGAGCTCCACTGAACCTCGTTCTGCTCCAGATCGCAGTCCAGCAGCAGCTTGAATTCGTAATACACGCCCAGACGGATGTCCGTCTTCTTCAGCTTCAGGGTTACATTCTTCAGCTGCTGATTGGCCGGCGCGGAAGTGGCGGGCGTGGTCTCCTGCTGGGATGCGGTGGTTTCCTTGGGGGTGGTTTCCTGGGTGTCCGCCGCCTGAGCTGCCACAGTCTCAGCCGGAGCGGTTTCTGCCACGGTAGTAGGCGGCACCGTTGTCTCCTCAACGTATTTCACGATCACCGGGCACTCCATGGTGCTCACGCCGCAGCGGATGGTGATCACCGTCTCGCCCTCGGAAACCGCAGTGACCTTGCCGTCCTCGGTGACGGTGGCGATTGCCTCGTCCTGGCTGGTGTAGATAATCGGATCGGTGGTGTTCTCCGGGCTGGCCTTCACGTGGAGCAGGAACATCTGCCCCTCCTCGCTGAGCTCTACGGTCTTGCCGCTGATGATGTACAGCTCCTGACAGGGGATGCTCAGATCAGTGGTCTGGCTGACGGTGGTTTCCGTCGTCTCAGTGGCGGCCACCGCGGATTTTCCGCCCATATTCGGCAGGAAGAACTTGACAAAGATAAAGCCCGCCGCCATGAGCAGCACCGCGATGAGTACCGTCAGCACGATCACCACCAGGGTGTTCTGGGACTGGGGTTCCTCCTCGTCCTCTTCCTCGTCGTCATAGTCGCCATCGTCGTAGGCTTCCTCGTCTTCGCCCGCTTCCCCGTTCACTTCGTCAAAGTCAAAAATCTTCTTGGGAGTCTCCTGGCTTTCCGACGTTTCCTCCAGCAAATCCTCACTCATAAGCTTTCCCGCCATGTCAGGGGTGCAGCCGCAGATGGGACAGCACTCGGCGGTATCCGGGTAGGAGGTGCCGCAAACGTCACAAATTATCTTACTCATTCTGATGCCTCCGGTTGTGAATGGTCTTTCGTCAATACTGGCAGACATTATACCACGGATTTCTGGGAATTACAACAACAAAAGTATTGCTTTTTTTCGACAATTCCATTATGATAGACGGGTAAGCATCCGCTCTCGGGCAGGCATGGGTCTGCCGGTGGCCTGCGCCCCGGAAACCCCATTGCTCTCCGCCGCCGGATGCCAGAAGGAGGCGATAACCATGTCCGAACCCACTCTCATCTCCCCCTTGCTTGACGGCTTTACCATGGGGCAGCCCATGGGCGAACACGACGGCGTCAGCTGCTGTCCTGCCATCCGGGAAGATAAGAAATATATCGTCAAGATCATTACCATTCCCCCATCCCAGACCCAGCTGGACGCGCTGCTTCTGGCCGGTGCCTATAAGGATCCGGCGGATGCCATGGACTACTACCGTCAGGTCAGTGAGGGCGTTCTGAAGGAAGCGGAATTCCTGAAAAAGCTGTCCCAGCTGGACGGCTTCCTGTCCTATGAGGGCTGGCAGCTGGTTCCCATTACCCGGGGGCGGCTGGGCTATCAGGTGTACCTGGTAGGCAGCTACAAGCGCACCCTGGAAAAGCATCTGCGCAAAAGCCCGGTGACCCACCTGGAGGCCATTAACTTAGGCCTTGATCTGTGTGCCGCCCTGACGGTGTGCCGTCAGGCAGGCTCCTTGTATGTGGCTCTGAAGCCCGGAAATATCTTCGTTTCCGACAAGAAGCAGTACCGCATCGGAGATCTGGGCTTTATCCCTCTGAACGAGCTGAGCTATACCACCCTGCCGAAAAAATACCAGAGCCGGTATACGCCCCCGGAACTCTTCGACCCCATGGAGCCCTTGAATCTCACCGCGGATACCTATGCCGTGGGCATGATTCTCTACCAGCTCTATAATGACGGCCAACTGCCCCACCGGGACAAAACACCGGAGGAAGGCTTCCCTTCCCCCATCAACGCGGACTATGAGCTGGCGGAGATCATTCTGAAAGCCCTGAATCCGGATCCCAAGGCTCGCTGGAGCAGTCCCGCCGACCTGGGCAAGGCTCTGGCAGCCTATATGCAGCGCAATGCCGTCAACGACACTCCCATCACCCCCCACACGCCTTTGGAGGATGCGGCCATTGCGGCTCTGGGCGAAACCGTCACGGAGTCCCCCAAGCCGGAAGACACCGTGCCGGAGGCCGAACCCGCCGACCAATCCTCCACGGAAGCCTCCCCGGCCGAGCCCGAGCCGGATTCTCCCGTCGAGGAACCGGCACAGGCAGACATCCCCCAGGAACCGGAGATTGAGCCTGAGGCCGCCACGGATGAATCGGAGGCGGATGTACCCCAGGAGCCGGAAGCGGAACCTGCGGAAGAACCCCCATCTGCCGAAGCGCCGGAACCGGAGTCGGAGACTGCCTCCCCGGAGCCCCAGCCGATTTTGCCCCTTGATCAGCCTTTAACCTATGATGCGGTCATGAAGCTGGACGTGGATTCTCTGGAAGGATTGATGGAAGAACCGGAAGCGGAAGAGCCCTCCGACCCTGCCCAGCCGCCTAAAGATGATTTCCCCGGCATTCTGGACAAGGCCGAGAATTTGATTCACCATGAGGCCCCGAAGGGCGTTGTCCTGCCGGAAACCGGGGAAACTGCCGACCCCTTCGCCTTTGCCAAGGACGATACCGAGCTTCTGGATGATGAAGATATCCCCCGGGATCCTTTGATGCCTGAGAGCACTCCGAAAGCTCCCGCCAAAAAAGCAGAAAAGAAATACGCCGATTCCAAATATAAGCGCAGAGCCAAGAAGCTCATCGGCACTCTGACCTTCCTGCTGGCTCTGTCCATGGCAGGCCTCGCCGGCTTCTGGTACTATCAGAACATCTACCTTCAGGCCATCGAGAAGATTCTCATCAGCGGCACCCGGGATCAGCTCACCGTGACGGTGGACACCCAGATCAAGGACTCCATGCTCACCGTGACCTGCTCCGACAGCCACGGCAACAGCAGCAGCCAGCCCCTGAGCGGCGGCACCGCCATCTTCTCCGACCTGAGTCCCAGCACCGTCTATACCATCCAGCTGGATGTCAGCGGCTTCCATAAGCTTACCGGCAAAACCTCCGATGTGTTCACCACCGATGCCACCACCAATATTCTCTCCTTCACCTCCGTAGGCGGCACCAAGGACGGTTCCGTGGTTCTGAACTTCACCGTGGAGGGCGATGAGCCCAGCCGCTGGACGGTTCACTATGAAGCCGAGGGGGAGGAAGCCAAGGAAATCACCTTCGAGGGGCACTCTGTGGAGATTACCAATCTTACCGTCGGCAAAATGTACACCTTTACCCTGGATGCCGGAAACGCCCTGACCCTGGGCGGTCAAAAATCCATTCAGCTTATGGGCTCCCGCCTGATTCTGGCGGATAACCTGCGGGTATCTGCCAATAGCGACAGCGAGATTACCCTGACCTGGGACGCTCCCGGCGATGTGGTAGTGGACAGCTGGAATGTGCGCTGCTACGGCGACAAGGGCTATGACGAGCGGCAGACCGTCACGGACACCCATGCGACCTTCGTGGGCATGGATCCATCCAGCAGCTATACCCTGGAGATTGTTGCCTCCGGCATGACCAAGCCTGTGAGAACCGGCATCACCGTCAACCCAATCCGGGTTGAAAGCCTCACCGTTCAGGATACCGATGCCCGGAAGCTTACGGCCTCCTGGGAGTTTGCCGGAAACGCGCCTAAGGGCGGCTGGCTTCTTCTGTACACCATCGATGGCGGCGGTCAGAGTGTCGTAAAGTCGGACAAGGCTACCGCGGACATCACCCCCCGGATTCCCGGTGCCAAGTATTCTCTGACTCTGCAAGCCGCCAACGGCACCTCTGTTCTGGGCGGCACACAGACCTACACCTGTCCGGCAGTTGCGGATTTTGATCAGTTCGGCTTCTCGGTTCATTCCCTTCAGGCTGACCTTCTGGTGACTCCGGAGGGCACCTGGCACGCCGAGAATATCGACTCTGCCGACTTTGCCACCAGTTTCTCCCTGGGCGACAGCATCTCCGTCGCCTTGCGCAGCACGGAATCCTTCTACCTGCCGGGCACGGAGGTGGAGGTTCTCTACGCCATCCGGGACAGCTACGGCAATGTGCTCTCGGACTACACCTCCACCCAGAAGCTTTACTGGAAGAACATCTGGAACGGCGGCAGCAGCCAGGCCGGCGAACTGACCCTGCCCAAGGTACCCGACCAGGCCGGAAGCTATGTGCTGGATCTGTACATCGAAGGGATGCAGCTTGCCAAGCTGCCCTTCACCATCGGCTAATATCATGTGCGGCTCCGGTTTCCCGGAGCCGCTTCGTGATTTATACCAAAAGAACCCGGGCTTTTTCTGCCGGAACTTATGCGTATCCCTGAAATTCGGATTTATTCACACTTTTTGCGAATATTAGTGATATAATCAGGGAAAATTCAATGATCGAGGTCTTGAAAATATGCGCGGAAAAAGCCATCTGATCATCGCCCAGTATTTGCTGGATCACTACATGCCGGATATTCCCAAGCGGTACCAGCTTGCCTTCCGGCTTGGCTGCATCGAGCCGGATCGGAACCCGGCAACCTATCTGAAAGGTTCCCTTCGCTGCCAGTGGCTCCGGGGGCACAACTATAAAAACGCCCAGCGGTTCATGACTACCATGGCCGGTCGGCTGGAGGGTCGTCAGCAGCTTCGCCTGTATGACTACTACACCCTGGGTAAGCTGATTCACTATACCACGGACGCCTTTACATACGCCCATAACGACACCTTCCCCACTCAGCTTCGGGAGCACAAGCAGTACGAGGATGCCCTGCAGATTTATTTTCTGTCCTTCATGTCTCATAACCCCAAGGTCACAGTGCCTACGGACGAGACCATCATGGGTGCGATTCAAACCTACCATGAAAAATATGAGCGCAAGGCCTCCGATATCCACCGGGATTCCCGGTTTGCCCTGAATGCCTGCTGCTGCGTGCTGGCCACACTGTGCCTGAAGGTGGTTTTCTGACAATTCTCCCGGGAGGTTACCCATGCAGCGACTATTTTCCATGTGCCTGGAAGCGGGAATTGCGTCTTTTTTCCTGATTCCGGCCTTCTGGAGCCTGAACCGTCTTTACTTCCGCAATGCAAACCGGGCAGCCGTCTGCCTGGTTTTCTCTTTGTATCTTGCGGCGGTAGACGCAGTGGCAGGGCTTCCCTGCCTGCTCCGCTTTCGTTTTGACCGGAATCTCAACCTGAAACCCTTCGCCTATCTGTTTTCCGACTTTGGAAGCAGCTTTCTGAACGTACTGCTTTTCATTCCCCTGGGACTGTTTCTGACCGTTCTGTGGAAGCGTTACCGATCTTTTCTGCGGACGATCCTGTTCGGTTTCGGTTTTTCTCTTGCCATCGAGCTTTTACAGATGTTCACCCGTCGGGCAACGGATGTGAACGATCTGATGACCAACACCCTGGGAGCCGCTCTGGGCTGGTGCCTGGGTCGGATAATTCTCCGGTGCTTTCCCTCCCTGCGCCCCAGCTGGAAAACGGGAGAGGTTTTCGTTATCTTCGCCGTCACCTTTGCCGTCCTGTTTTTCCTTCAGCCCATTCCCGCGGCCCGGATTTGGGTTCTCCTTCTAGGGTAAGTCCCTTCGCCTGCGGGAACCATGTTCTTTTTTTGACTTTTTTCTTATTTTCTCTTGCATTATTCCGCCGCCCGTGGTACAATGTCCCTAGCTACAGGACTTGGAGGATTTTTCCATGGTCGCAAACCGGATGAGCAGCTTCTACTTTTACTACTATTACTTTTTCACCTGAAAAGTAATAGTAATTTGTGCTGCAAATCTTCCATAGCAGGAAAGCGTAATTGAGCGCCGCACGAATTACTCGTGCGGCGCATATTTTTTAGGAGATGTGACTTATGATTGCAATTCTGAAGCCCGGAACCACCCCTGCCCAGACCGACCATCTGGTCAGCTGGCTGAAGACCATGAACCTGGACGTTCATATTTCCCATGGCGAGGAGGTCACCATTCTGGGTCTGGTAGGTGACACCACCCGGGTGGACATCGACCTGCTGAAAAGTCTGGAAATGGTGGACACCGTCAAGCGGGTATCCGAGCCCTTCAAGCAGGCCAACCGGAAGTTCCACCCCATGGACACCATCATCGAGGTAGGAAATGCCAGAATCGGCGGCGGCTATTTCGCCATGATCGCCGGCCCCTGCTCCGTGGAGTCGGAAGCGCAGATTGTGGAGGTTGCCCAGGCGGTGAAGGCCTCCGGCGCAAACCTTCTGCGGGGCGGCGCCTTCAAGCCCCGAACCTCTCCCTACGCCTTCCAGGGCATGGGTGCCGAGGGTATCCGGCTGCTGCTGAAGGCCAAGGAGGCCACCGGGCTTCCCATCGTTACGGAAATCATGAACATCTCCACCCTTGACCTGTTTGCCGATGTGGACGTAATTCAGGTAGGTGCCCGGAATATGCAGAATTTTGACCTTCTGAAGGAGCTGGGCAAGACGAAAAAGCCTATCCTTCTCAAGCGGGGTCTGGCCAACACCATACAGGAGCTTCTCATGAGCGCGGAGTACATCATGAGTGAAGGCAACGAGAAGGTTATCCTCTGCGAGCGGGGCATCCGCACCTTTGAGACCGCTACCCGGAATACCCTGGATCTGTCCGCCGTGGCGGTGCTTCACAACCTGACCCACCTGCCGGTGGTGGTTGACCCCAGCCACGCCACCGGCAAGGCGGAGCTGGTGCCGCCCATGGCCATGGCCGCTGCCGCCGCCGGTGCGGACGGCATTATGGTAGAGGTGCACAACAATCCTGCCGCCGCCCTGTGCGACGGTGCCCAGTCCCTGACTCCGGCTCAGTTTGACGAGCTGAACCGGCGTGTCCAGCGTCTGCGTGAGGTTCTGGTATGAAGGTAGGAATTCTCGGCCTCGGCCTCATCGGCGGCTCCCTGGCCCGTGCCTACGCCCTGGAGGGCCACACGGTCTACGCCGCGGAAACCAACGAATCCATGCTGTCCTTTGCCATGCTGGCGGGTGCCGTCCACGGAAAGCTGGATGCGGAAACCATCCCCCAATGTGATCTGATTCTCCTTGCCATCTACCCGGACGGCAGTGCCTCCTGGTTGGAGCAAAATGCTCCCTTTGTTTCCAAAGATGCCCTGGTCATGGACTGCTGCGGTGTGAAGCAGGAGGTGTGCCGCCGATGCTTCCCGGTGGCAAAAGAGTATGGCTTCACTTTCGTCGGCGGCCATCCCATGGCCGGATCCCAGTTCTCCGGCTTCAAGTACAGCAGAGCCACTCTTTACAATGGTGCGCCCATGGTGCTGGTGCCCCCGGTCTTTGACGACATCGCCCTTTTGCAGCGGGTGAAGGATGCTTTGAAGCCCTGCCATTTCGGCTCCTTCTCCGTGACCACTGCCGAGGAGCACGACAAAATGATTGCCTTTACCTCTCAGATGCCCCACATTCTGAGCAATGCCTTTATCAAGTCCCCCACCGCTCTGAAACACAAGGGCTTCTCCGCCGGAAGCTACAAGGATCTGACCCGGGTCGCCTGGCTGAACCCCCAGATGTGGGCGGAGCTGTTCCTGGAAAACCGGGAAAATACCCTTTTTGAGCTGGACTCCTACATTAAGAGCCTTCAGCAGTATGAGCAGGCCATTCGGGATTCTGACATGGACACCCTGGTTCGGCTTCTGGACGAGGGCAAAAAGCGCAAAGAGGAGGTGGACGGATGAATACCGTCACCGTCAGTGCATCAAAAACCTATGATATTCTCATCGGCCCAGGCATTCTGTCCGAGCTTGGCCCCCGGGTTCGGTCTCTTGGCAAAGCCCAGAAGGTCTGCGTAGTCAGCGAAACCAGCGTCTTCCCTCTCTGGGGGGGAACTGCCCTTTCCAGTCTGAAGGATGCAGGCTTCGATGTCTGCTCCTACGTCTTTCCCGCAGGCGAAGAAAGCAAAAACGGGGAGAATCTTCTGAAACTTCTGAACTTTCTGGCGGAAAACGGCCTGACCCGTTCGGACATTCTCGTTGCCCTGGGCGGCGGTGTCACCGGAGATTTGGCGGGTTTTGCCGCCTCCTGCTTCCTCCGGGGCATTCGCTTTGTCCAGGTTCCCACTACGCTGCTTGCCGCCGTGGACTCCTCGGTGGGCGGGAAAACCGCTGTTGACCTGCCAGCGGGCAAAAACTTAGCCGGTGCCTTCTGGCAGCCCAGTCTTGTCATCTGTGATACGGACACTCTGGACACCCTTCCTGTGGACATTTTCCGGGACGGCTGCGCCGAGGTCATCAAATACGGCATCCTTTACGATCCCAAGCTATTTGCCCATCTGGAAGAAAAAGGCCTGGATTTTGACCGGGAAGCGGTCATCACCCGATGCGTAGAGCTGAAGCGGGATGTGGTCATGGAGGACGAATTTGACACCGGTGCCCGGATGAAGCTGAACCTGGGGCACACCATCGGCCACGGTGTGGAAGCCCGAAGCAACTTCACCCTGTCCCACGGAAAGTCCGTGGCCATCGGCATGGCCATTGTCTGCCGAGCCAGCGGCTGCCCGGATACCCCCCGGATTCTGGCAATTCTGCAAAAGTTCGGCCTTCCCGTCACCACGGACGAAGGCGTCCAGGACATTTACAACTATACCCTTTCCGACAAGAAGCGTTCCGGCGATACCGTCCGGCTGATCATCCCCCGGCGCATCGGCGACTGTGCCATTGTCCCCACTCCGGTGCACACCCTCAAATCCTTCATTCAGGCGGGGTTGTAACATGGATATCACTCTCTTTCCCACCCCCTTGCGGGGCGAAATCGCCCCCATCCCCTCCAAATCCCAGGCCCATCGGCTGCTGATTCTGGCAGCTTTTGCCGATGCTCCCAGCGAGCTTCTCTGTGCGCAAACCAATCGGGATATCGAAGCAACGGCAGACTGCTTGAACGCCTTGGGTGCGGATATCCGGCGAACCGATACCGGCTATATCGTCCATCCCGTCCGAGCCCTTCCCGAAAAAACGGTGCTCAACTGCTGCGAAAGCGGCTCTACCCTCCGTTTTCTCCTGCCGGTGGCCGGCGCACTGGGGGTGGATGCCACTTTTCTTCTGGAAGGTCGTCTGCCCCAGCGTCCCCTTTCTCCCATGTGGGAGGAGATGGAGCGGATGGGCTGCACCCTTTCCCGCCCCACGCCGGACACCATCCGCTGCGCCGGAAAGCTTCGCCCTGGGCATTACACCATTGACGGCGGCGTTTCCAGCCAGTATATCACCGGCTTCCTGCTGGCTCTTTCCCTGCTGGATTCTCCCAGCGTCCTGGAAATCACCGGCAAGCTGGAATCTGCCCCCTATGTTGACCTGACCAAGGATGCCCTCCGCCGGTTCGGCGCGGATCCGGAGCACCCTGGCCTATGTAAACTCCACTCCCCCGGAACCCTCACCGTAGAAGCGGATTGGAGCAACGCCGCCTTCTTCCTGGCGGCAAATCCTCTTGGCAGTCATCTGGATATTCAGGGTCTGAACCCCAATTCCGCCCAGGGCGACCGAGCCGCCGCTTGGCTCCTGCCGGAGCTTACCCGGAAGGCTCTGACCATCGACGCCTCCGACATTCCCGACCTGGTGCCCATTCTCTCCGTCACCGCCGCCTGTTTCCAGGGCGCCGTCTTTACCAACATCCGCCGTCTTCGGCTGAAGGAATCCGACCGGGTGGCTTCGGTGATTGCCATGCTGGAAGCCCTGGGCGGCCATGCGGAAGCGGACGACAACACCCTTCATATTTTCGGAACCGGCCTGGTGGGCGGCACCGTGGACAGCGTGAACGATCACCGGATTGCCATGTCCGCGGCCATTGCCGCGATCCGCTGCACCGAACCCGTCACCATTCTGGGTGCCCAGTGCGTTCAGAAATCCTACCCTAAATTCTTCGACGAATACCGTCGGCTAGGAGGCCGCTATGAGCAGTACCTACGGTGAACATCTGAAGCTATCCATTTTCGGCCAGTCCCATGGGGCAGCCATCGGCATGACCCTGGACGGCATCCCCGCAGGGCTTCCTGTGGACTTTGAAGTCCTACAGGCCTTTCTGAATCGCCGGGCTCCCGGCCGGGACGATTGGTCCACCCCCCGGAAAGAAGAAGACCGTCCGGAATTTCTGGCGGGAATCCTGGATGGCTTTACCTGCGGCGCCCCCATTGCCGCCGTCATTCACAATACCAATACCCGTTCCGGAGACTACGCCAATCTGGCCGACTGTCCCCGGCCAGGTCATGCGGATTACACCGCCCAGATTAAATACGGCGGCTTCCAGGACGCGGCCGGCGGCGGCCATTTCTCCGGTCGGCTGACAGCCCCCCTGTGCATTGCCGGCGGTCTTTGCCTGCAATGGCTCGGCGAAATGGGCATCCGCATCGGCGGAAAAATCTCCGAAATCGCCGGAATCCCCGACGAAGACGCTCTCGACCCTCTGAACCCCAATCTGAGTGCCATCCCCACCGACTTCCCCGTTCTGTCCGCGCCTTCCGCTAAGCGTATGCAGGAAGCCATCACCCAGGCCAGAGCCGAGGGCGACAGCGTAGGCGGCGTTGTGGAGTGCTGGATTACCGGCCTGCCCGCAGGTTTGGGCGAGCCTATGTTCGGCGGCGTGGAAAGCCGAATCGCCCAGATCGTCTACGGCATTCCCGCAGTGAAGGCTCTGGAATTCGGAGCCGGACGGGCTGTTTCCGCTATGCGTGGCAGTCAGTGCAACGACCCCTTCACCATGGAAAAGGGTCAAGTGCGCACTTTAACCAACAATGCCGGCGGCATTTTGGGCGGTATTACGAATGGTATGCCGGTTGTCTTCCGGACTGCCTTCAAGCCAACCCCCTCCATCTCCCGACCCCAGAGAAGCATTTCCCTGAGCCGGGGCGAGGACACGGAACTTATTGTGAAGGGGCGTCACGACCCCTGCATCGTTCCCAGAGCCGTGCCCGTGGTGGAGGCCGCCGCCGCCATCGCCGTTTATGATCTGATCTTAAGCAACACCCAGACAAGCAGGAGGAAAGAATCATGGATTTAACGGAAATCCGCCAGGAAATTGACGGAATCGATCAGGAGCTGGTGCGGCTGTTCTGCGCCAGAATGAATCTGTCCGCCCAGGTGGCCGACTACAAAAAGGCAAATAATCTTCCCATTTTCGTCCCCGCCCGGGAGCGGGCCATTCTCCAGAAGGTGGCACAGATGGCAGGGCCGGAAATGGAAAACTACACCCGGGTGCTCTACTCCATGCTCTTCGAGCTGAGCCGCAGCTACCAGAGCAAGCGCAACGGAGAGATCAGCCCTCTGTATCAGGCCATTTCCCAGGCCATCGAGCACACCCCCAAGCTGTTCCCCCAAAGCCCCATTGTGGCCTGCCAGGGCGTAGAAGGTGCTTACTCCCAGATTGCCTGCGAGAAAATCTTCAAATCTCCCCTCATCATGTATTTCAAGAGCTTCGACGCGGTGTTCAATGCCATCGAGCAGGGCATGTGCCAGTACGGCATTCTCCCCATCGAGAACTCCACCGCCGGTTCCGTGACCAAGGTCTACGACCTGATGATCCGGCACAATTTCTCTATCGTCCGCACCTTCCGGCTGAAAATCGACCACAATCTGCTGGCAAACCCCGGTGCCACTCTCGCCGATATCAAGACCATTTACTCCCACGAGCAGGCCATCAGCCAGTGCAGCGACTTTCTCCACTCCCTGCCCGGGGTAAACGTAGTACCCGTGGAGAATACGGCCTTGGCCTCGGAAATGGTGGCAAAATCCGGAAGTAAAGAAGTTGCCGCCCTGTCCAGCCGCTCCTGCGCCGAGCTTTACGGTCTGCAATGCCTTGCCGCTTCCGTCCAGGACAAGGGCAATAACCGCACCCGGTTCATCTGTATCAGCAAGAACCTGGAAATCTACCCCGGTGCCGACAAGACCAGCATCATGATGGTCACCCCCCACAAGCCCGGTGCCCTGTACAAGGTACTGGCTCGGCTGTATACCCTGGGCATCAACGTGACCAAGCTGGAATCCCGACCCATCCCTGACCGGGAATTTGAGTTCATGTTCTATTTTGACCTGGAAACCTCCATTTACTCCGAAGAATACGTTCAGCTGATGTGCGAGCTGGACGAGCTGTGCGAGGAATTCAAGTATCTGGGCAGCTATACCGAGGTGGTCTGATGCAGTGCGGATTACTGGGCAGAAAGCTGGGGCACAGCTATTCCCCTCAGATTCACAATCTTCTGGGGGACTATTCCTATGTTCTTTTTGAAAAAGAGCCTGAGGAATTGGAGAATTTCCTGAAAAATGGGGATTTTTCCGGTCTGAATGTAACCATTCCCTATAAAAAAGAGGTCATTCCCTACCTTTCCGAGCTGTCCCCCACCGCCCAAAAAATGGGCTGTGTGAACACCGTCCTGCGAAGAAGCGACGGCACTCTCTACGGCCACAACACCGATTATTTTGGCTTTACCTCTCTAGTCCGTCATGCCGGACTTTCGGTTGCCGGAAAGAAGGTGCTGGTGCTGGGCAGCGGCGGTGCCTCCAACACGGCGGTAGCCGCCCTGAAAGATCTGGGAGCCAGCCCTGTGGTCATCTCCCGTTCCGGGGAGAATAACTATGGCAATCTGCATCTTCACAGGGATGCTGCGGCGATTGTCAACGCCACGCCAGTAGGCATGTACCCCAATACCGGCGTTTCCCCCATCGACTTAAAGCTTTTCCCCCATCTGGAAGGGGTGCTGGATGTGATTTACAATCCGGCCCGAACCCAACTGCTGCTGGATGCGGAAAAGCTTGGCATTCCCCGGGAAAACGGTCTGTGGATGCTGGTCGCCCAGGCCAAGGAGGCCGCCGAGGTCTTCACCGGTGGGAAAATTTCCGATGAGGTCATCGAGAAAATCTATCGCAGACTGTCTCATCAGATGAAAAACATCGTCCTCATCGGTATGCCCGGCTGCGGAAAATCCACCATTGGAACCCTTCTTGCCGAAAAATTGGGACGCACCCTGGCGGATGCGGATGAAAAAATCATCTCTCTGGCAGGGAAATCCATCCCGGATATCTTCGCCCAGGACGGCGAACCGACTTTCCGGGACTGGGAAACCAAAGCCCTGACAGAGCTGGGCAAACAGTCCGGCCTGGTCATTGCCACCGGCGGCGGCTGCGTTACCAAAAAGCGCAACTATCCCCTCCTCCATCAGAACGGCTACCTTGTCTGGCTGGAGCGGGATTGCAGTGTGCTTCCTACCGATGGCCGTCCCCTGTCCCAGGCAAATGACCTGGGGAAGATGTACGCCGTCCGGAAGCCACTTTACGAAGCCTTTGCCGACATTCGGGTAGAAAATGCCGGAACCCCGGAAGAAACCGCGCAAAAAATCCTGGACGCTTTGGAGGAACTGCCATGAAAATTCTCATCATCAACGGCCCCAACCTGAACATGCTGGGCATTCGGGAGCCGGGCATTTACGGGAAAAATACCTTCTCTGATCTGCTGACCTCGCTAAATGACACCGGCAAGGCCTTAGGCGTGGAGGTAGAGCAGTACCAGTCCAACCACGAGGGCGATCTGGTGGATAAAATTCAGTGGGCCTATGGAAAAATCGACGGAATTGTCATTAACCCCGCGGCCTACACCCATACCAGCGTTGCCATTCTGGATGCCCTGAAAGCCGTGTCCATTCCCGCCGTGGAGGTACACATCTCCGACGTAGACGCCCGGGAGCCCTTCCGGCAGATTTCCTACGCCGGGAAGGCATGTGAAAAAACCATCAAGGGCCACGGCTTCGCCGGCTACCGGGAAGCTATGGAATACCTGGTAGAAAAGTACGGCTAACATACCCCGCGGAGGCGAACTCTTGCCTTCCCTTGGGGGAAGGTGGCTCGCGCGTCCCCCGCAAGCGCGAGACGGATGAGGGAAAAACCCCTTCTATTCCTCAACACCTGCATAACTGCAAAATCCCCGGTTCCGGCATTTACCGGAACCGGGGCATTGTTTACTTCTTCCGAAATACCAGCAGCTTGCTTCCCACATAATTGAAAATAACCACCAATATCTGGGTGATGAATTTCCAGATATTCCCGTTCCAGTGCAGGCAGTCCACTGTGACGAAAAGGATCGCCGTCTCCAAAACGCCGGAGGCCAGTCGGCAGCTGATAAATTTCGCCAACTCCGGGAACACTACCTTGGCCGACCAATCGTGGCTGCGAAACACGAAGGGCTTGTTGGTCAGGTAAGCAAAGGCCACCGCCCCTACCCAGGCGATCATGTTGCTCACCGCCGCGGAAAAGCCCAGGTAATTGTACACCGGCAGATAAATCAGGTAGTTGACCACCGTGGTCAGCACCCCAAAAAACAGATAGGACACCAGATCCCAGTATTTTTCAATCAGATTCTTGATTTTTTCCATTTCGTTTGCCTCCATTCTTGTTGGAATTATAACATAACCTCCCCTCAATTTGCAACAAAATTCCGCAGAATGCCTATTGACAATTTTATTCTCATTCAGTATAATGCTATCGATAAGTAAAGGAGGAATGCACTATGAAGCTTGCATTTTTTGATACCAAATCCTACGACATCCCCGGTTTTGACCGCTACGGCATTCCAGCCGGTGTGGAAATCAAGTATTTTGAGCCCAACCTGAACCGGGACACCGTGACTCTGGCTGCCGGCTTTGACGCGGTCTGCGTCTTCGTCAACGACACCGTAGACGCCGTGGTGGTGGATAAGCTCCACCAGCTGGGCGTGAAAGCCATCGTTCTGCGCTGCGCCGGCTTTAACAATGTGGACATCAAGGCCTGCGAGGGAAAGCTCCGGGTCTTCCGGGTGCCCGCCTACTCCCCTCACGCCGTAGCCGAGCACGCCATGGCTCTGCTTCTGACCATCAACCGCAGAACCCACAAGGCCTATATCCGCACCCGGGACTTTAATTTCAGCCTCCAGGGGCTGGCCGGCTTCGATCTCTATGGCAAAACCGTGGGCATCGTGGGCACCGGCAAAATCGGCCGGGTCTTTGCTGACATCTGCAAGGGCTTTGGCATGAAGATCCTGGCCTATGATAAGTTCCCCAACCCGGACGCAGGGCTTGACTACGTTGACCTTCCGGATCTGTTTGCCCAGGCGGACATCATCTCCCTCCACTGCCCTCTGACTGAGGAGACCCACCACCTGATCAATGCCGATACCATCGCCATGATGAAGAAGGGCGTGACCATCATCAACACCTCCCGGGGTGCCCTGGTGGACACCGAGGCCCTGATTAACGGCATCAAGGAGAAAAAAGTGGGGGCTGCCTGCCTGGATGTGTACGAGGAGGAAGGCGACTTCTTCTACGAGGACTTCTCCGGCCACATCGTTCAGGACGACAAGCTGGTGCGGCTCATTGCCATGCCCAACGTAATCGTCACCTCTCACCAGGCCTTCCTGACCAGCGAAGCTCTGGACAATATTGCGGCCACCACCGTCAATAACCTGACCCGGTTCTTCTCCGGCGATCCGGATACCTCCACGGAAGTGGTCTATCACAAGTAAGTCCAAAAGTTGTGCCCTGCCGTCCCCGGCAGGGCACATTTTTACATCATACTGAACTCCAATTAGGGTCTATCTGAAAACCGGAAATATGACCAACGGCGAGGGATTTTCCGCCTG
>OIZI01000301.1_pt1 | contig 26571 bp, 26 predicted proteins | sample 1588441 | NCBI WGS metagenome assembly OIZI01 (sample SAMN03283284) | human gut metagenome | biome: human-associated habitat; material: feces | host: Homo sapiens | place: Peru | collected 2012 | reverse complement strand
ATTTTGGAAATACTGTCACAAAATTATCTAATACACAAAACAAGATAGAGAATAAGGCATTTGCATCTATGGATCCACTACAAGAAAAATATAGAAAGGATTTAATGATGGATGGGATAGAATATGTGTTTAAAGATGGGGATTCAAGTGCTGGTGATAAAATATGTAATATAGATGAAGCTGTTGTAGCAATAGGGTGCTATAATTCAGAGGTATCTTTAGTGACGTTAATTAAGAGAGCTGTAGGTAGTATTTTTGAAGATATTTCTAAGGCACCATATAAAACAATTTTTAATCCCTCAACTAATTCATATTTAATATGGAATACAATCAAAGTAAGCAGAATGTTTGATAAAATAAATGGTGCATATCAAAGCGAAGTAAATGGTATAAAAAAATTAATATCTGTTCATGGAAATAGGTTTTTGTTACATATGATTTTTGAAGAACTTAGAAAAGAATATACATTCGATGAAAAATATATTGACATTGATGAAAATATTATTAAAGAACTTGTTATTAAATATATTGATTTGATTGTCATAGTGAAAAATAAATTATATCCAGATGCTTATCCAGCAAGTATATTTAAAAATGCAGGAAGATGTAAAGAAATCAAAGAACATTTATGCGATGAGCAAAATGTGATTATGTTAAAGTAATGAGCAGTTCTGGGAATATGTGGGTAGTGCTGCGCATACAACACATATGTTACACTACCAGACACAAATCCTCAATTCATGGGATTTTCATGTTCTACAAATCGTTCTCAAAGAGATAATATTTCAACAATTCAGTGCGTCTTACGATGTTTCAGAAAAGTATATTACACCCCAGGACTTTTTGTCCTGGGGTGTTTTTTTGTAAGAACTGTGGTACAATAAATAAAGAAGAATATTGTTGTTTTAACCATATAATAATTATGCTATATCTATTTTAGAAAGGGATGTTTTTCATGACAACAGTGAGCACAAAAAATGGAAGGGTAATAAAAGTTGTATCTCGTAAAGAAGAGAAAGAAATACTTAGCACATCTGATAGTGAGATGGATAGAAGGGCAGTTGAAGCAGTTAAGGCAGCGATAAATAAGGCTAAAATCTGTAAAAAACCGATAGCAGGTTATGATAAAGAAAAGAAGGCTGCATATATCGAATATGCAAATGGAGATAGAAAATATGCAGAATAGAAAGCCAATGGTACTTGTCTTAGCAGGCCCTAATGGATCAGGAAAGAGTACAATAACAGCTTTTTTTGAAAAGGTTGGTAAATACACTAATGCGGATGATATAGTTGCATCTACTGGAATGGATAATATGGAAGCTGCAATTCTTGCTGATAAAATGCGATATGAGTCTATTAAAAAGAAAGAGGATTTTACATTTGAAACAGTATTGTCATCAGACTACAAGCTGGAAATATTAAGAAAAGCTAAAAAAGAAGGATACTTTATTAAGTGTGTATTTGTTCTTACAATAGATCCTCAGATTAATATAGCAAGAATAAAATCAAGGGTTGCTGCCGGAGGACATGACGTAGAGAAATCAAAAGTGATAGATAGATATTATAAATCAATTAATAATATTAAAAAGTTAATCGATATATGTGACATTATGCATGTGTATGACAACACCGATACTCCTCAAAGGATTATTCGCAAGCATAAAGAAGACCTTTCAATATATCCTAATGAGTATTGGAGTGAACAGGATATATTGAATTTATTATAGTTGTTTTTATGTTGGTTTAAAAGTAATAGACAAGGTAGTTGCGAAAATCTGTGGGTGGTGCTACGCATACAACAGATATGTAACACTACCAGATACAAATCCCCAATTTATGGGCTTTTCACGCTCTCAAAACGTTAGTTTTAGTTCTCAAAGAGATAATAATCTTTTTGACCATTTCAGCAATTTTTATTTAAATGTAATATAGCTATAATTATATAATAATACACACAAAATGATGCGTTCGCGCTAAAATGTAGCAAAAATGTATTCAAGCATTGAATAATGTATGACTGCAGAGGTGAATTCTTTAGTAAAGTCAAAAGAGTACAGGATGGCGTGATATTTCTAGTGACTTAATATAGACATAATGATATAATCAATTACTATAAAAAACAACAGATGGGAGCTTCATATGATAAAAATAGCATTTTTCGATATAGATGGAACATTGTTAAAAATGGGGAATAAAGAGCTGACAGATAAAACAGTTAAAGCATTAAATTCTCTTCGCCAGAATGGGATATTGCTTTGTATGGCAACTGGCAGAGGTTATCTTTCAATTCCTGAATTTAAAGATATTACATTTGATGTGCTGCTTACATTTAATGGTTCATATGTAATGGCTGGAAAAAAGATTATTTTCAGGAACCCCTTGAATAATGATGATAAACATCAAATAATTCAAAATCTTAACAAAATGAACAGAGCAGCTGCTATCAGCAATGAGCATTTTATTGTTACTAATGGTACAGATGAGCATCTGGAAGAGTACTTTAAATTTGGAAATGAAACATTAACAATTGCAGATAATTTTGATGAGTTATGTAAAGAAGATATTTATCAGATTATGTGTTCGTGCAGAAAAGAAGAATACACCCAGATACTGCAAGGAACTAAAAATACTCAGATAACTGCATGGTGGGATAAAGCAGCAGATATTATTCCATCAAATTGTGGCAAGGGAAATGCTGTAAATGCAGTGCTTAGTTATTATGGATTATCGAAAGATGAGGCGATTGCTTTTGGAGATGGTAGAAATGATATAGAGATGTTAGAAGCAGTTGGTACAGGTGTGGCTATGGGGAATGCCATAGATGAAGTCAAAGCAAGAGCAGATGCCATATGTAAATCAGTTGAAGAAGACGGAGTGTATCATTATTGCATGGAGAAAAAACTCATTAAATAGAAAGAGTTAAGGTAGGGAGCATGAACAGATTTGTTCGGAATCTAGAAAACTATTACCACAATATGAAAATATTTTAAAAAATGGGAATAAATGTGAAACTATAAAAAGCTCACAATCTTATTTTCATTGATGAAGTACAACTATGTAATAAATCTTGCTAATGTAAGTCAAGTAATTTTTAAAAGTTTTTGAGAAAACTTTTACTCCTAAAAATGGGTAACTTTAATAAACCTACCTATTGTAGATTTTTGAAAAATATATAATAATGTAATCAGATTTACTGTTCGAGTTCCATTACTCTGGCATAGTAAATTCTAAGGAACTTATTCACGGCAGCCATTTTGGCAACGTTGAAATGTTTCCCTTCCTGTTCTTTTTTTAGCAGAAAAAGATATACAGGATCATCTTGAGGTTTTATCAGTTTGAGAGCCTGCATAACCTCAAAACAGTATTTTCTGAGAGCCGCATTCCCACGTTTTGATATGTGTCGATTGTGGCTTTCAAAATTTCCTGACTGATATGGTGGGGCATCGTTTCCGGCATAAGCATTTAAAGCTTTTCCACTGTGAAAACGTCTGACATTACCGATTTCAGCCAGAATAAGTGGACCAAGACGTTCACCAACACCGGGCATATTTCGAAGTATTTTATATTCAGGTAAGGTTTCGGCAATTGTCTGCATTTGTGCGATGATGCAATCGGCTGAACGTTGAGCTTCTGCAACAAGGTCAATGCATTGGGTTTGTGCTAACACAGTATATTCGTTTTCGCCATTGGTAGTGATACTGCTGGTGGCTAGTTCATAGATGGCAAGACCAAGGTGCGAAGCATTTCGATTACGTGATTTCTTGACCAGGCGAGAGTAACTGTCAAGGAATCGAGATTTTCCCATTTTGCAGATGTAATCAAAGGACTTGTATTTTTTGATAAACATCATACTGAGGCTGGTTTCAGGGTCTCTGCTCCTTAGTGGGAGAATGGATGTGATTCCCGGCATGGTTTGATCTAGCAAATTTGCTAAATATACTTTGTTGATAGTGAGTGTAGACATTCTTTGACTGTATTGTCTGGATAACATTTTTAAGTCAACATACTTTTGGTCATCAACAGAATACGGAACTAACTGATAAGATTTTTCCAAAGCATAAGTAGCGATTCTGATAGCATCTTTTTTGTCAGTCTTACTACGACGCAACTCCGTATCACCATATTTTTTCATCTGATACGGATTTACTAAACAGACAGGAAAATGGTCATCAGTAAGTTTCTTAAGAACTGGATAGTGATAGTGCCCTGTATACTCCATCAAGATGATGATGGGTTCATCCAGTTCATTTAGATAGTTAATAAGTGCATTCATTTCAGGGTGATTGTGTTTCATGTCATAAGGCTTGATTCGTAGGCTGCCATCAGAGTTTAGAATGGCAACCGTACTCTTTGACTTGGAAACATCAATACCAACAGCAATCATAAAGGTACCTCCTTTAACTTATAGTATTTTGATTGGATACAGCTCTTCAGAATCCATTCATATTCGTTGGTTAAACGGGAGCACAGGTCCCAACTTGCTGAATCGAATGCAGAATAATGAAGGCTGGCTAACACATTTTTCTCCGGGCGTGGTGTCCCAATTTGAAATTTCGTAGGCCAATCACCTTCATCATAAAATAAAAGAGCAAAGAGTTGTATACTCTTCACTCTATATATTACGAATTTGAATTAGCAATTAAAGATGCATATACGAAAATTATCATTGCGCGGGCTCATCATGAAATGTATAAGTATGAAGGAATTCTTATTTTTGATATAGCAAGATGGCTCCTTGATACACGATAGCATAAATTTTTGCAAAAGTGATTCATAACGCTGGGATTGTATGGGCTTATTTGTTGTTTGTACGCATCTTATACTTAAGTGGTGAAACAAGGAATTCCTTTTTAAATGAATAACTAAAGTAGCTTGTACTATTAAATCCACATTCATATGCAATTTCATCAATTGATTTGTCAGTAGTTGATAGTAAAACTACAGCCTGTTCTAATCTTACCTTAGTTAAATATCTTGAAAAAGCTTCTCCTGTATTTTGTTTGAACAGCCTTGAAAAATGAGAGCTGGAAAAGCTAAATAATTTACAAATATTATCCACATTTATATCAGTCATATAATTAGAGTCTATATATCTCATAACATCATTGATATTTTTGTTTATTTTCTTGCCATGGCTGCCGTTTATATCATGAGATAACTCATGCTCAATAATAAATATAATTAAGTATGTAAGCAATGCCTTTAATTTAGAATCTGAGTATTGTGAATTAATATTATACTCAGTCAGCATCTTTTCAAAAATATTCTGGACAACTTGCTGGTCTTCCTGATTCAGAATGTGGTATTTTTCAGCGTAGAATCTGTTAAATGCAACAGCAGATATTTCTGACTTTATATAATCAGCTATATCAAATGAATATTTAATAAGTATGCTGTTATGCGTTTCGTTGCTGGTATAAAAGGTCTGGTGATGTAATCCAAGAGGCATTGTTCCAACATATCCTCTTAGAATATCCCACTCTCCATCAGTTGAGTATACATGATGACTGCCAGATATCTGAAAACCAATCTCATAATGTTTTATACATGCACTCATTGATGGCATATGAAAATTAATATCTTTTCCGTTATAAATGATACTTCTGTTTATTTTAAAATTATTACCGTCTTTTATAGGTCTTGGCATGCATTTTACTTCTTTCTAATGATATTAAATATAAAAATAGCATAATATCTTAAATTCTAATTGTAAAGTGATATTTTTTATAAAGAAAGTGACAAATTAATAATGTATAATATATATGTAACTAAGCAGTTGTTTTTTGCGGAGGGATTAGTAATGAATGATGAGAGAATGCCAATTAACATTTATAAACTTGATGCTGGTTATAATGATAAGGGAATGAATAGTAATGAACTTATTAAAGATTATAAACGGAATATACATAAATGGTATTTTATAGCTGCTGCCGACATTGTGTTTGCCTTGATTATAGCATTTGTTAATTTTAAAGTTCCTGACACGGTAATGATGAGCCTGATTATTTATATTGTAGTATTGGCATTGCTTATAGTAAGTATTGTCAGGATTCATGGATATCGTTTACAGTGTAGAAGTATACAAGGGGGGTTTAACAGATAGCCTGTATCAAAAATTCACATAATGCTATCAATTCTAATATTATAATCTAAATCATTATATTAGCAGGTAATCTATGTCTGGAATGAATTGTTGTGGGACAAAAAGATTGAATCTGTATCATGTGTTGGGGAGAAATTCTGATGCTACGGCAGATATTGTGGGGAGTGAGCAGTATCCAGCGATTTCTGGGATGGTGAGGTTCTATCAGACAGAAATCGGAGTATTAGTTGTGACGGAGATTAGAGGATTGCCACAATCTGATAATGTATGTGCAAATCCAGTATTCGGCTATCATATTCATAGCGGTATTTCATGCTCAGGAAATATGCAGGATGCATTTGCTGATTCAATGACACATTATAATCCTGAGGATTGTACACATCCGTATCATGCAGGTGACATGCCTCCATTATTTGGCAATGACGGGTATGCATTTTCGGTATGTTTGACTAATCGTTTCTGTGTATGCGATATAGTAGGAAAAACAGTGATTATTCATCTAAAGCCAGATGATTTTTATTCGCAGCCATCAGGTGATTCTGGCACTAAGATAGCATGTGGCGTAATAAAGTAAATGTGCGTGTGATGATATTGTTCCAAGGCTCAAATACAACGATATCATCATGCACCCATATCATTCTGTATAAGTATACAATTATAAATGCGGCGATAATAATTCCCCAGCAGAAGTAGTATACTTTTTTACTTAATTTTGCTTTGCATATATACAATACCAGTGCAACAGGTGGCATGAAAAAAAGAGGATGGTATATAAATGCAGCTTTGACATCAAAGTGCAGCAATGAGAGCCATGCTCTGGTCATTCCGCATCCAGCACAGGATATGCCAGTGATGTATTTAATTGGACATGTAATTCCAAAGCATTGCATAATGGCGTATACAGTGATGATAACTGCAATGCAGATGAGGGCTGATCTGTTGATTTTCATGATGTGCTCCTTGAACTTAATCAGATTATAAAATATTTTAAACTGGCAATCAACAAAATCAGCAAAATATCCCGAATAAGAAGAATGGCTCTTATTCGGGATATTTCATATTGATAATTATAGCATATTATTAATTACAGATAATTCTCCATAGGATATGTTGGAAAAGCAATCTCCTCAAGCTGATCCATTGTGACAAGTCCGGCTGGTGCACGGAGAACAGCAGGGATTCTGTTGACAATAGTAGCACATGTATGCTCAACAGTAGCAGGCTTTACAACATGGAATTCAGTATCTGGCTCACCAGTTATCTTCCAGTCACACATATCTCCATCATCAGGACCATAAACCTTGCCTATACACTGGGTTTCAATGATAGGTCCCTGGAAAGTCTCAGTTGTGACAACAGCAGCCATTCCAATACAATTTCCCTTAGGAATAGTAGCATTCATTGTAGATGAATAGAGGTCAGAATCGTGGAAATATGGAACACATTTCTGAGTCTGGCTCTTGATTGTCCAGCCCATCTTAGATGCAAGGGCTTCATTAGAATTCCATACATATGAAGGTTCGATTTCTTCAGGATGAGCAATCTGCTTCTCAAATTCATCAGGTGTAAGACCTACACCGTGAGCATTGGCAAGGGCAAGACCATAATCCTCTACATTGTAGCTTACAGCACCCTCAATCTTAGTAATCTTATGGCATCCGCCGGCAATCATTCCGACCATGTTAACCCAGAAGATATCCTCCATACCACTTCCTACGAATGTACAGCCATTCTTCTTGGCAGTTACATCAAGGATATTCGCATGGACAGGGTCAGTTGTCCAGCAGTAAGTAGCCTCCTCGCATGTAGTGATAACGCTTATTCCACGGCTTAAACATTTCATATAGTGAGGGAAGCAGTCGCTTGCAAGGCTGAAAAGTGTTACAACTGCAATGTCAGGGTCTGTGTTGTCAAGAACCTCATCAGCATTGTCACTGATAAGAACACCAGTCTTTACACCAAGTCCGGCATAATCACCGACATCCATGCCTACGATAGCAGGGTTACAATCGATTGCACCTACAATCTGGCAACCTGTCTCGTATAGATATCTTAATGTGTATTTACTCATTTTACCGCATCCATACTGAACTACTTTAATTTTCTCCATAATAAAAACTCCTTTCAAAAAAGAATGTTAATATTTATCAAGCTAAGTTTAGTATAGAGCCTTATGTAAGATTAGAGTCAATACATTTTTATAATAAATTTTAACGATTAATCTCGACAGGAACCTGCAAGCGAAGATACATCGAGCGTTTCTGGCTGTCAAAAATGTTCATTTCATTAATTTCCTCACAAATATAATCTCCACATATTGTCAGATGGTTTGAATGGCAGTAGTCTAGAAGCTTAGCTGCATATACATGTTCATCATCAAAAGATTCTGTGTAAATGCACGCATACATGCCGCTGTCAAGTTCACGTACATTATTATTGACCGGAAATTCATCATCGGCGAATATGAAGATTTCATCAGAGTAAAAATGCTGTTCTTCAAAATATTTCTGCGACATTATTGTTCCTGCATTGCAGTAATATATAGTTGGTATGTTAAATTCTTTCAGATTATTCTTCAGCTTTTTAAGAATGAGCTCATACGTATCTATATTGTAATCGTAGAAATTTGTATCAACATGAAAAGCATAGATTTTTCTTTTGTGGATATATTCAAGCGTGATAGTGCCAGCAGGTGGAGACTTGCGGTACCGCTCAATATCATCAATGGTTCGGTCAATGGCAGCAATTTTAAGCCTTATGTCAATAAGCTGCTGTCTGGCTTGTTCCTTTTTCTTGCGCAGAAAGTCTTCAATAAGATTAAGGTCACGCTGGTCGAATACATCTTTAATCTCACGAAGTTCCATGCCAAGCTCTTTCATGTACTGAATCATGTCAAACCGCGCATTCTGCTTGATGTCATAGTATCTATAATGAGAGTTTTTATCAATATAACAAGGCTTCAACAGTCCCATAGAGTCATACAGGCGCAGTGTTGTAACCGTTGTCTGGTTCATTTTAGCCATCTCACCTATGCTTATGTAATTCTGGGATTTATCGTTCATGGCAGTACCTCTTAATATGTGCAAAAGTCTCATGTAACATTAGAGTTATTATAGCATTAATGCATGATAATATGTATTAATTCGTGAAAAATGTGCCGCCAGAAGTTATAAAATAAATACGAAAAATCCTTGACCTAAAGTAAGGTTCACACCTTATTATATCCATAAGATAAATAATAAAGCTGTTTTAGGAGGTATAACAATAATGGCAAAGGCACATGGCGTTACACAGAAAGAGATAGCAGCAGTTATAACACATGTTGCTTTTTACGCTGGATGGCCTAAGCAAAATCAATGGTATTCCCAATTGGTGAGCCAGGCTGTAGAAATAACTGGCATCTTTATTTTTTTTCTTCAGCTTCCTTTTTAGTGTTAGGAAGGCTGCTGTATTCATCAGATTTTTGAAATTCTTTATATGTATCATTATAAGCGGCAATTGTCTCCTCTTTAGCAGGGTCATTGTCGCTTATTTTTGACATTGCATCAACATATAAATCATGTGCCTCTTCCTTTGATTTGCATGATTTAAGCCTGTTTTCCAGAGCTTCACGCTGAATTTGAACTTTTGCCATTTTGGCATATTCAATCGGATTATTTATTCTGAGATACTGCATTTCATCAGCCGTCAGCTTTTTGCCATGCTTTATCTTATTCTCAAGCTTTTCAATGAATTTTTTCTTCTGTTCTTCCGTCATGCCAGAGGTTGGGTCAAATATACTATCAACTGCATCTTTGAGCATTACGCCAATACTGGCAGTGTCTATAGAAGATGACTGCGAATCCGCATTATTATCTGATTTATATTTTGCAAATAAATTGTCGATTGCGTTGCTTTTGTTATTTATCGTTTTTCTGATATTCACAGCTGATAGTATATTATTCACCATAAATCCTCCTAATTGTACTGGTTTACAATAGAATCTTCATCTACATTTCCGGCAAGAAAAGCTTCCCAGAAACTCTTGTTACTTGCAAATTTAAGGTCAGTATCCTTGTCAAATCTGTCAAGGAAATCCCATACCCTCTTGCAGTCACCAGATTTGTTGTAATTGATGCTCCACAGCTCATGTCTTTCACCATTCTTGAATTCTGAACAGATGATTCCATCAGGTGTAAATGCTGTTATAGTCCATGTAACATCGTCATCGTTTTCCTTGAGACTTGCCGCTTCCTTAGTATCAGAAGTCTCGCTGACGCCCTGCGAAGTGCTTCCGGTAAGAAGCAGTTCTTGAGTTTTAGTGAGTGCTCCTGCTGCCATTTCATTAGAAGCCTTGGCTCTTGCGAGGACATTCTGATCCTCTGTCTTCATGTCAAAAGTCCAACTGCTCTCCTCAATCTCTTTAGAGTCAGAAGCGACAGCTACACCAGAGACAAAACCATTTGCTGCCGCTCTTAGAGCTGCATTGGCTGCGGCTATGGCACGTTCGCTTGAAGGAACCTGGGCAGCAGCTTTATTAGCGGCTTTCTCCTGCTTTTCCTTCATAAGCTTTAAATTCTCCTTGAAATCATCGATGTAGTTGTCTACACCTTCAAGAAGCTTGTCCCATTGCTTGTCAGGCATGTAACGCCAGTCCGTCTCATCAATGTTGTCTTTAGTGAGCTTGTGCCGCTCTTTATACTGGGCTAAGCTTTTACTAAAGCTCTGGGTCTGAGTGTTAATCTGCATGAGTCTCCTTTCTGCAGCTAATCAGGCATTCATAGCTGCGATGCTCCCCATATAGGTCCGAGCTATGTATTATATCGGCAGTGTTGATGTAATTAATTAGGATTTTGTTAAAGACATGTCAGATAAAAATCCGCTTTTAACACAGACGTGGTTTGATATATAATAAAAAAGCAGCCATCGATTACCGGAATAATCAATGGCTGTCTGAAACGAAACAATATAATTACATTGTTTTAAGAACTTTATATAATGCTCTTGTGAGAATACTTGCAACAACGAAGCATACAGCAGCTTCGATTGCACCCTGTGTTCCAACGAACGCAACAACGAATGTGAATGGGTTGGATACACCGAGCTTAGTTACGAATGTCTGAATATAAGCAGTATTATAGAATATAACAACGAGTGAGCTCATGAAAAGAATAGTGTTTAATACAGGGCATGCGAAGCTCGCTATGTAATATGATATCTTCTGTGTCTTAAGGTTGTTGTGAAGAGCTTTGAAGATGATAGCTGTAAGCCATCCTTCAAGGATTCTTGGTACAAGAGTTAAGAAAATTGTACCGGCTGGATTGATGCTGAATAACATCGCTGTGAAAGCAGAACCACCGCTTATTGCCTGATAAAGACTTGTAAGTCCAAATGTTGCACCACATACAAGACCGCCGATAGGTCCTAAGATAATAGCACCGACTGCAACAGGCACAGTAAGAAATGTGATTGTCAAACCGGGAAGCTTAATGTAACCTAGTGGTGTGAGAGACATTACGATAATAATCGCAATCATCATGGCAAGTTCTACCATGAACTTTGTGTTGAATTTTTTGTTTACTGTCATTTTTTCCTCATTTCTGCACATTTTGTGCGTGTTAGTTGCAACTTACATCTATAATATGTTATGAGCTTTTGAACCTGATATTATAATATGAAGTTACACTGATTAAAAAATGAACGTTCGCCGATACGGCTGATGAGAAACCTTAAACATAGGTTTACCAACAGATTTAATGATGATTAAGTGACTGCCAGATATGGTCAATCCAATCATATAAAGAAAATAAAATAAAAAATCTGATGCATTTTCTCACGAATAACGCTCGGACGTATATTACCATAAATTGTATACAAGAGCAACAACTAATTTGAAAGGTACGAAAATATGAAGATATATATGGCTCCGTTGGAGGGAGTTACAGGATATGTATTCAGAAATGCATTTGAAGAATATTATGGGAAAGGAAGAATTGATAAATACTTTATCCCATTTATTTCTCCTAATAAATCCAAAGGATACACAACCAGAGAGCAGGCGGATATTGCGCCTGAACATAACGCTGGCATCAATGCAGTGCCACAGATTATGGCTAATGATGAAGGATTATTCTGTGAGGCAGCAGCCATGCTTAAAGAACTGGGGTATAGCGAAATTAATCTGAATCTTGGCTGTCCATCGGGAACAGTTGTGAGCAAATACAGAGGAGCGGGATTCCTTGCGAAACCAAGGGAATTAGATATATTTCTTGATAAAGTGCTAAGCTCGCCACAGATGAAAGACATGCGTATGTCGGTAAAGACCCGCACAGGCATGGAAAGTCATGAGGAATTTAAACTGCTTATGGCTATATATGGCGATTACCCGCTCAGTGAGATAATTATTCATCCAAGAGTGAGAACGGATTATTACAAAAACAGCCCTGATATGGATATATTCAGATGGGCTGTGGGAGAGAGCAGTGTTCCAATAAGTTATAATGGCGATATATTTAAGATTAAAGATTATGTGAAGCTGGTTGAAGAATTTCCAGATATTGACAGTGTTATGATAGGAAGAGGCTTTGTCGGCAACCAGAGGCTGATTAACCAGATAGCGGATTTAACACATGATGACCTGCTGGGTGAGCATGATATGGCAACGCTTGAAAAATTTACTTGCAGGCTGCTTAGGGATTATATAAGCATAATGGACAGTGAAGTCAATGCAATGCACAAGATGAAGGAAGTCTGGATATATATTAATCAGTTTAATCCGGGACATGAAAAAGCATTTAAGAAGATTAAAAAGTCAAGAAGTCTGACAGATTATCAGAATGGGGTCAGGGAGTTTTTTGATGGGAGGCAGATTTGAAGATACTGTTATATAGATGGAAGGTATTTAATCAGGAGGACATAACAGAGGCATTAGAAAAAGCTGGACATACTGTTATGCAGATGGAGGCTGTCAGCTTTTCAAGAAAGTCAGATACGCCAGAGGATAAAGACAAGCTCGCAAAAGAGCTGGTGGACATGTTTGGCGGTTATGATGCGGTGTTCAGTGTGAATTATTTTATAGAAGTGTCTAATGCATGTGAACAGTTACATATTAAATATATAAGCTGGACAGTTGACAGTCCTATGCTTACTATGTATGACAAGTCAGTGTTTAACGAGTGCAATTACTGTTTTGTATTTGATAAGGTATGCTTCTACACATTTAAGGCGATGGGCGTTAAGAAAATATGGTATCTTCCGCTTGCTGTGAATGCAGCCCGGCTTTCAGGGCAGCTTGACAATATGAGCGCAGAGGACATGTCAAGATTTTCGTCAGATGTCTCATTTGTCGGCGGATTATATGATAAAAATTCTTATGATGAGGTATATGACAAGCTTCCTGAATATCTTTCAGGATATTTTGACGGGGCAATTCAGGCGCAGGGGGACTTGTTCGGAGATAATGTATTTGACAGGATATTTACACCCGATATATTAGAAAAGCTGTCTGAGTTCGTTGATTTCAGGCAGGCGGAGAGCGGGCTTTCAAGTATTGAGCTTGTATTTAAAAATACATTTCTGGGATACAAGCATGCACAGATATCAAGAATAAAGCTGCTTAATATGCTTGCTTCAAAGTTTGATATGGATTTATATTCGGACAAGGACGACAAGAGAATAATCGGTGCCAATTACCGCGGAACGGTGGATTATTATAAGGATATGCCTAAGGTTTTCAGATGCAGTGATATTAATATCAATCTTACTATATGCAATATCAGAAGCGGAATTCCACTGCGTGTGTGGGACGTTATCGGAGCAAAGGGATTTGTGCTTACCAATTATCAGTCAGAGATACCGGAGCTGTTCGAGAATGGCAGCGACATAGTGTATTATGAAAGCTTTGCTGACTGCGTAAATAAGACAGAATATTATCTTGCGCATGAGGACGAAAGAAAATGCATCGCAGAAAATGGCTATAACAAGGTGTTACAATACCATTCCTACGATGCAAGAATTAAATTCATACTAGATAAATTAGTTTGATTGGGTTAATTAGGTTGATTAACCTAATTAAGGCAATTAGGTTAGTCTAACTCGGCGCAGCGACCGCTGAACACTCCGGAATACTCATTTAACTTGTATTCAAGAACTTTTTTAAGGACAACTGTTACATAGGTATCCTTGTAATTCATGCCTATGTAAAGGTTTCCTACGTCACTGTCTATGATGTTGACTCTTATAAGAAGATAGTTGTCCATTCTCCATGTGGCATCAGCCACGTATCTGAATCCATATTCAGGAAATTCTCCAGTTACTCCCTTATTAATGCCAAAATGTATAGTATGAGTTCCTGATTCAGTCGTATATGTGACAGAACCGCAGTCGTTATCATTTATGTCAATTTTAAATGTCTTATATCCGCTGGCATTGTCGTCACATTCATAGACTTTGTGGTTAATTCTGCTGGCATAAGAAGAAGTCTTGCTGCCGTCAAGTGTCACGATATGTCTAGTATTTAAAAACTGTTCCAATGTTATATCAGGTGTTCTATATGTCGAAGCGTTGTTAAGCTTATCATATATCTCTTCATAAAATGCATCATAGATAAGCTGGACGCCGCCCTGTCTGCCCTGCGCATCGGCAGTTGTAATCATATATATATCCTGGTCTGGAATATATAGTGCAAGCTGTCCGCCCATTCCGAACAGCACGTTGCCACCATGTCTTGTGAGCCATATCTGGTAGCCGTAGCCCTGCATTTCTTCATATGTTCCCTGATTGGCAAACGGGTCGCTGTGCTTAGCTTTGGCATCTTTCATGTAATCTTCTGGAAGATACTGTATGCCGTTAATATTGCCGTTACCAGCTACAAGCATCATAAGTATAAGAAGGTCTTTTGATGTGGCACACAATCCAGAACCGCCAAGACTTACCCCACAGGAGTCAGTAAGAACATGGGCATCTTTGGAGAAACCAAGTTCATCAAGGCACATTTTACGCATATAATCAAGAAGAGTCATTCCTGTTAATTTCTCTACTAATGCGCCGAGAACGTGTGTTGATGATGTATCGTATGCGAAGCTTGTTCCGGGAACGTGGGTTGGCTTAGTTGTAAAGAATGAGCCTACCCAGTCTGTAACTCCGGGAGCTTTATATGTAGTCTTGTCGTGACATGTTTTCATCTCAAGCATATCCTTAATAGTAAGCATTGATGTATAAGGATATGCGCCACCTTCTGGCTGTTTTTCCGGAAAATAATCAACTATATGGTCTGATAAAGATATTTTTCCTTCTTTTATAAGAAGTCCGATAGCCATAGAAACCATGCTTTTAGTTACAGAGAACATTCTATGAAGGCTGTCAGCGGTATATGGCTTATAGTATGTCTCCATGCAGATTTTACCGTGGCGCATGATGATTGCGCTGTGGATTGGAAGCTTCTGCTGTTCAAGTCTGGCAAGGAAACGCATGAGCCATTCATCTTTAAGGTCAACCGCTGCAGGTGCAGCATATTCAAAATTCAAGATAAAATACCTCCTCAATAAATTTTAAATTAATTATACGTTATAACCGGTGGTTGTTCAATGTAAAAATTAACTTAGAGATGGGTGGTTTACAGAAATATTGACAGAGGTGTTCGATATGTGTATCTGGAGGTAGTTGAGGCTTACGAATGTTAGAATGAGCTGACTAAAATTAATAAAAAATTACTTTTAATATAGATTAAGATGTGCTATTATATTAAATATGACAGATTAGTTTTTTAGTGGAATGGGGGATTTTTATGATTGGATGGCTGGTTAAGATATTTATTAAGGATCCGGATAATGTGAAGGATTCTAAGGTCAGGGAATCGTATGGCGTGCTGTCAGGAGCAGTGGGAATATTTTGTAATGTATGCCTGTTTGTGTTGAAGTTTATCGCAGGAATTATAACTGGGGCGGTCTCTATATCAGCGGATGCGTTTAATAATTTGTCAGATGCTGGTTCGTCAGTTATTACACTGGCTGGATTTAAGATGGCAGGTAAGCCTGCGGACACGGATCATCCATATGGACATGGCAGAATAGAATATATGGCAGGACTTGGCGTTTCGGTTGCCATAATTGTTATGGGAGTGGAGTTGTTCAAGCAGTCAGTAGACAGGATTATCAATCCAGAGGAGACAGTATTCAGCGTACTTTCAGTTGTTATTCTTGTAGGTTCAATATGTGTTAAGACATGGATGGCATTCTTTAACTATACACTTGGTAAAAGGATTGATTCTGCTGCCATGAAAGCGACGGCTACAGACAGCCTTTCAGACTGTATAACAACAACAGTCGTTCTGGCATCAGTGTTTGTGCAGTATATATCAGGATATAATATTGATGGATATGCAGGCGCGGTTGTTGCACTGTTTGTATTATATGCAGGATTTGGGGCTGCCAAGGATACGATAGCACCTCTTCTTGGCAAGGCACCTGAACAGAAGCTTGTATCACAGATAGAAGATGCTGTGTTAGAGGGCGGTGGTGTATTAGGAATCCACGATATGGTAATTCATGATTATGGCCCGGGAAGAGTGTTTGCTTCGCTTCATGCAGAAGTGCCATATGATATGGATATGCTTACAGCACATGATATTATAGACCATGCTGAGAGCAGAATTAAGAAAAGACTGGGGATAGATATATCTATCCATATGGATCCTGTTATCTATGATGATGAGAAGTTAAAGCAGATTAAGCAGGAGATATATAAGATTGTATCAGATATAGACGACAGGATAACAATGCATGATTTCAGGCTTGTTGATGGCCCAGGTGTTAAGAAAGTCATATTTGACTGCGTTGTTCCATTCGATATGCCTATATCTGATAATGAAGTTAAAAAACGTATTGCTGACGAGGTATTGCAGCTTGAAGGCAATTATGAGGCTGTGATTAATATTGATAAACCGCTTGTTACTACAGCCAGCCTCCATCAACAGTTATAATCTGTCCTGTAAGATAGGATGGAGAATTGATTATATTCTTAACTATCTGACCGATTTCCTCGGGAGTTCCGAAGCGGCCTGCTGGAATCTCTTCGGCAAGGGCTTCCTTGTCTTCTGGTGACAGGTGGTTATTCATCTCAGTATCTATGGCTCCACATGCAATTGCATTAACCTGTATATTGCTTGGAGCCACTTCTTTTGCCAGGGCTTTTGTAAGTGAGTTGACGGCACCCTTGGTTGCAGAGTACGCAACTTCACAGCTTGCACCGACATTTCCCCATACAGATGATATGTTGATTATCTTGCCGCATTTTGCGCTAATCATATGTGGAAGAACGAGATTGCAGCAGTTAAATACAGAACCGATATTGGTATTCCATATTTTATCCCATTCAGTCCTGCTCATGTCCTGAAAAAGACCGACAGTTGATATTCCGGCGTTGTTGATAAGTACGTCAACAGAACCGAAAGTTTTAATAGCTGTGTCAATCATGTCAGCACATGTATCATAATCACTTACGTCTCCACAATATGTTATGCTGTTGCAGCCATGCTCTTTTAGAATAGAATTAACAGTATCCAACTTATCCACATTATTCACACAGTTGATAAGAATGTTATTATCCTTGTCTGCGAGTGCCATTGCGATGGCTTTTCCTATGCCTCTTGATGCTCCGGTGACAATTATATTCATAATTTACCTCATTTCATTGTTGATGTTTATATATAGAATTGATTGCTGTCTATATGTGTATTTATATACACATGATACCCCTTAATGCCGCATAAATCAAGGCTTTGACAGACTTTTGGGTGAAGTCTGATAGCAATAATTATCAATACAATTTTATTGGTATTTTGATGAAAAAGTATTGACTTATTTCATTTTGTGCATCATGCTGAAATTCATATCAGATTGTATTTTTTGAGATAATTGCTTGACATAATACGACAAATTATTCAAAAGTTATCCACAAAGAAGAATGCTTATTTTATCTGAAATGTTACTTATACACCAAGTTATACACATTATCCACAAAAGTTTTACACACATTTAATCGTGATTTACATTAAAAATACAATATAAAAAATTCGTGCATATTCCTAAATCGTGTTTACAAGTGTTGGAATTTGCGGAATTCTATTGACAAATGAGTTAATGGACAAAGGGTTAGAAAACACCGGTATTTGATTGTTAATTATGTGAAAAAAGTATAAATTGCGAGAATTTTACTTGTATAATACGTAAATTGTGTTATAATAACGATATCAAGTGAGGGAGCTAATAAGGAGGACAGGCCTCACAATCGTGAATACATAATAAAGGAGTTGGACATCATGCGTTTTATAATAACAGGAAGAAATATTGACGTAACAGAAGGCTTAAAGACAGCAGTAGAAGAAAAACTCGGTAAACTTGACAGATTCTTTGCCGCAGAGACAGAGGTTAATGTAACATTAAGTGTTGAGAAGGAAAGACAGAAGATTGAGGTAACTATTCCAGTTAAGGGCAGCATTATAAGAAGCGAACAGGTAAGCAGCGATATGTATGTATCAATCGACCTTGTTGAGGAAGTTATCGAGCGTCAGTTAAAGAAGTATAAGAATAAGATTGTAGACAAGCAGCAGAATGCAGCAGAATTTGCTCCAGAGTTTGTTGAGAAAGATTATGATGACGAAGAAGATATTAAGATTATCAGATCTAAGAGATTTGGCATTAAGCCTATGGTTCCAGAAGAAGCATGTGTACAGATGGAACTTCTTGGACATAACTTCTTTGTATTCCTGAATGCAGAGACTAATGAAGTTAATGTAGTATATAAGAGAAAAGGCAACACATTTGGTCTTATTGAACCAGAACTTGATTAATTGTCAGGAGAATTATAATTATTAAATAATTCTAAATTGAATATTGCAGATTTATCAGCGGTGGAAAACTCTAGGTTTGCCACCGCTGTATTCGTTTCTTATTTTATATCCGCAAACTTGCCTAAATAAGTGTTTAGTGTTACAATTACTTAGTGATTTTAGCTTTTATAAGGAGATATATGTAATGAATTTAGCACAGAAGTTATTTGGCACACATAGCGAACATGAATTAAAGCGTATTATGCCAATTGTTAATAAGGTTGAGAGTTACCATGATGCTATGGCTCAGCTTACAGATGATGAACTTAAAGCAAAGACAATAGAATTCAAAGATAGATTAAAGAGGGGCGAGACATTAGATGACCTTCTTCCAGAAGCATACGCAGTAGTGCGTGAGGCTGGTAAGAGAGTGCTTGGAATGGAACATTACCGTGTCCAGATTATTGGTGGTGTTATTCTTCATCAGGGACGTATCGCTGAGATGAGAACAGGTGAAGGTAAAACTCTTGTATCTACACTTCCTGCATATCTTAATGCACTTACAGAGGAAGGAGTCCTTATCGTAACAGTTAATGATTACCTTGCTAAGCGTGATGCCGAGTGGATGGGACAGATTCATCAGTTCCTCGGACTTACAGTTGGTGTCGTACTCAATGACCTTACACCAGAAGAGAGAAGAGCAGCGTACGCATGTGACATTACATATGTAACTAATAACGAACTTGGATTTGACTATCTTCGTGATAACATGGCGATTTACAAGGAACAGCTTGTTCTTCGTAAGCTCAAGTATTGTATCATTGATGAGGTCGATTCAGTACTTATTGATGAGGCAAGAACACCTCTTATTATCTCTGGACAGAGCGGTAAATCAACTAAGCTTTATGAGTTATGCGATGTACTTGCAAGACAGTTAGAGAGAGGCGAGTACCACGGAGAGATGACCCAGGCAAAGGCTCTTATGAATGAAGAGATAGAGGAAGATGGTGACTTTGTTGTTAACGAGAAGGACAAGGTTGTCAATCTTACTGAGCAGGGTATCCACAAGGTAGAGCAGTTCTTCCATATAGATAACTATGCTGACCCTGAGAACTTAGAGATACAGCATAATATCATACTTGCATTAAGAGCGCATAATCTTATGTTCAGAGACAGAGATTATGTAGTTAAAGATGACGAGATTCTTATTGTAGATGAGTTTACAGGCCGTATCATGCCAGGTAGAAGATATTCTGACGGACTTCATCAGGCTATCGAAGCTAAAGAGCATGTTAAGGTTAAGAGAGAGAGTAAGACTCTTGCAACAATCACATTCCAGAATTTCTTCAATAAGTTTGAGAAGAAGGCTGGTATGACAGGTACAGCTTTAACAGAGGAGAAGGAGTTCCGTGAGATATATAACATGGACGTTGTTGAAGTTCCTACTAATAAGCCGGTTGCAAGAATTGATTATAATGATGCAGTTTATAAGACAAAGCGTGGTAAGTTCAAAGCTGTAATTGATTCTGTTAAGGAGTCATATGAGAAGGGACAGCCAGTGCTTGTCGGTACTATAACAATTGAGACATCAGAACTTTTAAGTGAGATGTTAAGAAAAGAAGGTATTCCTCATAACGTACTGAATGCCAAGTTCCATGAGAAGGAAGCTGAGATTGTTGCTCAGGCTGGTAAGCATGGCGCAGTTACTATCGCTACTAACATGGCTGGTAGAGGTACAGATATCAAGCTTGATGAGGAAGCAAGAGCTGTTGGCGGTCTTAAGATAATCGGTACAGAAAGACATGAGAGCCGTCGTATTGATAACCAGCTCCGTGGTCGTGCTGGTCGTCAGGGTGACCCAGGTGAATCAAGATTCTATATATCTCTTGAGGATGACCTTATGAAGCTGTTCGCTCAGGAGAGACTTATCAATGTATTTAATGCACTTAACATTGATGAGTATGAGAGAATTGAGCATAAGATGTTAAGCAGTGCTATTGAAGGAGCACAGAAGAAGATAGAGACTAATAACTATGGTATAAGAAGCCACTTACTTCAGTATGACCAGGTTATGAACGAGCAGCGTGAGATTATCTACGCTGAGAGAAACAGAGTCCTTAATGGCGAGAGCATGAGAAAGTCTATTATCAAGATGGTAACAGACTTTGTTGAGAACACAGTTAACAGATGTATTAATGATGATAAGGACTCAACAGAGTGGGATTATGATGAGCTTAATGAGCTGCTTCTTCCTACTATTCCAATCGAGCCTGTAAAGTTAGACGATTCTGTTAAGAATAAGAATGAGCTTATTCACTCATTGAAGGAGAAGGCAGTTAAGCTTTACGAGGAGAAGGAAGCTTTATTCCCAGATCCAGAGCAGATAAGAGAAATCGAGCGAGTGGTATTACTTAAGGTAATTGACCGTAAGTGGATGGATCATATCGATGACATGGATCAGTTAAAGCAGGGTATCGGTCTTCAGGCATATGGACAGAGAGATCCAGTTGTTGCATACAAGATGATGGGATATGATATGTTCGATGAGATGTCACGGGGTATCACAGAAGATACAGTAAGACTTCTTATGCATATTCAGGTAGAGCAGAAGGTAGAGCGTGAGCAGGTTGCTAAAGTTACAGGAACTAATAAGGATGATTCTGCAACTAAGACAAGTGTTAAGCGTACAGAGAAGAAGGTATATCCTAATGATCCATGCCCATGTGGAAGTGGATTAAAGTATAAGAACTGTTGTGGTAGAAAGGCATAAAGGGGTGCGGTCTTGGTAGAATTAGATCAGTACAGATTAAAGATAGCAGGTTTTGCTAAACCGATGGAGCAGATAAAAGTCTCTCTCGACCTTGACAATAAGCAGAAAAGGATTCAGGAACTGGAAGCGAGTATGGAAGCTCCCGGTTTCTGGGATGATCCTGATAAGTCGCAGGTCACTATGAAAGAACTTAAAGGTCTTAAAAGCTCATTTGAGAAATATAAAGAATTAGAGCAGGGAATTGAGGATGCCAATACACTTATAGAGATGGCAGAGGAAGAAAATGACACTTCTCTTGTTCCAGATATTGAGAATGAGGTTACAACTGTAGAGACAAAGCTTGAGGAACTGAGGATAGAGACACTGTTATCAGGCGAATATGATAAGAATAATGCGATTCTTACACTCCACGCAGGAGCTGGTGGAACAGAGAGCTGTGACTGGTGCCAGATGTTATACAGAATGTATACAAGATGGGCAGATGCCAACGGATATACGACAGAGACGCTTGATTATCTTGAAGGTGAGGAGGCTGGTATCAAATCAGTCACAATAGAGATATCAGGAGAGAATGCGTATGGACATCTCAAATCAGAGCATGGCGTTCACAGACTTGTGCGTATATCGCCTTTTAATGCGGCTGGTAAGAGACAGACATCATTCGTTTCATGCGATGTTATGCCAGATATAGATACCAATATAGATATAGAGATTAATGAAGATGATTTGAGAATTGATACATACCGCTCAAGCGGAGCTGGTGGACAGCATATCAACAAGACATCTTCAGCGATACGAATTACACATCTTCCTACAGGTATAGTTGTACAGTGCCAGAATGAGCGTTCACAGCATCAGAATAAAGATAAAGCTATGCAGATGTTGAAGGCTAAACTGTATCTTTTGAAGCAGCAGGAGAACGAACAGAAATCATCTGATATCCGTGGAGATGTCAAGGACATTAATTTCGGAAGCCAGATAAGAAGTTATATACTTCAGCCTTATACTATGGTTAAAGACCACAGGACTAATAAGGATATAGGTAATGCACAGAGTGTGCTTGATGGCAATATTAATCCGTTTATCAATGCATATCTTAACTGGATAAGCACAGGTAAGACGGAAGATGATAAGTAAATTAACTAATGATTAACATTTAAAGAAAGGTATGGTGGCTCATGGCGGATTATATTAAACCAGTAGTATTCAAGATTGAAGGGCAGTTATTCGGCGTAGATATCAATGTGGTACAGTCTATCGAAAAGCAGATAAGCATTGTACCAGTTCCTAATGCTACAGCATATATTAAAGGAATAGTTAACCTTAGAGGAGAAGTTATTCCAGTGTACAGTCTTAAAAGAAAGTTTAATATGAAGGATGAGACATTTACTGATGGCTCTATCATCATTGATACTGGAGCAGTAAAGCTTGCGCTTGAGGTTGATGAGGTTATGGAGATAGGCGATATTGACAGCGAGGATATTGTTAATATGCCATCAATCATTAACAATGATGATACCAGATTTATGGACAGAGTAGCCCATGTTGGCAAAGATCTTATTATACTTCTTGACGTAGAGAAGCTACTCACAGACCAGGAGGCAGAGAGTATTAAGAAGATGACGGAGGATATGCAGTAATGGCAAAGACAATAGATAGGTCAGCAGGTATTCTGATGGCAGTCAGCAGCCTGCCATCACCATATGGTATAGGAACATTTGGCAAAGCGGCATATGATTTTGTTGATTTTGTAAGAGCATGTAATCATAAGTACTGGCAGGTTCTTCCTTTAGGACCTACTACATATGGAGACAGCCCATACCAGTCATATTCTGCATTTGCAGGTAATCCATATTTTATAGATCTTGACATTCTTGTTGAGGAGGGGCTTCTGTTAAAATCAGAGCTTATATCCCACGACTGGGGAGATGGACTTGTTCCTGTGCAGGTTTCCGAGGAAGATGCACTTGCTGGAAGATATTTTCAGGCAAGAGACTATGGAATCGGCAATGAGAATTACGTAAGTTACGAGAAAGTCTATAACAACAGATTTGATGTGTTAAGGTCTGCTTTTGAAAGATTTGACAAGGTTATAGCTGAGAGTAAGACTAAGCTTGCCAAGGGACTTCCAGAATATAAAAAATATGACAATTTCTGCCGTGACAATGCAGAATGGCTTGATGATTACAGCCTGTTCATGGCTGTTAAAGCTCATTTTGATAATAAGTCATGGGGCGAATGGGATGATGATATAAGATTCCGTACACCGGAAGGCATGGCTAAGTATACAGAGCTTCTTAAAGAAGACATTGATTTCTGGAAGTTTGTCCAGTATGAATTTGATAAGCAGTGGATGGCATTGAAGCAGTATGCCAATGATAAGCATATTGATATAATCGGTGATATTCCTATATATATGGGCTATGACAGCGCAGATGTATGGGCTAACAGCGGACAGTTCCTGTTAGATGAGAATCTTACACCTGTCAAAGTTGCCGGAGTACCACCAGATGCATTCTCTGATGCCGGTCAGAAGTGGGGTAATCCATTATATGACTGGGATAAGATGGAGAATGATGGATTTACATGGTGGAAGAAGCGTATGCAGCATTCTGCGAGAATCTATGATGTTATCCGTATAGACCACTTTATCGGAATTGTTAAATATTACACAATACCGGCTGACATGCCAGATGCCAGACAGGGTACATATATGCAGGGACCGGGTCAGAAGCTTCTTGATGCCATCAATGAGGCTATCGGCGATAAGAAGATTATTGCTGAGGATCTGGGAGTATCGCTTCCTGAGGTGGATAAGATATTGGAGGATAACCAGTATCCATCTATGAAGGTGCTTGAATTTGCATTTGGTGGAGACCGCAAGAATCCACATCTTCCTTTTAATTATAAGACTAACTGTGTTGTATATGGCGGCACACATGATAATGAGACACTTATGGGATATTTTCAGGATCATGGTGAGTGGGAGCTTGGATATGCTTTCGATTACCTTGATACAAGAGACAGAGGTGCTATGGTTGACAAAGTATTCCGTGCAGGATATGGAAGTGTTGCCTGTCTTTGCGTATTCGCTACACAGGATATCTTAAAGCTTGGCAACTGGGCAAGAATGAATCTGCCATCAAGCCTTGGAATCAACTGGAAGTGGAGAATGACATCAGGTGCGCTTAATGAGAGCCATATCAATGATATGCGTTATCTTGCAAGTGTATTTGGAAGAGAGAATCTATAATAATCAATATAATGATTAATTTAATGGGACTGTCGCCTCAACGATTTTCAATCGTTAAAGCGACAGCCCCATTTTTTGCTTGATTTATTCAGTGTTATGTGCTAATATTCCATCTATGAGAAACAATTGTCCACCGCAGACGAACACTAAAATACATTTGTACGTCTAAGATGGACAAAGAAAGGCATAATAATATATGGCTGAAGAGAGTAAGTATTATGTTGTAAGAAAAAAAGCTCTTCCGGAAGTTCTTATAAAGGTTGCAGAAGTAAACAGACTTATAGAGACTAAGAATATGTCTATTGCAGATGCTACAGAACAGATAGGAATCAGCAGAAGCTCATATTACAAATACAAAGATGATATATTTCCTTTTAGAGACAATGTTAAAGGAAAGACGATAACATTTGTATTATCGATGGATGATGAGCCGGGTCTTTTATCGGTTGTGCTTAATAAGATAGCACAGTTTAAGGCAAATATTCTTACGATACATCAGACTATACCGGTTAATGGAATTGCATCATTAACATTAAGTGTGGATATTCTTCCTACTACAGGAGATTCGGCTATAATGCTTGAAGAGATTGAAACGCTTGAAGGTGTGCGATATCTTAAGATATTAAGCAGAGAGTAATCTGCTACAGGAAAGGAATTGACAAAATGGCAAAAATTGCAGTATTAGGCTATGGAACAGTTGGCTCAGGAGTTGTTGAGGTATTGGCAACTAACAGTGCATCAATTGCAACAAGAGCAGGACAGCCTATTGAGGTTAAGAGTGTATTAGATATAAGAGATTTTCCGGGAGACCCAATTCAGGAAAAGATTGTACATAATATTGATGATATCATTAATGATGATGAGATAGATGTTGTCGTAGAGGTTATGGGAGGCGTTGAGCCAGCATTTACATTTGTTAAGAAAGCTCTTGAGGCAGGAAAGAGCGTATGTACATCTAACAAAGCACTTGTTGCGGCACATGGCCCAGAGCTTCTTGAGATGGCAAAGGAGAGAAAGTTAAATTTCATGTTCGAGGCATCAGTTGGTGGAGGTATTCCTATTATAAGACCATTAAACCAGTCTCTTACAGCAGATGAGATTACTAAGATAACAGGTATTCTTAATGGAACAACTAACTATATTCTTACTAAGATGAGCAGAGAGGGAATCTCATATCAGGAGGTTCTTAAAGAGGCACAGGCACTCGGATATGCAGAAAGAAATCCAGAGGCTGATGTTGAGGGTTACGATGCATGCAGAAAAATAGCAATTCTTACATCACTTGCATTTGGAAATACAGTGAAATTCGAGGAAGTGTATACAGAGGGAATAACAAAGATTTCTAATGAAGATTTTGCAAAATGGGTGGATGAACAGGATAAATAAAAGTAGTACTCCTTTGTACTACTTTTATTTGTTTACCTTTTTAAAAATGCTTATTAAATTCATAATTATCATATTGTAACATGTTTTTAAATATTATATCTATAACAATTTCATACAATATTTTGGTTCTTTTATAAAGCCAATTAAAATCTACATTTTCAGCCATATAATTTTTAGGATTTGCTTTTTTATCTATTTTCGGAAAAGCTATAAATAGTTTTTTATTCTGTATATAATATAATGTGTGATTGTCG
>OIZI01000299.1_pt1 | contig 26634 bp, 23 predicted proteins | sample 1588441 | NCBI WGS metagenome assembly OIZI01 (sample SAMN03283284) | human gut metagenome | biome: human-associated habitat; material: feces | host: Homo sapiens | place: Peru | collected 2012 | reverse complement strand
CGTGAGACAGTTCGGTCCCTATCTGTTGCGGGCGTAGGAGATTTGAAGGGAGCTGACCTTAGTACGAGAGGACCGGGTTGGACGTACCTCTGGTGTACCAGTTGTTCTGCCAAGGGCATGGCTGGGTAGCTACGTACGGACGAGATAAACGCTGAAGGCATCTAAGCGTGAAACTCTCCCTGAGATAAGATCTCCACTGAGGCTCGACGTAGACTATGTCGTTGATAGGTCAGAGGTGGAAGCACAGCAATGTGTGCAGCTGACTGATACTAATAAGCCGAAAGCTTGACCAAAGCGCAGGCTCAGTGAGTGTCTTAATAGTAATTGCGGAAGTAAAGGACAATGTTCAGTTTTCAGGGCGCATCGAAATAACAGGATCTGCGCCTTTAGCTCAGTTGGTAGAGCAACTGACTCTTAATCAGTGGGTCCCGGGTTCGAGTCCCTGAAGGCGCACCATGGCCCGTTGGTCAAGTGGTTAAGACAGAGGCCTCTCACGCCTTTAACATCGGTTCGAATCCGGTACGGGTCACCAAGATCCTGAAAAAATGGGTTGACAAGCACGGGTAAATGTGCTAGAATCCGAAAGCGGTTAGATGACGAAGGTCATTTGACATAAGGATGGTGAAAAGCCATCTGCATAGTTGGTATTGATTGTCATGAGGGTCCACCTGTTCCCATCCCGAACACAGAAGTTAAGCTCATGTACGCCGACAATACTTGGCGGGTGACTGCCCGGGAAGATAGGTAATGCCAACATAAGTAAGAACCAGACTTAGGTCTGGTTCTTTTTTGCGCATATCCGGATTCTGCCGGAAACACTCCACCGGAGTGTTTCTTCGGCAGGACAATCCTTGGCCTACCCGGGAAGATAGGGAATGCCAACATAAGAAACCTCCTGCAATAGCAGGAGGTTTTTTCTGCCTATAACCGTCCACCGGACGGTTATTCCGGCAGGACAATCCTTGGCCTGCCCAGGAAGATAGGTAGTGCCAACATAAACAGAAGAACCAGTCGAAAGGCTGGTTTTTTTGCGCATATCCGGCTTTCTGAAATATTCCCACTAGACTTTTAGATCGCTTTCTATTAGAATAGACGTTATTATTAAATTTCGGGAGGGGATCATATGAAGCGGATGGAAAGCGATTGGTACCGGAAAATCTGGAGTCTTGACATTCAGGATCAGTCCTGGGTGGAGGACACCACCAGACAGGTTAATTTTCTGGTGAAGACATTGGGACTTTCCGGCGGGGAGAGGATTCTGGACTTGGCCTGCGGGTTCGGGCGGCATAGTCTGGAGCTGGCGCGCCGGGGCTTTTCCGTCATCGGCGTGGATATTACGGCGGAATATGTGAATTTTGCCAATACTCTCGCGGAAAAGGAGGGACTGAACGCCCATTTTCTGCGCATGGATATCCGGGAGGTTCCCTTTGAAAAGGAGTTTGACTTGGTGCTGAACATGGCCGACGGGGCTATCGGCTATCTGGAAAACGACCGGGAGAATGAGAAAATTTTCGATGTGGTTTCCCGTGCCTTGAAGCCCGGGGGAAAGCACTTTATGGACATCATGAACGGCGGCTATGCAAGGACCCACTTCCCCTGCAAGCTCTGGGACCCGGGGAAAAACGGCTTGACCCTGTCCCTGTTCGAATGGGACGAAGAGAGCAAAACGCTGCTCTACGGTCAGCGGGATTATCCCTACGGGGAGCCTCTGACGAAGCCGGAAATTCCGGAGGGAAACCCCATCCGTCTCTACACCCTGGAGGAGCTACGGGCGCTTCTGGGTGCGCGGGGAATGACAGTAGTGGACAGCTTTTCGGACTTCAACGGCGGGCCGTCAGGGGATTCCGGCATTCAGCTGCTGGTGTATTCCCGGAAACAACAAGAGATTGCGCAAGCGGCAGGCTTTCTGTGAGGCCTGCCGCTTTTGATATGGGGTTGAAAGTAAAAGATTTTGCCTGGAAATTTATGATTGATAAATTTTTGCGGAGTATGAGAGGGGAGCCATTGTAGTGAGAAACCCAAACAGGAAAAGCCATCGCCCGCCAAGACCCGAACTTCAAAGACGGAAGACCAAAGAAATTCACGCAGGAACAGATTGAATTGGTATTGTAGCTTTTGGAACAGGGTAGACCTATCGGCAAATTATCCAGATGACGGGGATTAGTAAGTGTGTGCTTATTCGAGCAAAGAAAACCACATAGATTTAAGCCGTCAGCTTGATTAAACATTTTGACGGCCTTTTTATGATTCCCAGTTTGAAAATATGCGAGCTCAGTTGCTGCTTTTTCAGTTGGCATCGTCGAGCCGATGCCAAGGAACAGTCCACCGGACTGTTCCATTGAATTTTTCGAATCTCCGCGTGTATCAAAAAAGAGATATCCCCGAGGGGATATCTCTTTTTTGGTGACCCGCTGGAGATTCGAACTCCAGACCCACTGCTTAAAAGGCAGTTGCTCTACCGACTGAGCTAGCGGATCGCATTTGGCTGGGATGGCCGGATTCGAACCGACGCATGTCAGAGTCAAAGTCTGATGCCTTACCGCTTGGCGACATCCCAATGTTGAAGCGTCATCCTTTGCACGGACACTGGGCATTATACCATGAAACATAGGATTTTGCAATCCCTTTTTTCGGATTTTTTCCTCAGCCCGGCAGACCTGTAGCGCCGGTGACCAGGATTCCCAGAACCGCCCGGTAGATTTCCTCGAATTGGCTCAGGGGCAGGGGATTCTGGCCGGAGCCGCATTCGACGGTGTAGCCCGGCCGCCGCCAGACTTTTATGAACCAGTCTTTGTAACCGGCGAAGCTGGAATTGTAGGGGGTGTCTTCCAGGGCGTAGCCGCTGAGCCGGGCAAATTCCGCGCCCAATTCCTGAGCCCCGGCCACGAAATCCTCCTGAAATTTCCAGTAAATGGCCTTCCCCTGGGTGTGCAGGGCGATCACCAGAGCCGGGTCAACCCGCAGGGTGTAACGGGCCAGGGCGATGGCTTCCCGCTGATTCAGAGGCGCACGGCCTACGAAATCCCGGGGGCCTGGCCGGGTGTAGCCCTGGGAGAACTTGATGTCCCGGGCGTTCAGCCAGCCTGCCGGGTATTGCAGATTCAGGTCGACCCCCAGAAGATTGGCCTTCCAACCCTCCGGGAAGGGGATGGCAGGGTAGTTTTCTGCGAATTGCCGAGCCTTCTTGTATTCCGGAACACCCGTTTCGATGGCCCCGGTGACCAGATCCACCCCGTCCGGATTCACCATAGGCACGGCGAAAATGGTGGCGGCGTTCAAAATCGTTTTTGTGGGCACGCCGAAGAGGGTGCCCTGGGCCTCGTCCGCCGCCGCCAGCTCCTCCAGAAATTTCAGCAGCACCGGGGCGGTGATCCACTCGTTGGCGTGGTGGGCGGCGGAATAGAGCACCCGCCGCCCACCACGCCCGATGCGAAGGGCCTGGACAGGCCGGTCAAAGGCGGTGGTGGTCAGCGTTTCCAGCCGGAAAGCCGGGTAGCGGTTGGCGAGGGCCGCCATGGTTCGGCGGCAAAGGTCGGAGGTCATGGGAACGTCCGTCTGTACGATAGCCAAAATATCACCTCCTGACAGTCTATGCCCGGCGGAGGCAAAAAATGTTGACAATTCCGGATTCCGGAAGTATGATTAGTCATACCAATCGGAATTACAGGAGGAAATGATTATGGAAGTTCCGGAAGGAAAACACGCCTGGATGGTAAAAATCGGGGAAAAAGGTCAATTTGTCATCCCCAAGGAGGCCAGAGACCTGTTCGGCTTCCAGCCTGGGGAGACGGTTCTGGTGCTGGCGGACGAAAAGCGGGGGCTGGCCATCCCGGCCAAGGCGGACAGCCAGCGGCTGATGGGGCAAATCTTCAGCGAACTGGAGGGAAAATAATGGCAACCATTGTATTTTTCTCCATTCCCGCCCAAGGCCACGTCCATCCCACCCTGGGGGTGGTGCGGGAACTGACCGCCCGGGGGCACCGGGTAATCTACTATTCTTATGAAGGGTTCCGGGAGAAAATCCGCGCCGCCGGAGGGGAATTTGTGGGATGCGAGAGCCTGGATCCCACGATGCACCTGACCCAGCAGACAGGCGCTAGGGTCGGCTCCGATCTGGCCTTGTCCACCCGGGTGCTGGTGGACACCCTCCTGGCTCTGGATGAGCCGGTCTGCCGGGAAATGGAAAGGCTGAGGCCGGACTGCATTGTGGGAGACTCCATGGCGGTCTGGGCCAAAACTGCCGCCCAAAAGCTGGGCATTCCCTTTGTGTGCTCCATGACCACCTTCGCCTTTAACCGGGAGTCGGCTAAAATCATGCCCCACAGTCTGAAGGATACGCTGGGAATGCTGCTGTCCATGGGCAAGGTAACGAGAGAAATCCGCCGATTGCAGGAAGCGGGCTATCCGGTGAAAAGCGTGCTGGAGCTGATCGGCTGTGACGAAACCGTGCCCACGGTGGTATACACCTCACAGCTGTTTCAGCCGGCAGCCCAAAGTTTCCCGAAGAACTTTGCCTTTGTGGGGCCTTCCCTGCGGCCGGTGGAAACCCCGGTGAAAAAGACGGGAAAGACCCTGATTTACATCTCCATGGGCACGGTGAATAACGACATGCCGGCTCTGTACCGGGCATGTATCGAAGCCTTTCAGGCCACGCCTTACCAGGTAATCCTGTCTGCCGGGGCCTGCGCCCAGGTCATAAAACAGGGAAAATTGCCAGAAAACGTTTTCGTACAATCTGCTGTAGATCAGATCGGCGTTTTGGAGAAAACCGACATATTTTTGACCCACTGTGGCATGAACAGCGCCAGCGAAGGGCTGTATTTTGGGGCTGCGCTGCTGATGCTGCCCCAGACATCCGAGCAGAAAGGGGTGGCAAGACGGGTATCCCAACTGGGTGCCGGGGCGCTTCTGAAGGGTACTTCCCCCGGGGAAATCCGGCGGGCCGCAGAGCGGCTTCTGAGGGATCCCAGCTACCGAAAAAACGCGGAAAAAATTGGGGAAAGCTTCCGGGCTTCCGGCGGGGCGTCGGCAGCGGCTGACCGGATTGAGACGGAAATTGCCGAAAAAGGGATGCAATACCACTAAGCGATATAGAAAAGTACCTCTAAGAACTGTGCAAGATGCACATATTTCCAGGTGGAGGACAAAAACTGACCCATTGCCGTCCATAGACGGATATTCAAAGAAAAGAGAGGAAAAAGTTCGGCGGCATTTCGGGATATTCTCCCGGAATGCCGCCTTCTTTTCGCTCCGAAAAGCCGGCGGAAGGCGGGGACGGCTCTCCATTTTTGCCTGCGTCAAGACCGGGGCGGGAAGAAGAGAGGACGAGCGGCACCGGATAGAAAAAGGAATCAGAAAAATTACGTTTCGGGAAGTTCCGGGGAGAGGCTTTCACAGGAAAGCCGGAGGCGTTAAGCCCCTGCCCGGCGGCTTTTTTCGACGCGCATGTCGAGAAAATCCGGAAAAATCCCCTTTCAAAGCCGAAAATCACCGTCAAAATGCACAACCGGACGTTCACAAAATGAACATAATCTACAAATCGTAGGGAAGTACACAAATAATTCTTGACTTTGAAAACGATTAAGTTTACCATATAGGCAAGGAAAGGGACAACGTAAACGAAAATTGTGAGATTTGCAAGCGTATCCCTTAAAACCCGTGAAGAATAACAAGGAGGAAAAAACATGAAAAAACTGATGGCTATGCTGCTGGCTCTCGTCATGGTTCTGAGCCTGGCCGCCTGCGGCGGCAACACCGCTGCTCCCGCCGCAACCGAAGCCCCCAAGGCTGACGCTCCCGCTACCGAAGCCGCTCCCGCTACCGAGGCTGTCGCCGAGGAAGGCAAGGTCTTCAACATCTGGGCCTGGAACGAAGAGTTCAAGGGCTTCTTCGAGAAGTACTACAAGGTTCCCGATGGCATCAAGGTCAACTGGATCATCAACCCCAACGCTGACGGCGTTTACCAGGACAAGCTGGACGAGGCTCTGCTGAACCAGGCCAATGCCGCTGCCGACGACAAGATCGACATGTTCTTGGCCGAGGCTGACTACATCCTGAAGTACACCGACACCGATGCCACTCAGGACATCCAGGCTCTGGGCGTTACCGATTTCTCCAACACTTACGAGTACACTGTGCAGGCCGCTTCTGACTCCAAGGGCACCGTCAAGGGCGTTTCCTTCCAGTGCTGCCCCGCTGCTCTGATCTACCGCCGCTCCATCGCTAAGGACGTTCTGGGCACCGACGATCCCGCCGAGGTTCAGGCCAAGCTGGACAGCTGGGACAAGTTCAACGCCGTGGCCGCTGACGCCAAGGCTAAGGGCTACCTGATGACCGCTTCCGAGTCCGCTACCTTCCGTGTGTTCTCCAACAACGGCGAAGCTCCTCTGGTCAATGCCAATGACGAGCTGACCCTGAACGACGCCATCCGTGCATGGCAGGCTCAGGCCAAGGACTTCTCCGACAAGGGTTACACCCAGACCTGCGACATCTGGTCCGATGAGTGCACCGCTCAGATGTTCAAGGACGGCAAGACCATGTGCTACTTTGGACCCGCTTGGTACTACAACTTCTCCATGGGCAACGCTCAGGATCCTGAGAAGGGCTGCCCCGGCGACTGGGCTATCTGCGAAGGTCCTCAGGCTCACTTCTGGGGCGGCACCTGGCTGCTGGCTGCTACCGGCTCCGACAACCCCACCATGCTGGCTGACGTTATGAACACCTTCATCAACGATGAGGAAGTCTGCACCAACCTGGTCAAGAACGAGATGCAGTTCTCCAACAACCAGAAGGTCAACGAGGCCTGCGCTGCCGACGGCGGCAACGCCTTCCTGGGCGGTCAGAACGACACCGCTGTGTTCGTTGAGCTGGCTAAGAACATCAAGTTCGAGAACAAGACCATCTACGATCAGCAGCTCACCGAGGGCCTGCAGGGCTACTGGAGAGAGTACTGCGATGGCGAGGTTACCGAGGATCAGGCTATGGCCAACTACTACAAGTACATTGGCGAGAAGTTCCCCAACATCAAACTTCCTGAATAAGACCTGTGGGGCAAGGCGAGAGCCTTGCCCCATTCTCTAATATAAGGAAGTAACCCTTTCCAATGGCCGAGAACCAATTAAGAACTTGTAGGGGACGATGCCCACATCGTCCCGGTGACAAGCCCCATGATTTGAACGGGCCGATGTACGCAATCGACCCCTGCGGATGCGAATAAAAAGTACAAAGCCATTCTTTGACCTGGCTTCAAAGCAGGGAAAGCCTGATTTGAATCGAAGCCAAAGAAAGCAAGGAGGAGAAACAATGAGTCGTCTGCCTGACAAAGCCACCGGAAAGCGTAAGGGTATCAGCTACGCCAAATGGGGCTATCTGTTTATCGCGCCGTTCTTCATTATCTATGCCATATTCAATCTGTATCCCCTGGCCCTGACCATCTACAACAGCTTCTTTGAATATTACCGCTCCGGTCTGAAGCAGGTGGGGCCTAACTTCGTAGGTCTTGCCAACTATGTTAAGCTCTTCACCCCAGATAGCAACGGTACCATCGACATCCTGAAGTACGCCGGAAATACGGTGATTCTGTGGGTGGGCGGTGCAATCCCCCAGATTCTGATCGCATTGCTGCTGGCCATCTTCTTCACCAGCTACCGGCTGAACATCCGGGGACAGCAGTTCTTCAAAACCGTGATTTACATGCCCAACCTGATCATGGCTTCCGCTTTCTCCATGCTGTTCTACACCCTGTTCTCCAATGTGGGCCCTGTGAACCAGCTGCTGATGCAGAGCGGAATGGCAAGTCAGCCCATTGATTTCTTCACCATGAAAATCACCGTCCGGAGCCTGATCTGCCTGATGAACTTCCTGCTCTGGTTCGGCAACACCACCATTTTGCTGATGGCCGGCATCATGGGCATTGACCAGAATATGTTCGAGGCCGCCAACATCGACGGTGCCAACTCCGTCCAGACCTTCTTCAAGGTCACCCTGCCTCTGCTGACCCCCATCCTGGTCTACACCGTTATCACGGCTCTCATCGGCGGCCTGCAGATGTTCGACGTGCCGCAGGTTCTGACCGACGGCGCAGGCAACCCCAACCGCAGCTCCATGACCCTGATTATGTTCCTGAACAACTATCTGAAGACCAGCAAGAACTACGGCATGGCCGGCGCCATCTCCGTGATTCTGTTCATCATTACAGGCCTTCTGAGTATGCTGGTGTTCAAGTCTCTGACCAAAAAGGATTAAGGAGGGAATTCCATGAATGCAAATGCTTATGACAGCCTGAAGGCAAAGCGCCAGCTGATGATCAGCCGCTTCGTGGTGTATGTGATCCTGGTGTTCCTGTCCGTGCTGTGTCTGTTCTCTTTCTGGATGCTGTTCGTCAACGCCAGCCGCTCCAACGGCGACCTCCAGGGCGGCTTCCGGCTGCTGCCCAGCAACTACTTTATCACCAACCTGAAAAACGCCTGGACGGATGCCTCCATCAACATCCCCAGAGGTATGCTCAACAGCTTCATCATCGCTGCCGCTACCTCCGTTCTGGCTACCTATTTCTCCGCTCTGACGGCCTACGGCATTCACGCCTACGACTTCAAGCTCAAGGGCGTGGCCTTCACCTTCATCATGGCGGTCATGGTCATCCCCAATCAGGTGGCGGCCACCGGCTTCTACCAGATGTGCGTGAAGCTGGGCTGGACCAACAACTACATTCCTCTGATTCTGCCCGGCGTGGCGGCTCCCGTTGTGTTCTTCTACATGAAGCAGTACATGGAGTCCGTGCTGCCCATGGAGATTATTGACGCCGCCCGGGTGGACGGCTCCGGGGAGTTCCGCACCTTCAATACCATCATCCTGCCTATGCTGAAGCCCGCTCTGGCGGTACAGCTGATTTTCAACTTCGTCCAGTCCTGGAACAACTACTTCATGCCGGCTCTGCTCCTGGACAAGGCCGAAATGAAGACCGTGCCTCTGATGATCGCCCAGCTGCGCAGCGCCGACTACTCCAAGTTCGACATGGGCAAGGTGTACATGTTCATTCTGCTTGCCATTCTGCCCGTGGTTGTGGTGTACATCTGCCTGAGCAAGTTCATCATCAAGGGCGTTACCGCCGGTTCCGTCAAGGGCTGATTGCCTGTATCGCGCATATTTCCACCGCGTCCCGATTTTTCGGGACGCGGTTTTTTACTCTGCGGATGAATGACGGCTATGCCTCAGATTCTTGAAAGGCTGTACCATTGCGAACTGGCCCCCGGTAAAGGCTGTCATTGCGAACCAGTCCGCAGACTGGTGTGGCAATCCGTTCCCCCTGCCTTCCCCTTGGGGAAGGTGGCACAGCATAGCTGTGACGGATGAGGGCTGCTTGCCTCTCCCCATGGGAGAGGTGCCCCGCAGGGGCGGAGAGGGCGATGTTTACCCTCTCAGTCACTTCGTGACAGCTCATCCAGAGTGGGAGCCAAGGGAGAACGGGGGATACGGATTGCCACGTCGGCCATTGGCCTCCTCGCAATGACATACGGTGAACGTAGGTGCATGGAGCAATGAGGGGCGTGACCGGAGAGAATCCCTGGAAGGAGACGCACAAGTCAGCATGACATTGAAGCATGGAATTTACCTTTTTCGCCAATAAATTTATGTAAGCAAACACCCTGGGGCAGGGGAGCACCGGCGGGCCAAGTCCCGCACCGGAGGGAAATTGCCCGGCCCGGGAAAAGCACCCGTTTTTCCGGACGGTCTCTTAGTCCTTGCCCGTTTGAAATAGCCGCCGCCAAAACAGCCAATCCGGATTTGCAGGGAAAGGCACCCCGTTCCTTCAATATCCGGGTCGTCCGGCAGGGGACAGCGGCGGTTTTTGGATTTTTGGCAGATACCCGAATTGGGCTTTTCGGGATTCCGGCCACTTTTGCCCCCGGAAAATCCGACTCCGGCCGCTGCTTCTCTTTGAAACAGGAAGGATTCAAACTGCTACGGTTGCCCAATTGGGGCAAGAATAATTGTGAACATTTTGTTGACATTTCACTAGAAAGGTACTATAATACAGGGGACGAGCCGGAATGCGCCAACATTCCCGCTCTGCGTTTGGAAACGCGTTTCGCGTCCGCGGAGCGCCAAACTGTAAGGAGGGTAATATATGATTAGTTTCTTCGTATGCCTGGCACTTCTCATCGGCGGATACTTTATCTATGGCGGATTCGTATCCAAGACCTTCGGTCCTGACGACCGTGAGACCCCCGCTGTTACCATGGAGGACGGCGTTGACTACGTCGTCATGCCTACCTGGCGGATCTTCCTGATTCAGCTGCTGAACATTGCCGGCCTGGGCCCCATCTGGGGTGCTGTGGGCGGCGCAATGTGGGGCCCCAGCGTGTTCCTGTGGATCACCTTCGGTACCATTTTCGCCGGTGGTGTTCACGACTTCGCTTCCGGCTTTATGTCCATGCGGCATAACGGCCTGAGCGTCCCCGAGCTGACCGGTATGTACATGGGCAACGTCATGAAGCAGGTTATGCGTGTGTTCTCCACCGTACTGCTGTTCATGGTGGGCGTTGTCTTCGCTGTGGGCCCTGCCGGCCTGCTGGCCTACCTGTGCGGTCAGGGCGGCAGCACCAGCATCCTGACCAACAAGTATTTCTGGCTGGTCGTCGTGTTCGCTTACTTCTTCATCGCCACCTTCCTGTCCGTTGACAAGATCATCGGCAAGCTGTACCCCGTGTTCGGCATCTGCCTGATCATCATGGCCATCGGCGTGGGCGTGGGCACCATCGCCCGGGGCTATGAGATTCCCGAAATCTTCCCCCTGCGCAATATGCACCCCGCCGGAACCTCCATCTTCCCCGCTATGTTCATTTCCGTGGCCTGCGGCGCCTGCTCCGGCTTCCATTCCACTCAGTCCCCCATCATGGCTCGCTGCTGCAAGAGTGAGAAAATGTCTCACATGGTCTTCTACGGCGCCATGGTCTGCGAAGGCATCATCGCCCTGGTTTGGGCTGCTGCCTCCTGCGCTCTGTTCCCCATCGAGGGCGGCCTGATGACCGGCCTGAAGGAAGCTATGGCTGTTGGCCAGTCCGGCTGCGTGTACAACATCTGCTTCACCACCATGGGCGGCTTCGGCGCCATCCTGGCTATGCTGGGTGTTATCGCCTGCCCCATCTCCTCCGGCGACACCGCTTTCCGGTCTGCCCGTCTGACTATTGCTGACGCCCTGAAGATGGACCAGAAGAGCTACAAGAACCGTCTGATCCTGACCATCCCCCTGCTGGCTCTGGGCGTTCTGGTTTCTCAGCTGGACTACACCTCCATCTGGAACTACTTCGCTTCCACCAACCAGATTCTGGCTGCCATCGTTCTGTGGACCGCTGCCATGTATCTGCGTCACGAGGGCAAGAACGCTTATGTTGCCGCTCTGCCCGCAACCTTCATGAGCGCTGTGACCCTGTCCTTCGTCTTCGGCAGCAAGCTGTACCTGGGCGGTATTCCCTTCCTGGCCGGCATCGCCACTTACCTGGGCGTGGGCATCGCCGCCGTGATGCTGATCGTCTTCATCGCCACTGCCAAGAAGGGCGCCAAGGCTGCTCAGTAACTTGATTTGAAAGGAATTTTCCCTATGTACATACCGTCCAAAGCACTGTCCGAAAAAAAGCTGCCCCCGGAGGTTCTCCGGCCGGATAAAATGTTCTGCACCCACTATGAGGATTTCGGATTGGGCGACGCGGCGCTGTATCTGGGAATGTACGGCCTGAGCCGCATCGGTTATATCCCCCTGAGCGCCATCACCCGGGTGTTCAAACGCCTGGGAGTGACCAAGGGCTTCTTCGAGAACGGGAAGATTTACGGAACCCTGTGCTACCTGGTGGTTTGCTGGGACGGCAAGCAGAAGGCCTTCCGCTTCACCCACGAGGAGAACCTGGACGCTCTGCTTCAGGCCATCCGGGAGAAAACCGACATTCCTGTGGGAAAACCCTGAATTTCACACCCCGTGCGCCCTCCGGCTTTTCGCCGGAGGGCGTTTTGCATTTTTTGGTGGCGGTTCGTACCACATATGTCATTGCGAGGAGGCCGGAGGCCGACGTGGCAATCCGTGCCCCCAAGCCTTCCCCTCCGGGGAAGGTGGCACGGCGTAGCCGTGACGGATGAGGGCTACGGCTCCCCTTGCTGAACAAGGGGAGCAGCCCCAGTGCGCACACTGGGGCTGAGGGGATCAGAACCCTGCCTTTCTGAGCACTTCCAATAAAGCACAATTTGTCAATCCCTCAGTCAAAAATCAAAGATTTTTGCCAGCAGTACATTGTGGTATGACTGCCACCGGCAGTCATGGTAATTTTGATTCGCTACGCGGAGCACCACCCTTTACACAAGGGAGCCACTGGGTGCTCCCGCACCAGTGCGTTTATCGATATTTCTCAGAAAAACCGGAAAATTGCACCACAATCATTATACCACATTCGGCTTTTCACAATGACATGATTTTTGACAGTCTTGCCGGAATCTCGGATTATCTCCGAGATTCCGGGCATTTCTGTAGGCTAGAAATCGGTCTATCCGGAAAGTTTCTTAGTTCTCGGAACGCATCCGCTTCTTGGTGACGAGCAGCACCACCGCCGCCAGCACCAGCACGCCGCCCAGGACATAGAAGAGGGTGGTGCCCATGCCGCCGGTCTCCGGCAGGGTGGAGCCGGACTTGTTGACCACATCGGTGCTCAGGGTACCGGTGTCAACGCTGGGCGTAAAGGTAATCAACCCGGCCTCTGTGGGGGCACCGTTCAGGCTGGTCAGAATGGTCGTGCGTTCCGCCCCTTCCCAGCTGACGTTATGGTCAGCGGTGACGGTAAACTCGATGGGATCGATGGTATTGTAGCCCGAAGGGGTCACGGTCTCGGTCAACTTATACTGGCCATCGTCCAGGCCCTTGAAGGTGAAGGTAGAGGTGCTCTCATCAGCCTGGAATTCCTTCACCAGTGTCCAGGTCTGACCAACCAGCTTTTCCAGCTTGAAGGCCGCGCCGGTCTTCAAGTTACCTTCCTTGACCTCATTGGCGTACTTGTTCACGACCACCTGGTAAGTAAAGACGATGACGTTGTCCCAGTTGGTAGTGCCCTTCTGCTCGGAATAAGGATTGTTGGAGTACTCCAGCTGTGCCTCGTTCACGTTACCCTGCTTGCCCAGAGCTGCCGTTTCATTGAGCTTTGCGGTAAATTCCACGGTAATTTTGCTGCCTGCGGTGACGCCCGCAACGGTCTTCAAATCGGCAAATACCAGGTCGAAGGCGTGAGCCGTATTGCTCAGGGTAAAGCCATCGGTAATCTGAGTGCCGTCTACATAGACCTTCACACTGTCTTTCTCAAAGTCAAGGGAGTCTTCCATCTTATCATGGAACGCAAAATAGTAGGCGCTCTTATACTCGGCAAAGTCCTTGGCCACGGTACCCGTCAGCTGGAAGGGAACGGAATCGCCGATGTCATAGTCGGCGGAATCCTGCCAGCCGGTGGTGTCGCCTGTGGTATCGTTGGTGTCCTTAATCTTCTTGTGGAAGGTAACGTTGGAAACCTTGGGAGCAATGGTGATGTTCTCCACAATGTTCACGATGTAGCGGCTGTAGGTCTCACCTTCGTTCACCGGGCCTACGTCCTTAATCAGATAGTAGCCGTTGGGAACGGTCTGGGTACCGCCATTGCTCAATGTGGCGATTGGGGTGGAATTCAGATCGACGTACTTTTCAATCTCAGTCAGTCTTTCCTTTTCGGGCCTGCTGTTCACAGCAGCCAGGTCATTCAGAACGGTCTCGTCCACAGGATCGTTCACAGTTTTGCCCTCCGGGAGTTTACTGTTCTGACCCCACTTTACGTTGGACAGGACTTTATTCGCGCCCAGGTCGCCGGTGAAAATCTGGTAAACTTCATAGGTGCGCGTGCCGGAGGGAGCGGTAATGGTGGACTCCCCATCCGCAGCGGAGGCGGTGGCGGTCATGGCAAAGACCATCATCAGTGCCAGCAGCAGGCAGGTCAGTTTTCTAAGCTTGTTCATAGTGACATTCCTTTCTTTTCCGGTTGTTTCAGAATTGGGGTTGAGGAATTCATTGTGCCTAGGCGTCCCTCCTTCTGCGTTTCTTCCGCGTCAGAAGATACAGCCCGCCGACGGTGACCAGCGCGCCGCCCAGGGTGAAGCCCCGGGTGCCGCCGCCGCCGGTCTGGGGAAGCTCATAGGTAGGTACGGGCTCGTTTTCCACGAACTTCTGCTGATCCGTCTGGGACAAGTCCATTGCCCCTGGCGGCAGATTCCCGGGAATGGCGCGCGCCGCGCCATCAGGATTGGAGAAGTAGAAGTAGAACACCTGAGGGTTATCCGGAAGCCGGTAGCCTGCCGGTGCTTTGGTCTCCTGCAGGGCATAGAGGGTATCGTAGTCGAAGTTCAGCGATGTGCCCGCCTTGTCCTGAATCCGGATGGTCAGCCGACCAGAGTCATCGGTGACCATGGGATTGGGGAACGCCGAGCCGTCCGGCCGAGCGGTGTACTCCGTGAAGGCATAGGGCGTTACGGAGGTATCCACCGTGTACACGGTAAATTCCGCACCCGGCAGAACGGTGCCGTAGTCCCCTCTGGCCACCTTGTAGATTGCCAGTGTTCTGCCGGAAGTTACCTGACCGCTGGTTTCGGTTTCCTTCCACTTGCTTTCGAATTTGTCGGCAGCCGTTTCGTAGCCCGTTCCCTCCAGTGTAACCTTGTTTCCAATGGAGAGGTCTTCGATAATGCCATTTTTCGGTGCATTGGTTTCCACCTGGTACTTGTACTCCAGCCGCAGATGGGTTCCGTCCGGCACATCGGACATGTGCAGAATGCACCCTCTGTCCGAATCCCATTCGTTGGCGCCTAGCTGCTCTTCAAAGGTCCAGGGAACCGAAAGCAGCGTTTCGGTTGTGGTACCGTCCTGGTTCTTTGTCACCCGGTACAGCTTTACGGAATTCTGCACCAGGGACACATCCATGGTAAACCCACGGTTTTCCAGCCAATTCCCATTTTCGTCTGATATCCATCCAAAAACATTCTTATTGTAGGACAGGGTATCCACCAAGGTCAGCTTCCCGGTGCCGTCGGAAGACAACGTCTTGCCATCCGGATTGATAGAAACCGAGTAGCTCAGCATCCGGCTGTCGTTATGCCATGTGCCGATTTTGCCTAAAACCGTCGTTTCCGTGTCCTGGTTGTCATAAGTCCACTCCTGGGTCTGGGAGGCACTGCCGATTCCCGCTGCCTCTACGTGATTGGTAAAGGCATGGGTATCATTATCCGTGTAATCCGTCCGGCAGCCGAAGACAAAGGTCAGCTTGGTTTTGGCGAGAAGATCGCCGCCGTTCACGGCGGTAACCTTCAGAGATACCTTTCCCGTGGTCTTGTCGTAGGATCCGTTCACCCGGTACAGGCCGTCCTGGCCGGAAACGGTGCCGCCTTCCCCGATTGTCATGCTTACGGTGCTGTTATGCCACTGATCGATTGGCCGAATCAGTACCAGCTCCTTCAGCGTCACATCAGTGGGCAGCGTGTCCGTAATGTCCAGGGACTGGCGGGAGGTGTCATCCAGGGTGACAATGACCTTCCATATCAGATCGCCCTGGCTGGTGACGGTGCTGGTTCCGGTATGCCCGTCGTCGTCGGTTTTTTCGACACCGGATCGCCAGTACTCAAACTGGGCACTGCTTTCCTTCTCCCCCGCCTTGAAATAATTGGAATAGACCTGGTTCATCTTGGCAGGGTCGATTATCAGGGTCGTGTCGTAAGTGACGGAAATATCCTGAGCCTGTCCGTTCGCCGGAACCCAATCCTTGAGCAGCGTCAGGGTCAGCTTGCGGAACTTGGCCTGCGTGTAGCTGTCAATCTTGCTGTAATCATATTGATTGGGCGACCAGTAGATACCGTCCGCAATCTCCACTGTCACATCCTGGGGCTGAATGCTCAGAGCCTGACAGAACGCCGCAACCGCTTCCATCACCTGGTCATTCGTCATATAGATGTCGTCATTTCCGGCACCCACGGAATCCTCCAGCACAGTGCCCTTAGGTATACCTCCCGCGGGGACGTGAATGGTCACCGTCCAAGGAAGAACGCCGGTGGTTTTGTCCTCGGAAAGGGTCAGCGTACCGCTGGATTTCTCCACACTGCCGCCGCTGTCGATTTTGACCTCAGCTGTCACCTCTTCCTCATGGTCACCCTTTTTCAGGTGGGCGGTATTGGAAACGGTTCTGGCTGCCAGCGCCGGGCCGGCGGCGGTGGTGTAGGTAACGGTATAGGTGTTGGTGTTCACTTCGCCATCTACCGGCTGGAATGTGATGGAAACCTTTCCGCTTCCATCGGTACTGAGCTGGTAGCCGCTGTCGGGGCTGACCTGAATGGAATTCTCCAGGGCGTGGGTAAGCATATCGTCCGTCAGCACTGCCCCGGCAATATTCCGCTGTTTGGCGTTGACGGTAATTACCCAGGTGATGGTTCCCTGGCTGGCATCATAGGTGCCGGACTTGGCCGCGTCGATGCCTACGCCCACCTTTTCTTCCATCTTGATTTCATCGTCGGGTTTATTCGGATCCGGGTCGAAGGACGCCTTGTTGATGACCTCCTTCACATTCTCGTCCTCAGGGGCATCCGTATAATAAGTAATGGTATAGCGCTGATTGTTCTTTTTCCCCTCCACCTCACTGAAGGTGATTTTCCCGTTTTCCAGGGTATAGCCGCTGTCAGGGCTGACGGTGATATCCGACCCGGTGGAAAGGGTTTTGAACATCTCATCCGTCAGGGTGGCTCCGGTAATGTCCGAACGGTGGTCGTTCAGCGTGATCGTCCACTTGATTCGGCTGCCCTCCAGCTTGCCGACCTTGGCGGCGGTGTGGGTCTTGTCGATTCTCGTGGATACCTTCTTCTCGTCTGTAACCTCCTGCTTCCGTCCATCATCTTTGGCTTTGACGGTGAGGGTGTTGTTCGGATTCATCACCGCGGCGGGATAATTGGTCACGTCATAGGTATATTCAATTGTATGGGTCTGCCCCGGATTCAGTCCGGGCAGGTCATTCATGGTGATGGTGCCGGTGTCGGCATTCCAAGTGGCTGAATGCTCCTGTCCGTTCACCTTCACCACAGGGGTTCCCAGGGTCATGCCGCTGGTTTGAATGGTATCCGTGAACTGAATGGGACTGGGGGTTCCCTTCTTGGTGCTGATGGTCACATGATAGGTCAGCTTGCCGTCATTGATATTGCCGTCCGTCGATTTGCTGGCGGAAATATCGTATTTCTCCGTTTCGCCGTTGGGATATTTAATTTCATCCGTATTGATAATCAGCTGGTTGTCTCCGCCGCCCAACACAATCCTTCCGTCCTCATGAACCTTGGTGGCATCCAGCGTGCCGTTAAAATTCACGAAGCCCGTCACATCGTCCTGGGTTTGGTTGACATTCGACAGAATCACCGACAGCCGATAAACGCCGTTCACCTTTTCAAATCGGTAAGTACCTCTGTTATCCTCCAGGGGATGCTCCCGATTCAGCAAGCTCTCCGGAATCTCGATTCCCTCCGGGTAATCATAGGTGTAGGTGGTGGTGTTACTGAATGCAGAACCGGGTATCCGGAAATCGACGTGGATTGTCGTCTTGAATTTGTTCACAGACGGATCATAGCTGGCCTTTGGGGTAGAAGTCGCCGTAATCTCCACATTGGGCAAAGGCTCCGTGCCCTCCGCAAAAAGAGCCAGTGCCTCTTCCTGTACCGGAAGCGTTTCCTCGGTCGCCGTGACCTGTAGGGTTTCCTCCGGCGTTGTGACCTGCTCAGACAGAACCGGTTCCGTAGTCGCACCCGTTTCCCCTGCCGATGTGGTTTCCGCAGGTTTTGGGGGGTAGCAGCTGTCGGTGTGGGTGTGCTCCTGGATTCCGCAGGTCGCTAGGGTTTCCCAGGCATAGCATTCATCGGCGTGGTGATGGGGGACGCTCTCGGCCTTGCCGCAGACGAAGACTTCTTCCGTGCGGTAGCAGCTGTCCGAATGGTGATGTCCCTGAGTTTCCGGCTGAGTACAGGTCAGAACTCCCTCCGCATCATAGCAGCCCTCCCCGTGAGTGTGGCCGTCGGATTCCGGGGTCGTGCAGGAGAGCACCCGCTTCGTGCCCTTGCAGGCATCGGTGTGGGTATGCCCCTCCGATTCGGCAAGGGTACAGATCAAGGCACCCCGCTGCCGACTATAGCAGCTGTCTGTGTGCACATGCTCCGAAAGGCCGCAGACAGTCTCCCGCTCCATGGTAATGGCAGGCAGAATCAGGGCGTAGGTGGTGCAGAAAACCACCAGGCAGCCCAGAGCCGTTACCAGCTTTTTCCATATTCGATTTCTTCGGTGCCGGGCTCTGTAGCCCTCGGCACGTCTGTCCAAATTGATATCCATAGGTCTTCTCTCCCGCAGTCATCAATTGACTTTTCCGAAATCAGAAAAGGGCCAAACACAAAATACGATTTTTCCCACCACCTGCTCCTCCGCCACGCAGCCGACCGCGCTGCTGCGGCTGTCCACCGAGGTGCTTCTGTGGTCGCCGATGAGGAAGAACCGGGATTCGGGCACCTGGTAGGGCATTTTCAGATCGCACTCGCCCAATGCCTTCTCGGAGACATAGGGCTCGATCTGCTCCTCCCCGTCCACATACACGGTTCCGTCCTCCAGAATATTCACGGTCTGGCCGGGCCCGGCAAGAACCCGCTTGACCAGCAGCTTATTGCCCAGGTAAAAGGCCACCAAATCGCCCTTTTCAAAGTGGGAACCCTTGACGGACACCACAATCTGCCCCTCTTTTAAGGTAGGGGTCATGGAGTTGCCGTAAATTTGCAGCACCGGCATCCACAGAGTCGCCACCAGCACCGCGAAGGCCGCCACCACCACCAGGGTGTACACCGTGCTCTTCAGCACCGCGGCGTAACGGAACTTGTATTGCTCCCGCTTCAGCTCCCTGCGGAGCATGGAGACATCCGGGACATCCTTATGTACCTTGCCCTTCATAAAAACCAGGTTCCTCACTTACGAAATGTAAAATCCTCCGCCCCGCCGGAGGCCGGGGCTTGCTCAGGCAACTCTACAGGCGCCTCCGTCCGACTCTCCATAATCTGGCATTTCCGGCGGGTCTCCTCCAGGAGCCTGTCCGCCTTTTCCCGGCTTTCCTGCTCCATCCGGCGGCAGATCATCTCACTGCGCTCGTTCAGCAGATTGATGTTCTGCACATACTGGTCACAGGCCGCCTGGGCGGCCTCAAAAACCCCGTTCAGCCGCAGAGCCGCCTCGGCGATGGAACCGGCGGAATTGATTTCAATTACCCGGCTGGCCAGAGCTTCCTCTGCCGCCGCCAGCTTTTTCTTGACCGTCTCCAGCTCCACGCTCTGGTCAACCAGCATTTCCAGCAAATCCGCCCGGGAAAGCCGTCTGAGTTCCTTTTCCGTCATGGTATCTAACCCCCCTCTGTCTCCAGCGGCAGTGAAAGAGCCCCTTCCTACGGAGGCTGTCTCCGCGGAAGCCTGCCCTGCTGCCCTGGTTGTATTGTAAGCCATTTTCATTTTGTTTCATTATAGCATATCTTTGGGCCATTTCAATGGCTTTTCGGTTTTTCTGCAATTTTCACAAATTTGACGTTTCGTAATCGTTTAATATGCCCTTTAATTTTTCTTAATCGGCTGTTTTCAGGGTAAAAATTGCGAAAAATTTTCGTAATATCCTACTTCCTTATCCTCCCGGATAGTCCGCAATATCCAAATCCCGGTAGGGGTATTCTCTCTGCCAGCCCTCCCCGGTTCGTCTCAGACTGCTTCGGTGGGCGGACAGCAGCCGCACAAGAGGATAGACGTTTACCCAAATTTCCGAATCGCATTCCTTCCGGCTCTCGTCGAAGACCAGCTCCATGCCAAAATGCAGGTGCACCGTCTCGATATTATTCACGTTTTCCCGGTCGGAGTAGCCGGTTCTGCCCATAAAGCCCAGCAAGTCTCCCGCCTGGACAATGTCCCCCTCCCGCAGGTTCGGGGCAAAGGGCGTGTCCTTTTTCAGATGGGCATAATAATAGTAGCGGCGGCTGTCAAAGGAGCGGATGCCAATTCGCCAGCCCCCGTACCGGTTCCAGCCCATGGCCTCCACCAGGCCGCCCTCCACCGCCACCACCGGCGTTCCCAGAGTACCCATCAGGTCATTTCCCAGATGCTTCCGGCGAAAACCGAAGGAACGGGACGCTCCGAAATCGTCATAGTGACTGTAGCCATAGCCTGCGGCAATGGGCGAAAAGGCTTTCAGGCCGTAGGTAGGAACCCACTTTCCGTCCTTTTCGATGGCATAGCTGCCTACCAGACCGCCCAGAACCCCTTCGTAGGCCCGGTGATAATAATCATAGTAACGATCATTGCCTCCCAGCAGCTCTTCCGGGGACTTGTCCCCCTTCAAATCCGATACCGCCTTTTTTACGGAGGACAGGCCGCACTTTCCCCCGGTGCGACATCCCGCCAGAGCCAGGCTGTCAATCCAGGAAATGTGCTTTTCCTGCTGCGCCGTCAGAATGTCCTGGCTCAGGGCGTATTCCAGGGATTCATAGGGCACGTCAAAATCCACCCAGCGGACGGTCTCCCCCGCCGTCGGAACCGCCATGGCAAAAATCAGCAAAATCGCCGTAAAAAACCGCCTCATATCCTCACCTCTCGGCTTAGGATATGAAGCGGCCTTCTATATTATACATGATTATGACAGATCCCGAACCACGTCCTTGGCCACCCGATAGATATCCTCCATGGTGGTCAGGGATGTGATCTGATTTTTATAGTAGCTGCTGTGGGGAACCCCCCGCAGATACCAGGCGAAGTGCTTCCGAGCCTCCAGGCAGGCGATATGCTCCCCGTGATCCTGCTCCGACAGCCGGAACTGCTCCAGAGCTACGTCTACCCGGTCCGCAAGACTCGGCCTTCCCGGATATTCCTCCCCACGAAGAGCCGCCTGAACCTCCTCAAAAATCCAGGGATCGCCGAAGGTGCTTCTTCCGATCATCAGGCCGTCGGCTCCCGTGCGCTTCAAGCACCGCACCGCCGCCTGGCCGTCGGTAATGTCCCCGTTGGCAATCACCGGAATGGACAGCTGCTCCTTGACCTTATGAATCATGTCCCAGTCCGCGGTGCCGGAATAGAGCATGCTCCGGGTTCTGCCGTGGACGGCCACCATGGCCGCTCCCGCGTCCTCCATGCGTCTGGTAAAATCCAGCACGTTGATGCTGCCCTTGTCCCAGCCTAAGCGGCATTTTACCGTCACCGGCACATTCACCGCCCGGACAACTGAGCGAACGATGTCCGCTGCCAGCTCCGGGGTGCGCATCAGGCCGCAGCCGTCTCCGGAGCCGGCGATTTTCGGCATGGGGCAGCCCATGTTGATGTCGATAAAATCGCAGCCGGAAATTTCCAGAGCCAGAATTGCCCCTTTCGCCATAATCTCCGGGTCGTTGCCGAAAATCTGGGCTCCGCAGACGCTTCCCTCGTTTTTCCGGAGGAGCTTTGCGCTTTTCGCGTCCTTGTAGCATAGTGCCCGTGAGGAAACCATCTCCGTCACCGTCACCCCGGCTCCCAGCCGGGCGCAGATTGTCCGGAAAGCCCAGTCTGTGACCCCGGCCATAGGAGCCAGAAACAGCGGGTTATCCACTTGTATGTTTCCGATTTTCATTCGTTTCTCTCTTTCCAGCGCGGCACCGGCGTTTTCCGATGCCGCGCTTCCGATTCCTCTTTTACAGAAGCACCGTGGCCAGCCACACAAGCCCCGTAACCGCCGCTCCGCCCAGAGCCCACACCGCCCCGGAAAGGTACAGCCGACGCTTTCGTGCCGATTTATCCGGACTGCGGATGGCGCACTGGGCTTCCTTTAATAGCGCCTCATCGGTGATACCCTGACCCACGGCTCCGTCCTTCAGAATGAAGATGGCCTGCTCGAAGAGCTTCTGCTCCGGCGGATGCACCACGATCACCTGCCGGGAAATGCCTTTTACCATCATTACCGCCTCCTTACGGAGGAAGTATGCCCCAGGAAAAGAAAATTATTCCTGTTCTTTCGGTCTCTTATACCGGCCGTGGGGCTCCCACTCGGGCAGCGGATAGCGCTGCATGGCTCCGAAGATACGCTCCTTCAGGTCGGGATAGGTCTGACTCAGAGTGAAAATCAGCTGCTTGACCTCTTCCCGCTTGGTCACCTTATCCACCGGGCACCGGTTTGTCAGCACCGGAAGACCCTGCCGGGCGGCAAAGTTGTCCACGGTTTTCTCGTGGATGTAGAGCATGGGACGAATCTGGGTAATGCCCGTTCTGTCGAGCCGCGTCACCGGCTGGAAGCAGCTGATCCGTCCTTCGAACAGCAATGACATGACGAAGGTCTCCACAGCGTCGTCATAGTGATGCCCCAGAGCCAGCTTGTTGAACCCCCGCTCCAGAAGGGTCTGGTTCAATGCCCCCCGGCGCATTTTCGAGCACAGGGAGCAGGGATTCTTTTCCTTCCTGTGGTCGAAAATAATGGGGGCGATTTCCGTTTTGACCACGGTATAGGGCACTTCCAGCTCGTCGCACATTTTTTGCACTCCGGAGTAGTCCATTCCCAGTCCCATGTCAATGGTAATCCCCTCCAATTGGAAGGGCTGGCTATGGTATTCCCGCAGTCCGGCAAGCAGGGTCAGCAGCACCAGGGAATCCTTTCCCCCGGACACGCCCACCGCGATTTTGTCCCCGGCTTCAATCATATTATAGTCGTCCACGCACCGGCGAACCAGACCCATCAGTTTCTGCATTCTGATATTCTCTCCTAAAATTCTGAAAAATAGCAAGTGAGCATTTGGAAGGATTCGTGAGCATTTGGAAGAAAACGAGAGATTTCTTCGGACTGCGCAAAAATTCCCAAAAATGCGGTTGACATTTGAATTCCAATGTGATATAAAATCCTGGTGTTCTGGGGGTCATTGTACACCAGACACCTGAAAATGTCAAAATAATTTATCCAATTGGAGGAAATCATAATGTCCACTACTCTGCTGAAGAAGGAGACCCTGGACCGCAAGTGGTATGTGATCGACGCTGCCGGCAAGCCTCTGGGTCGTACTGCCGTCACCGCCGCGAACCTGCTGCGCGGTAAGCACAAGTCTGACTTCACCCCCAATGTTGACTGCGGCGACAACGTCATCATCATCAACACCGACAAGGCTGTTCTCACCGGCAAGAAGCTGGAGCAGAAGAAGTACTATCGTGTGTCCGGCTGGATCGGCGGTCTGAAGGAGACCAAGGCCCGCGACATGATGGAGCAGCGCAGCGACTACGCCATGGAGCTGGCCGTCAAGGGTATGCTGCCCAAGAACACCCTGGGCAAGAGCGCGCTGACCCGCCTGCACCTGTACAAGGGTGCCGAGCATCCCCACGCCGCCCAGAAGCCCGAAGTTTGGAACCTGGACTAATTTGGAGGTAACTTAGAATGTACGAGAGCAAGAAGAAGTATTTTTACGGCACCGGCCGTCGTAAGTCCAGCGTTGCCCGCGTTCGCGTCTACGAGAACGGCACCGGTTCCGTCATTGTCAACGGTCGTGATATCGACGACTATTTTGGTCTGGAGACCCTGAAGCTGGTCGTCCGTCAGCCCCTGGTCACCACCGATCTGCTGGGCAAGGTTGACGTGGTTGTCACCGTTGCCGGCGGCGGCGTTTCCGGTCAGGCCGGCGCCATCCGTCACGGCATCTCCCGTGCCCTGGTCACCCTGAACCCCGAGTACCGGGCTTCTCTGAAGGCCGCCGGCTTCATGACCCGCGACCCCAGAATGAAGGAAAGAAAGAAATACGGTCTCAAAGCAGCTCGTCGCGCTCCGCAGTTCAGCAAGCGCTAATTTTCCCTACTTTTCAGTACGTCTCACGACGTCGATTTGCAGGAAAATTCAGTACTTTTGGAGCTGTGCGTGGTCCTCGAAAGTGTTCCGTTTTGCTTCGTAAGAAGCAAGCAAGGAGCACACAAGGAACAAGAATCGCAAGCGAAAACAAAAGCCTTATGAAGCAGGAGATCGTTCCGCAAGGAGCGTATCTCCTGCTTTTTTGTGCTGCACGGCTTTTCCTTCTTCCTTTTAGATCTTGTTGATTGCCTCCACCAGTGTTTCAATATCCAGGTGGGTGTAGACACGTTCGGTGAGCGTCATGGCACCGGAGTGCCCCACAATCTTCTTGATCATGGTTTGGTCTACGTGGGCCTCTGTCAGCATGGAAATGCAGGTGTGCCGGGTACAGTGTGGCGTCTGGTCATATCCAAGCTGCTCCATCAGGGGTGTGAAGTAACTGTCGTAGTAGTTCCTGTAATCAAAGTGCTTTTGATCCGGCGTGTGGAGCAGATATTCACACTGAGAACCTTCGTACCACGCTTTGTAGAATGGCAGCACCTTGTCGGCAATGGGAACTTTCCGCAGGCCGTTTTCGGTTTTGCTGGCAATCACATCAAAGTATTGTTCTTCCAGATGCACGTTTTCTTTCTTCAAGTCGAGGAACTCCGAGATGCGGCAACCGTTGTAGATCAGCATCAGCACGATCTGATAGTACGGGTCCTCTGCAAGCTCCCACAGGCGGGCAATCTGCTCCTTTGTGAACTTGTTACGGTCACGCTTGTTGGGGTTCTTATCCTTGTACCGGCTCAAATCCACAAACTCGGAGTAATCCTTGTTGCAGATGTCGTTTCTCATGGCATAGGCGTACAGTTGGTTGAACAGCCCCTTGAGTTTTTTCAGAGTGGGGTAATTCTTCTCACAGGTGTCTACCACAAATTGAAGGTCCATCAGCCGGATATCCCGAAACACCTTGTTGTAAAGGGGTCCGCACACCCGATAGGACGCCTCATAGCCTTTTACGTTTGACTTGGAGATGGTGGGGAACTTCTCCTTTGACCAGCGTTCATAGACCTCCTGGAAGGTGGCCTTGGATGCCTTGATGTCAAAGGGATTGTTGTTGTACTCTGCCAGCATTTGCAGCCCCTCTGCTCTGGTTGCCGCATAGCCGATGGTGATTTGTTCCTGAACAGACTTTCCTGTTTCAGGGTTGACGTGCCATCCTACCGTTTTCCTCACTGCATAGGGCCTTCTTCGCTTTCCGGACATTTTCTTGACGCTTCCATATCCGTTGGGTAATCTCAAAAAATCTCAAACTTCCTTTCTCCCAGCGATTGAATTAAATTTGATAAAGGGTATGCAACACCCTCTGTTATTCCTGGTCACCGTTTTCCTCGGTGGCCTTTTTCATTTTCTCCAGCATCTGCCGATCCAGTTCGTTGCGACGCTGAATGCGCTCCAAATCGGAGAGGGCTTCCACTTCCTTGTCCTGCAACTTGGCGTCTGCGTAGTAGGCCAGTTCCTTTTCAATCCAGCGGTCAAAGGATTCCTGATCGGTCCAATAGGTTTCCAGCTTTTCACGCTCATCCCGGAAATCCTCCAAAATCAGGCACAGGGAATCGTTCATCTCTGCGGACCGGTCATTCCCTTTGAATTTCAGGGAGCAGGACCATTCTTCGCTGCGAGGCGGGCGTTGGACGTCAATCTCGAACCGGATACCGTTCTTCTTGTTTAATTGGTAAAGAACCGCAATCACATCAGACAGGCTGTCCAGCTGGATTTCAGGTTTTTGGTAGCCAATCAGGTCTGCCGGAGATATGTCTAAGATTTTGGCGATGGCATTGATCATCGCTATGGATGGTTCAATTTCACCGCTTTCATATTTTTGAACTGTGCGCATCGTCTTGTCCAGACGCTGTGCCAGCTCTGTTTGGCTCAAGTGGGCCGCCTTGCGGGCTGCCTTGATTCTCTCGCCAATTTCAGCCGGGTTGCTGTGCATTGTCATCACCTCGTCTGTATTGTAACACGAAGCTGTGCGAATTGCAAGGTCGTAATACGAATAATTTTTTCGTGTTTAGTGTTGACAAGCGGCCCTGGATGGCTTATAATCAAAATACGAACTAATAATTCGTATATCAGCGATAAGGAGGTCATTCACATGGAGAAGAAAGTTTATGTCGATCTGCCGCCCTTCACCGGACGCAATGTCCCCATCATCGAGATTGCAGCCGCCATGCACAAGGATGCCCAGTATGTGCGCATTGGTTTGCAGCAGGGAATCCTGAAATTCGGCTATGCGATCAAGCTGGAGAACTCTAACGAGTACAACTACTACTGCCCCGACAGAAAGGTGTGGGAGGAAATTGGATACTTCCAGCCGGAAACCGCATAAAAAAAGAGCCCTCATCCTGGCAGATGAGAACTCTTGGCGGACAGTACAAACGGCAGCTGCCGTGTGACTATCACTCAGCAAGGATATTATAACACGACAGCTGCCAAATTCAACAATTATTTAAGGAGGAACAGAATTTGACAGCTTTACCAGACAGCATCATACAAAATGGTCTGTTCTGCTGCTGGAAGTATGAGGAACGGAATGAGAGGAAAACGAAGGTGCCATACCAGCCGCAAACCGGTCTGGGAGCGAAAAGCAACGATCCTTCCAGCTTCGTACCTTATAAAACAGCAGTACAGGCCAGCGGATATGATGGCATTGGAATTGGAATTTTCAACGGCATCTGTGCGATTGACCTGGACAACTGCGTTTCGGACAGCGGCTATTA
>OIZI01000298.1_pt1 | contig 26636 bp, 25 predicted proteins | sample 1588441 | NCBI WGS metagenome assembly OIZI01 (sample SAMN03283284) | human gut metagenome | biome: human-associated habitat; material: feces | host: Homo sapiens | place: Peru | collected 2012 | reverse complement strand
TGTCGGTATATCTGACATGTCTTTTTTTATTAAGGAGGTTATTATGAGTTCTTTAGGTTGTAATGCTTGTGGATGTGAACATAACAAAGATAACTGCTGCTGTCTTTCTTCTATCCACGTTCAGGGAAAATCTGCCACAACAACAGATTGTACATGTTGTGGTGACTTCAAAGAACAGGACGAAAATTCTGCAAAGAATTCAACTGCCTGTCCTAAGCTCACATTGGACATAAAATGTGATGCTTCCAACTGTGTTCATAATTCAGATAGCAGATGTGTGGCTGACCACATAGATATATCTGGAATCAGTGCAACAGAAAGCGGAGATACAGTGTGCGCCTCATTCGAGTGCAGGTAAGGAGCAGGCTAAGAAAAAATCCCCCAGCCAAAATCTGGGGGATTTAACATGTCCATAAAATATACAATTAAGCTCTTGAAAGATACTCACCTGTACGTGTATCAATCTTAATCTTATCGCCCTGGTTAACGAATAATGGAACCATGATTCTTGCACCTGTCTCAAGGATAGCTGGCTTTGTAGCACCTGTAGCTGTATCACCCTTAACACCTGGCTCTGTCTCTGTGATCTCAAGCTCAACGTTGATAGGTGGCTCGATTGAGAATACCTTACCAGCGTGTGAACATAACTTAACCATCTCGTTCTCCTTAACGAACTTAAGAGAATCGCCAACATCCTCAGCAGCTAAACCAATCTGCTCGAATGTCTCTGTATCCATGAAGTTATAGATATCTCCATCTGAGTAAAGATACTGATACTCTTTACGATCAATATGAGCAAGATCAAACTTCTCTGTTGGTCTGAATGACTTCTCTACAACACCACCACTGACAATGTTCTTTAACTTAGTTCTAACGAAAGCAGCTCCCTTACCAGGCTTAACATGCTGGAACTCGATAATCTGCCAGATACCGTTATCCATCTGAATTGTAATACCGTTCTTAAAATCTCCTGCGCTTACCATTCTTTGGTATACCTCCTAATATAAATAGCTTTAAACATTTTATAATAAATTACGACTTATGTCAAGCACAGCCTGCATCGCATACAGATAGCCTTTCAGTCCTAATCCTACAACCTGTCCATTGCATACTGGAACTGTGACTGATGTATGTCTGAATTCCTCACGCTTGTGGACATTAGATATGTGAACCTCAATCTTAGGTATGTTCTCGATAGCGCCAAGAGCATCTCTTATCGCAATGCTATAATGAGTATACGCTCCCGGATTGATTACTATACCATCTATATTCTCATAATAAGCCTTCTGTATCCTGTCAATAATTCCACCTTCCGAATTACTCTGGAACACTTCTACCTCAACGCCAAGCTCTTTAGCTTTGTCATTAATCATAGATACAAGAGTATCGTAATTCTGTGAACCATATATGCCCTTTTCTCTTATTCCTAAGAAATTAATATTAGGTCCATTGATTACAAGTAACTTTTCCATACATTTATTCCTCCACTGGTTTAATTATATCATATATCTGCTCAAATCTTTTTCCTGTTGTATCTACCACAATATCAGCCGCATCAAGATAAAGTGCCTCACGCTTGTCCATAAGAGATATAATCTTCTCTCTTACATTACCACCTGCAAGAAGTGGACGTTTCGTATCGCCTTTTAATCTTTTCTCAAGCTCATCAACAGTAGTTCTTAGGTATACAACCTTTCCGACATGTCTCATAAGCTCCCTGTTAGCTTCTCTTATCGGAAGTCCTCCACCTACAGATATAACAACCTTGTCATCCCTGTCAGCCAGGCTTCTAATCATGTCAGTCTCCAGGTCACGGAAGTATTCTTCGCCTTCCTTAGCAAATATATCATTGATTGACCTCTGCTGCTCTTCCTCTATCATATCATCAGTATCAAGAAATGTATATCCATGTTCCCTTGCTATCCATTTGCCAAGTGTCGTCTTACCGCTTCCCATGAATCCAATCAGCACTATGCTTTCATTATTCATTGATTCCAAGTGCCTCCTTCATAGAGATATACACCCTGTCAGCTATATCTTTTGACACTTCGCACCTGTTCCATATCTCAAATGCAGCAACTCCCTGATACAGAAGCATTTTAAGTCCGTTATACGCCATCTTGCCATGCTCTCTCATAAGCTTCATGAATTTTGTTGTATATGGATTATATATAATATCAACGCCTACAGAAGCTTTCTCATAGAATTCAGGAGCTGTAACTGATACAGCATCAACATCCGGATATAAGCCAACACTTGTAGTCTGAATCACAACATATCCATCAATTCCTATATCTGCCGCCTTCTCAATACTGTCTGCACTTGCAATATCACTCTTATAGTATTCATTCACTGCATCTGCAATATTCTGTGCCTTCTCAACAGTTCTGTTAAGAATCTTTACAGATGCTGCTTTCCTAGAAGCACATAAGAATGCAATCGCCCTCGCTGCACCACCAGCACCCAGAATAACAACTGGATTGCCGGCAATCTGCACTCCCTCATCATCAAGCTCGCGCGATAAACCAAGTATATCTGTGTTATATCCCTTGTAACCGCCATCGCATCTCTGTAATGTGTTAACTGCACCTATCGCTTTCGCTAATGGGTCGATATCTATAAGCGAATCCATAACAGCCTGCTTATGTGGAACTGTCACATTAAGTCCCAATATATCAAGTGCATATGCACCATTAACCGCTGTGGCAACATCTCCTGCATCAACCTTAAATGTTGTATATACAAGGTCAATTCCCATTATATCTGCCAGTGTGTTATGGATAACCGGTGATATTGAATGTCCGACCGGATTACCGATAAGTCCGCATACTCTTGTTGTACCCTTAATATTATTCATGTCTCTTCTTACTCCTGCCCTGCTTATTATAAAAATGTAGTACTATTCTTTCAAGATAACGCTTTAACACTATCTGAATCTCTTCATGCTTAGCTATTGGCTTCACAAGCATACTCATGATTCCTGCCCTGTTAGCTCCCCACACATCTGTGAATATCTGGTCGCCGACAAAAAAAGTATTACTCTGTCCAGTATTCATAAGCTCCATAGCCTTGTAATAGTTAACAGGTGATGGCTTACCTGCCTTGCTGACATACTTGGAATTAACCTTGTCAGCTAATGGCTTAACACGCTCCTCGCTGTTATTAGATATGATACATGTCTCATATCCCATATTCTGAAGTGCTGCAAATAAATCTGCCGCCTTCTTATTAACTGGCGCACCATGCTCTACAAGAGTGTTATCTACATCAAAAATTATTCCCCTGTAGCCCTGCTGATACAGCTTATCATACTCAATCTCGTAGGCAGAATCATATAGTCTGTCTGGATAAAAACATTTAAACACAAAAAACCTCTTTTAATTATTTTAAAATTTTCTTAATCTCGTCCATGAATGTGTTAACATCCTTGAACTCCCTGTATACTGATGCAAATCTTACATATGCAACAGCGTCAAGCTCTTTTAACTTCTCCATGACTATCATGCCAATTGTAGTCGTTGGAATCTCCTTCTCTCCCATGTTGAATATCTGTGTCTCAACCTCATCAACCATTGAATTGATTGCTGTGAGTGAAACCGGACGCTTATGGCATGAACGCACAATACCAGCCACAAGCTTTTCCCTGTCATATGGCTCTCTGTTGTTATCCTTCTTGATTACAATAAGCGGCATAGTCTCAACCTTCTCATATGTTGTAAATCTCTTGCCACAAGCCTCGCACTGACGTCTTCTTCTGATTGCACTGTCGTCAGTTGGTCTTGAATCTATAACCTTAGTATTCTCATTACCGCAAAATGGACACTTCAAATCTATTACCTCCGAACATAAAAATATAAATTAAATTATAAATAAAAAACCCTCACAGGTCAACATTGAAAATGGTTATTCTTGCCAGTATTAAACATCACTCATGCGGCAATCATATCCAATAGATACATTTAATGTAAACCGGAGGTGAATATGGCTTCATACAAAGTCGAGATATGTGGTGTTAACACATCTACACTGCCACTACTAAATGCCAAAGAAAAAGAAGAACTTTTAAAGAGAATTAAAGCTGGCGACAATGATGCAAGAGAAAAATTCATTCAGGGAAATCTCCGCCTTGTATTAAGCATCGCCCACCGTTTTTCCCAGTCTGGTGAAGACATAGATGACCTTTTCCAGATTGGATGTGTCGGCATGATTAAGGCCATAGACAATTTCGATATATCACAGAATGTCCAGTTTTCAACTTACGCGGTTCCAATGATCATGGGTGAGATTAAGCGTTATTTAAGAGATTCCACTAATCCTATACGTGTAAGCCGCTCCGTAAGAGACACCGCATACAAGGCATTGAAAGCAAAAGAACTGCTTACTGCCGCAACACAGAAAGACCCTACCATCACAGAAATAGCCAATGAGATAGGCATTGACCGCGAAGATATTGTCATGGCTCTTGAGGCAATACAAAGCCCGGTATCAATCTATGAGCCGCTATATACAGACGGCAATGACACGTTATGCCTGTACGACCAGATTAAAGATAAGAAAAATCAGGAGGACACTGTCGTTAATAATCTTGCCTTAAAGGATGCCCTTTCCAGACTGTCAGACAGGGAACGCCAGATAATAAATATGCGCTATTTTGATGGCAAAACGCAGATGGAGACAGCCGCAGAGATTGGCATATCACAGGCTCAGGTAAGCCGTCTTGAAAAATGTGCCCTGCGCGCCATGAGAAACACATTATCATAGCATTTTGAATATACTATATAAAACCAATCATGGATATATTATGAGAGTATGCGAGCTTAGAAATAAAGATGTCATCAACGCCTGTGACTGCAAGATTCTTGGCACAGTGTGTGATATTGAATTTGATGTATGCAGCGGATGTGTCGAGTCTCTTATCGTACCGGGTCCCGGACGCATCTGCGGCATGTTCGGCAGAGACATAGAGTATGTAATTCCCTTCAAATGTGTCAAATGTATCGGACCCGATGCAGTCCTTGTAGAAGTAAATACTGAAAAAATAACCCACAAGTGTACCTGAACCATTACAGTACACTTGAAAAAGCTATAGAAATGGATTAGAATATATTATATATGAATTTGGGTTATTACTGATTATATTTACGCATAAAGAAAGGACTGAAATATTATGGGTGAAAAATACGTTGCATATGTTGGAACTTACACACATGAATCCAGCAAGGGTATATATTTATATGACATGGATGTTGAGAAGGGACGAATTACCAAGCGTAATGAATATGAGCTGGATAATCCTTCTTACATAGCTGTATCCCACAATCACAAATATCTATACGCAATATGCGATCAGGGTGTTGCCTCTTATGCAATCAAGGAAAACGGCGAGCTTGAACAGCTCAATGTAGCTTCTATCAATGGAATGAGGGGATGTCATATCAGCATAACCAAGGATGATACATTTCTTGTAGTATCTGGTTACCATGATGGCAAGATAACAGTCCTCGCACTTAAAAAAGACGGACGAGTTGGCGACATCACAGACGAGGTATTCCACAAGGGCTTAGGAAGCATCGCTGAACGCAACTTCCGCCCTCATATAAGCTGGTCTGTATTCACACCTGATGAAGATCTTCTGTGTGTATGCGACCCTGGAATCGACCAGATTAAATTATATGAATTCAACCACCGCACTGGTAAGATTAAGTTATATGATATAATCCGTTCACAGCTTGAATCTGCACCTAGACAGATGATATTCAGCGAGGATGGCAAATTCGCCTACGTATTATGTGAACTTAAAAATTATATCAATGTATATTCTTATGATAAAACAGCCGAGACAGGACGTTTTGAGATGATTCAGAATATCTTCACTGTAAGAAAGGGACACAAGAGCAACAGTTCTGCTGCAAGCCTTATATTCGCTAATTCAGGCAATAACCTGATATGTTCCAATGCAGGAGACAACACTGTCACAATTTATGCAGTTGATAAAGGCACAGGCTTACTTAGCACCATCTCATCACTCCCTATAAGTGGTGATTATCCTAAGTACATAGCAATGTTTCCTGACAATAAACACCTTTTATCCATGAACAATGAGGGCAATTCAATCACTGATTTCACAATCAATTTTGAGAAGGGTCTTATAGTTATGAACGGACCTGAGATAAAGCTCTCAAAGCCTAATAATATGGTTGTATTAAAAGTCAGCGAATAATAAGATAACCCGGTACTAAACATGTTTCCAATCAGTTGTTTCCTAATCCAACTTGGATAACAGTTCGGTACCGGGTTATTAAATTCTACTTAGTTATATATACTGCCTGTTTCTTGAGCGAATTGTATCTTTGCTTAAATATGCTTAAATTCCTTGTAACAAGACCGGATGCAGGGTCTGCCACATACACCTCATTAGCATCACGGTCAAATCCTATCACAACAACACAGTGCTCTGGTGCAATCCATGTATATGTCTTGCCACCTAAAACAAGCTTCTTTGATTCATATGCCGACTTCATATTGATGGTATTCCACACAATCACAGGATATCCTTCTGCCACATAATCCAACACCTTATCAAATTCACTGCCGCTGATATTGACAGCTTTTCTTGATATTGAATTTTTCTTAAAATAAAGATTAGCCGCATCAGCTATCGGCTGTGCCATACATCCGTAACTGCCTTTTTTTTTCCTTGGGTTGCCAAGAAACATCTCATAAAAGCTTCCACTGCCCTTTTTAAGATAATCGTCTGCCATAGTCTCTTTCTTGACATTGTAGCCATAATAATTAAGAACAGATGTAAGAGCTGTTATCTCACAACCAGTTGGAAGCTCTGGATATTGATTTACCCACTTAAAGCCGCTTAACTTATAGCTTTTTCCACTACTCTGAGTTGACTGTGCAGTTGTCTGTGTTGACTTTGTCGCAGCCTGCGTAGTGCTCTTAGTAGAATTTTGAGTATTACTATCAGCCACAGACTGGGCTGCTTTCGTTGTCTGGCTTACTGTTGCTTTCGTTGCCGCCTGTGTAGTCTGTACAGGAGCCAGGGTTTCCGTAACCGCTTCTGTTGCCTTAGTCGCTGGCTGTGTTACATGGGAAGCTGATTCAGATGCTGCTTCATGTGCAGTTGTCTTAGGGACTTCGCCTGTTATGTCAGTAGTTCCACCGCTGGCATACACCTCGCCATTGCTCTTAACTGCAACTATAAGAGTACATATCGCAAGAAGAACAAGCATCATTGATACACTTCCTACAAGTATTCTTTTTCTTCTTGCTCTTCTCTTTCTCCTTCTTATGATTGCCGCTTTTAAATCATTTGAAGTATTCATAAGTCTCCCCTCCATCCAAGCTTGTGTATTTTCCTATCTGCTTGTATATACGAGGCAGAAGATAAATTAGTTTAATATTTAGTTGAATATTTTTAAAAAATGTGCAAAAACAAAAAAGCTGTCTGCTCATGATATCTTCCTCTTTGCCAGTTTGCCAGACAAAAATGTCCAGCAATGCCCAGCAATAAGTGTTCATATCACAACCACAAACAGCTTTTTTAATTTTAAATTTTTATTTTAATACTTCATCAACCACATCATAATGTTACATCAATAACTGATGCGGCACTTACTCCAACAGCACCTGTGACCCCACCTATGGCTCCACCAGTAACTGCGCCTGTACCACTGCCAAGGCTTACCGGTGATGGATTAGACGAACTTTTTTCAAGATTGTTAAACACTGCCTTCAGATATTCTGAATCAGCCTTAACTATTTCTTTCATCTCTTTATTACGATGCTTTATTTTAAGCTCTTTAAGATCCTGCGGATCCATATCTACTCCGGCCGTAGATTCTCCAAATAATTCATCAAGCCCCATCTCACTGAGCATAGCCTTCATGCCTTCTGACATTTCCTGCATCATCTCATCTAAACTGACTGACATTCCATCCACATTGTAATACTCTGTATTACTGTCATCATATGCTGTGTCGTCATACTCATCATAGTACTCATCATTATTGTAGTCATCTTCACTGATTTTCTGCTTTTCTTCTCTATCTATCTCATCTGATGCACATACTCCACCAGATACCTTTGCCATCTCTTCCTCTTCAAGATGCTTAACCTTCTTCTTTGCGACACGCTCCATTGCCTTTGCATGTGTGATTGCTGCATCTATATCATCAGTGTCATAATTGCCACTCTGTTTCTCTCTTTTGAGCCTCAAAACCTCTCTTCTTGCCTGACTTGCAACCTGTCTGGCTGTCGCTGAGGTCTTGCTCCTTAATATCCTTGATGACATATCCTTAAAATGATATTTTAACTTTTTCATCTTAAGGGATGTATCCTTTGACTGCTGTCTCTGAGCCCTTAACTGGTCTCCATAACTCTGAATACTGCTGTACCTTGAATTCGTACTTCTTACTGTATTCTCCACATTCTGGTTGTCATTAGCAAGCATACGCTTCATATTCCTGATATCACTGTTAGAAGCTGATGCATTATCCTGCTGATTTTTATTAACAGCATTATTATAACCACCATATGATGTCTTAGATGTCATATACGAATTCCGCAGTGATTGTCCACTTATAACCATACCATTTCCTCCTGAAAATATCCGCAAATCCATTTGCTTTAGCATGTACAATGCAGCTACGCATAAGCTGTGTGCAAAATCACTTCTGCACACAATATCATTTATCTATTAACTTTATCGGCACAATTTCTAAAAATATAAGTAATTCAGCTATACGTTTACAGAATAATTCTTCAAATTAATCATGCAGACCTTCAGGCTGTAAAAAAGCTGTCCGCCACAATATGTGACAGACAGCCTGCAATATTATTCACCCTTATATTTTTCGCTCTGAACCTTGATAAGCTCTTTATCATCAAAGTAGTTAATTCTCATAGAAGCCTTAACTTCCTCTAATGTCTCCTGAGCTGCGGCATAAGCTACCTTAGTTCCCCTCTGTAAAATGTTATATACTTCTGGGATATCCTTCTCATACTCATGTCTTCTCTGTCTTATTGGCTCAAGCTCCTTATTAAGAACATTGAGAAGGAACTTCTTAACCTTGACATCACCAAGACCGCCCTTCTGATAATGCTCCTTTAACTCATCAAGACAGCTATAATCTGGAAGGAATTCTGCAAAATCTTCATCGCTGCAAAATGCATCAAGATATGTAAATACTGTATTGCCCTCAATCTTACCAGGATCTTCAACTCTGATATGGTCCGGGTCTGTATACATGCTCATAACCTTCTTCTTGACATCCTCAGGTTTATCTGAAAGATAGATACAATTGCCTAATGACTTACTCATCTTAGCTTTGCCATCTGTACCAGGGAGTCTTAAGCAGGCTTTATTATCTGGTAAAAGAATACTTGGCTCAACAAGTGTCTCTCCATATACAGAATTGAACTTTCTTACTATCTCTCTTGCCTGCTCAATCATAGGCTCCTGATCTTCACCTGCTGGAACTGTAGTAGCCTTGAATGCTGTTATATCAGATGCCTGGCTTATAGGGTATGTAAAAAATCCCACTGGTATGCTTGTCTCAAAATTACGCATTACAATCTCACTTTTAACTGTTGGATTACGCTGCAATCTTGATACTGTAACAAGATTCATATAATAAAATGTAAGCTCTGTAAGCTGTGGAATCTGTGATTGTATAAATATATCTGTCTTAGCCGGATCTATTCCAACTGATAAATAATCAAGTGCAACCTCTATTATATTCTGCCTTATCTTCTCTGGATTATCTGCATTATCTGTCAGTGCCTGTGCATCAGCAATCATTATGTATATTTTATCATACTCACCTGAATTCTGTAGTTCAACTCTTCTCTTCAGTGAACCAACATAATGACCAAGATGAAGTCTTCCTGTAGGTCTGTCACCTGTTAATATAATCTTAGACATATTCAATTACTCCATTCCGAACAGCTACTCCCCTGCCATGTTTATAGACCGCTGTCCATTCAAAATACTTTATATTAGATTTTAACATATTATGATGTTGCGGTCAAAAAGAATTTTGACACTTACATTATGTTATTAATTATGTTATTAATTTTCAAAAAATGTGTTGTTAAATGTCAGATTTCATAGTAGAATATCAAACAGTGTAAAAAGGGAATGTAAAATTCTCTCATAAAAATAGCCTTAAATGGCGGAATGGAGATTATTTATGAAGCATTTATTAAGTCCTATGGATTTAAGTGTGGATGAAGTTAACGATCTGTTAGATCTTGCTAAGGACATATCCACTGATCCAAAAAAATATTCTCATGTGTGTGATGGCAAAAAAATAGCTACTTGTTTTTATGAACCAAGTACAAGAACCCGTTTAAGTTTTGAAGCTGCGATGCTTAATTTAGGGGGTTCTGTTCTTGGTTTTTCTTCTGCCAATTCGAGCTCTGCCTCTAAAGGCGAAAGTGTTGCAGATACAATCCGTGTAATATCATGCTACGCTGATATCTGTGCAATGCGCCATCCTAAGGAAGGTGCTCCTATGGTTGCTGCTGAACATTCAGGCATTCCTGTTATTAACGCAGGTGATGGCGGACACCAGCATCCAACCCAGACTCTTACTGACCTTATGACAATCAGGGAGTTACACGGAAAATTAGACAATTTCACTATCGGATTATGTGGTGACCTTAAATTCGGCCGTACAGTCCACTCTCTTATCAACTCTCTTATAAGATATGACAATGTTAAATTTATCCTCATATCACCTAAGGAATTAAGAGTTCCTGACTACATAATAGATAATCTTAAAGAACACAACGCTCCTTATGAAGAGGTTGAAAAGCTTGAAGATGTTATGCCACAGCTTGACATTCTCTATATGACACGAGTACAGAGAGAAAGATTCTTCAACGAGGATGATTACCTTAGAATGAAGGATTTCTATGTCCTTGATAAGGCAAAGATGGCTCTCGCTAAGGACAATATGTATGTGCTCCATCCTCTTCCAAGAGTTAACGAGATATCAACTGATATAGATGACGACCCTCGTGCAGCATATTTTAAGCAGGTACAGTTCGGTGTGTATGTACGAATGGCTCTTATCATGACTCTGCTTGGACTTAACAAATAATTGAAAGGAAGTAAAATCTTATGTTAAATGTTGGACAGCTTAATAACGGATTTGTGCTTGACCATATAGAGGCAGGCAAATCTATGATGATATATAACAACTTAGGACTTGATAAGCTTGACTGTCAGGTTGCCATCATCAAAAATGCGAGAAGCAACAAGATGGGAAGAAAAGATATAATTAAGATTGAAGCTGGTCTTGACACTGTTGACCTTGATGTATTAGGTTTCATCGACCACAATATCACTGTCAACATTATCAAGGACGGAGAGATTGTTGAGAAGAAGCGTCTTTCACTTCCTCTTTCAATCACTAATGTCATTAAATGCAAGAATCCAAGATGTATTACTTCTATTGAGCAGGAGCTTAAGCATATCTTTATTCTCACTGACCCTGAGAAGCAGGTGTATAGATGCAAGTATTGCGAGGAGAAGTACAATAGGTAATTTGTAGGGTTGTTTGAGAACGGACGCAAGAGGCGTGTCTGCGCCGTCAGTTTTATTTAGGCTGAACATTCCGATGAGCCTCTTAAAGCAAGAATCGCGTTCAGCAAGGGCTTCCACGATTCTTTGAGTCTCATCTCCATAGCCTAAAACAAAAACTGACGGTGCAGACACGCCTCTTGCTGGTTTCTCAACCACTACGGAATTAGGCGTCAGGTACTCTCCCCGACTGTAAACAGCGGGGAGGCTTGCAAGATAATCCAATTAACCTATTATTTTATCCGGGAATGAAAGTAAATGATTTATTACCGGATGTATAATCTTTGTTTCCGAAATCTGATTAATTGCACATAGCTTTTTTCCTGCATCCTTACTGGATGCTCCACAATGATAAACCACTTCCGTTTCTTCTTCATAATCAATTACAATTAACCTGTCATGACAATCTGGATTAGGCTTAATCCTAATAAATGGATATTCATTATTAAAATCCTCTATCATAGATTGAGTTAAAAAAACTTTTCTTCCCTTTCCATTTTCTGTAAACAAAATCACTTCTACTCCTGCAGCCTTCTGAGAAAGATGTTGCAATGATTTGTAATTCATGTAGTCATCCACAATATAAATTGATTTCATTGCTTGTTGATATATTTCTATGTATGCAATATCTGCTTCTAGTTTTTGTCCCTTGTAAATTATAAAATTTTTAATATCTTTGTCCGAAATAAAATTATCACTTAATTGTTTCACATTTTTTTGAAGGATATCAGCTTTTTGTTCTGCTTGCCTCTGTCTATCCATTAAATTATCTGTCCTAACTGATATTTCACTAACTTTATATGACAACAAATCCATTTCTGTTCTTGTAACAAACTGCTTATTCTGTTTCATATAATGTCGCAGCTCTCTAAAAGTACGCATAATAAAAATACTCTGTTGTTCTGCCAATTCGCCCTTTAGAACAGTAGCTAACATATAAATTCCTTGCTCAGTAAAAGCATATGGCATTTTCTTTATGTGCATTCCTCTCTTATTATCTTTATTGTTTAAAGTCGCAAATTGCGACTTTAAACAATAAGGAATTTCGTCCGCATTTAACTGAAACATAAAATCTTCTGGAAATCTGTTAATATTTCGTTTTACCTGTTCATTCAATCTTTTGACTTCATATCCATATATTCCAGCCAAATCACAGTCCAGCATCACCTGTTGTCCACGAATTGTATATACACAATTTTTAATTTCCTCTACAGTAATTAACTCTGTACCTTCTATCATTTTCCTCCTCGTATTCCCCACACTTATTTCTTATAAAATACATTTTATTTAATATATCACATTTCAATTATTATTTCAATAAATTATTTTATATTTATATATCATTTATACAAAATAAAAAGGAATCGATTTTGTACGACTCCTTTCTACACTCTATATTTGCATTATTATTTCTCTCGCAATACTTTCATCTATAGGTTCAGCAAATTTATCATTGCCAAAACTCATTACTTCACCAATTCCCTTTTGAAAAACAAAACGGATATTTCCATTTTTAACTTTTTTATCCGTGTATAATTTTTTCACGAGAACTTCCCTATCAATATAATCTGGAATTTCAATTGGAAGCTTCGCTTTTTGTAATATAGCTTTTACCTTATTAACATCCTCAGCAGAACAATATCCACGTTTATTTGCCAATACCACCTCAGCAACCAAGCCTATTGCCACAGCCTGACCATGAAGTAATCTATAATCACTTACTGTCTCTATTGCCCTTCCAACTGTGTGTCCCAGATTCAAAATTTCTCTAAGTCCACTTTCTTTTTCATCTTTCATGACAACCTGACTTTTTATACAGCAATTCATTTCAGCTATATGTTTACATACATCCTCATTAATGCTAAAAATTAAATCCATATTTTCATTCAGATAATCAAAAAAGTCGCGGTCACTTATACATGCATGCTTGATTGTTTCTGCAAGTCCGCTTGATATCTGTTCCTGGGGCAGTGTTTTCCATGATTCTATATCAAGATAAACCTTTTCTGGCTGGTTAAATATTCCAATTAAATTAGTTGCCAATGGAGTATCTACAGCAGTTTTGCCACCAACTGACGCATCAGCTGCTGCAAGTAATGTCGTCGTATAATTTATAAAAGGAACTCCTCTTCCAAATGTACCTGCAACAAATCCTGCTAAATCTGTTACAACGCCTCCACCAACAGCTATGATACAACAATCTCTCCTATATCCCAATTCAAGCATTGTGTCTTCAACAAATTCCTTTGTCTGTCTTGTTTTGCTTTTTTCGCCAGCTGGAAACGAAATCAAATCAACCTTATAATTCTGATTACGCAAACGTAATAGAATATTTTCAGCATATAAATCCTTAACATTACTATCTGTTATAATAACAAACTTTTTAATATTTCCAACAAGTCCATTATTTATATCTGTAATCAATTTATCCTGCAGCCCATATCCAATTTCAATATCATAACTGTCATCAATAACCTTTTTTAAGTTTACTCTCAATACACTCATTATATTGTACCTTTCACCCTTAACCCATTAATTCTAATTAAATATTTATTATCTCACAAATCATTTTCCTATATATTTTTTACTACGCCGTTACAGTCTACCTCACCGCAGGTGTATACTAATGATTCGTTGTAGAAATCTTCATATACTTCTTTCCACCAGGTATAATTTTTTTCAAGCATGATTCTGGCGTTTTCTACTACGGAAAGATTATTATCTGGGTAGATTGGTTTGCCTACGTTAACTGTGTATTCCTGAACGAAGAAGCCTTCTTCCTCTTCGATGTCTGAATCTTCCATTGTTATGAATATTGGAAGGACGGGAACATTGTTTTTGGCGGCGAATTTATAGGCACTCTTCTTTAATGGCTTTGGCTTGCGGTAGTTCCACCACATGCTCTGCTCTGGATACACTAAGATGTAATCTCCGGCGGAAAGGATGTCGTCTACTGCTGTAAGAAGTTTTCTCATTGTCTCCTTGTTGCTGCTTAGAGGAAGGGTGTTACAGTTTCGCATAAGGAAACCATAGAAGCCTGGGAAACTTGTGTAGTTGCCTTCCTTTATTATACGGTACATCTTCTTGCCGCGTGCTCTCATAAGAGACTGGTCGAATGTCAAATCCATTGCAAATGAATCAAGTGCATTGAAATGGTTGCAGGTAATAATCGCTCCAGTTTCGAGATTGCGGAAATTCTCTATTCCTTTGAAATCCTTGATTATAAATTTCTTTTCCTTGATAAGATAATTAATGAACCATCTTGCAATCTTGAACGCAAAACGTGTTCTTATTCTCTTCTTCCAAGGATTCTTCATATATTCAATATCTTCTGGGTAAAGCACCTTTGAAGGTGGGTCATCCTCTACATCCTCGTCAAATCTGCCCTCACGCTCATACTGTGCTATCTTCTCAACAATGGCTCTTCGTCCGCTGTTGTCGATATTCATATCCTTGATGAGATTCCTGTAGTTATCCTCTCTCTCAATCTCCTGAGTTGCAAGGCTGTAGAGATTTTCAGAATGTTTCTCATCCTTTTTGCGCTCTTCTTCTGTATAATTCTCAAGAGCTTCCTTTATCTCATCATAGAAAGGTGTCTCCTTGGCATACTGCCAGAAATACTCACTCAGCTTACACTCCTTATAATGCCATGGCTTCTCTGAGAGATTATAGTGGATGATATGTATATCCTCTATCTTGGTATTGTCATCATATGCAACAATTCCATAATTCCATAAGTAATCAAAATAATAAACCCTGCCCTTGCATATTACATTAAGATAATCCTGATCCTGTGCTACTACAAATGTGTATGTTCTCGCAAGGTCAATGAAACTGTCTATTATATTATGTTCCCTGAACTGGTTGAGATTCATAATGATAACGCCAGCATTAAAATACTGGTCGCGGTCAACATCCAAAACCTGCTCTGTATAATCGCCAAAATGGCTTATTGAACTAACAAGTCCGTCAACTGCCGCCCCAAGGAAATTATAGCCTATATCCATATTATAAAGCTTTGCTATATCATCCATGACAATAGTATCGCAGTCAATGTATACACCCTTATCATACTGTGTGAACAGTGACGGAATTATAAGTCTGTAATATGTCATAACCGAATAATAATCTCTTAAAGGTAGATTTTTTATAAATTCATCAGCTTTGCCCTTAACACAGTCAAAGAAAACAGATACATTTTCTTTCTGGAATGAACTTGCTGTTGCCATATAGCGTTCATCAAGTTCTGTATACAAAATATGGATATTGTACTGGAAATCATCCGATACATGGTCAATAAGCGATTTGATTGAAATTATTCCATATTTGATATAACCATTGTCACATGCGTAAAAAACAGGTATTACTTTTTTTCTGTTGCTCTGGCTTTTACTCATCACAGCTTCCCCCATTATACTTGGTTTTCTTGCTTAATTCTTTCATATTCACTATATATATCATCGAACTGATTGTATCCGAACTTATCATGTACCTTGTCAATCTGCCACTGTTTCAGGTTCTCGGTATGTGGATAAGGCAGATAAAACAGTCTCTTTGAAAAATGTCTTACAACCGTATGCTCATGCAGGAACTTCTGGTCGTTAAACCTCTGCGGAAGCATAAGCTTCGTGGATGTATTTCTATATATCGCAGACTGATCTGCAAATGGAAGTTTTTTCTCTTTCAGAAGATTTCTTGCTTTCACAAAAAGTCCTGTACTTCTTATCATTTTCATGTTGAGGAGCAGAACCCCGGCATTGATATAATTGTGGTTGATTATATATTTACCATAGTGGTCTCTTGCCGCAGCGTACTCATAATCAGTGATATCGTAATCGTACAGCAAAGTTATATCACGATTAAACATTATATCAGCATCGAGATAAAGGATTTTATCCGGGATAATATCTATCTCATCAGCCAACAATCTTAACAGCGTATATGGCGAACAATACGCACTCTCATTAGGACAGTCAGCAAATACTTTGTTATACAGCCCGATAACATCTATCCTTATAACCCTGCTATCTGGATTATATTCCTTGACAGTCCTGTCAAGAACATCTGCCTGATATTCTGTGAGTGCTGTATATTCCGGTTTAATGTGCGATACATCCATTGTAAGCACATACACGCTCAGAGGCTCTTGAGTTGTTGTTCTTTTCATTATTGACAACAGGCATGTCAGTATTCCGTCAAATACCTTGTCATTACCAGCAAACATTATATTAATCATTAGTCTCTCTCCTGATATACTTAACGACTTCTATATTATTCTCTGCACTTCTTTGCACCATTGTGTTATACACCTGTTCACGCAGCCAAGCTTTCTGTTCCTTAACTGGCATTCCTGTATCTGCCTGAAATGGGCCATCAATGTATGTCACCATCTTAATTCCACCGAATATACTGCGCTTCTTATATACGTTAGTAAAACAAAAAACTGGTGATTTCAACTGCACAGGATACCTGAAAGACATGTCCTTAAAAGGTCTTATCTTCGTATAATAAGGCCAGATATGTGCTTCCGGGTATATTGTAATTGAATTACCAGTCTTGTACCTATATTCTATCTCATTGATAAAATTCCTTGTTGATTCCATATCTTCCGGCAATGGCAATGCACCAAGGCACGGAGTCAGCTTACCAAGAACTGGCATACTTACATTGTTAGGATGAACTATGACATATGTTCCCTTAGGAGCACTAATCATACTTGGTATAAATGGGTCTGCAAGGTTATTAGTGTGGTTGCCATACAGAAAATATCTGTCATAACCTTTCAACTTGCGTTTACCATATATAACATGTCCGTATCTTATCTTTAAAGCAAGCCAGCCAACAGGCACAGCTAACACTCTGTATAACAGTACACGTCCAATCTTCCTTAGTATGCCACCATGATAATCGTAATATTTATCAATCTTTTTAGCAGTTATATTATCTCCTGCAAATTCATCATTCAACTCATCCGAGTAATATATTAACCTCTGTTTTTTCATAATATCTGTTAATTATAATTCTTCCAATTATATCTTAATCATATATACATACAAATTAACGAGCGATGCTATAAGCCGGGTTATGTACGCACTCTGTGCGTGATGATCATCTATCTAGCCCTGCTGTCGCCAACAGGATCAAGCGACCTACCTAAAGACACGACGAGCAGCCGTATCGCCTTTTTTGGTCTTGCTCCGGATGGGGTTTACATAGCCATCTCTGTTACCAGAGCTGCGGTAGTCTCTTACACTGCCTTTCCACCATCACCATACAAAGTATGGCAGTTTATTTCTGTTGCACTTTCCTTGGAGTCACCTCCACCAGACGTTATCTGGCACCCTGCTCTATGGAGCCCGGACTTTCCTCACCTGCGGCCTTTCGGCACTTGCAGCTGCGATCATCCACATCACTCAACACTTTATTAATACCTTAATAATAAAAATACAATAAGTGTGCTGCATGCTTAGAGCACACAGCACACTTAATATATCATAATTTACAGCATTTGTCATCAATTATCTGTTACTTTCAAGCCATGAGGCAATATCTGCATTATCATAGGTCTCATTTAAGTTGGATGGCGATGTCCCAAAAGGAAGTATCCATGTTATTGTAGAAAATAATAAGTTTTAGAACAGAAAACTGTGTTAAGTTGCAAAAATCTTCCCTAAAGTCAGCTATACATATTGATTTAAAGGTTACGATTTGGTAATATAGAACAGAAAAATGTATTAGGTTGCAAAAATCTTCCCCGAGGAGGTTATCGTATGGAGATTCGTAGAGATTTTTACTTAGATAAATTGATTAGAAGAAAGAATAATGGTTTGATTAAGGTGATTACAGGTATTCGCAGATGCGGAAAGTCCTATCTGCTGAATAATATATTCTATAATCACTTGTTAGAGTCAGGTGTCCCTGCTGACCATATTATTCGTTTTGCTTTTGACTCCGCAGATGACTTGTATTTGATTGGCGAAAGTCTTATCAAGATTGAAAAAGAAAAACGTGGAGTTGATCCGGAGAAATTTATGGCATATATCCGTTCCCAAGTTACCACGGATGGAATGTATTATCTGCTTTTGGATGAAGTTCAGCTGATGGACTGCTTTGAATCTGTATTGAATGGTTATCTGCGTAAAGATAATATGGATGTATTCGTAACCGGAAGTAATGCAAAATTCCTGTCCAAAGACATTGTTACGGAGTTTGCCGGACGTGGAGACGAAGTTCATATGTATCCACTGAGTTTTTCGGAATTTATGTCGTTTTACAAAGGCGACAAGTATATGGGATTGTCTGAATATATGCTTTATGGAGGAATCCCGCTGGTCGTTCTTCGTGAAGGTAGCAGCGATAAGGCGGCAGCATTGCAAAACCTTTTTAGCGAAATTTATATTCGAGACATTTTCAAGCGTAACCGGATTAAAAATATTGGAGAACTGGAAGATCTGCTGAATATCCTTTCCTCTGCTATTGGTTCTCTGACCAATCCTGAGAAGTTAAAGAATACCTTTAAGACTGTAAAGAAGTCCAAAATCACTTCTAAAACGATCAAGAAATATCTGGATTGTTTTGAGGATTCTTTCTTGATTGAATCAGCGCAGAGATATGACATCAAGGGTAAGGCATATATTGAAACTCCAAAGAAATACTATTTCTCTGATCTTGGGCTTCGCAACGCAAGGATTAACTTCCGTCAGTTTGAGCAGACACATTCCATGGAGAATATGATTTATAATGAATTGCGTATGCGTGGATACAGCGTGGATGTTGGCGTTGTCACCATTGCGGAGAAAGACCAGAAAGGAAAGGTAACCCGTAAACAGCTGGAAGTTGATTTTGTATGCAATCTTGGTTCTTCCAGATATTATATTCAGTCAGCGTATTCATTACCTGATGAAGCGAAACGTACTCAGGAAATCAGGCCGTTTAGAAAGATAGACGATTCTTTCAAGAAGATTGTTATTACAAAAGATATTGTACAGCCGTACTATGACAACTATGGTATTTTGACCGTGAATATCTATGATTTCCTTCTTGACCCGCAAGTTCTTGAAAAATAATACAATGTAAACTCTTGTTGCGGATATGTAAAGTCCTGTAGCAACAACCGTTTCACTGATTGGAAGCAAATGGAAACTTCTCATTATACGCAACCTGCTTACACGTACATGGATTTATAGGGCATATTTTATTATGCCCTTATGCCGCTTTCTTTCCACGCCTTTCAATCTTAACATTAACAATACATATTCCTATACACACAAGTATAAGTGCTATCAATGCATTTATTCCTAATTCCTTGCTGCCCTCATGAAGCCACCATGCTGATAAAAGCACGCCGAACACAGGGTTAGTGAATCCAAATATAGCAACCTTTGATACAGGGTTATACTTCAAAAGAATTCCCCACAGTGAATAAGCAACTGCCGATATACACGCAAGATAGAATAACATAAGCACCGCACTGACAGACACATGTGTAATTCTTCCGCCCATTGCAATTCCCAAGATTACCATTACAATTCCACCGAATATGAACTGATAACCACTCAGCATAACCGGGTTGTCTTTCTTAGAGTAATTCTTCATAAGGCATGATGAAAATGCATATGATAACGCACACAGGAAAAGGCTTCCATCCCCCATGAGGCTTAAGTTCATATCAATCTTTTGTCCATTCATGCTGACAACAATTACGCCGGCAAATCCAATTACGCATCCAATAACCTTTTTAACGCTAAGCTTCTCCTGTCTGAATATAAGACACGAAACAAGTATTACAAAAAATGTATTTGAGCCATTGATTATTGATGCCTTCACTCCACTGTTATGCGCAAGCCCAATATAAAAGAATATATACTGCAATATTGTCTGGAATATAGACAGCTTGATAATACTAGGAAATGACCGCTTTGTCGGAAGCAGCACTTCTTTTCCAAGAATACTTCCGATAATTATTGTGAGTATTCCTGCAAGAATAAATCTTGTACCTGCAAACAATACCTGGCTCCATGTCTCACTTGAAGGAATTTCAAACAATGCATATCCAAGCTTAATGCATGGAGACGCACTTCCCCATAAAAATGTACACACAAGTGCTAATGCACATACCACCCACGTCTTTTGCAGGAATTCCTGTCTCTTTTGTGTTTCACTCATTTTTATTTTCTTCTCCTTAAATTCTTATTGACTTGTTTTTGGCTCTTATATTGCATTTATACATAGAAAAATCCAAAATTGCCAGATTTAGGCACATAAAAAATCAATGATTTTCTTTATATGGTAAAATCATCTCAAAAGATCCAACATTTTAAAGAAAGTTGGATTTTTCAGAACAATTCCTCGTTATAAAGAAAATCATTGAAAATAAGACTTATTATAATCAGCGTCTCTGCACTTAATACCTATCTCTATTTAAGTCAACACCACTACTTAATAAACATAGCATCGCCAAATGAGAAGAATCTGTATTTTTCCTTCACAGCCTCCTCATAAGCCGCAAGCACATGTTCTCTTCCTGCAAGAGCTGATACAAGCATTACAAGAGTTGACTCTGGAAGATGGAAATTAGTTATAAGACAGTCGATTACCTTGAATTCATATCCCGGATAGATAAATATATCTGTCCATCCCCTGCAAGCCTTGATACAGCCGTGTGCATCAGCGACAGATTCAAGTGTTCTTGTACTTGTTGTACCTACTGCAATAACCCTTCCACCTGAAGCCTTGGTATTGTTAATAATATCCGCCGCCTCCTGTGTCACCTCATAATACTCAGAATGCATGTGGTGGTCTAAGATATTCTCAACCTTAACTGGTCTGAATGTTCCAAGTCCCACATGAAGAGTTACTCTCGCAATCTTAATCCCCTTGGCTTCAATCTGAGCCAGAAGTTCCTTCGTAAAATGAAGACCTGCTGTAGGTGCCGCTGCTGAACCCTCATGCACAGCATATACAGTCTGGTATCTGTTCTTATCCTCAAGCTTGTGGGTGATATATGGTGGAAGCGGCATCTGACCGAGTTCATCAAGAATTTCTTCAAATATTCCATCAAATGTAAACTGAATCAGTCTGTCTCCCTCTTCAACAATATCAACAACCTCACCTATAAGCCTGCCACCGCCAAAACTGATTTTAGCTCCGATTTTGGCTTTCTTGCCCGGCTTAACAAGCACTTCCCATGTGTTAACCATGTCCTCTTTTCTCTTGAGAAGAAGTACCTCTATAGCCGCACCTGTATCAACCTTTTCGCCGATAAGTCTGGCTGGTATAACCTTAGTATCATTGATAACAAGACAGTCGCCCGGATTAAGATAATCAATAATGTCCTTGAATATCTTATGCTCTGTCCTGCCTGTTTCTCTGTCAAGCACCATAAGTCTTGAACTCGAACGGTCTGCCAGAGGATCCTGTGCAATCAGTTCCTGTGGCAGATCATAATAAAAATCATGTAAATCCATACTTAACTCCTAAGCTCGATTCCTATATCAGAAAGATCATTAAGAATGTTCTCCATTATTGGAGTGATATCCTTATCTTCAAGAGTTCTGTCTTTTGCTCTGAATGATATTGTGTAAGCTACTGACTTAAAGCCTTCCTGAATCTGCTCACCCTCATATATATCGAAGAGGTTGAAGCTCTCAACAAGACTGCCGCCACGTTTCTCAATAATCTGCTCGATTGTTCCAACAAGAATATTCTTAGGAACAAGCATACTGATATCTCTTGTAACTGCTGGGAACTTGGCGATTCCAACGAACTTTCTATCAAAGCTTGCAAGCTTAGTTACCTCGTCAAGGTCGATAACTGCAACGTAAGCTCTGTCGCCAATTCCGTATGTGTCAGCAACATCTGGGTGAATCTCACCAAGATATCCGATAACAGTTCCATCATATACAACATTAGCCTGACGGCCTGGATGTAAGAATGTCTTACCAGCTTCTGGGTCGTACTCTGGCTTAATACGCATTCCAACTCTTTCAAGGAACTCTTCTACAACACCCTTCATTGTGAAGAAATCCCCATCACCAAATGAGCCTAATGTGAACATAACCTTCTCTGTTGGAAGCTTATTAGAATCCTCATCTGGAAGATATACCTTTGCCATCTCATATAACTTAACATTCTTGTTACGTCTGTTATAGTTAGTAGAAAGTGATGTAAGCATACCATTGAGTGGAAGTGTTCTCATAACTGAGAAATCCTCTCCTAATGGATTAGAGATAACAACAGTCTTTCTTAATGGTGAATCAGCAGAAAGCTTTAACTTGTCAAATACCTTAGGACTCTCAAATGAATATGTCATAGCCTCAGAGAAACCGCAGAACTGTGCAATCTCACCAGCTACGTCCTCAATGCTCTGCTCAAATGAAACCTTACCCATAGTTGTTGAACCCTTAGGAAGTGTTGTTGGGATATTATCATATCCAAAGAATCTTGCAACTTCCTCTGCGATATCAGCATCTCTGTTAAGATCCTGTCTGAATGTAGGGATAATAAGCTCATTAGAAGCCTTATCGTATTCAATCTCAAGTCTCTCAAAGTATGAAAGCATATCCTCTTCTGATACTGATGTACCAAGTAATGCATTGTACTTTGCTGGCTCGAACTTAATTCTCTTCCTGCTTACTGGATTAGGATATACATCAACAACTCCACCAACAACTTCACCTGCGCCTAACTCCTCGATAAGCTGGCATGCTCTGTTCATTGCAAGAAGTGCATTTTCTGGGTCAAGTCCCTTCTCGAACTTACCAGAAGCATCTGTTCTTATACCAATTCTCTTAGTGCTCTTTCTGATGTTAGTTCCGTCAAATGTAGCAGCCTCGAAAAGCATTGTCTTAACATCATCTGTTATCATAGAGTTCTCTCCACCCATGATACCAGCGATACCAACTGCCTTCTCACCATCACAGATAACAAGTGTCTGTGAATCAAGAGTTCTCTCCTGACCATCAAGAGTTGTGAACTTCTCACCATCCCTGGCAGTTCTTACGATAATCTGGTTACCTGCAATTGTATCAAGGTCATATGCATGCATAGGCTGACCATACTCTTCCATAACGTAGTTAGTGATATCAACAAGGTTGTTGATAGGTCTGATACCTGCTGTCATAAGTCTCTGCTGCATCCACTTAGGAGATGGAGCAATGTGTATATTCTTAACAACTCTTGCTGTGTATCTTGTGCAGAGGTCCTTAGCTTCTACAGAAACCTTGATGTAATTATTAACATCATCCGAATTACCAGTCTCTTTAACAACTGGTGGGTTGAATGGCTTTCTGAATGTAGCTGCTGCCTCTCTTGCAATACCGATTACACTGTAGCAGTCAACACGGTTGTTAGTAATCTCATACTCAAATACTGTGTCATCAAGTCCAAGATAATGAACTGCATCTGAACCAACCTCAGCATCATCGCCTAAAATATATATTCCACCTTCTGGTGCATCTGGATAAAATTCTCTTGAAGAACCAAGCTCCTCGATTGAGCACATCATACCATATGACTCAACGCCTCTTAACTTGCCCTTCTTAATCTTAATTCCATCTTCTGGAAGTGCGCCGCCATCATGACCGCCTGCAACACGTCCGCCATCTAATACAACTGGTACCTTCTGTCCTGATGAACCAACTTCAATATTAGGTGCACCTGTGACAATCTGTACAGTCCCATTGCCAACATTAACCTGGCAGATAACAAGCTTATCTGCATCTGGGTGTCTTTCAACTGAAACAATCTGTCCAACTACTATTTTATCAAGGTTCTTATCAAATGCATTGAAGCACTCAACCTTAGTTCCTGAAAGTGTCATGGCATCTCTGAATTCCTGGTCTGTTACGTCAAGACCTGAAACCATTGCCTCTATCCAATTTAATGATGTATTCATACTATTCCTCCAACTATTAGAACTGCTTTAAGAATCTGGCGTCATTCTCATATAAAAGTCTCATATCATCGATTTCATACTTAAGCAATGCAACACGCTCAAGGCCAACACCGAATGCGAATCCAGTATATTTATCCTTATCAATTCCACACAGCTCAAATACATGTGGGTGAACCATACCACAGCCTAAGATTTCAATCCAGCCCTCACCCTTACAGAATCTACATCCTTTACCGCCGCATTTGAAACAGCTTACATCCATCTCAGCACTAGGCTCTGTGAATGGGAAATGATGTGGTCTGAACTTAACCTTAGTATCTGGTCCGAACAATTCTTTCGCAAATTCAGCAAGTGTTCCCTTGAGGTCAGCAAATGTGATTCCCTCATCTATAACAAGTCCCTCAACCTGATGGAAACATGGTGAATGAGTTGCATCAACCTCATCAGCTCTGTATACACGTCCCGGTGAAATCATTCTGATTGGAAGCTTACCCTTCTCCATAACTCTTGCCTGTACAGGTGAAGTCTGTGTACGAAGAACTATCTTGTCATTGATATAGAATGTATCCTGCTCATCCTTAGCTGGATGGTTAGCTGGAATATTAAGAGCCTCAAAGTTGTAGTAATCATACTCAACCTCTGGTCCCTCATCAACTTCATATCCCATACCAATAAATATCTTCTTAATCTCATCTAATGCGAGAGTATTAGGATGGCTGTGTCCAACATTATTCTTCTTAGCTGGAAGAGTAACGTCAATAACCTCTGCCTTCATCTGAAGCTCACGCTTCTTAGCAGAAAGTTCCTTCTTAGCATTATCAAGAACTGTCTCGATAGCTTCTCTTGTCTCATTAACAAGCTGTCCTACCATTGGTCTGTCCTCTGGTGCAACATCCTTCATGCCCTTGAGCACTTCTGTTAATTCACCTTTCTTACCAAGAACAGCAACTCTGATTTCATTCAACTTATCAAGTGAATCAGTAGACTTAATCTGCTCTAATGCCTTCTCCTTGATTCCCTGCAATCTGTCTTTCATAACAATCCTCCTGTTTTTGCGAAGTACAAAACTATTCTACATTGTACCACATACGCCTATTTTCGCAAGTTTTTTAATTAAATTAGTAGTAAAAATTAAAACTTCCCGCACCAGCCTCTCAGCCCACAGTATCCGTATTGCTGTCTGGTGCGTAGGAAAAGCTCATAATTGCTGATTTGATGACAACATAATCTGGCTTGTTTGATATTTTGTGTCCATTAAACGCCTGTACAATTTTGGCGTGAATGTTCGGCACAGGCGGACTTTTTGACGACTGTCGTGTGGTTCTTAGGGCGGTGTTAGACTGTAGATAAGCCGACTGATAAACGTTCAAGCGTAGCGCGTTTTTAGCAAGTCGGCTTTAATATACTTAGTCGAGCCGCCCTTAGAACCACTAGACACAAAGGACTTAAGTCCGACTGTGCCGGACACTCACACCAAAATAGTTCATTCGGTTAAGCGACACAAAATTCAAACCAGATTATATTGTCTATCAAATCTACGCAATTATTTCACAATTTTCCTACGCACCAGACAGCAATACGGGTACTGTGGGCTGAGAGGCTGGTGCGGGAAGTTTTAATTAAAAGCTACTTTTTCTGGTTACGATGTTCGAATTCATCAAGTATCTCCATAGTAGCCTTCATATACTGAGGATACTTTTCCATGACACGCTTGATATTATTCTTGGCTGACTGGATACGCTTCTCATTGTATTCAATCTGCTGTCTTATCTTCTGTCTTCCAACAGATAAGTCATGTCGTATCTCGACAAGCTCATTGTGGTTATACAGTCCCTTTGCCTGTGAGAGCCATACCAGACTGTCATTCATTCCCAGCTTGTCAAGCTTGCCTAACAGCTCTGTCTCTGCCTCATCAAGATTAGCTGTCATCCTTAATATCTGCTGCTGCTCCGCTTTCATCTCAAGATAGCACTGATACTTTCTTGCAAGCTCATCAGCATTGTTAATCCGGAATTTCGTGTACTCGTAATCAAGCACATTTGATGTATTGACGAATTTAATCTTAGTCTTGTTAAGAAGATTAGTCGCCTTGTTAAGCTTAATCTCCGTAACAGCTACATCACGCCTTGTCTTATGCATAAG
>OIZI01000294.1_pt1 | contig 26755 bp, 20 predicted proteins | sample 1588441 | NCBI WGS metagenome assembly OIZI01 (sample SAMN03283284) | human gut metagenome | biome: human-associated habitat; material: feces | host: Homo sapiens | place: Peru | collected 2012 | reverse complement strand
AGCAGGCAGTCCACGCCGCCGCTTTGGAGGTTCACCTTGTCCATCGCCTCCCTTACAGTGTGCTCGAACATTTTGCGTTCCGCCTTCTCCCAGCTGTCCTCGCCCCAGGTATCGTCCTTGAGCACCATATCAAAGTATGGCCCCAGCGGCCCCTTGCCCTCCATTGGGCCTACAACGGTAGCCGAGCTTATTATCGCCGGAGGGTTGGAAAACAGCACCGTCTGCCTTCCGGCGCGCTTTACGGGTATCATATTGTTCAGTATATCCGCCATGCGTCCTCCTATTTGAACAGCAGGCTCAAAAGGCCCACTATCACCGAGCTGCCCACGCCGTAAACCAGCACAGGGCCCGCGATGGAGAACATTTTTGCCGCCATACCGAGCACCAGTCCCTCACTTTTGAATTCGATGGCGGGAGACGCGATGGCGTTGGCAAAGCCGGTGATCGGCACAAGCGTGCCCGCGCCCGCATGCTTGGCAATGTTGTCATATACCTGCAATCCCGTCAACAGTACACTGAGAAAAATGAGCGATACCGAGCAAAGCATGCGCGCTGTATTTTCGCTCAGTCCCCCATTCTCTCCAAGCTGCACGATGACCTCGCCCAGCGTGCAGATCGCGCCGCCCACGCAAAACGCCCACAGGCAGTTTTTGAGCACGGGTGATTTCGGCGCGCCGGTCTTCTGCATCTGTTTGTATTCCTTTGCATCCATGTCGTTCGTTCCTTTCCCACAAACTGTATCTTAGTATAACACTTGGAAATTTTTTTATACAAACAGACAAAAGCAAAAGCGGCGGACAAAAAATGTCCGCCGCCTTTGCGCCCGCATATCTCCGCGGTCGGAGATACGGAGCGATATGGAAACCGCCATGATGATCAGTGACACTGCAACGGCCCCAGCACTTGCCGCGCTGTATATCCACTTTTCAAGAATAGAGAGAGAGAGAGAGGCGGTAACCAGCAAAAATTTTTCGGTACCTTACGGAGCAATGTCGCTGTAGGCACAGGTGAGGATGTCGCCGTAGGCGACCGTTTCGGTGTCACCGACTTTGATGACCACATACGGCCGCGCGCTGCACTTCACGGCATACGCCTCTTCCAATGTATAGCCGTAGTTTACCATCTTATCGATGTTGACAACGCTCACCGACATATCGACATGATCGGCGCAATAATCAAAATAGACATTTCTGCTCAGCACGCTGATCTGTCGGACATACGGATCTTTGTTGTTCAAAACCAGCTCTGCCGCTTCGTTTCCGACTGTCAGATTGCTCGTCGCCGTCAACAGCATACCAAAGTCCGCGACCGCATATTCCGTGCCGTCCGCCGTGACGATATACGGCGTGTCTCTGTCCGTTTTACAGGTGAAACGGCTGATGAAGCGGATACCGGACGAGGTCTCGTTGTATGCCACACCGATGTTGCCGATGTTCCAATTTTCGGGAGATGTCTTGATGAACGCATAGTCTACCGTCATCCCTGTTGGGTGGAAATCGGCGCTGATCACACGGTATTTGCGCGCTTCGCCACCCTCGCGGAAGCCGACGCGCTGCGGCACATAGGTCTCACCGGACGCATCGGTAATCAGAAGCGATCCCGCTTTCAGCTCATTCTGCGATCCTGCCTTGACAACAAATTCACCGGTGCTCTCGCTGTAGAGAACGGTGTTGTCCGCCTGCAGAGCGAACTCATCCGGGATGATCGTGATGTCCGCCAAAGCGGTGTCGCTGTTGAGAACGGTGAAGTAGGCATAGCCCACCTGGTTCTTGGAGACCGGCTTGTCGGTTGCCGCATAATAGACGGTCGTGCCGTCAAGAGAGGTGACCTTGATGCTCATTTTGAGGCCTTCCGCCTTGATCGACACGTGTGCCCGATCCGCCGTGCCGTTTTCCCAGGCAATGCGGTTGGTGCTTGCCGTCAGATCCTGCCAATCATAGTCGGCAGCCACACCGTCATAGATCACCAGCTCCTGTCTGGTGAACACCAGCGTCACGGCATCCCCAAAGTCTCTGTCCGCCGCATTCACCAATCCCGCGACCTTGTTCGAGCGGAACGTGAAGGCAACGGCACCGGAAGCGGCATCTGCACCGCTGTGGTGCGCAATGTCAAACTCCGTTTCGAAGTCCGCTGCATAGATAGCGCTGCCGTTCAGCTTCGGCACCAGCGTCATCTGTTTTCTGAACAGCTCGCCCGCCGTGTTTGCCGCGCCGAAGAATGCGCGCAGGTATCTGCCGCCCTGCAATTCCCAATGGGCGTTGCCCGGCACGAAAATGTCCTTTTGCACTTCCTCCGATCCCGTATACGGCGTTTGGAGCTTGGTCGTCTTGCCGGTCAGATCGGTGTGATAAAAGTCGAATTTGTCGTTCAGGTAGGCAACGATGCCCGCATCCTGTTCGCCATAGGCAAACTGTCCCGCCGTTTTGTCGGTGAGCCAGCTTTGCTTCACCGTGCCGGTCGTCAGGGCATCCGCCTTGCTGCCGTTGTTGCGGTAGTAGTTGCCGCTGTTGTAATCCGTCAGTCCCGCGAATGATGCAGAAAACGCCTTTTGATCTTCTGCAGAGAAATCAATGGGTTCGCCGTCCTCGCCGAGCCGCGTCACCTTGACTGCACCGAAATACGGCATACCGTGGTAGATGCCCGCATAGGTCGTGCCGATGCTGACAAGACCGCTTGTGATCGCCATGTTGTCTTTGGTTTCGGTGAGCACCACATTGCCCGCCTCGTCGGTCACCGTCGCCTGCACCGTGTGGTTTTTCACGGTCAGCGCCAGGTGCATCACACCGCTGCCGATGCTCTGTCCCGCATACGACGGATAGTTCAGTGCATTGTCGGTCGCATTTTTGGTAAAGGTGTTTGCCGTAAAGGTCGCGTTTTCCGCATACTGACTGCCGTTCCAACCGTAGCCCGTGCCGTAGCTGCGGCTGAGGTTGTCGAGGAAATAGCCGCCGTTGTAGGACACGGCGAACATTGAACCGTCCGTGCAGCCGCTTGTCGGTGCGTCATAGCCGCCGAATTTCACAAATACCGGCGACTGGTTTTTCGGAAAGCTCGTTGCACTTGCCGTCGTCAGTTTGAAATCCAGATCGAGACGGAAGTTTTTGAGAACGGCATTGCTGCCGTCCCTATTCTGCACGGTGAAATAGCTCACCACATTAAAGGGTGTCGCGCCCCAACCGCTCACGTCCGGCATCAGGTGGAGAAAACGGTTGCTGTCCACCGTCATGGTCGGATACAGCGAGCCGTAGCCGCCCTGTCCGCTGCCGGGTGCGTAACCGGCGCTGTCACCTGTCGCAGGCGATCTGCCGTTGCCCTTGAAGCCCGCGGCAGCGTTGTTGCCGTCGCTGTCTATGATATAGCCCGCCGCGTTCCAGCGTTCGAAAACGCCACCGCCGCCGTTGGCATAGACATAGAAGTTGAATTTACTCTCTAAGTAATCCACCAAAGCCGTGTCTTTTTCGCTTATCGAATACGATTTCCCGGTGGTGAACGCGCCGACCGCCGTCACCGCCGACGCGCTGAGCCGATCGGTCAGTCCCACGCCATAGCCGGTGGACGCATCGTGATTTTTGTTATAGAGATATCTGCCGCTCACATAGTGCGCGTCGGGCAGATCGGTGAAGTCCGCTTCGAATGTCTCCACTGCTCCCGTGATTTCGGAAAGGCTGTTGTGATAGGTGCCGAAGTCGACGGCTTTTCCCGCATCGTCGTATTCGACGATATCCATATAGGACACGACATAGTCGCGGTTGGAAAGACCGAGCGACACAAAGCCGCCCTGTGCAACATAATCTTTCTCCAGCGTTTCCGACGTGCCGTCGGCGCGCTCCAGCGTGAATGCTGCCTTGCCGTTTTTGACTTCCACCGTCAGCGTCATCTGCCCGTTGGAGTTATCGGCAGTGAAACGCACACCGTCCGTCAATTTCACTTCCTGCCACGAGACAGAGCTGTTGACCTTTTCATCCACGGTCGTGCCGCTGATGATCTGCGTCTTTGTTTTGTCATAGAACACCCAGCCGTCCTTGCCGACTGCGGTGTCGTTGCCCGTGCCGTTGCCGAGCACCAGCGTGCTGCCGGTGATGGTGCGTTTATACGGATATTCGCTGACATTCTTGAAATAGGTCTCGCCCGCTGCCGTTTCATCGAAGCTGAACATAATGGCGCCGCGATAGTTCGGCAGCTTGGTGACATATTTCACCGTCGCCTTGAAGTTCTTGAGCTTCACGTTCGTGCCGCTAAACTGCGGAATGATCGTCTCCACGCGCTGCAGCATCTGGGCATTGGAGACGTTTGAAACCTTCAGCTGTAGGTTGCCGTTTGTGTCCAAAAAGAAGGTCGTGTCCGTGCCGTTGTTGCCCCAGCCGTTGGCTTCCTTGTCGCTGATCTCGTCGGTTTTCTGACCGAACCAGGAACGCGTGGAGGAATACATCTTGTTGGTCTTGAAAGAAAAGTGCTCCCGCATCCAGGTGTTGAGCTGCCCATTGAGGGTGGTCGTGTCCCCGATCGGCGTGTAGGCAGCATCCATATAGCGATTGTCGCTGTAGGTCGCATTTCCCGCATCAAGGATCGCCTTGACCTCGGAGAAATCCGCCGTGAACCGTGGAGGTTCGGTTTCCTCCGCTGCCATCGGCACGACACCGATCATGGGTATCATGCCGCAAAGCAAGGCGATGACTGCAGCAGCTGCCGCCATCATTTTGAAGGTCTTTTTTCTTTGCATATGTTTTCCCTCCGCGTCGATAGTAGGTCGGTAACGGTGTGCATGGCAAATGCCGAAAAGCACTCTCCATGTTTATAATACCTGCTCGGATTACGGAATGGGGATAAAAATTTGACCTTTTGGTTTAGAGAATTACCCTTTTTGGTGCAAACGGAAGGCTGAACGCGAAAAAAAGCACGGCGTTTTATAGATAATTCCCATAAAATACCGTGCTCGGTTTCCAACTTTTGCCTATATTGCAATGGTTTTCCCGTCTTGAAAGGGCAAAATTGTCCACCTTTCTCCCAAAAATTTGCATATTGTCTTTTGCAAAACAGTGCGCTATAATCAACTTAGAAATATGACTGTGTGAGGAGGAAAACCCATGGCACTGGATGCGTTCAAGGAGTTGACACCCGTCTTTTATAATCAGCATTCCGTCAAGGCCTTTTCGCGCACGGTCGGCTTTCCTCTGCACTGGCACGAGCGCATGGAGTTCATTTTTCTAAAAGATGGCTCGCTTGATCTGCAGATCGGCGAAGAAACCTATGTTGCCCACGCGGGGGATGTTATCATCCTCATGCCCATGATCCTGCACAGCGGCACTGTCGGACAGAACGGCGTCAAATATGACACCATCATGTTCGAACCGGCAAGCTTTATCAACGGCATCCCGAATGTGAAGCAATATATCACCGCGCTCAAGAAGAACCGCCTGCTGCTGCCGCCCGTCACCTCGGATGAGGCGATCGCCCGGGCGGTCGGGCGGATCTTCCGCATGCAGAATGACAAAAGCATTGCTGCCTCTTTGTCCATTTCCTCGGAGATCTATGCACTGTTTGCGCTTTTGTGCGAACATTTTCCCGTTGACGCTTCCCTGTCGGCGCAAAATGCACCGACAGGCTTTTCGAAGGTGATCACCTATATCGAGGAGCACTATGATCAGCCGCTCACCAGCCGTTCTCTGTGCAACACTTTCGGATATTCCCAAAGCTATTTTTCCCGTCGCTTTGTTGCGGAAACGGGGCTGACGCCGACGTTGTTCATCCGCAACACGCGGCCGGAGCACGCGACGGAGCTGCTTTCGGAAACGCAGCTGTCGATCTGCGAGGTCGCCATCTCCTGCGGCTTTTCCGACACAAAGTATTTCAGCCGCTGTTTTCATGAGCTATACGGCATGACGCCAAAAAACTTCCGTCACGCCAAAGCCCCCAACGCCGAGGTAGAATAAAAAAAGGGCTGTTTTGCACATGCAAAACAGCTCTTTTTTCAGCCGTTTGACTCCTCTTTGAAGCGCCGCATCACCGATTTCAGCCCCCATCCCATGAGGTTGCCGGCAAGCGCAATGCCGCCGTAGATCAATCCGGCATACCAGATCTGCGGTGTGAAATAGATGAGGAGCGTCGGGAAAAACAGCACCGCTGCCGCCACGGCATACACCGAGCAAAACCCGTGCCGTATCCCCAGCGCGATCGCGCTGATATACAGATACAGCGGAAACAGCAAATGAATAAGCCCCGTCGACAAAAACACCTCGCCCTTGCGCCCGTCCATTGCCATGCCGATCAGGGGCAGGAGATAATACAAACCGAGAAGCAGCGCGCAGCAAAGCAGAATATGCTTTATGCGCTTCTTTTTTTCTTTTCGTGACACTGCCGTTTCTTCCCTTCCGTCAGGTTTATTTTCTTATCAAAATGTATGCCCCCGGCTTCATTGCCTGTACATCCGTCAATGAAAACACATCCCATGAGGGCGTATACAAAAGCAGATCCTTTCCGTCGATCCTTTCATATTCCGTCTCGAGCTTTTGTTGCAGCTGCGGATATTTTTCAATGCCGAACCAATCGGAATAGACGATATACTTTCCCGTGTATTGCATCAGCAACGCATACTGCTCCTGCTGACATACCCACGTGTCACCGGCTTTGAAGCGCTGCATGGGGAGATTGAAAAAGTAGCGGCTGTATGACGGCGCGCCCATATAAAACGCACCGACACCGGCATCCAGATACAGCACCTTGTCGTCACCGATATCCTGCGGGACCGCCTCGCTGTTGACCGTTGTCGCCTGTCGCTCCGCCGCACAGATATTCCTGTAATACGGGGCAACAAACGAGGAATAGTTCATCCAAAAGAAAAGCGTGACCGTCAGCAGCAGCGCAAGCAGGCAGGTCTGCGCTCCCCGAAAGCGTCTGACAGCATAGACCGCCGCAAAGAACACAAATAGATGCCAGCCGACAAGCAAGACCGTGGAGTGATTGATAACGGAGAATTGCTGCAGCCCCTTTTTCAGCGCCCAGCACACCGCCGTGCCGCAAAACGCCGCACCGGCGCAGAAAAGCACATAGGCAGCGCGGCACTTCCTTTTGGCGAAAAACAACAGCGTGCACACCGCTCCCGGCAGCATCAGCAGAAAATAGTGATACGGGAAATAGGTGTTGGAAACCACGATAATATCCAGCGACAGCACCCACAGCCCCACAAGGCACAACGCCGCCGACAGATTTTTCTCACGCAGCATATCGGCCAGCACCGCGCATCCCGTCAAAATACCGACAAGCAAAAACGGCAGCATCACCGTGCTTGTCAAAAGTCCCGCAAAGAAGTTGTCCGCTATTGTGTGCAGCTGCACGGCAGAACCGGCGGACAGCAGCGTTGACTGATAGTCGGCGGCATAGCCCATATCCCGAAATTCCTGCGGATATGCCCAATATACCAACAAGAGAAACAGGATCTCAAAGATAAGCATGGAAACAAGCGCCGTCACATAAGGCCCGGCGCCGCGCCGGCGCTTTGCATAGCCGTCATACAGCACCGCACACAGAATGACCGACAAAAACAGCAGCACAAAAATGCTTTTGAAGAAAAACAGGCACGCGCCGATGAATCCGGACAATATCCGACAAAACCGCTTGCCGTGCAGCAGGCAAGCAGCGCTCAGAAAACAAAGCGCCACACAGGTCATCTCCGCCTGCAGCTGTATGAGACTGTTCACCGAGAAAAAGCAAAGAAAGAGGATATACAGCACTGTCGGCTTCTGTTTCTTTTCGATCGGCAGCAAATGCGTCGAAAGAAACAAAAAAAGCATGATAAGCACGCTGTAGAGCAGCTTCGCGGCATAGGTGAACGCGATCTTATTTTCAAAACCGACGACCGCATCCGCGACAAGATAGATGCCGTACATCAGCAGTCGATTGCCGATGCCCTTCAGCTCCCACGCCTCAAAAACCGCCATGATGCCGGATGAGGACTGATATTGCACCTGATCGGCTGCCGCAAAGAACACCTTGATGTCTGCGGTGAACGGCGTTGTGACAAACGAATACCACGCGACCGCCGCCATGCAGATCAACAGTGCCTTGCAAAGCCTATCGACATATTTATTCTGCGTGAACCGCTCCATCCGTTGCGGGAGATAGATTGCGTTTTCCGTAGCGACCGCGCCCCCTTTCAACATCCTTCTTCGTAGTGTAACACAAAACGGGCGGAAAGTCTACCTTTTCTTGCGTCGCAGCCACAAAATCGTGACAATGGGAACTGCCGTCAGCAGCACAAGCGCAAAAATGTCGGCATAGGTACCGAACATGGCGGCGATCTTTTCCCAGGAATTGCCCGCCAGCGCGCCGAGATAGCAAAGCGCCGTGTTCCACACAAAAGAACCGGCGGCAGTCAGCAGAAAGAACGGCAAAAAGTGCATTTTTGCCATACCGGCGGGGATGGAAATGAGACTGCGCACGATCGGCACACAGCGGCAGAAAAAAACGGCGGGAGCACCCTTTTCGTCAAACCATGTCATGGCGCTTTCCACATCCGCTCTTTTGAAATGCAGCACGCGTCCCAGTTTGCCGTCCAAAAGGCTCATGACGCGATCCGCGCCGAGCAGACGTCCCGCACCGTATAAGATCAATGCACCCAAAAGCGAGCCGACGGTCGCTGCAAGGATCACGCCCCAAATTGACATGGCGCTGCACGTCGTCATGAAACCACCGAAGGTCAAAATGACCTCGGACGGGATGGGCGGAAACACATTTTCAAGGGCAATGAGAAACACCACACCCCCATAGCCCCACACATTCATGATGCCGATGATCCATTCCCGCATACACTCACCTCGCAACAGTGTATGCCGCGAGAATGCGCAAGAGAACGAAAAAACGGGACGCTGTTGCGTCCCGTTCAAAACTTCCGATGGTAATCAGCGCTGCACGCGACCCGAGCCGTCGCCGCCCGCAAGGCGCAGCACCTCATCGGCTGTCACCTGGTTGAAGTCGCCCTCAATGGTGTGCTTTAAGCAGCTTGCCGCCACGGCAAACTCGATCGTTTTCTGTGCATCAAAGCCGGAAAGCAGCGCATAGATCAGGCCGCCGCCGAAGCTGTCGCCGCCGCCGACGCGATCGACGATGTGCATATGGTACTGCTTGCTGAAATAATAGTCCTTGCCGTCAAACAGCATCGCCGCCCAGTCATTGTCGTTGGCGGAGATAGACGAGCGCAGCGTGATGGCGACATACTGAAAGCCGAAGCGCTCCATAAGCTGCCGTGCCACGTCCTTGTAGCCCTCGTGGTTGACCTCGCCCTTGGACACATCGGTGTCGGCGGCAGAGATGCCGAACACATCGGCGGCGTCTTCCTCGTTGGCAATGCAAACGTCGACATAGCGGCAAAGCTCGCCCATGACCTCGCCCGCCTTTTGCTTGGTCCACAGCTTTTTGCGGTAGTTCAGATCGCAGGAAACGGTGATGCCGCGTGCCTTCGCCGCCTTGACCGCCTCAAGGCAAATCGCCGCGACATTGTCGCCGAGCGCGGGCGTGATGCCGGTGAAATGGAACCAGTCGGCACCGTCGAAGATCTTATCCCAATCGAAGTCCGCCGTCGTCGCCGTTGCGATCGCCGAACCGGCACGGTCATAGATCACCTTTGAGGGACGCTGCGAAGCACCCTTTTCCAAAAAGTAGACGCCCACGCGATCGCCGCCGCGGGTGATGAGCGAGGTATCCACGCCGTACCGCCGCAGGGCGTTGATGCCTGCTTGTCCGATGTCATGTGCGGGCAGCTTGGTGACAAACGCCGCATCAAACCCGTAGTTTGCCAGCGACACCGCCACATTTGCCTCGCCGCCGCCGTAGGTTGCGCCGTAGCTGTCCGTTTGCACAAACCGATAGTATCCCTCGGGCGCCAAACGCAGCATGATCTCTCCGAAAGTGATGACACGTTTCATATCTCTCTTCTCCTTACACTCCTTACAAAACTTATGCATATTCTAGCAGATATTGCCGCAAAATGCAAGTGTCACCCGTGACATATTACTGAAAAGGAGGATGTTTCTATGGAAGTACGCATTGACCGTGACGGCTGCATCGGCTGCGGCGTGTGTGTGGAGATCTGCCCGTCGGTTTTCCGCATGGCGGACGACGGACTGTCGGAGGTCTACGCCGCACCGCAGGACAAAAACGAAAGCGCTGTGGCGGAGGCCGCGGACAGCTGCCCTGTGAGCGTCATTCATGTGACGGAATAAGCCTGCGGGCGCGGCAGGAAAATACCGCGCCCGTCTTTTACATATCAAAGGAAAATGTGATCTGCCCCCATGCGGGATCGACCGAAAAATCCACACAATATACCGGCTGCGGCAGTGCACTGTGTATCGCATCCTTTTTGTAGTCATGCGTATAGTGTTTTTCGACCGACACCGTCGGTGTCACTGTCTGCGGATCAAAATGCAGCGTGCATTGCGCAAAGCGCACCGCACCCGCCGTGACGGTCGGTTCGATCACGCTGACAAACCGTTCTGTGAAGCTTTTAACCTTGTCAGTCCACGCATCGGTCAGCTGCACGCATTTTTCGCCGATCACGAAAGTGCGGGTGACGCTGCCGACATCCGCAGGATAGGCGCCGCCGATCTCAAGCGTGACGGTGTCGCCGTTTACCGCGATGCTGCCGCCGTATGTCGCACCCGCGTGCTGGGAAAGCCCGTTTATGATCGGGACACAGTGACTGAGCGAGGAATTGCAGAAGATTGTGTAGCGTTCACTGCTGAAATACTGCCTTGTGTACAGTCCCGCGCCGAGGTCACAAAGCTCCTGTCCCTTTTCGGTGGACAGAATGAACGTCCCCACATCGTTATGGTTGTGCGGTTCATCGTTGCGCCCCGCCTTGACAGCAAAGGAGAAGGTGTCCCGCGTGGTAATATACTGTCCCGCGATCGGGAAAAAGGAAGTTGTTTTCGGCAATTCCTCGCCTTTCAGTGTCGGATCGAAATAGGCAAAGTGCCGCAGATACTGCACAAAGCGGCAGTTTCCTCGATTGAACGCCATCCGCTCCTTCGGCGGCAGCGTCACCGCATCGGGATACCGACGGTGCAGAAAATGATAAAGGTCAAGGGGGACTTTTGCATGCATATCCCCGTCGGCAAAGCTCGTGGCGGTGTCCCCCATCATGAGATTGCGCTGCGGGAAGGTCGCCATCAGCTTCACCTTCGGATCGGCAAAGAGGTCGGTCTTTCCGTCCGTGAAGCGATAGAGTAGATCGGCAAAATAGACAAAGTAGCCGAAGCCGTATGCCCAATAGCTCATGCCCTCCAGGCAGACGCCGTCCTCTGTATAGGAGTCCATGCAGCACTGCTCACTTGCCAAAAGCCGCGGCAGAAATTCAGCCAAAAGCTCCGGCGCGGCATACATCATCGCGATGCCGATGCCGCCTGCGCAGACCGCGCTCCAGTTCGTTCTCACCGTCTCCCAGTCAAAATGACGGTTGCGGTAGTTTTCAAACACCCGCCGTTTCAGTTCCGCTCTTGCGCGAACGAAAACGGTTTCGTGCAGCCGCTCCTTCAGCAGCGCCGTGATCTCGGCGACTGCCGCGCCCGTCTCCGCAACAAAAAGATCCACCCTTGTGATGCCGTCCGCATAGTCGTTTGTACAGTGTGCGGGCACTGCCCAGCTGTATTCATCGCAGATCGCCCACAGGGTGTCCTCGACATCCCGCAGATACCGCTCGTTTTCCGGATACAACAGCGCCAATATCGCGGCACTGCTCAAAAGCACGCGGCGACCGAAATAGTATTTTTCAAACTGCGAGCGGTCACCGTCCGTATAAAAACGGTTGCGCAGCGAAAACGGCAGCGCAATGAGCGGTTCCCTAACCTGTTCCTCATAATCCGCGCGGATGAGCGAAATGATGTCGGCATAGGCAGGATCGCTGCGCACCTTTTTCCAAAAGGCAGCGTCAAGAATTTTATCGTATAGCTGCATGTCCGTCTCCCCTTTTTATGCCATCGTTTTGAGCATGTCGACGGTCACTTCATACCGCGTCTGTTCGCCGTTTTTGAACCGTTCGTATTCTTCTGCCATATATGCCGCCATGCGGTGCACCTCGTCGCCGCTGCTGCCCGCGATGTGCGGCGTCAAAAAGCAATTTTGCAGCGCAAAAAACGGGTGATCCGCGCGGGGCGGTTCAGGGTCGGTGACATCCAGCACCGCCGTCAGATCGGGACGCTCGCGCAGTGCGCGCACAAGATCGTCCTCGACCACCTGTGCGCCCCTGCCGGTGTTGAGAAACGTGGCATAGGGCGGCATGGACGCAAACAGCGGATAGTTGAGCATGCCGCGCGTTTCGGCGTTGTTGGCGAGATGGTTCGTGACGACCTGCGCATTTCTGAACAGCGTCGGAAGATCGCATTTTTTGACGCCGAGCGTCTTTGCGGTCTCATCCGGCAAAAACGGATCGAACACCATGACCGACAGCCGATATGCCGCCAGCCGTTCGATCACCATTTTGCCGATCATGCCGGCGCCGATGATGCCGATGCACGCGCCGTAATTTCCCGGGAAATGCTCCCGCAAAGCGAGCGCTTCGCCGTAGTCACCGCCTTTGGAGAGATGCGCCGCCGTGGCATAAAACCCTTTGTCGGCAAGTAAAATCTGCGCCACCGTGTATTCCGCAACCGGCACGGCATTTGCCGCCCACGCGCTGAACACCCGCACGCCGCTGCGAAGAAACGGACGGGCAAACGCCTGCACCGAGCCTGCGGCATAGAACACCGCTTTCAGCGACGGCAGAAATGCTCCGATCTCCGCTTCCGTCAAACACGGCATGCACCAGCTTGAAAACACAAAGTCCACATCGGCAAAAGCGGACGGCGACGCTCTCAGCTGTTTTGCCGTGTACACCGTCGCATCCAGTCCCGCCGTTTGCCGCAAGGTCGCTACCGTCTGCGGCGCATATACCCGCGCGATCACCGCAGGATCATCACACAAAAAAATGGATCTCATTCTTTTCCTCCGATCAGCTTTCGCAGCGTTCCCGCCTCGCGCGGCAGTGTGTCGATGCGGTCATCCGGCATAAACTCCAAAAGTAGCGTCTGCGTTTTGTCAAACGCCTGCAAATACCGTTTCCACTGCGGCAGCCCGTCCGCAAGCGGCAGACGCGTCTCGCCGATCCAGTGAAACACATGGATATTGACGGTATAGGGCGCGACCGCTTTGGCATATGCCATGTTTTCCTCAAAGGAGCAATACTGGTTCGGCTGCCAATACATGCGGAAAGCGGGAGACGTCACTGCTGCCAGCAGCTCCGCAGCGCCCGCTGCGGTCTCGGTGAAGCTGTTCGGATGGCATTCCATGCACAGCGTCACGCCCATCTTTTCCGCCGTTTTTGCCGCTGCGCGGCAGATGGCGAAAAGTGCTTCTTTTTCATCGGCAGTGTAGGCGTCCGCCGCGCGGTCGCCGCACCACAGGCGCAGCACCTGCGTTCCCAATCGCTCTGCCGCAGCGATATAGGACGGCAGCAGCGAAAGCGGCGTTTCGCCGAGACGGAAATAGGTACCGTAGGAGCTGCAGCGAATGCCGTACAGGTCCTGCAGTGTCACAATATCCTGCAGCTTTTCCGACGCGTCAAAGGGTGCATGCACATCGCTGCCCCATTCGATCGCCGTGAGCCCCGCGGCGCTTGCCGCTTTGCAGATCTCTTCGGGAGACGCTTTGCGAAAGGAAACCGAAACAAGACCGCTGTTCCACATAGCTTTCATCGCCTTTCTCAGTATATATTACCATTTTCGCGGTATCCGCGCCAGACATTTTCAAAAAAATCGTCGTTTTGCGGCAGCGGGCGCACGGGACGCCAATTTGTAGTGCACTCGCCATCTGTAAAGTATATTTCCTGTACAGTGTCAACCTTTGCATCGTCCGTCGTGAAACGGAAAATGTCGTCAAGTCCCTTGCGCAGTGTGCCGCCTTTGTCGGTATAGAGTGCCGAACCGCGCGTTTTCCCGATCGTTTCGGCAAAATCCAGCATGGCAAACAAAACGGCGTTTTGCGTCAGCAGAATGTCGCGCAGCCGATAAGCGCGCCACAGTGCGTCAGGCGATGAAACGCCGACAGCATTTTCAAAATTCTGCAAAAGCGCCAGCGTTTCCGCCCGCGCCGCCTGCATTTTTGCTGTTTCGCGGATCGCCGCGCCCGCATCGCTCATGCGCCGTTTGGCGGCAGCAGTCAGCGCTGCGGCTGTGTCTGCGCCTTGCAGCATGGCGTTGCAAAACGCCGTGTGCCGTTTCACCGCCGCATCCGCAAGGTGCAAAAAGGCGGCCTCTTCCGACAATTTCCTGTCGTCGGCGGAAATATACTGTGCCGCGCGCAGCGCGCCCACCTGTCCCGCATTCAGTGCACTGCCGCCGGGACGGGTGACACCGTGCGTTCCCGCGCACTCGCCGATGGCAAACAGTCCTTTGACCCGCGTCTGCCACCACAGGTCAACGGCGATGCCGCCGTTGTGATGCTGAGCACAAAGGGCGATCTCCAGTCTTTCGGTGTGCAGGTCAACGCCTTTACCCGCATAAAGTGCCACCGCAGGCGCATTCATTTTTTCCAGGCGTTCGATCGGCGTGCCGCCGCAGACGCCCGCGTTTCTCAGATAGGCATAGGCTTCGGGGATAAGCTTTTCATAGGCGATGTCTCTCAGATCAAACGGGTTTGTGCGATAATCGAGATACACCCGCCGCCGACGCAGCACACATTCGCGATAGACCAGCAGATCGACAACGGAAGAACCGTCCGTCACCTTGCGGCTGTCAAACGGCCACTGATAGCCTTTCAGAAACACCGCCGACAGTGCCGCGTAGACATCCCCGAAATATTCCCGCAAAAAATCATATTTCCTGCCGTTTTCGTCCACAGAGACAAAACGCGGCAGCACCTGCATATAAGTGCCGGACACATTCCAGCGCGGCGAGACAGAGGCAAGCCCATATTGCCACTCCGTGCCGTTTTGCATTGCCGCACCCGCCGCCAGTGCCAAGCCGGTCGAGCCGTTGTGGCAGGCGGGATAGACGCTGTCGGCATAGATTCCCGCAGGTCCGCCCGTCGCCAGCACCACGTGCGCACAGCGAAAAACAACAAACGCTCCGCTTTCCTTTTGCAAACAGACAAGCCCGCAAACACCGTGATCATCCTTCAGAATTTCCACCGCCAAAAGCCCGTCGTGCACCGTGACGCCGCATGCAACCGCATGGTCTTGCAGCACTTCGGTCATGAACCTTGATGTGAGCGGCCCTGCGGAAGTGGCGCGGGCAAAGGGGTCGTGATCGGTTTTATAGCCGATATATTCGCCGAAACGGTTGACAGGAAACGGCACGCCCAGCTCACACAGGCGCAAAAAGCACCGTGCGGACAGCGCAGCCTCGCACAGGGCATTGTCCCCGTCCACCGCGCCGCAGGCAAACAGATTTTCCGCCATCTGCCGCACGGAGTCGGGCGCGTCGCCGCCGAGTCCCAGCTTATAATAGGTCTGCTTGTCGCTGCCGGTGTTGCGGGATGTGCCGCAGTTTATGCCTTCCGTCACCAGCGCGACGCTTTTCTTTCCCATTTCCCGCAGACGGCAGGCGGCGCTGTAGCCCGCTGCACCGCTGCCGACCACCACCGTGTCCACGGTCAGTATCCTTCCGTTTTCCATATGCTCCTCACAGTCGCTGTATATGAAATCCGCCGTCCACGTCGATGGACTGCCCCGTGACATACGGCAGTGCGCCGCTGCACAGCGTCCACACCGCCGCTGCGATGTCTTCGGGCTTGCCCCAGCGCTTGATGGGCAGCAATCCGCCGTCGATGAGGCGGTCATATTTTTCCTGCACCGTCGCCGTCATGCCTGTGGCGATGATGCCGGGACGAATTTCGTTGACGGGGATGCCGTATGCCGCCAGACGGTCGGCAAACAGTGCCGTGATCATGGAAACGCCCGCCTTGGAGATGCAGTATTCTCCGCGATTTGTAGAGCTTGTATAGGCGGACATCGACGAAATGTTGACGATCGTCCCCTTGCAGTCACCCTCGTTTTGTATCATGCAGTTCGCCACCGCCTGTGTCAGAAACAGCGTGCCTTTGGTGTTGATATTCATGACGAAGTCATAGCTTTCTTCGGTCATTTCCAAAAGGTCGGCACGCACCCGCGGCGCAACGCCCGCCACGTTCACCAATATATCGATCCTGCCATAGGCATCCGTCACGGTCTGCACGGCACGGACGCGATCCTCTGCTTTGGAAAGATCGCCGCAGACATAGGTGAATTCTCCGTTCAGTGCGTGCGGCATCTGCGGCAGAATGTCCATGCCGACGACCGCAATCCCTTCCTGCAACAGGCGCACAGCGGTCGCAAAACCGATCCCGCCCGCAACACCTGTCACCAAAGCTGTTCTTTTCATATACCTTCCTCCCCTGTGCAAAGTTGCCGATACAGCGGCAGATATACTTCCTTGTCCCGAATGATGCAGCCGGGCGTTCCGCCCGCGCGCATCAGCGCCGTGCATTTTGAACAGGCGATGCAGCACTTGCCGCCTTGCATTTCCCCGGTTTTCAGAATGTCGTTTGCAAAATCGGGATAGGCAAACGCCGTCCTGCCGAAGCCCGCGATGTCAAAGCCGCCGTTTTCGATGAACGCTGCCGCGACATGCGGCGCAGCCACACCGAGAAAGCTCAGCGCCGAGCAGACGAGCTTTATCCGCGGCACTGCCGCTTTCAGCGTTGCTGTGCCGTGCAGCACGCGGGCAACGCCGCACAGCGGGTGTTCGTCCGCCGTATACGGCCCGTTGGCAAACGGGCGGTTGACATGCGGATTGAAATAGGGATTGCCCATCGTGATGTTCAGCAGCTGCACGCCGCAGGCGGCAAGCGTTTCAAGAAGCCATATAGGTTCGGTCGGATCAAATGCGAGCGTGCCGTCCTTTGCCACACCGAAGCCATAAGGGTAGGCAAAGCCGTCGTATACATTCAGGCGAGAGGTCACGAGAAAATTTGCCCCCGTCGCCTGCATCGTGCCCTGCACGCTTTCGCGCAAAAGACGTGTCCGATTTTCAAGCGAGCCGCCGTATTTCCCCTTGCGGGTATATGCCGACAGCAGTTCGCTGTTCAGATAGCGGTGACAGCACTTGATGTCCACACCGTCAAAGCCCGCCTTTTCGGCAAGCACAGCGCCATGCACCAGCGCCTCGCCCACGCGATCGAGCGCGTCGTCGGTCAGAATACGCGCGGCGTCGATCGGCTTGTCGCCCTCAAACAGAGGATTGTTGTATGCGATGAGCGGTTCCGGCTTGCCGTTTGGCTTACTGTATCTGCCGGAATGGGTCGCCTGCATAATGACGGTCGGTGCGACACCGTTTTCCCGCAGCCCCGTTTCCTTGATCTCTTCCACCAGCCGCTTGAATGTATCCAGCGTCCCGTCGCAGATATACAGCTGGCGCGGGTTGGCTCTGCCCTCCGGCAGCACCGCCGTCGCCTCAAACCAAATGAGTCCCGCGCCGCCTGCGGCAAAGCGTCGATACCGCCGATGCGTCAGCACATCCGGCGCGCCCGCCGTCGTGCCGTCGCACCCCTCCATTGCCTGGCAGGCAAGGCGGTTTTGGATCTCCACCGTTCCCACCGTCAGCGGTGCGCGCAAAATGCGCGTGCTTTCCGCAAACGGCAGCGCCGTTTTATATGCCGCGTTCTGCTCCTTGAATGCGGCAACATCCGTATATACCTTTCGCGTCACATTTGCCACGCTCCTTTGCTTTTATTGTACGGCGTGCCGCTCGCCGTCGCTATACAGGGTTTGCGCAGTTTTATGTAAATCTTGCTTTCTTCCCGCTTTCATGATACAATGACAAAAAACGTGTGAGAGGTGCTGTATGGTTATATCCTGCAAATATGCGGACGCCGTCGGCGGCATGACGCCGCATTATCACGATTGTCACCAGTTGCTGTATATCGTCGAGGGAGAAGCAAGCATCACCGTCGGCGCGGAGCAAACGATTGCAACGGGCGGAACGCTTGTGCTCATCAGCCGTTTTGAGGAGCACGCCATCGGGATCGCGTCCGCGCGCTATCGCCGCTATATCTGCCGTGTCGCGCCGGAAAACGCACTGCAAAGCGCGGAGAACTACCGCCTTTTTTCCGTGCTTTTCAACCGCACGGCGCAGTTTCGGCACGCGGTCACCGTCGAAAACACGGCGGAATTTGAAAGACTGTTTTCACGCATGGCGGGCGAATGTGCCGCAAAGCAGCCGTTTTTCGGGGAAGCGTGTGACCTTTTGCTGCAGGAGCTGCTCATCGCCCTTTACCGACAGCACCCTGCCCTTTTCGCGGCGAAGGAGTCGGAGCGTGCGGAGATCGTGCGGCTGATCCAGTGCCGCTTTGCGGAAAACTGCAAAGAGAACTATTCCCTGGCTGGGCTGGCAGCGGAATACCATCTGAGTCCCTATTATCTCGCGCATATGTTCAAGAGCGTCACCGGTTATCCGCTCATGGCGCATTTGCAGTCCTGCCGCATTGCGGCGGCAAAAAAATATCTCACCGAGACGCAAATGCGTATCGGTGAGATCGTTGAAGCCTGCGGATTCAGTGATAACAGCAATTTCAGCCGCACCTTCCGACGGCAGACGGGGCTTTCCCCCAAGGCATTCCGAGAGCGGTACACCCGCTAGACCTTTTTGTATGCTCTCTCCAGCATGAGAAAAGAAAGTCCCAAAAAGAGTGCCAGATAAAACGGCAGCAGCAAAAGCGTCGTATGCTCCGCCAGCACGCCGAAAAGCGGCGGCATAAAGGTTGAGCCGACATAGGCACACGCCATCTGCACGCCGATGATTGCCTGTGCGTTGTCCGCACCGAAGCAGGACGGCGTGGAATGGATGATCGCCGGATAGACCGGCGCACAGCCGAGTCCGACCACAACAAAGCCGACAAGCGCCACCACCGTTGTTTCAAGCGGCAACATAATGCACACCGCGCCGACAAGCGCCGTCACAATACCGATGCGGATCATGCGGCGATCGCCGAGCCTGTCCGCCACAAAGCCGGACAGAAATCTGCCGACGGTCATGCCGATGAAGAAAAAAGACGCAAACGCGGCAGCGAGCTTTTCGGAAACGCCGCGCGCACCCGCAAGATAGCTGCTTGTCCACTGGATGACCGTCGCTTCTGCCGCACAATAGGCGAAAAAGCCGACAAGCACCCCGCGCACGCCGGGAATTTTGAGCGCGGCGCGCAAGCCGATAACACGTGTGCTTTCTTCCGTTTTCTCCGCTTTGTTGACCTTCCACAGCGGCAGCGTGAGCAACAGCACCAGCACGATGCCCGACTGTATCCATCCGACAATGCGATAGCCGTCCTCCCAGGAGCGATAAGAAAGCGCATAGCTCATAACATACGGGCTGATGACCGTTCCCACACCCCAAAAGGAATGCAGCCAGCTCATGTGACGGGAAGAATAATGCAGCGCGACATAATTATTGAGTGCCGCGTCGATCGCGCCCGCGCCCAATCCATAAGGAATTGCCCACACACAAAGTATGGGAAACGTCCGCACGGTGGAAAAGCCGAGCAGCGCCGCCGCTGTCAGCGCAACGCTGACGACCGTGACGGTCTGCGTGCCGAGCTTTTTCGTGAGCCGTTCCGAGAAAAGGCTGGAAACGATCGTGCCGCCCGAAATGATCATGGTGACGATGCCCATATAGGAAAGCGGCACGGAAAGCGCCCGATGCAGCACCGGCCACGCCGATCCGAGCAGCGAGTCCGGAAGCCCCAGACTGATAAAGGCGAGATAGATCACCGCCAAAAGTAATGTGTACATACCCTCAATAGAATGTCGCCACCGGCTGATCCGGCGGTGCAGCCTTCTCCAATTTCGTGATTTTCAGCACGGGACCGCGACGGCCGTACAGCTTGTGCTCCTGCATACGGATCTCCGCCGTGACGGTCACCCAATCCTTCTGCCCCAGTGCGATCGCCCCCTGCCACTGTGCGACCATACCGGCAAAGGTGATATCCTCCACACAGCAGGTCATCACGTCTCTGCCGATCACAAAGGCATCGGCAGGCAGCTGACGGTTGTGCGCCACCATACCCTTGAAGTGCACGGTCTTGCCGTCATAGGTGTCGAGATTTTCGCCCATGTCGCGATACCACAGTGCATAATCCTCGTCCGCAATTTCGATGATCGGCGCGTTCACGTCAAACGGCAGCGGATCTTCGATGTCGTCATACGCCACCTCGCCGTCGGGCGACTCATAGGCAATGTCGGTGCGGCGGCTGATGCCGCGCACGATCTTGTGCAGCGCCATTTTGTCGATCGCGTCGGTATAGCGGTTGAACACCACCAGCTCGCAGGTGTTGAGCTTGTCCACCACAAGCGAGCGCATATTGGTGTTATACTGCAAAAAGGTCGTGGCATCCGCGAAGAAAAATTCCTGATAGATCACCCAGTTTTTCGGCAAATTCTGAAACAGCGAGGAAAGCTGCCACATACCGTTATATTCCACAATGACACGGCGGCAGCCGTTTTTCTTGAGCCACGCCGTCATGTTGGGTGCGGTAAGCGCCGTTTCCTCCTCTACCGTTTGGACATACACCTGGGGTGACGAAAAGCGGGTGGGATCATATTCCTCGACGCCTTCCTCACAAAGAAGCAACAGCGTCTTTTCCCCCGCGTTGAAGCGCTTGTCCTCCAACGTTTCCTGGATAAAGCGCGTCTTGCCGGCTTCCAAAAAGCCGGTGAATACATATACCGGTACTTCCATCTTCTACCCCCGACCGTCAGGCGTCCACGCCGAACAGCGCCGCCAATGCGTCCTCATGCAGCTTGGAGCCGATAACACACAAACGACCGATCACACCGGCGCTGCCGGTGCGCACATCCGGTTCGCCCGGCACATAGTCAAAGTGGATCCAGCTGCCGTCCTCTGCCGCCACAATGCCCTTCGCACGCAGCACCGTGCCGAATCTGTCGGCATCCTGCAGCGCTTCCAGCGCCGCCGTGATCTTTGCGGGGGTAAACTTCACGGTCGTTTCCTTGCCCCAGCTGGTGAACACCTCGTCGGCGTGATGGTGGTGATGATGCTCATGGTCGTGGTCATGATCATGGCAGCAGCAGTCATGGTCGTCATCATGCTCATGATGATGGTGCTCATGCTCATCGTCGTGATCGTCATCATGCTCATGGTGATGTTCATGCTCGTGGTCATGGTCGTGATCGTGATGATGCTCATGCTCGTGATCATGGTGATGACCGCAGACAGGACAGGTGTCCTCATGCAGCAGCTCGGCGAGCGCGTCGGACAGCGTGTTGCGCCGCTCCATCGTCTCCAAGATCTGTTTGCCCGTCAACTGATCCCACGGGGTGGTGACGATCGACGCGGCAGGATTTTGCTCGCGGATGAGCGCCAGCACCGCCTCGAGCTTCTCTGTCGGCAGCGCGTCGGTATGGCTCAGCACGATAGCGCCCGCATAGGCGATCTGATTGTTGAAGAATTCGCCGAAATTCTTGACATACATTTTGCACTTCTTTGCGTCCACAACGGTAGTAAAGCTATTGAGGACAATGTGATCGTCGTGGATGCCCTGCACGGCGGCAATGACGTCGCTGAGCTTGCCGACGCCCGACGGCTCAATGAGGATGCGATCGGGCGCATAGTCCGCCAGCACCTTTTCAAGCGCCTTGCCGAAGTCGCCGACAAGGCTGCAGCAGATGCAGCCGGAGTTCATTTCGGTGATCTTGATGCCCGCATCCTGCAAAAAGCCGCCGTCAATGCCGATCTCGCCGAACTCGTTTTCGATCAGCACCAGCTTTTCGCCCGCATAGGCTTCTTTGATAAGTTTCTTGATGAGTGTGGTCTTTCCCGCGCCGAGAAAGCCGGAAAAAATATCAATTTTTGTCATACAGCAGTCCCTCTCTTTTTTCACAGCAGTTTTTCAAGATATTCCGCATACAGCTTACCGATGCAGTCTGCGCCCTTCGGCGTCGGGTGCACGCCGTCCGCCGCAAAGGTGAGCGGATCGTCGCCGATGAACGCCGCCTGCAGCAGCCCGTCGGTGGGCATATACACATCCGCATATTCCCGCGCCAGCTTGCGGATAATTTCGATCTTCGGTGCAAGGTCAATGCGGAAAAACGCCTTGTCCTCTATCGGAATGAGAAACGGCTCCATCATCATGATCTTTGCGTGGGTGTGATGCTTGATGGCTTCAAGCACCGTGCGGTAGCGCTCCTCGAACACCTCAGCCGGGATCCAGTCCCGCTCTCCGGCGTGATGCCACACGTCGTTGATACCGATAAGGATCGACACGATGTCCGGATCGATCGCCAAAAAGTCACTCTGCAGCCGCGCGACAAGATCCTTTGTCTGGTTGCCGCTGATGCCGAGATCGATAAACTCGAAATCGATCTCCGGATGGCTTTCCCGCAGATATTTTGCGGCATATTTGGGATAGCCCTCGCCGAGATCATGGCAATCCGCGCGATCTCTCCCCGCATCGGTGATGCTGTCGCCCTGAAACAGCAGCTTTATTTTTCGCATATGTTGTACCTCCCGCTATCGGTTTACTACATTATACCGCGTCGGCGGCAAAATGCAAGAGAAATACGACAAAAAAGCCGACGGAAACCCGTCGGCTTTTTTCGCACCGCTTACGCAGTCTTTTTCTTCTTTATCACGATCCATGCGACAACGCCGCCGATCACAAGCAGCGCCGCGACCGCAAGGATAATGTAGATCACCGTGCCGCTTTTCTGCGGAGCAGTTCCGTCGTCGGGCGTATCAACATTGCCGTTGACATCGGTATTGTTGTCGCCGTTCTCCGTCTGCGTTCCCTGCTTGCCGACAGCGAAGCTGCCGAGCGCGGTGACGCTGACCGAAACCGTTTTGCCGTCCGCGCTGAGAGCAGACTCTGCCTTTGTGTATGTCCCGTCGCTTGCAATGCAGAACACCGCCACATCCTTTCCGAAACCGTCCGGAACAGGAAGTGTCACCGTGACCGCACCCGTCGGCTGCACAGCTGCGTTATTTGCCGTCGCCGCGACCGTATACAGCTTGAATTCTCCGCAGGCATCTTTCAACACATTTTGAGCGGACGCAAAAGTGGGATTGTCCCCTGTGATCTCCTCCACCTTCAGCTCCGTTCCGGCAGCAAAAGCGCCCTCGCTTGCCTCAAATTGCACGCCGGTCGTTTCGTCCTTAAAGGAGCAAGGGATGATTTCTTTCGTGGTTTCGCCGCAGCGCTTGCACTTGCCCTCTTTCAGACCGGTGCTGCTGATGGTCGCCTCTTTCACAATGGTGGGATTTTCAAAATCGTGTCCGAGCGCCTTGGTATCACGGCTTTCCGCCGCGTCGCAAACCGTGCATTTGCGTTCCTGCGTCCCGCCCGCCGTACAGGTGGCAGCCTTGGCATCTGCCCATGCGCCGAATTTGTGACCTTTCGCCTTGATCGTGTTGGTGGTCGTCTGACCGCAGCGGCTGCATTTGCCGGACTCAACTCCCGTCTCGGTGCAGGTCGGTTCTTTTGTCACCGTCGGATTGGAGAAATTGTGTCCGAGTGCATTGACGGCGCGCGTCTCAAAATGGCCGCACTTGCCGCAGCTGCGCTTCTCCTCGCCTTTTTCGGTGCAGGTGGGCGCTTTTGTCTGCGTCCAGCTGCCCATGGAATGTCCGGTGGCGTTCACAGTCTGATTTTCCGTTTTGCCGCACACCGAACAGGTTCTCGTGGTCGTGCCGGACGCTGTGCAGGTCGGCTGCTTGGTGACGTTCCAGCTGCCCCAGGTATGATGATCGGTCTTGGCAACCGTCTCCTGTTTTTTCGCACCGCACGCCGTGCAGGTATATTCCTTCGTGCCGGTGTCCTTACAGGTCGCCGCTTTCACCACCGTGCCGCCGTTCCAAGTGTGACCCGCTTTTTCCACATATCCGCAAGCGGTGCAAGTGCGCTGATGCTGTGCGTCATTCAGTTTGCTGCAATCGCCGAAGCGGTGCGACTTGCAGCTCACGGACACCGTGGCTGTGGCATCCGTGAAGGTGTTCTTTCCGCCGCTAGCATCGCGGGATTCCACAAACGAAACCGTAACGGACTTGTTGCCGGGGGTAGCCGTATCCTTAATTTTGAATGTCAGTGTTATGATCTTGCCGGTGGCAGCGTTGTTCTGCGTCGCCAGCGAATCCGCCCAACGGAGCGTATATGGTGAGCTGAGCGTGGGGCTGGGCGTCGTGAAGCCTTTCAGACGCCCGCTGTCGGAAACGCCTTTCAGCTCCAGATCGCTGTCATACGCAACGGACACCTTGAAAGTGATCAACCCCGGATTGCTGCCGATGCCGATGTCAACGCTGACGGTGTCCCCCTGTTTCCCGCTCGCATTTGCCGCGGTGATCTTCCCGTTTCCCGCCGCAAATGCGGTCGTGCCGCACAGCCCCAATACCAATATCAGAGAGAGCAGCAAAGATAGCAACTTCTTCATTTGAAACAACTCCTTTAACCAATTTTAATATCCCAACCGGCGAGATAGCGATCAAGCAGAACGCCGTCCCAGTCGGTAATTTCCCCGTCACCGTCAATGTCCAGTGCGTCGGCATTGGATATGTCGACGTTCCATCCGGCAAGATAACGCGCCAGCAGCACGCCGTCCCAATCGGAGATCTCCTCGTCACCGTCCAGATCGCCGCGTGTAAAAGATGGATCAAGCTGAACCGTCAGCGCTGTGCTGCTGTCGCTCGCATACGCTGCATCGGTTTCTGCGACCCGCTGATAAAACCGATGTGTGCTGTTCGGAGCAAGTCCCGTGAACACGGGACTTTGCTGCCACGCCCCATCATCCATACGATACTCATATCCAGCTATTTTCTTTAGCGTCACTGTATCGGTGGTTTTGCTTTCCACCACAGGTGCAGACGGTTTTTCAACTGTGTTTTTCAAGGTCGTGACTGCAGTGCCGCCACTGCTTTCGCTGGCATAGTTTGTATTGGTTTCGGCGACTCTTTGATAGAAAATATGCTCGCTGTTCGGAGCAAGTCCCGTGAACACGGGGCTTTTCTGCCATGCACCATCGTCCATGCGGTACTCATATCCAGCTATTCTCTTTAGCGTCACTGTATCAGTGGTTTTGCTTTCCACAACAGGCGCAGACGGTGCGGCAGGCGTCTTTTTGTCACTGCCGTTGATCAGCACGGTTGTTCCGATGCTGACGACTGCATATGTATCGGCATTGTCCACCTTTGCTATCCGTTGATAAACCGTGTATTCCATACCGTAGATCAACGCCGTAAAATGCGGATCTTTCTGCCATGTCACCTTATCAAGGCTATACTCAAAACCGTCGACCGCCTTGACCGTCAGTGTTGAGGCGCCGACCGACAGGATCTCCGGTTTGCTCGGCGCAGCGTAATACAACAGAGCACTACCCGCCGACGCGAAATCGGTGTCTGTCTCCGCCAATCTTTGACGGAAAGCGTAGATGCGGTTAGACACAATGCCGGTAAATACATTGGACTGCTGCCACGTGATGCCGTCCTTGCTGTATTCGTATCCGACTGTGGGTTTCAGTGTAACTGTCGTCGCATCATACGCTTGTATTGCGGGCGTAGCAGGCGCGGTGATTACCCTTTTTGTCGTCTTGACCTTTAGAGGTGTCCCCTCGATCGGCGTATACCCATTTTTCCGCCGCACATAGACGGTATACTCCGTCACAGGCGACAGACCCGTAAACACGCCGTCGGTTTGCCACGATGTTTTATCAAGGCTGTATTCCAAACCGCTTTCCGCTTTTACAGTGATCGTATTTTCGGTAACATCCAGCAAGGTAGGAGTGTCCAACGGCACAGCAAAACGTACGCCGTTATCGCTGCAATACTGCTCAAGCGTACCGCCGGCATAGGAATACACCGTCAGTGCCGTATTCGCGGTGTTCAGCGCATACTGATGGAACACCAAATCGGGATTTTCGGTAACAACCGCTTCCAGATTGTCGAAACCGTAAAAGCTGTATGTGCCCACATCTGTAATACGGCTGTCAATGACAATGCGGGTAATATTGTCTTTTTTCCCATACCACGGCGTACTGGTGAAAAGATTATAGTTGGGCATTTTGCCGGAGCCGACAATTTCCAGTGTATTCCCCGTGACAGCAAATTGCAAACCCTCTGCTTGGTCCACTAAAACAACACAGCGATAACCGTTTGCTTTGGCATACGTATAAGCAGCAGACGATATGTCATCGGTATAGATAGTAAGTCTCGATTTATCACACCCCGAAAATGCATTCTTATCGATACTTGTAACGCTGTTTGGAATTGTGATGCTCGTCAGACTTATGCAATCAAAGGCAAGTCCTCCTATGCTCTTCACGCTTTTCGGAAGTGTAACGCTTGTCAGTCCGCAGCGAGAAAAAGCCTCGGGGCCGATGCTCATCACGCCATCCGGAATCGTAATGCTTGTCAGACCCGTGCAGCCGGAAAAAGCAGCATAGCCGATTCTTATTACACTATTCGGAATCGTAACGCTCGTCAACCCTGAGCAGCGATAAAAGGCCCAAGCACCAATACTAGTCACACTGTTTGGAATCGTGATGCTTATCAGCCCCGTACACCCATAAAAAACCTCGTCACCTATACTTGTCACGCCACTTGGAATGGTGACGCTCGTCAGACCCGTGCAATCGAAAAAAGTTCCATCGCCTATACTCGTCACACTGTCCGGAATGATGATGCTTGTCAACCCGGTACAGCCACTAAAGGCCCAAGCACCAATACTAGTCACACTGTTTGGAATCGTGATGCTTATCAGC
>OIZI01000293.1_pt1 | contig 26816 bp, 27 predicted proteins | sample 1588441 | NCBI WGS metagenome assembly OIZI01 (sample SAMN03283284) | human gut metagenome | biome: human-associated habitat; material: feces | host: Homo sapiens | place: Peru | collected 2012 | reverse complement strand
GCGTATGTCACATACGCCGACGGGGGCGGTTTCCTTGCTCCTGCGGTTTTTAGACAGCCTCACAGTGTGTCAAAAAACAAGTTTTTTGACACACTGAGGCGGCAGACCGAACGGTCTGCCGCCCTTTTTACATTTTTTTAACAAATACCCCTTGCACTTTCGGGGAAGATGGTATATAGTATATTTAGCACTCAATGAACGAGAGTGCCAATTTTATAACGGTAAGGGGACTTTCCTATGGCGACAAAACAATTCAAGGCGGAGTCAAAGCGCCTGCTGGATATGATGATCAATTCCATCTATACGCACAAGGAGATCTTTCTGCGTGAGCTGATCTCCAACGCCAGCGATGCGATGGACAAGCTATACTACCGCTCCTTGCAGGAGAATCTCACGGGCATCACCCGCGACGATCTCACGATCGATCTGACGGTGGACAAGGCAAACCGTTTGCTGACCGTCGAGGACAACGGCATCGGCATGACGAAGGAGGAGCTGGAGAGCAACCTCGGCACGATTGCCAAAAGCGGCTCGTTTGCCTTCAAAAAGGAAAACGAGCAGAAGGACGATGTGGACATCATCGGGCAATTCGGTGTTGGATTTTATTCCGCGTTCATGGTGGCGGACTGCGTGACGGTCGTGAGCCGCGCGTTCGGCAGCGATGAAGCCTATTGCTGGAAATCGAAGGGCGCTGCGGGCTATACAGTAGAGCCGGCGGAGAAGGACAGCCACGGCACCAAGGTGATCCTGCACATCAAGGAGAACACCGCCGAAGAGAACTATGACGAATTTCTGGAGCAATACCGCATCGAGGAGATCGTCAAGAAGTATTCCGACTATATCCGCTATCCCATCCGCATGGAAATGGAGAAAACGCGGGTCAAGGAGGGCACGGACGGCGAGGACAAAAAGCCGGAATATGAGACCTACATGGAGCTTACCACCCTCAACAGCATGGTGCCGCTGTGGAAGAAGAACAAAAACGAGATTACGCCTGAGGAATACAACGCGTTCTATAAGGCGAAATTCAACGACTACACCGATCCGCTGCGGGTGATCCATTCGAGCACCGAGGGCGCGGCGACCTATAACGCGCTGCTGTTCATCCCCGCGACCGCGCCTTTTAACTACTACACCCGTGAGTATGAAAAGGGCTTGCAGCTGTATGCCAGCGGCGTGCTGATCATGGACAAGTGTGCCGATTTGCTGCCGGATCATTTCAGCTTTGTGAAAGGGCTTGTGGACTCGCAGGATCTGTCGCTGAACATCTCCCGCGAGATGCTGCAGCATGACCGTCAGCTGAAGGTCATTGCCGGCAGACTGGAAAAGAAGATCCACAGCGAGCTGCTGTCCATGCTGGAAAACGACCGCGAGACGTATGAAAAGTTCTATAAGAACTTCGGGCTGCAGCTGAAATTCGGCGTCTATAACGACTACGGCATGCACAAGGATATGCTGCAGGATCTCATTCTGTTTGTCTCCTCAAAGGAGAAAAAGCTCGTCACGCTGCATGAATATGTCGAGCGGATGGGAGAAGGGCAGAAGTATATCTATTATGCCTGCGGCGACACGCCCGACAAGATCGAAAAGCTGCCGCAGACCGAGGCGGTGCGCGATCACGGCTTTGAAATCCTGTATCTGACCGACGATGTGGATGAATTTGCGCTGCAAATGCTGCACAGCTTCGAGGACAAGGAATTCAAATCCGTCTCTGCGGGTGACCTCGGCTTTGAGGATGAAAAGAAAGCGGACGAAGAAGCGGACAAGGAAAACGAGCCGTTGCTTGCGGCGCTGCAAAAGGCGCTTGACGGCAAGGTGAAATCCGTGAAGGTGTCGACGCGCCTGAAGACCCATCCCGTCTGCCTGTCCAGCGAGGGCGCTTTGTCCATCGAGATGGAAAAGGTGCTTTCGTCCATGCCGAATGCGGGCGGCATGAAAGCACAGCGCGTGCTGGAGCTTAACGCCACCCACCCGATCTTTGCAAAGCTGCAGACGCTGCAAAAGGACGGCGACGAGGAAAAACTCTCGGAGTATGCCAAGCTGCTCTATGATCAGGCGCTGCTCATCGAGGGACTGCCCGTCGAAGATCCTGTCGCATTCTCTGCGCGCATCTGCGCACTGATGTAAGAAAAAGTTCGTGCAATCTTCACCGTTTTGTGTTATACTCTGTTATATGTTTTGAGAAAGGAAGCGCAAAGCGGTGGAGAAGCGCACAGTCCATTTTGACATAACGCACAGCAAATGTTCCTGCATTGCGGCAGGGGTGGTGACTGCCCTGCTTTTGGCGGCGGTCATCGCCTTTGCCGACAGCTTTTTGTCGCAGGCGTTCTCGCTGCGCGTTTTGTTGTTTATCGGCTGTCTTGTCGCGCCGCTGCTCATCGGAGCGCTCATCGCTTTTCGCATAAAGCTGCGCGATCCCGTTTTGCGCGGGTGCGCGGAAACGGTGCTGCTGTTTTTGCTGCCCGTGGTGACGATCACCATGACCGAGGCGCTCAACGGCGTTTTTGTCTATGACATGACCTATATCGGCTTCGGCATCAACTATCTTTTGGTGCTGTTGTTGATGGCGCTGGTGTTTGCCGTGTCGGGCAGCTTCCGTTTGTCGGTGCTGATCGTCAATCCGCTTTTGTATGTGCTGGCGCTCATCAGTCACTATCTGGAGTTGTATCGCGGCACGCCGCTGCTGCCTGCGGATGTCGTCACCATCGGCGTCGCGGACACCATTCTGAATGAATACAGCTATCTGCCCGACTATCAGATCGTCACGGCGACGCTGGTGCTCGTTTTTTTGCTCGTTGTCGGCGCGCGACTGGAAACGCCGCATTTCCCGAAGCTCGCCCGTGTGCTGTCCCGTGTGGGGTGCGGCGCGGCGGTCGCGGTGTTTTTGGCGGTGTTCTACGGCACGTCTGCGTTTGCCGACGCAGGGCTTGCGCCGGACTTTTGGAATCAGACGCGCGGCTATCGCAACTACGGCGTTGTCTATGGCTTTTTCGGCAACACCAAATATCTCTATATGAGCGCTCCCGACGGCTATGACGCGGACGAGATCGAGGGCTTTGTCGGACACATAGAGGATGACGGGGAGAGCACGGTGCAGCCGGATATCATCTGCATCATGAACGAGTCGCTGTCCGATCTGTCGGTGCTCGGCGACCTGCAGATCAATGAGCCGTGCCTGCCGTTCATTTCCTCGCTGCAGGAAAACACGGTGCGCGGCAATCTGTATGTGCCGGTCATCGGCGCGGGCACAGCAAACACGGAGTTTGAGTTCCTGACGGGACACAGCATGGCGTTTTTGCCGTCGGGCAGCAGCGCCTATATGCTGTATGTGAAGGACAAGCAGCCGTCGCTGGCATGGCTGCTGGCGGCGCAGGGCTATACAGTGCGCGCCCAGCATCCCTATTATGCGCGCGGCTGGAACCGCCCCGCCGTTTATCCGTTGTTGGGGCTGTCGCCGTTCAGAACATTGGAAACGCTGTTCGATATGACGCCGTTCACCGCCTATCAGCAAAGCGGCGATCTTGCGACGCTTGCGGCAACGATGGAAGAACTCTATCCGGGCGAAAATGTGCTCATTCGGCAATATGTCAGCGATGCCTATAACTATAAGCTGCTCATCGAGGACTATGAGCAGCGGGACACGGGAAAGCCCTATTTCATGTTCAATGTGACCATGCAGAACCACGGCGGCTACCGCCTGGACGCAGACAATTTCGGGCAGAACAACTGGCTCACCGAAACCGACGAATTTCCGCAGACCGACCGCTATCTCTCGCTCATGAAGTATTCGGATGATGCGTTCAAGGATCTGATCGCCTATTTCGAAACGGTGGATCATCCCGTCCTCATCTGTCTTTTCGGCGACCATCAGCCCGCGATCGAGCAGGCGTTTTCCGAAGAGATGCTCGGGGCAAGTGTGAACGATCTGACCCTTGAACAGCAGCAGGCGCGGCACATCACGCCGTTTGTCATTTGGGCAAACTATGACATTGAGGAAAAGCAGGTGGATATGCTCAGCAGCAACTATCTTTCCTCGCTGCTGCTGCAAACGGCGGGCGTGCGCATGAGCGATTATGACCGCTATCTGCTGCAGCTGTCCGAAACCTTGCCGGTGGTGGACACGGTGGGGTATATCGACAGCAACGGGAACTATTACAGCTGGTCGGACGACTCCCCCTATACAGAGCTTCTGTCGGAATACCGACGGGTGCAGTATAACTGCCTTTTCGACATCGAAAACCGCAAGGAACTGCTTTTCACGATACAGTAATAAAAAAACGGGACATCGTTTGATGTCCCGTTTTCCTTTCCTTTTTATCTGTTGGCTTTCAGTGCCGCAAAGGACTTGGTGTGCTTTCTGCGGATGGACGAAATGACCGCGCCCTCCCAATGCGTGAGAGCGGCATTCTCCATCCGAATGGGCACGAGCATCAGCTTCATATAGCCGGAGCGCGCTTTCATCAGCGGCAGCTGCGTGCGCACCTTTTTGTCCTTGATGATGCGGCGGATTTCCGCACGCTTTTCCTTGCGCGGCAGCGTGCAGGCGGGGTTGGCAACATTTTCGATGCAGCCGATCACCCGTTCGATATACCGTCTCGCGACAAACTCCATGCTCGCCTCGTCGTGCAGATCCCAATAGTCATACAGCTCGACCATCCAGCGGTGCTCTTCCTCGCGCTTTTCATACATGTCGGCGCGGTATTTCGCCGTTTCGCTTTCGGCGCGGGCACGCATGAAGTGATAGTATTTCTCCGAGGAGACTGCCACGCGCTCAATGTCGCGGATCACCGAGAGGTTGAACGGGAAGTCGTCCCAAAACGTGTCGGAAAAGCGCAGGTTGTTTTTGCGGAGATACTCACCGCTGTAGAGCTTGTTCCAGGGGGTATACAGCAGATTGGCGTCAAACAGCGCATATGCCGCGCGGCGGAACGCATCCTTGCTTTCATATAGCGCGTCCGGCTGCGTTTGCTCCTGGGTGTAGTATTCCGTGTCGCTGTAGTAGGTGTCGATATAGTAGCCGGTGACGACCAGCTCGGCGTCGGTCTTTTCCGCCAGCGCCACCATGTCCTCCAGCATCGTCGGCTCTGCCCAGTCGTCGGAGTCCATGAAATAATAGTATTTGCCCCTGGCAATGTCCATTGCCGCATTGCGGGCGGACGGCGCGCCGCCGTTTTCCTTGTGAATGACCGTCAGGCGCGGATCCTTTGCGGCATATTCGTCGCAGATGATGCCGCTGCGATCCTTTGTGCCGTCATCGACGATGAGAAATTCAAAATCCGTGAGGGTCTGTGCCTGAATGCTTTCGATCGCCTTGCCGACAAATTTTTCCACACCGTAGACCGGCATGATGACCGAAACCTTAACGTCTGCCATGTTATGCATCCTTTCCGAAAACCTCGTCGATTTTTGCCAATGCCGAGGCGATGACCTTGTCCATGTCATAATAGCGGTATTCGGCGAGTCTGCCGCCGAAAATAATGTCCTCTTTTTCCGCCAGCGCCGCATAGCGGGCATAGAGCGCCTGGTTTTTCTCGTCGTTGACGGGATAATACGGCTCGTCGCCCTCCTGCCAGGTGCGCGGATATTCCTTGGTGATGACCGTCTGCGGCTGGTCGCCGAACACAAAGTGCTTGTGCTCGATGACGCGGGTATAGGGCGTCTCGCGATCGGTGTAGTTGACGACGGCAACGCCCTGATGGTTCTTTTCGTCCAAAAGCGTTGTCTCAAACCGCAGACTGCGATATTCCAGCTTGCCGAAGCAATAGTCATAATAGGCGTCGATGGTGCCGGTGTAGACGATGTGCTCCGCCAGCGCCGTCAGTTCCTCGCGGTTTGCGAGAAAATCGGTCGAAAGGCGGACATCTGCGCCGTCGAGCAGCTTGTCGATCCACGCGTCATAGCCCGCCTCGGGAATGCCCTGATAGCGGTCGTTGAAATAGTTGTTGTCATAGGTCAGGCGCACCGGCAGCCGCTTGATGATAAAGGCGGGCAGGGCGGTGCAGTCGCGTCCCCACTGCTTTTCGGTGTAGCCCTTGATGAGCTTTTCATAAATATCTCTGCCGACAAGGCTGATCGCCTGTTCTTCCAGATTTTTCGGCGTGTCGGTGATCTCCGCGCGCTGCTCGTTGATCTTCGCCAGCGCCTCGTCGGGCGTTGCGACACCCCACATCTTGTTGAAGGTGTTCATGTTGAAGGGCATGTTATAGATCTCGCCGTGGAAATTGGCAACGGGCGAGTTGGTATAGCGGTTGCACTCCGACAGCGCGTTGACATAGTCCCACACGCGGCGGTCGTTGGTATGGAAAATGTGCGCGCCGTAGCGATGCACCAAAATGCCCGCCTGTTCCTCACAGTGAATGTTGCCGCCGGTGTGATCGCGCTTTTCGACGACCAGACACCGCTTTCCGTGCCGCATGGCTTCGTGCGCAAAGACTGCACCGTAGAGTCCGCTGCCGACGATCAGATAATCATATTTTTTCATAAAATATCCTTTCCACATCCGTATATATATATTGTGGTTAAACGGCAGGATGAGTATACAATATTTTCCGTTTTTTGTCAAATCCGCCGCCGAAAATTCGGCGGCGGAAGGAATTTTACGGTTCTTTGGTTTCTGCATCGGTTGTGGTTGTCGGGTCTTCCTCTGTAGTGGTCACGGACGGTTCGGTCGTGGTGGGGGAGGTTGTGGTCGTTGTCGGCGGCGCGGTGGTCGTGGTCGTTGTCGTGGTCTGCGTGGTGCGCACAAACTTCAGATATTTTGAGGAGATATACAGCGTCACACCGTTATATTCGATCCGCGACCAGCCGTTTTTCGTGTCCACACCGGTGCGCAGCAGGCGGTCGCCCTTTTTCACGGATGTCCATTTGTTGGGACGGTCGGTATAGGGCGAGATGCGCGCATTGACGTTGGCGGTCGATTCCACCTCTTCGCACACGGGACTGAATGTGAAGCCGGGGAAGGTCTTTTCAAAATCCTTGGGGTCGATCGTCGACAGATACGGCGAGGACACGCGCGACAGATCGGTATAGGCAATGTTCAGATCGACATTGCCCTTGATGCCGTCCACCTTGCCGTCGCTGGCGCACTGCCACATGACATGCGCGCCGTTATAGCGCTTCTGACTGAGCAGATTGACATATTGTGCAAGCCACACGCGATAGGCGGAAAGACGCCCCATCTCCCAGTTGTTCCACAGCGCGTTGCGGCTGGCGTACAGCATGGGAACATAGCCCGCGTCGGCGATCGTGTCCATATAGGCGATCGCGTGATCCGTCATGGCGGTCGCGGTGAGGTTCTTGGCGCGATCCTGCCCGAGAATTTCGAAATCATAGGCGACGGGATAGGTGATCCTGTCCTTATACGGCTTTAACACCTCGATGACGAACGCCGCTTCCTCCAGCACCTCAGTCTCATTGACGGCGGCAGAGAAGAAATAGATGCCCACCTTCACGCCGGCATCCAGCGCTCCTTCGATGTTTTTCTTGAAGTTGGCATCCTCATAGACCTTGCCGCCGACCGTGGTACGGTAGCCGCAGCGGATCATGGCAAACTCGATACCCGCTGCCTTGACCTTTTTCCAGTCGATTTCCTCCTGGTGACGGGAAACGTCCATGCCGATGATGTGCTTTGAACCTTCGAAATTCTCCCGCACATATTGCAGCGTCACGCCGTTTTTGGTGTCCGGTGTGGCGGCGGGCTTGGTCACGGAAGCATCCGGCTTTTTCACGGTGTCGTCCTTCACATTGTCAGGCTCAACCACAATGGGCGGCGGTGCGACCGTGCGGCGGGTGGTGCGCTTGGTGGTTTTGCGCGTCGTCTTTTGGGTGACGGTCGTGAGCAGTGTGGTGGTGACGGGCTCTGTCGTCGTCAGCACGGTTGTCGGCATCGTCGTGGTCTGCGTGGCAGTGGTGGTTGCCGTCGCCTGTGCCGCACGCGCGCGCCGACGGGAAACAATGACGACCGTTCCGACGGTCGCCGCACCGATCGCCAGGACAGCGAAAACTGCCGTCACCGCAATTTTATAGCGGCAGATCCAATCCCATAGCTTATTCATATTTCCCTCCATATGCAGACAAACCAATCAGGGCTACAACCGTTCCCCAAACGGAATATTTTTCCGTTTTGTTTGTCTCATCACTTGAAATACATACAGTATGTCTGCGTTCTTCGACTTCCAAAACGGGAAAATCTTCTCGTTTCGGGTCTGAAGATTTTCGACAAACGCTGTTTGCTGAAAAAACGATTGTACCCTGCTTGCTTTGTCTAATCTAACATACAATACTATATCATACCCGTTCTTTTTCCGCAACAGGAAATATGCCGCAAACGGTCTTTCTGCGGAAAAACCCTTTGTGCGACAGCGTTTTTCAACGGCGTTTGCCGCGAAAAAAATATTTTTTGAAAAAATTTTTGGTAAACTATTGCAAAATTTACCAAAATATGGTAATATCATGTTGCCGGCAAAAAGAAAAAAGGAGTCATTGAGTGATGGAAAAGCAAATCAAGGTGTTATTGGTTGACAACAGCGAACATTTCGGCGTCCCGTGCGCCAAGACGATGCAGGATTGCGGCCTTTGTGTCGAAACGATAGAAAAAGACGGCAAGAAAGCCGTGGATGCGATCTGTACCATGCGTCCCGACGTCGTGCTGATGGATTTCTTCCTTCCGCGCCTGGACGCCATCGGCGTGATCAAGAGCATCTATACGCGCTCGCTCACGCGCATTCCGCAGTTTATGATCATGTCCGGATTTGACAATCCCAACATGGAGCGTGAGGCGATCCTCGGCGGTGCGGACTATTTTGTGCTGCGCCCGTTTGACGCGGCGCAGATGGCAAACCGCATCTTTTCCCTGTGCGGCAAGCAGCTGCGCCCCACCGTGCCCGAGGTGCGGTATACGGTGGCGGACAACGGCAGCCTGGAAATGCGGGTGACGGAGATCATTCATCAGATCGGCGTTCCCGCCCACATCAAGGGCTATCAATATCTGCGGGATGCGATCCTGATGGCGATCGAGGATGAGGACATCATCAATGCCGTCACTAAGCGGCTCTATCCCGCCGTCGCCAAAAAGCACGCCACCACCTCGTCCCGCGTGGAGCGGGCGATCCGTCACGCCATCGAGGTGGCGTGGGACAGAGGCGATGTGGACACGCTCAATGCCTATTTCGGCTATACGGTCAACACCGGTCGCGGCAAGCCGACCAACAGCGAATTCATCGCCATGATCGCCGATAAATTCCGCCTGCAGCTGAAAATATCATAAGAAAACGGAGCGCCGCGATTTTTCGCGGCGCTCCGTTTAATGTGTCATGATTATTTATTCTCGGCTTCTTCATACATCAGCTTTTGCGCCGGTGCACGCACTGCCTGGCGCGCCTGCCGAATTTCCACCAGCTGCTGTGCCAGCGTGTCCTCGGTCTTTTTCAGCAGCTCCTCGGTGAAGTCCTGCGCGCTCTTGCGCATTTCCTTCGTGCGCTTTTGCGTTTTGGTCAGCATCTCGTTTGCCTTTTGCTGCGCCTGCAGCACGATCTCCTCACGGGACACCATGGAGCGCTGCCGCTCCTCGGCGGTGCGGATGATGCTTTCCGCTTCCTTGCGCGCGGTGGCAACGATGTCCGTGCGGTCGTTCACGATGGCTTTCGCCTGACGGATCTCGGAAGGCAGATTTGCACGGATGTCGTCAAGAATATCCCGCAGCTGCTCCGCCTCGATGAGGCACTTGCCGCCGGACAGCGGCATATTCCAGGCGCGGTCAAGCATATCGTCGATTTTTTCCAGCAATTCTTCTACGCTTACAGACATTGCAGATCATCCTTTCGAATTCGTTTTATGATGTCCGGCGCAATGCATGCCGGAACAAAATCGGAAATATCGCCGCCGAAGGCAGCCACCTGCCGCACCAGACTGGACGACAGGTACATATATTGCGCGCTGGTGGTGAGAAACACCGTTTCCGCCTGCTCGCACAGCTTGCGGTTGGTGAGCGCCATCTGAAATTCATATTCAAAATCCGACATGGCGCGCAGACCCTTGACGATGGCGGTGGCTTTGCGCTCCCGCACATAGTCGGCAAGCAGACCGCCGAACTGCTCCACTTCCACATTGGGAATGTCGCTGACACAGCGGCGGATAAGCTCCACGCGCTCCGCCTGCGTGAACACCGGCGTTTTTGAGGTGTTTGTCATGACGGCGACGATGACCTTGTCAAAAAGCCGCGCCGCGCGCCGAATAATATCCAAATGCCCGTTCGTGACAGGATCAAAGCTGCCGGGGCAGATCGCGATCTTCATAGCTTCCTCCGATACAGAGTGATGTGCACGCGCCCGTACCGATAGGTGCGATCGGCGCAAAGCGTGCCCGCCGTTTCCGGCAGCACCTGCCCGTCGTCGCTTTCGCAGACGACCAGCCCGCCGTCGGCAATGTGCGGCTCGACCGCCGTAAGACACTGCGTGAGCAGCTCGTCGCCATAGGGCGGATCCAAAAAGACAAGGTCAAACTGTTCCCTGCAGCGGGCAAGAAAACCGAGCGCCTCGGTCGTCAGGACCTGCGCCGCCGAAAACAGCTTTGCTGCCTGCAGATTGCGGCGGATAAGCTCCGCAGTCTGCCCGTTTTGCTCCACAAAGACGCAGGACGCAGCACCGCGGCTCAGCGCTTCAATGCCGAGCTGACCGGAGCCTGCAAAAAGATCGAGCGCCCGCCGCCCCTCAATTTCAAACTGAATGGCGGAAAACAGCCCTTCCTTCACGCGCTCCGCAGTCGGGCGAGTGGCTTGTCCTGCGGGCGTCTCCAAACGGCAGCCGCGGGCAGTGCCGGTAATAACACGCATAAACTGGTATCTCCTTTAAGTATAATCGCTTTCGCGAAAAATGTCAAATGCGGGAAAATGTATACACCGTCTCGCTGGAGAACGGCTCGCCCGCACGCAGCACGCAGGACGGGAAATCCGGACGGTTGGGCGTGTCGGGGAAGAACTGCGTCTCCATGCAAAAACCCGCATAGGCGCCGATCGGTCCGTTTTTGCCGACCGGCATGGCAAGGTCGTTGCCGCTGTAGATCTGCACACCGGGCAGATCGGTCGCACACGCGACGGCGATGCCGCTTTCGGTGTTTTTCGCCGTCATCACCGTGCGCAGTGCACCGATGTAGTTCTGCAGCACAAAATTGTGGTCAAGTCCCTTGCAGCGCTTGATCGACGGCTCGTCCGAACGGATGACGTCGCCGAGGCGCACTTCCTTTCGCATATCGAGCGGCGTGCCGTCCACAGGTGTGATCGCAAGCGGGATCAGCCCGTCGTCGGTGGCGGTATAGGCGTCGGCGTGCACGGTGACCAGTGTGCCTAAGATGTCGCCTTTTCCGGCGAGATTGAAATAGGCATGATTGGTGAAATTGGCAACGGTGTCGGCGTCGCTCACAGCGTCATAGACAATGGACAACGCGCTGCCGCGCAGCGTGAAGGTGACCGTCAGCGTCAGTGTGCCGGGATAGCCCTCCTCGCCGTCAGGGGAAACACAGCGTGCGCGCAGCTGCGGCGCGTCGCCGTCTGTCGCCGTCATGTCCCACATCTTTTTGTCAAACCCGACGTCGCCGCCGTGCAGGTGGTTGGCGCCGTTGTTTTTCGCCAGCGTATAGGTCTTGCCGTTCAAGGTGAATTTGCCGTCCTTAATGCGGTTGGCATAGCGTCCGACGGTGGCACCGAGATAGTTCTTGTTGACGGTGGCGTAGTCGGCGGCGCTTGCAAACCCCAGCACCACGTCCACGCCGCCGTAAACGATCGACTGTATGGTAGCGCCGTAGTCCAACACCGACACGGAAAGGGTGCCGTTTGACAGGGTATAACGGGTGACGGCAGTGCCGTTGGGCAGCGTACCGAATGCACTTTTTTCAATAGACATAAAAATTTACCTCACTTCCACAGCTTTTCGGGATAGATGCCGCGCTTTGTCATGTCTGCCAGCGCCGCTTTCACGGCGGGCAGGTCGGCGGAATAGGTCATGCCGTACCATTTGTCCGGCGTGGTGAGCACGGTGGCGTCCGCCATGCCCGTTTCGAGCATATAGTTCACGACAGAGGGCAGGAAAAATTCCGATTTCATTTCCGTTCCGTGTGCGCGCAAAAATGCTTCAAACAGCTTGCCGAACACCGCAAGGCTGCCGTCGGGGAACGCCCAGCAGTTCATCGACACCACGGTGTCGTCGGCGAGCGGGGTATAGGTCTTGCCGTCGTCCTCGGTGAACATCGGCGCACCGTTCACAAGCTCGATGTGCGTGCGCTCGGTGAGGGAGACAAGGAAGCCGTTTTCATCGGTCTCGCACACGCCGCGGGAGACATAGCCGTTCTCGGTCAGCGTGTTTTTCAGCAGATAGCCCGCCATGGCAAGATGCTTTTTCTCGCCGTCCTGTGGCTTTTTGAGAAATTCCGCCAACAGGCGGAAGCCCTCTCTGCCATAGTAGTCGTCGGCGTTGATAACGGCGAAAGCCCCGTCCACGACACCCGCGCAGCAAAGGATCGCGTGTCCCGTGCCCCACGGCTTTTCGCGCCCGTCGGGAACGGTGAAGCCTGCAGGCAGGCGGTCAAGCTCCTGAAAAACATATTCGACCGGTGCAATGGCGGCAATGCGGTTGCCGATGTGCTCCTTGAATTCTTCCTCAATCGCGTGCTTGATCACAAAAACGATCTTGCCGAAGCCCGCTTCAAGGGCGTCGTGGATGGAATAGTCGATGATCAGCTCGCCGGCAGGACCGACAGGGGTGAGCTGTTTCAGACCGCCGAAGCGACTGCCCATGCCCGCCGCCATGATGATAAGTGTAGGTTTCCGATTTTCCATCTTTTTCAACCGCTTTCTGTAGTTTTTTTCATGTTCATGCAACAAAATTCTCTTGTCATTCGCCGCGCAGTCGCGTATAATAATGGCAGAAAGAGAACTCTTTCCCATATTATACACCGGAGGGATGAAAATGGCAATACTTATTACCGGAGGCTGTGGATTTATCGGTTCGCACACCTGCATTGAGATGCTGGCGGCGGGCTATGACATCGTGGTGCTGGATAACTATTATAACGCCAGCCCGATCGCGCTGCAGCGTGTGAAGGAGCTGAGCGGACGAGATTTTCCGTTCTATGAGTGCGACATCCGCGACGAGGCGGGGCTGCGCAAGATTTTTGCGGAAAACAAGATCGACGCTGTCATTCATTTCGCCGGTCTGAAAGCGGTCGGCGAGTCGGTGCAAAAGCCGCTTGAATATTATGATAACAATGTCGGCGGCACGGTGACGCTGTGCCGCGTGATGGCAGAGGCGGGCTGCAAGCGCATGATCTTCAGCTCCTCCGCCACCGTTTACGGCATGTCCAATCCGTCGCCGCTTCTGGAGACGTATCACACCGGCGAGGTCACCAACCCCTATGGCCGCACGAAGTATATCATTGAGGAGATCTTGAAAGACGTTTGCGTGTCCGACCCCGACTGGAGCGTGGTGCTTCTGCGCTACTTCAATCCCATCGGCGCGCACGAAAGCGGCAAGATCGGCGAAAACCCGAACGGCATCCCGAACAATCTCATGCCGTATATCTCGCAGGTTGCCATCGGCAAGCGCCCGTTCCTCTCCGTGTTCGGCGACGACTATGACACGCCGGACGGCACGGGCGTGCGCGATTATATCCATGTGGTGGATCTGGCGAAGGGACATGTCAAGGCGACTGATTTTGCGCTGAAAAACACGGGCGCTGAGGTCTTCAACCTCGGCACGGGCAAGGGCACGAGTGTGCTCGACCTTGTGAAAGCGTTTGAACGCGTCAACGGCGTCAAGGTGCCCTATAAGGTGACGCCCCGCCGCCCCGGCGACATCGCCACCTGCTATTCCGATCCGCACAAGGCGGAAGCGGTGCTGCACTGGAAGACCGAAAAGACCGTCGACGACATGTGCCGCGACACCTGGCGCTGGCAGACCCAAAACCCCAACGGCTTCGAAGAATAAAAACAAAAAAACGGCGCTGTCACTTTGCAAGTGACAGCGCCTTCATTTTATCCGAAGCAGACATCCGGCAAAAGAGCGGCTTTTGTCAGGATGGTCTCTGTGTCGCGGTGAGGATCCCACAGGATCTCTGCATAGAGGGCGACGGGGAACCACAGCTTTTCCTCAAAGGCACCGTCCTCCACCAGTGCGGCAACCAGCGTGTTGCTGTCCAGTGCCTCAACCGTCTTTTTCACATACTTCGCGTTTGCCAGCCAATATGCCTGCAGATATTTCCAATATTTCCGCTTTTCTTCTGCTTTCTCCGTGATGGCTTTCCGGCTGTGCTCGCCGAGAACATAGGGACCCGGCTGATGCCGAAAGGTGTCCCAGTTCAAAACGGACATGCCCTTGAACAGCGTGCCGAAGCCGCCGTCCCTGAGGTTTTTGATCTTTTCGGTGAACAGGAGCGTTTCCTCAAAATCGCCCCGCGCCTTGGGAATATAGGCATAGGGGAAAGCGCCGCAATCCTCCCAAAGGATCGTCACCCGCGGATCGACCTCACGGATATATGCAAGCTTATCTCTGACCGATGTGGCGTGCAGCCCGAACTGGATCTTGAGGTCGGGGTGATTTTTGAGGATCTTTTCCGCGGTTTTGTTCACCAGCGTGACCGCTGCCTTTGCGATGAGCATGCCGCCGATTTTCTCCTCTTTGGTTTCCGTGAAGGTCTGGAAATAGATGCCGTCGCCGCCGAGATGGGCATAGTCCCTTTCATAGGTCGCGGCGGCTTTGTCCATCATTTTCTCCAATTCATCGGCGCCGATGCGTGTGTCGCCACAGGATGTCGACCAGCCCCAGGAAAAGCCCCAGATGATGCGAACGCCTTTTTTGTGCGCATAGGCGACGACCTCGTCGGCGTTTTCGGGCGGAAAATCGCTCCAGATGATCAGCTCGTTCAGCTTCAACCGCAGCATGTGGTCGATGTATCCCTTGTAGTCATAAATGACATATCCCCACGACCAAAGGGCACGTTCTTTGATAAACGGCGTGAAGCTCTCGTCATACTCCGGCAGGGGATAGGAGCCGAAGATGTCGTTGAAAAAGTATGTCGGCATGTGGGTGTCGGCATCTATGGCTTTCACCAGGTACACATTTTCAAAATCCACGGCGGCGTACAACTCGTTTGCATATCCGTCGCCGTCCAGAAGAATGACCTCGTTGCCGTTCTCGTTTCGGTACGCCTTGATCCGATAGCCGTCTTTCGGGACGGTGAGAAGTCCTTTGACGCCGATATAGATGAGGCTGCCGTCTCTTTTGATTTCGTCGGTCAACTGCTCCGGACGCACGCAGGATACCGCTGTATAGCGGCTGACGCTTGCAAAAACGAGCTTCAGCGCTTCGGCATTATCGCCGTGCACAATATACCACTTTTTCATATTTCTCACCGCTCTCTCGAAAAATCAGCGTCAGTATAGCACAAACGGCGGCACAAAGCAAGAACTTTGTGCCGCCGTTTTTCTTTTTTCGGAAGATCAGAAATATCTCTTCAAAAGCCCCTCGAAGGCCTTGCCGTGGCGGGCTTCATCGCGCGCCATTTCATGCACGGTATCGTGGATGGCGTCAAGACCCAGCTCTTTTGCAAGCTTGGCAAGCTCGAACTTGCCCGCGGTCGCGCCGTGCTCGGCGTCAACGCGCATTTCGAGGTTTTTCTTCGTGGAATCGGTCACGACCTCGCCGAGCATCTCGGCGAACTTCGCGGCGTGCTCCGCTTCTTCAAAAGCGGCTTTCTCCCAGTAAAGCCCGATCTCGGGATAGCCCTCGCGGTGCGCGACGCGCGCCATGGCGAGATACATACCGACTTCGCTGCACTCACCCTCAAAATTGGCACGCAGACCCTCGAGGATGCGCGGATCGGTGCCGGCGGCGACGCCGACAACATGCTCTGCCGCCCAAACCTTTTCGGCGGTTTCATCCATCACCTTGAACTTGGAACCGGGCGCTTTGCACTGCGGGCAAACGAAGCCCTCCGGCATCTCATCGCCCTCATAGACATACCCACAGATCGGACAAACAAACTTTTTCATAACCATTACCTCCAAATATTATAAATTCCTTCATGTATCTTCGACCGTTCCGTTTTTGGCGCAGGTGCGGCAAATGCCGGAACAGTAAAAGTCGGTTTTTTCGACGACAAAGCCCGAAAGCGCACCGCTTTGCATATTTATCGGCGGCAGCGGGAAATCATATACCGTGCCGCAGCGATCACAGCGAAAGTGCCCGTGCGGGTTGACGTCGGCATCGAACCGCTTGTGCGCGGCGTCGATGGTGATGACCTGCAGCAGTCCCGCGTTTTCAAGCGCGGCAAGACCGTTATACACCGTCATCAGTGAGCAGGAGGGCAGCTGCGGCTGCAGCGCCTGAAAGACGGTCTCCGCCGTCGGGTGACAGGGGTGCGTCGCAAGATAGCGATACAGCGCGATGCGCTGCTGCGTCGGGCGCAGCCCGCGCTCCTTAAAGCGTCTTAAAATGTCCGCATCGTCCATGCAACCACCACCTTTGAAAGATTACAACATTATAATAATTCAAAACTTTGAATTTGTCAAGAGGTTTTTCAAAAAAATTTGCAATATTTGCAGCATATCTATATAATAAGGAGAAAGCATATGCGAAAGCTCTGTTTGCGGCGATTGTCCATCGAAAAACAAATGACGGTGCTCTTACCGCTTTTGTCGGTCGTTTTGCTGCTTTGCGGCATAATGGGCGTCGCGCGTGCAAGACAGACGGACGCAGCACCGCAGGAGACGGCAAAGACCGCGTCCGTGAGCGGGGAGCCGGTGACGGTGGCGGTGCGCTTTTGCGCCGACGACGCCGTGCTTGTCACCGCTCTGCGCATCGAGCCGCAAAACGGCTGCATCCTTTTGGCGGCGGCGCCGTCGTCCTTTGTCGGCGATTTTGCGGTGACGCTGGATGCGGCGGGGGTGCAGTCGCTTTTGCAGTACTATGGAGACGGTGTGCCGGTGACGCTGTCAGAGGCGGTAAGCTATACCGACGCAAGCGGGCTGCGCGCCGCGTTTCCCGCAGGGCGGGTGCGCCTTTTTGCCAACCAGGCGGCGGAGCTTCTGGCCGTCGCGGCAAAGCGCGGACAGGCGGACATCGCACTGTCGCTGCTGAAAGGGGCGCTCGAAACCTATCTTGTGCCGAGCCGCCCGTTTTCGGCGGATTTTGCGGCGCTCACCGCCGCAGCGGACACAAACATCCGCATCTATCATTTTCACCGCTATGAAGCGGTGCTGACCGCCATGGCACAGGCGGGCTTTTCGGTGCAGAGCGTGCCGTATGAAACACATTTCGGAGGGTAGCGTGTGAAACGTCTGATTTCTCTTTCGGCGATCGTTTGTCTGTGCGTGGGGCTTGTCGGCTGCGCGCTGCCTTTCGTGCCGCATTTTGAGAGCGAAAAATACCTGGAGGAATTTCAGAACAACTGGTGCTACCGCGCGCTGGGGGAAGAGATGCAGGCGGACTACGGCGATCTCTACACGGCGGTGACGGACGGCATGCGTACCGACGAGACCGTCACGGTGGCGGGGGAAAAGCCGGTCACCGGCAACGGCGTGGCGGTCACGCTGTCCCATCCGCTCATGACACAAGAGGAAATGTACCGCCTGTATACGGCATTCACCAACGATAACCCGCAGTTTTTCTTTTTGTCGCGCCACTATGGCATCGAGGGCTATGAGAAAAACGCGGACGCGTCCTATCACCGTATGATCTTATTGTATACCATGGATGCCGCAGAGCGGCAGACGGCGCTTTCTGAGTTGGAAAAGGCGGGCGAGGCGGTGCTGGCGCAGGCGGCGGGAAAGGATGCGTTTGAGACCGAGCTTTTTTTGCACGACTGGCTGGCGGAACACTGCACCTATGAAAAAGAGGACACCGAGACGCTGTCGCTGTATGATGCCTACGGTGCGCTGGTGAACGGTCGCGCGGTGTGCGAGGGCTATGCGCGCGCCATGCAGTGGCTTCTGAACAAAAGCGGCATGCCGTGCACGCTGGTGAACGGCAAGGACGGCAGCGGCGGCGCGCACATGTGGAACATGGTGACGGTGGACGGCGAGAACTATCATCTGGACGTCACATGGGATGACTCCGACGACATTTTGCGGCATAACTATTTCAATCTCACCACGTCGGAGATCGAAATTTCCCACACGGTCAGCACGGACAACATCGGTATCCCGACCTGCACCGCGACCGCGGCAAACTATTACCGCCGCACCGGTCGGTACATAGACAGCTACAGCCGCCACGACATCGCCGAAAAGATCGCCGCGGCGGTGACGGCGGGGGAAACGACGGTGGAGCTGCGCTTTGCCGAGGGAAAATATGAAAATGCGGCGCTGTTTGTAAAAAGCGGCAACTATTTCTTTGAAACGGTGGAAAAGCAGCTGGGTTCTCCGCTTTGGACTTTTGATCTCTACGGCGAGCAGGCGGAGGGGATACTGATGCTGGTGAAAGCGGAAAAATCTTGAAGATTTAACTTGACAAGTGTGCCATCCTGTGGTATCATAAACAACGCTTTGATCATGCGGGTGTAGTTCAGTGGTAGAACCCCAGCCTTCCAAGCTGGTTGTGTGGGTTCGATTCCCATCACCCGCTCCAAAAACAACGCGCCGCCCTTGCGGCGATTGTCAAAATGCGCCTGTAGCTCAGCTGGATAGAGCATCTGCCTTCTAAGCAGAGGGTCAGGGGTTCGAGTCCCTTCAGGCGCGCCATATGGTGGATGTAGCTTAGTTGGTTAAAGCGCCAGATTGTGGCTCTGGAGACCGTGGGTTCGAGTCCCATCTTCCACCCCATCTTAAAAAACAGATCGCTTACGGCACTTGCGTGGCGCAAGTCGATCTTTTTTTATTTCCTACACTGGGGTGTAGTCTAGCGGTAGGACAGCAGACTTTGACTCTGCTCGTGCTGGTTCGACTCCAGCCATCCCAGCCAAGCCGCCGCGAGCAACACCGCTCGCGGCGGTATTTTGCTTTTTCGGAGGGGTTTTCATGTTTTTTGCGTATGATCATGCATCCGTGCGCTTCACCGGACGCTGGGCGCCGCTCACCGGCGGCATGGCGACGACGGCGGCGGGCTCAAAATTCGAATTTGCTTTCAAGGGCACGATGGCGGTGATGCACTTTGATATTCACAACATCCCGTCTGCGCTGCCGCACCTGTGGGTTTCCGTGGATGGCGGCGACATGGCGGAAGCGACGGTGGATCACTATATGCGCGTGCACTGCCGCGCCGACGGGGAGCACCGCGTCACGGTGATCTATAAAGGCGGACAGGAGACCATGAACCGCTGGTATCATCCGCTGGGCGGAAAGGTGCATTTCCTCGGCTTTGACGCCGACGACTGCGCCGCACTGCCGCCGCAGACGAAAAAGACCATCGAGCTGATCGGCGACTCCATCACCGAGGGCGTGCTGATCGACGCGCAGTATGCGCCGATTCCCGCAGATCAGGAAAACCGCCCGTATGAGGACGATTTTTTGGCAACCTACGGCTGTCTGACGGCGACGGCACTGGGGCTGGAGCCGCTTGCCTGCGCCTATGGCGCGGTGGGCGCCACCCGTACCGGCTGCGGCGCGGTGCCGCCTGCACCGGACATGTACGGCTTCTGCTTTGACGGCGCGCCGGTGACCTATCCCGCGGCGGACTATGTCCTCATCAACCACGGCACAAACGATCGCGGCGTTCCCGTTGACACGTTTACCGCCGCTTATCGCCGTCTGCTCGACGCAGTCGTCGCCAAAAATCCGCACGCAAAGATTGCTGCCATCACGCCGTTCTGCGGCGCGTTCCACGACGAGATCATCGCGCTTGTCGCCGATTATAACAAGGAACACAGCACGGACATTTTCACGGTGGACACCGCCGGCTGGCTGCCGCCCGATCCGCTGCATCCGCTGCGCGCGGGACATCGCAAGGTCGCCGATCACCTGATCCCCATTCTGCGCGAGCACTTCGGATTATAAAAGAATGATTTCATCGACTTCCTCCGCACGGCAAACCGTGTGGAGGAATTTTTTGTGTAGCTTGGTGCTGTCGAACAGAAAAACGTTTTGTGCGCTCCTTTGCAGCACCACCCGCCGCACGGCGGTCTGTGCCGCGTCGCGGTCGGTGATGAGCCCGTCGTCCGAGAGGGCGCTTGCCGAAAAGAACGCAACGTCCGTGTTATACCGCTCCAAAAACCGCTCGGTCTCGCTGCCGAAGGTGCACATGTCCTTTTCCAGATAGTCGCCGCCTGCGACCGTGCAGGGAATGTGGTGCTTTGCCGCCGCCAGCAGGCAGGGGACGGAGTTGGTGAGAATGCGGATGTCCCGATAAGCGGCGAGCAGCGGCACAAGATGCATACAGGTGGAGGAGCTGTCGAGAAACACCGTCAGCCCGTCATGCAGATATTTTTCCGCATGACGGGAAAGCTGTGCCTTTTCGTCGGCGTGCAGCAGACGGCGAAAAGCGATCGGCATGGCGCTTTCCTCCTGTTGATACACAGCACCGCCCGAATAGCGCTGCACATAGCCGAGACTTTCCATCTGCCCCAAATCACGCCGCACCGTCATTTCGCTGACGAAAAACCGTGCGGCAAGGGCTTTCACCGATGCGCGCCCGTGCGCTTTGAGATAGGTAAGAATGGCGGCTTGCCGCTTGTTCAGTGCCATGATGCTGCTCCTTTTTTGTGCGGCGATATGTTCGATAACAAACATATCGCACATTTCTTGACTTTTTCTCTTTTCATATATATCATGTACGGAAGAAAAATGCAAGGGGATGCGCAAAATGCAGGTGTGTATACAGGTGATCGGTGCACTGGGCGTGTTGGCGGCGGTGCTGGCGTTTCAGTGCAAGCGGCACGACCGCGTGATGGTGCTGCGCACAACGAACGAGCTGCTGTTTGCGCTGCAATATGCGCTGCTCGGCGCGTGGACGGGAGTGGCGATGAACCTCATCGGCTGCGTGCGCAATATGGTGTTCCGCAGCATGGTGCTGCGCGGCAGGAACACGCGGTGGGCGCGGGTGCTGTTCAGTGCGATGTTTGCGGCGTTTGCGCTTCTGACGTGGGCGGGCTTTAAGAGCTTTCTCACCGGCTTTGCCAAGGTGGTCTCCACCGTTGCGTTCGGCAGCAGCAACCTGTTTTTGCTGCGCCTTTTGACGCTGCTGACATCGAGCTGCTGGCTGATCTACAATTTTTCGGTCGGGTCATACACCGGTGTGGCGTGCGAGGTGCTGACGCTTTCCTCGGTCCTGATCGGCATTTTGCGCATCGACATTCCGCGCCTGCGCGACAGAAAGCAAAAACAGGATTGAGGGCGTTTGCCCTCAATCCTGTTTTGATTATTCCGACAGAATGGCTCTGTCGTTTGCAAAGACCGTGCCGCTGGCTTTGGTGAACAGGGCAAGAAGATCCTCGACGGTGAGGTTTTTCTTTTCCTCGCCGGAAACGTCCACGACGATGCGTCCCTCATGCAGCATGATCAGACGGTTGCCGTAGGCAATGGCGTCGCGCATGTTGTGCGTGATCATCAGCGTTGTCAGATGGTTGCTTTCGACGATGCGCTGTGTGATCTCCAGCACCTTTGCCGCCGTTTTCGGATCGAGGGCAGCCGTGTGCTCATCCAAAAGCAGCAGCTTCGGGCAGCTGAGGGACGCCATGAGCAGCGTGATCGCCTGCCGCTGTCCGCCGGACAGCAAGCCGACCTTTGCCGTCATGCGCTCTTCCAGTCCCAGATCCAGCTCGGTGAGGAGCTTTTTGTATTCCTCACGTTCCTTTTTCGTGATGCCCGCACGCAGCGTGCGGCGTTTGCCGCGGCGATAGGCAAGAGCAAGGTTTTCCTCGATCTGCATATCCGCCGCCGTGCCCATGGAAGGATCCTGAAACACCCTGCCGAGATATTTCGCACGCTTGTATTCAGGCAGCGGGGTGACGTCGATGCCGTCGAGCAGCACCCTGCCCGCATCCGGACGGAACACGCCGGAAATGATGTTCTGCATGGTGCTTTTTCCGGCGCCGTTGCCGCCGATCACCGTCACGAATTCGCCGTCCTCCAGCTTGAGGTTCAAGTCACAAAGGGCAACCTTTTCATTGATCGTTCCGGGGTAGAACACTTTCTTGATATTCTGCAGCTCAAGCATTGGTCTTACCCCCTTTTTGGATGCCGCGGCGGGCGGTGATCTGCTTTTTGACATAGGGCGCGCCGAGGAAGACTGCAACGACGATCGCCGAGAACATCTTGAGCAGATCCGTGTCAAGACCGATGAAAATGATGATCTGATACACGATGTAATAGATGACCGCGCCGATGATCACGCCGGAAAGGCGGATGGCAAAGTTCGGCGGCAGCTTGGAAATGACCGCCTCACCGATCACCACGGCGGCAAGACCGATGACAACAGCGCCCTTGCCCATGTTGATGTCGGCATATCCCTGATACTGACAGAGCAGCGCACCGGAGAAAGCCACGATGCCGTTTGAAAGCGCAAGACCGATGAGCTTCGTGATGTTCGTGTTGATGCCCTGTGCGCGGCTCATCGCCGGATTGATGCCCGTCGCACGGATGCCCGCGCCGAGCTCTGTTCCGAAGAAGAGGTACAAAAGCGCCACAAGCAGGATCGAGCAAATGACGAGAATGACGATCGCGGCGGGAATGTTCATCTGGGACAACAGCACCCGATAGTTTCGCGCGGACAGCGGCTGGTTTGCCTTGCCCATGATCTTCAGGTTGACCGACCACAGCACAAGCTGCGTGAGGATGCCCGAAAGGATCGCGGGAATACCTAAAACGATGTGCAGACCGCCCGTCAGTGCACCGGCGAGAATGCCCGAAAGCAGGGCGGCAAGCAGCGCCAGCCAAACGGGAACGCCGTTGATCATGAGCATGGCACAAACGGTGGCGCCGGTGCAGATGGAGCCGTCGACCGTGAGATCGGCGATATCCAGTATTTTATAGGTAATGTATACGCCGATTGCCATAATTCCCCAAACAAGTCCCTGGGCGACGGCTCCCGGCAAAGCGGAGAGAAGTTCCATAGCGTTTTCCTTTCCCGGATCACGCGATCGGCGTGTATCCGTCGGGAACGGTGATGCCGAGCTCCTTGCAGATGTCGGCGTTGTACATCTTCGTTGCGGATGCATATTCGATGGGCATGTCGGAAACTTTGGCTTCGCCCTTGAGGATCTTTGCCGCCATTTCGCCGGTCTTTACACCGAGGTCATAGTAGGAAATGGAGAGCGTGGCGACGCCGCAGCCGAGGCAGATGCCTTTTTCACCGGCAACAACGGGCACTTTCTTGTCTCTGACGATATTGCCGATGGTCTCGGAGCAGGAAGCGGCGGTGTTGTCCGTGGGGATATAGATGACGTCGCTCTGCGCGGCAGCGGTGGTCGTGACAGCGGAGATGTCATTGGAGTCGCTGAAGGAATAGCGTGTGCAGGCAATGCCTTTGCCGGTGAGGTATTCTTCCATGACCTTCACCTGATAGTCCGAGTTTGCTTCAGCCGAGCAATACAAAAGACCGACCTTCTTTGCCGACGGGAAAAGCTCCAGGATCATGTCGCCCTGCTCCGTGAGAGGAGCAAGGTCGGACGTGCCGGAGATGTTGCCGCCGACGGTGCCGTTGAAATCCTTGATGTTCAGCGCAACGCCGTATTCGGTGATAGAGGTGCCGAGGACCGGAATGGTCGTCGTGGCGTTGTATGCAGCCTGCAGAGCGGGCGTGGCATTTGCTAAGATCAGATCCACATTCTTCGACACAAAGTCGGTGACGATCGTGGAGCAGGCGATGCTGTCATTTTGCGCGTTCTGCTCGATGAAGGTGACATTGTCCGTGCCGAGCGCTTTCTGCAGAGCGTCCTTGAAGCCCTTCGTTGCAGCGTCGAGCGCGTCGTGGCGGACGAGCTGGCAGATGCCGACGGTATAGACCTTTTCCTTGCCGCAGGAGGCAAGCGAGAGCAGCATGGCGAGGGTCGTCACCGTGACGAGAAGAAGCGAGAGGACTTTTTTCGATCTGGTTTTCATAACAGGTGTTCCTTTCTTTTCTGAAATAAAAAACACACGGTTGCGATACCGTGTGTAATAGCCTTTATTTTGGGAACGGAAAATTCCTAAACATCAAACCTATTATCAACTTGCATCACAAACAATATTACTTTTTCTTGTGAAAGTAATAGTAGTAGGCGTATGCAAAGGAGATAGAACGGTTCATGATCAAAACTTCCCTCATATTCCGATTAACGCGATTATATACCCGTTTTTTGACTTTGTCAATACGACGATCAAAGTTTTTTCGACATTTTTTCTGCAGGATTTGTTGCGGAAATTGCAAAAATATGGTATATATACAGTAAAAGAAGGGAGTGTCCGACAATGATTGCAGCTGCGGTGGAAAACATGATCGCGTTTTATAGAGGAAATTTGCATGATATCGCGCACTTTCTCAAGGTGTGGGCGCTGGCAAAAACCATCGGCGAGGCGGAAAGACTGGATGCCCGCACGCAGGAGACGCTGGAGCTGGCGGCGGTGGTGCATGACATTGCCTGTCCGCTTTGCCGCGAAAAATACGGCAACACCGACGGCAAGCATCAGGAGCAGGAAAGCGCCCCGCTGGTGGAAGCGTTTTTTGCAGAGCCGCTCTTTGCGGGCACGGATGTCGCGCGCATCGTGCATCTTGTCACGCACCACCATACCTATGTGGGCGTGGACGGTCTTGATTATCAGATCCTGCTCGAAGCGGATTTTCTCGTGAACGCGGGGGAGAGCGGCTTTTCGCTCGCGGCGATCCAAAAGGCAAAGGAACGCATTTTCCGCACCGCCGCGGGCACGCGCCTGCTTTGCAATATGTATTTGGGGGCGGACGCATGAACGGCGGGGACAAGAGCGGGCTTTCTTTCATCACCCTGCGGCAGTTGCCGGGGATAAAGGATCGTGCCGCCGCATGGTTTCACGGCAAATGGGGCGTGCCGGTGGCGGCATATGCCGCGTGCATGAATGACTATCTCGACGGGAAAACGCCGCTCGGGTGGTATCTTTGCCTTGCCGACGGTGAGATCGTCGGCGGGCTCGGCGTGATCGAAAACGATTTTCACGACCGCAAGGATCTGACGCCGAACATCTGCGCGGTCTATACGGAAGAAGCCTATCGCTGTCGGGGCATCGCAGGGCACTTGCTGCATACGGCGGTGGAGGATCTGCGCAAAGCGGGCATATCGCCCGTTTACCTGATCACCGATCACACGGGCTTTTATGAACGGTACGGCTGGGAGTTTTATTGCATGGTGCAGGGCGACGGAGAAGAAGGCAAAAGCAGAATGTATATCCACCGTTGATCGCGGCAGCGGCGCTGTAGCCGCTTGCCGTGCACCGTCTTTGACGGCGCCGTCACCTGCGGCGTTGCCGTTATCTGCGGCGTTGCCGCCGCGGCAGGAGCCGCAGGAAATGTTTGCCCTTGGCATTTTACACAGTATTGCGGTTAGCAAAGACTAACTCATTACGCAATTTTCACAAACTTGCCGAAATTGCAATTTTCTCCCGAAAATTTCTTGACAGATCCCGTCGATGGGAGTACTATATAGACGGTTAGCGAGGGCTAACAATTTTTTAGAGTCGTGGTTAGCAAGGGCTAACATCAGAAATGCGAGGGATTGTTATGATGCCGCTCAGTCTTGCAGATACCGGCGAGAAAAACATCATTCGGAAGATCGGCGGATCGCCCGAGGTCAAAAAGCATTTGGAAAACCTGGGCTTTGTTGTCGGCGGCGACGTCACGGTTATCAACCGTCTCGGCGGCAATGTGATCGTCAATGTCAAGGAAGCCCGCATTGCCATCAGTCAGGAGATGGCGCTGAAGATCATGGTATGAAGACGCAGAGCGTCTCTATATACGATTAAGACAAGGTGAAAGGGGATAAAAGAGATGAAGTCACTGAAGGAAGCGCAGATCGGCCAGACCGTCCGTGTGGTCAAGCTGCACGGCGAGGGCGCCGTCAAGCGCCGTATCATGGATATGGGCTTGACGAAAGGCGTTGAGGTCTATGTGCGCAAGGTCGCGCCGCTTGGCGATCCGATCGAAGTGACCGTTCGCGGTTATGAGTTGAGCCTGCGCAAGGCCGACGCTGAAATGATCGAAGTGGAATAAGAAGAAAGGGGAGACTTGAAATGGAGATTCGTATTGCCCTCGCGGGCAACCCGAACTGCGGTAAGACGACGCTCTTCAACGCCCTTACCGGTTCCAACCAGTTCGTCGGCAACTGGCCCGGCGTTACGGTGGAGAAAAAAGAAGGCAAACTGAAAAAGCATGACGGTGTTATCATCACCGACCTTCCGGGTATCTATTCGCTGTCGCCGTATACCCTTGAGGAAGTCGTCGCCAGAAATTATCTGATCGGCGAGCGCCCGCAGGCGATCCTCAACATCATCGACGGCACCAATCTGGAAAGAAACCTGTATCTGACGACACAGCTCACGGAGCTCGGCATTCCCGTTGTGGTTGCCATCAACATGATGGACGTCGTGAAGAAAAACGGCGACAAGATCAACACGGCGGAGCTTTCCCGTCAGCTGGGCTGCAAGGTCGTGGAGATCTCGGCGCTGAAGGGCAACGGCGTGATGGAAGCTGCCGAAGCGGCAATCGACGCGGCGAAGAACGGCAAGACCGTTCCGCAGCACACCTTCTCCGGCAGTGTTGAGCACGCGATCGCTCACATCGAAGAGGCGGCTGTGCACGGACTTCCGGAAGAGCAGCAGCGCTGGTATGCCATCAAGATCTTCGAGCGCGACGATAAGGTGCTTGAGGGTCTGCATCTGGATGCGGCGGTGCTCG
>OIZI01000291.1_pt1 | contig 26870 bp, 24 predicted proteins | sample 1588441 | NCBI WGS metagenome assembly OIZI01 (sample SAMN03283284) | human gut metagenome | biome: human-associated habitat; material: feces | host: Homo sapiens | place: Peru | collected 2012 | reverse complement strand
TCCGGGCCCTGCCCACCAATCCCTGGGAGGGCTACCGCTATGCCAAGCGGGAGCGGATTGAAAGCCTGATTACCAAAAACACCCGGGCCATCCTCATTACCAACCCCGGAAACCCCACCGGCGTGGTGCTGGACCGGGAGGAGATGCGGATGATTGCGGATATCGCCAAGGAACACGACCTGTTCCTCATCTGCGACGAGGTGTACCGGGAATTCTGCTATGACGAAAAATTCGGTGTGCCCACCATGGCGAGCTTCCCGGATGTCGCGGACAATCTGGTGATCATCGACTCCGTGTCCAAGCGCTTTTCCGCCTGCGGGGCCCGGGTGGGCTGCGTGGTGACCAAGAATCTGGAGCTGCAAAGCGCATTGCTTAAATTCTGCCAGTCCCGTCTGTCCGTTGCCACCATCGACCAGGTGGGGGCCGCGGCGCTGTATGGGGTGGACCCGGCGTTCTTCCGGGAGTGCAAGCAGGAGTACCGCCGCCGCCGGGATACGGTGATTTCCCGCCTGCGGCAGATTCCCGGTGTGGTGGTGGAGGAGCCCATGGGTGCCTTCTACGTTATGGCGAGCCTCCCGGTGGACGATGCGGACCGGTTCCAGCACTGGCTGTTGGAATGCTTTGACGACAAGGGGGACACGGTGATGTTTGCCCCCGGCGCGCCCTTCTACGAGACCCCCGGTAAGGGGCTCAACGAGGTGCGGATTGCCTATGTGCTCAAGCAGGAGGACCTGGAACGGGCCATGGAGGTCCTGGCAAAGGGCATCGCAAAATATCAGCGGGAGGTCATGAAGGTCGTGGCCCCCAGCCTGGGATAACAGTACCCCCGCCGAAAAAAATTCGGCGGGGGCCTTGCTTTGACTGCTTTTTGAAACGGTCTGCCCATATACTTGGATGGTAGAGGGGGGCAGGGTATGAAACGGAAGGTTTGCTTTTATGTTTTGCTGGGGCTCTCGCTGTGGCTGCGGGTTCTGGGGCCCACACTGGGAGGAATGCTTTTGGCCCTGTGGCTTCTGGAGGCGGCATGGAGATAGAAAAGGAGCCTTGCAATCCACCCCTTCCTCTGCTACAATAGAGAAAAACGAGGAAAAGAGGGGAAGCGGTGGATATTCTCTATGAAGACCGGGAGATTCTGGTTTGCGTCAAGCCCGCCAGGGTTTTGTCTACGGATGAGCCGGGGGGACTTCCGGATTTGGTGCGGCAGGCCCTGGGGGACCCTGATGCCGACGTGCGGACGGTCCACCGGCTGGACCGGGTGGTCAGCGGCCTGATGGTGCTGGCGAGGAATCCCGCCTCTGCCTCGGAGCTCTCCCGGCAGATTCGGGAGGGGGCATTTCGGAAGGAATATCTGGCGGTGGTCCACGGCATCCCGGAGGAGCCCAAGGGCAGCCTCCGGGACCTTCTGGGCCGGGACAAGGCCAGAAGAATGACCTATGTCGCAGAGAAACCGGGTAAGGGAATTCAGGAGGCTGTGCTTGACTATCAGGTTATCGGAACGGGGGACGGGTTGACGAAGGTTCGGATTCGGCTCCACACCGGCAGGACCCACCAGATTCGGGTCCAGTTTGCCTCCCGGGGGATGCCCCTCGTGGGGGAGCGGAAGTACTCGACCCTGGAAGACCCCTGTGAAATCGCCCTGTGGTCCTACCGTCTGGGCTTTGCCCATCCGGCCACGGGAGAACACATGGAATTTTGCAAAGAGCCGCCGGAGGATTTCCCCTGGACGGTGTTTACGGGCCAAACGCCTGGGAAAGGACCGATATGAGCCACTACGACTTTTTTCAGAACCGGGAATGCGAATATTTCCCTTGCCACAGGGGGGCGGACCCGGAGACCTTCAGCTGCCTGTTCTGCTACTGCCCCCTGTATGCCCTGGGGGAGCAGTGCGGCGGCAGCTTTACCTACACAGACAAGGGCATTAAGGACTGCTCTAACTGCTTGCGGCCCCACAGAAGGGAAAATTACGGGGCCATCTGCGACAAGATGAGCGGGATTCTGGAGCTTGCCAGAAAGAAGGACTGAGGAAAAATGATGGAAAAGATGCAAAAGAAGCTGGGCTTCGGCTTTATGCGCCTGCCCCAAAAGGACGGCCAGGTGGATGTTTCCCAGACAGAGGAAATGGTGGATTTGTTTCTGGAGCGGGGCTTCAACTATTTCGACGTGGCCCGGCCCTACTTAGACGGCAAGGCAGAGCTGTATCTCAGGCAGTGCCTGACCAGTCGCTACCCCAGGGAACGCTACCTTCTGACGGACAAGCTCTCCGGGAACTATTTTAAAACCCAAGAGGACATTCGACCCCTGTTTTTCCGGCAATTGGAGGATTGCGGGGTAGACTATTTTGATATCTACCTGATGCACTCCCAGTGCCAGGAGAACTACGGGCATTATGAAGCGTGCCACGCCTACGAGACGGCCTTCCAGCTGAAAAAGGAGGGCTATATCCGCCATGTGGGCATCTCCTTCCACGATACCGCGGACTTTCTGGAGAAAATCCTCACGGACCACCCCGAAATCGAGGTAGTGCAGCTGCAATTTAACTACTTGGACTACGAAGACCCGGCCATTCAAAGTGGGCGCTGCTACGAGGTCTGCAAAAAGCACGGCAAGCCGGTGCTGGTGATGGAGCCCGTCAAGGGCGGGCGGCTGACTCAGCTGCCGGAGAAGGCTCAGAAAATTCTGGACGAGCTTCACGGAGGCAGCAGCGCCAGCTATGCCATCCGCTTTGCCGCGGGCTTTGAGAATGTCCGGATGGTGCTCTCCGGCATGAGCTCTCTGGAACAGCTGCGGGACAATACGGACTATATGATGGATTTTAAGCCCCTGGACCGGCGGGAACAGCAGGCCATCGAGGAGGTCTGCCAGGTATTTAAGAGCATGAACCTGATTCCCTGCACGGCCTGCCGTTACTGCGAGGCGGGGTGCCCCAGGCATATCCACATCCCGGACCTGTTTGCCGTGATGAACGGGAGGCAGATTTACAAGGACTGGAACGGGGAATTCTACTATGGGGTCCACACCATCCAGGGCGGCAAGGCATCAGACTGCGTGAAGTGCGGCAAGTGCGAGGAAATCTGCCCCCAGCACCTGCCTATCCGGGATCTGATGGCCCAGGTGGCAGAGATCTTTGACAAAAAGAAAGAAGACTGACGCAACATTGGAGAAAGAAACATGCTAGCTGATACCCAAGGGAAGAACCTGAACCGATATGTGCCGGACTATGTGCTGTTTGACCTGGAGACTACGGGGATTTCCTGCAATTGTGACGATGTGATTGAGATTTCCGCGGTGAAGGTCCGGGGCGGGCAGATTGTGGACAGCTTTTCCACGTTGGTCAATCCCGGTAGACCCATTCCCTACGGGGCCAGCCAGGTGAACAACATCACGGACGACATGGTGGCGGATGCCCCCACCATGGAGGAGACTTTGCCGGAATTTCTGGCCTTTTTCGGGGATGACGTGCTGGTAGGGCACAATATCGAGCGGTTTGACCTGAAATTTTTAATCCGGGACTGCCGGACCCGCTTCGGGAAGGTGCCGGGGAATGACTATGTCGATACCCTCCGGTTTGCCCGCTGCCGCCTGACAGGGCTCCCCAGCTACCGGCTGACGGCCCTGGCCGAGCACTACAGCCTTTCCACCTTCGGTGCCCACCGGGCCCTCAACGATTGCAAGATGAACCAGCGGGTCTTTGAGCTCCTGGCCCGGGAACCGGAACAGGCCCCGGAGAGAATCTGCCCCCGCTGCGGGGCCCCACTGGCCAAGCGCCGGGGACGCTTTGGCACCTTCTACGGCTGCACCGGGTATCCGGTATGCCGGTATACGGAGGATATTCCATAAAACAAAAAATTCTGGACGGCCAAAAGCTGTCCAGAATTTTTTATAGTGCCTGCGCCGCCTTTTCCCAGTTCAGCCGGGTGAGGTAGAACAGGAACAGGATACAGGACACCCCCCAGGTGATGGGATAGGCCCAGGAGATCATGCGGAACTCGTGAATGAAGCGGAGAATCAGGGTGACATAGATACTCCGCAGGACGCACCAGCAGCTGAGCATCACCACCATAGGCACCGTGGATTTGCCGCAGCCCCGGAGAACGCCGGCGCAGCAGTGGGCCATGGCCAGCAGGAAGTAAAACAGAGTATCGACTCTGGCGTGGATGATGCCGTAGGAAATGGCCTCCGGGTCGCTGATAAAGAGCCGGAGCAGCTGGGGGATGAAGAGGTACATGAGCACACCGGTGATTTCCGCGAAAATCATGGTGGAGACGATTCCGAACAGCGCGCCCTTTTTGGCCCTGGGGATGTTTCCTGCCCCCAGATTCTGGCTGATATAGGTGGGAAGAGTCATGCTCATGGCCGTGACGGACAGAAAGGCGAAGCCCTCAATCTTGGTGTAGGCCCCCTGGCCGCTCATGGCGCAGGCCCCGAAGGAATTGATGTTGGACTGAATGACCACGTTGCCCAGGCTGATGACGGCATTTTGAATCCCGGTGGGCAGGCCCTGACGGATGATTCGGGCCGTCATCTCCCGGTCATACCGCAGAGAACGGAAGCTCAGCCGCAGATGTTCCTCCGGCTCCCGGCACATTCTTGCAAGGCACAGCACCACGCTGAGCCCCTGGGCAATCACCGTGGCAATGGCCGCGCCGGTGACGCTCCAATGGAACACCGCCACAAACAGCAAATCCAGCACCACATTGGCTACGGAGGAGATAAAGAGGTAGTACAGGGGCCGGACGCTGTCTCCCTGGGCCTGCATGATGGACATGCAGATATTGTAGAGGATAATGGTGGTCACGCCTCCAAAATACACCCGGAAATATTGCAGGGAGTAGGGGAGTACATCCTCCGGCGTGTTCATAAGGACCAAGAGCCTTGGAATCAGCAGAAGCCCCACGACGGTGGCGAAAACGGAGGCAAGCAGGCCAAAAAAGAAGTCCGCGTGGATGGCCTTTCGGGTGTTTTCCCAGTCCTTTGCACCAAAATATCGGGAGATGACCACGCCGCCGCCCACGCCGATGCCGCTGAAAAAGCCGATAATCAGAAAGGTCAGGTTGCCGCCGCTGCTGACGGCCGCAAAGGCGCTGTTCTCGGCAAAGTTTCCAATCACCCAGGCATCGGCCATGTTGTAAAACTGCTGCAATAGCTGGCCCAGAAACAGGGGCAGGGCAAAGCGCAGAATGGAGCCGGGGATGGACCCGGAGGTCAGGGATTGGGTTCGTTTCATATGTGTCCGCATGGCCCTACTTTCTCCGCTTTAGAATCTCGTCCAGCAGGGTACCCGCGACCTGGTCCTTGCCCATGAGGGGCAGCTCCCGAATGCCGTCGGGAGTCAGGATGGTGACCACGTTGGTATCCACGCCGAAGCCCGCCCCGGCGACCTTTAAATTATTGGCGGCAATCATATCCAGGTGCTTTTTGGCAAGCTTTTTTTTGGAGTTTTCCACCATGTCCTGGGTCTCCATGGAGAAGCCGCAGACGAACAGCCCCGGGTGCCGGTTTTCGGAGACCCAGCCCAGGATATCGTCCGTGCGCTCTAAGGGGATGGACAGGTCTCCGTCCTCCTTTTTCATCTTGTCCTGGGCAACGCTTGCGGGGCGGTAGTCCGCCACGGCGGCGGCCTTTACAAGGATATCCGTTTCCGGAAGGGCCGCCTTTACCGCCTCAAACATCTCCTTTGCGGTGACAATGTTGACGGTTTTTACCCCCGGCACCGGTTTTAGAGCGGTGGGGCCGGAAATCAGAGTCACCTGAGCGCCCCGCAGCATGGCTTCCCTGGCGATGGCGTAGCCCATGCGGCCGGTGGAGTGGTTGGTCAGGTATCGCACCGGGTCCAGGGCCTCCTGGGTGGGGCCAGCGGTGACGGTGACGTGGAGGCCGAACATATCCTTTTCCCGGGCCAGCTCCATGGCGATGCAATCCAGCAGGGTCTCCGGCTCCGGCAGCTTCCCGCTGCCCACATCCTTGCAGGCAAGCAGCCCCACGGCGGGCTCAATAATGCCAAAGCCATAGTGCCTGAGCTTTGCCAGATTGTCCTGGGTGATGGGGTTTTCCAGCATGGCGGTGTTCATGGCCGGGGCCACCAGCTTTTTGCACCGGGCGGCGAGAACCGTGGTGGTCAGCATGTCGTCGGCAATGCCGTTTGCCAGCTTTGCGATGACGTTGGCTGTGGCCGGGGCGATGAGAATCAGGTCCGCCGCCTTGGCCAGGGACACATGAGCCACGTCATACTGAAAATCCCGGGCGAAGGTATCCACCACGCACCGGTTGTTGGTCAGCGTTTCAAAGGTCAGGGGGGTAATAAACTGTTTGGCGTTTTCCGTCATAATCACGTGTACCGTTGCCCCGGCTTTGCGCAGCCCGGAAGCGACGGAGGCCATTTTGTAGGCTGCGATTCCCCCGGTGACACCCAGCAGCACGCATTTTCCCTGTAGGTTTTCCATAAAATCCCTTCCTATTTCCATATTGTATAAAGTATATCAAATGCGCGGAGAATTTTCAACAGGGTATTGCCAATGGGGCCAATCCCGGCTATAATAACCCCAGCCACCCACGCTTTTTTCGGGGTGAGCCTTCCATACAGGGGAATAGACTATGATTCTGGTAGTTGACATCGGCAATACCACGGTGTCCTTCGGCGGCGTTGAAATCAGCGACCGTGAGGAATACCGTGTGGCGTTTACCACCAAGCTGGATACCAATTGCGCCTGGGACACGGCGGACTATACCGTAAGGCTTCTGAAAAAGCTCCGGGCTCTGGGCCGGGAGACGGAGGTTTTTACGGGTATTGTGATTTCCAGCGTGGTCCCCAGGGTCCTGGATGTGATCCGGGAGGCCATGGTGTCTATTTTCGGGCTGGAGCCACTGGTCGTCACCTGTGAAAGTGATTTGGGCATTCGCCTGGCGGTTCCGGAGCCCCAGAAGCTGGGCAGGGATCGGCTGGCGGACGCGGCCTGGGCGGCGGCCCACTATCCGCTGCCTGTGGTGACGGCGGACCTGGGCACGGCCACGACCTTTAATGTAATCGAAGAGGGGGGCGTTTTCCGGGGCGGTGTCATTGCCGCGGGAATGGAAACGGGGCTCAGGGCCCTGGGGGCCCATACGGCCCAGCTGCCCAAGCTGGAGCTGGAAATCCCCAGGGGAGTCATTGGCACGGATACCCGGGCCTGTATGCTCTCCGGCGCGGTATACGGCACGGCGGCGCTTTTGGACGGCGTGGTCCAGTCCATTGAGGAGGAGCTGGGAAGGCCCGTGCATCTTGTGATTACCGGCGGCGGGGCTGCCTATGTGGACAGGCTTGTGCGCCACCCCCACAGCTATGACCCGGACATGATTTTAAAGGGTTTGGCCTTCTTGTACCGGCGAAATTCCGGCAAATAGGGGTTGCTTTTTGCAAAACCCCTGGTATAATAGGGACTGTTTGCGGCAAAGTTCTGGAAAAGGCCGCGCTGTATCCCGGAGGGAACGGCAGCGGTAGAAAGACAGAGGGATGCCGGGGCAAAAATAATGCGTTGTATCCGGCGAAGGACGGAACGACAGCAGGAGGAATTGAATATGAAAACCACAAGTACGAATGTTGGCAGACTGACAAAGCTGGCCCTTCTCGTGGCCATTGAGCTGGCTATGCGGGCATTGGGCCTGGGCGCGGTTCCGGTGGGACCGCTGTACATGAGCTTTTTGACCCTGCCCATTGCCATCGGTGCCATGCTCTGCGGCCCTGTGGAGGGGCTGATTCTGGGCGCTGTGTTTGGCATTTTGAGCTTGACGGATGCCATTTCCGGCAGGTCCGCCATGACCGGCACCTTCTTCTCCCTGAGCCCGGTGCACACGGTTGTGCTGTGCGTGGGCATGCGGATGCTCATGGGCCTGTGCTGCGGCTATGTGTATAAGCTGTGCAAAAAGGCGGACAAATCCGGCACCTGGAGCTATTTTCTAGGTGCTGTCAGTGCGCCGCTGCTGAACACCCTGTTCTTCATGGGCTACATTGTGCTTGTTTTTTATCCCAGCGACTATGTTCAGGCGCTGGTTACAAAGCTGGGAGCGGCGAACCCTGTGATGTTCGTGGTGCTCCTGGTGGGTGTTCAGGGCCTTGTGGAGGCCGCCGTCTGCGGAATTTTGGGCGGCATCCTGGGAAAGACGCTGGATAAGGTACTGAAAAAGTAAAAAAAATTGCAGACCGTGGGTCATAGGGCCTCCGGTCTGCAATGCTTTTTACCAGGATTTTTCGTCGGGCAGAATTTCCAGGGAGGGGTCCAGCGGGGTTTCCCGGAGGACGGTGCGCATATAGCGATTGACCTGGTCCCGGATGCCCTGCTTGGTCATATTTCTGGGGTCGCACAGGTCGTGGCTCACCCAGATTAAGTGAATGCCCAGCTTCCGGGCTTGTTCCTCAAACTGACCGTGCATGCCAACCAGGGACTTGCAGCTCATGTGCTCCCAGAGAATGACCATGTCCGCGTTGAATTCCTGACAGTATTCCCACAGCTCGTCCAAAAGGACGGTATAGCCGCCGTGGGTGCGGTTGCGCATAATCATGTTCTCCGTCAGCCAGGCCATATCGTAGATGGCCTGCTCCTTGTCGTCCTCGGAGAGCATTCGGGTAGAGAGCATGGAGAGCATGTCGGTCAGCGGGAGGATTCCCCAGCAGTTTTGCAGCCACAGCAGCATCTCAAAATAATACTGGGATTGAACGCCCCAGACAATGGCCCGGTGCCGGTATTCCTTCACATACATGGCCTTCTCCCGGAAGGCCTTTTCGGCAATCTTGGAGATTTTGCGGTCGTTTTCCACAAACAGGTCCGATTTCCCGCAGACACCCAGGTAATTGGTCTCGGTATAGACGGCCAGGTTCATGCCCAGGAACTGGGGATAGTCCGTTTTGTTCATATCCAGCCAGTCCAGCCGGTGCCGGGTGGTCTCGTTGACCCGCTTGGCGCAAGTGAAATAGTAGTCCCAGTCCCATTTGGCCCCGGTCTGCTCCTGCACAAAGGCGATGGCATTGCGGATTTCCTGGGCCGCGTATTCCTGCACGTCCTCCTGCCGGTGCCGCAGGGGGGCCGCCAGCTGGAAGATGGGAATGCCATCCTCCAGCTCCAGCCGCTTGGAGATCACGCCGTTGCCAAGCAGGGAGCCGTCACAGGTGGTGTTGCACTGGACGGCGCATTTCCCCAAAACGCAGTAGTCATCATCAATGGAGATGCCGGCCTCTGTGGCGGGCATGGGGCATACGTCTCCGGCAAGGCCATAGGTCTGCACCACGTCTAAGTAGTGTTCCGCGGAGTTCTGCCGCAGGAGGTTGGCCACGTACAGGGTGGGAATTTCCCGGCTCAGGCCCTCCAGGGTGGGGAAGCCCATCATAATGGCGGTCATTTCGTTTTCGTCCAGCAGGACCACCCGGCCCGAAAAGGCCTTGTCGTTTCCAATGCGCCGATCCCCACGGAAGAGCTTTTCGATGGTGGCGGCGATTTCTTTGATAATTAACCCATATTCCAGATGGGCAATCCGCAGGTGGGGGCCTCGCAGCCCCTCGGTCATCCGGTCCATCATCATGGGCACGGCCAGATAGTTGACCATCCAGCGGTACCGGAAGAAGCCCTTGATATTCCGGGGCTTGCCCACAAAGGCGATAAGGACCCCCCAGTTGCGCAGCCAGCGGGAGTAATCGTAGAGGGTATCCCGAACACCTCTCCATTCCCGCCGCCGCCGGACCTTCCCGTCGGAGTAAAGACGCCCCAGGGGCTCGCTTCCAACCTCTTTTCCCATAATGCGGTGCCTCCTTGGTTCGCTTGCGAATTTTGACTATTTTACCAAATTTTCCGAGGATATTCAACAATTTCGGAATTTTTATTTTTAAAAGGCAAAATTGTTTTGTCCACCGGCATCCGAATCCGTATTATAGGGGTGTAAGGACCTTACAGAATCAAAGGAGTGAATCCATTGGAAGATACCGAAATCATCGACTTGTTTTTCGCCCGTTCTGAGGAGGCGGTTTCTCAGTGCCAGCGGAAGTACGGGGCATATCTTCGAACCATTTCCGGAAACATCCTGGGAAACCGGGAGGATACGGAGGAAATTCTCAATGACAGCTTTCTGGCCGCCTGGAACACCATCCCGCCGAGAAAGCCGCCGGTGCTGAAATTTTACCTCAGCGGCATTGTGCGGAACCTAAGCTTCAAGCGGGCGGAATACCGCGGCGCGGAAAAGCGGTCGTGCAATGCCCAGGTGCTTCTTTCGGAGCTGGAGGAGTGCATCCCGGATGGGCGGAAGGGTCCGGAGGAGGAAATGGAAGCGAAGGAGCTTGCAAAGTACATCAATGTGTTTCTGGAAACTCTGCCTGGGGAGGACCGTGTCCTTTTTCTGGAGCGGTACTACCTTGGGCTGACGGCCCCGCGGCTTGCGAAAAAGCACGGGGGCTCCGCAAGACAGATAAAATACAGGCTGACAAAGCTTCGGGAAGAATTTCGCAACCAGCTTGCGCGGGAGGGAGTAGACGTATGAAAGCCGACGATTTGAACAGGGCGTTAAACTATGTGGACGAAAGGTATCTTTCGGAACTGGACACTCCGGAACAGGAGAGTATTCCCATGAAAAATAAGAAAAAGGTCATTCGAATTCTTGCGGTGGCGGCCATGATTGCGCTGCTGTCCGTAACGGCGTACGCGGCGGATGTCCTGCATATCCGCTCTTTGGAATCCGGGAAAAGTACGGTTTATTCAAGCTTTGCTTCTATGGATCGGGCAATGAACCAGCTGGGGCTTCAGGTGGACTGCCGGGAGGAATTCTCCTCCGGCTTCCGGTTTGTGGACGCATCTGTGGATGAGGTTGTGGGGAGAGACGAGCAGGGGAAGAAGGCGATGACCTTCCAGGAGCTCAGCGCCGAGTATCGGAACGATGCCGGAGTGCGCCTGATGATCAATGCCTACGCGGATCAGGAAAATATCCCCGAGGACGACCATCTCCCCACGAAACAATGGAATGTTGACGGCATTTCCGTGAGATACTATCTGGACCACTACAAGCTCGTTCCCGCGGACTATCAGCCGAGCCCGGAGGAAGAGGCCTGGCAGGAGCAGCCGGGGAACTATATTACCTACGGCTCCGACCGGGTGGAACAGAGGGACGTGGCGTTCCTGAACTGGGTAAAGGACGGCGTAGCGTATTTCATCATGGATTCCGGCGCGAATGTTCCTATGGAGACCCTGGCTTCCATAGCTTCCGAGCTGATGGAAGGGTAAGATACGAGGGGCCTCCCACAGAGGCCCCGACAAAAAACATTTGAAAATTGAAAAAAACTTTGCTATAATAACTGGTAATTGGCAAGACCCCCATATTCATCGTGTAGCGAAATGCGTAAGTCCGGATGCAATGACCGGGCTTGCGCATATTTTTGTGATGAAAAGGTGGTTCCAATGGACAACAAAAACGGACATCTGGGCACGGAGCCCGTCGGCAAGCTGATGAGAGGCTATGCCATTCCCTGCGTTATTTCCCTTTTAGTGGGCGCGCTTTACAACATCGTTGACCAGATTTTTATTGCCAACGCATCCTATCTGGGTTCCTACGGCAACGCGGCCAATACGGTGGTGTTCCCGCTGACGGTGGTGGCCCTGGCCATCGCGGTGATGATTGGCGACGGCTGCTGCGCCTTTGTCAGCATTCGCCTGGGCAAGGAGGATGTGGACAGCGCGAAGAACAGCGTGGGCAACGCCGTGGTGCTGACGGTTGGTTGCAGCCTGATTTTGACCGCGGTGTATCTGTGCTTCTCCGACGGCATCATCGCCATGTTCGGCGGCACGGTGAATGAGGAGACCTTCCGCCATAGCAAGGAGTACTTCTTCTATATCACCCTGGGCATTCCTTTTTATATGTTCGGCCAAGCTTTGAATCCCATTATCCGGGCGGACGGAAATCCCAGATTTGCCATGATTTCCACCCTGGCGGGGGCGGTGCTGAATATCATTCTGGACCCCATCCTTATTTTTGCTTTCCGCTGTGGTATGATGGGCGCGGCGGCTGCCACGGTGATCGGGCAGGTTGTCACGGCGATTCTTGCGGTGTGGTACCTGGTGCATATGAAGATCATCCGCCCCAGACGGGGGGACTATCGGCTGCGGGGGCAGCTCTGCGGCAGAATGTCCGTCCTGGGCATTACCAGCTTCCTTTCTCAGATCAGCCTGGTGGCGGCGATGGCGGCTATCAACAATATGTTGCGGAAGTACGGGGCCCTGGACCCGATTTTCGGCCAGGAGCAGTACGCCCAGATCCCAATGGCGGTTGTGGGCATTGTAATGAAGTTTTTCCAGATTGTCATCTCTATTGTGGTCGGTATGGCCGCGGGCTGCATTCCGATTGTAGGCTTTAACATGGGCGCGGGGAAGAAGGACCGGGTGAAGGACCTCTTTACGCGGCTTCTTCTTTCGGAGACGCTGGTGGGCGCTGTGGCGCTGCTGCTTGTGGAGGTGTTCCCCCGGCGGCTCATCGCCATCTTTGGCGCGGCCAACGAGAGTGCGTTCTATACGGACTTTGCCATCCGCGCGTTCCAGATTTATCTTTGCATGATGGTTTTTGCCTGCGTCAATAAGGCCTGCTTCATCTTCCTGCAGGCCCTGGGAAAGGCCATGGCCTCAACCATGCTCTCCATGTTCCGGGAGGTGGTCTTCGGCGTGGGCTTTGCCCTGCTGCTGCCCCGTTTTTTTGGCTTGGACGGCGTTTTGTACTCCATGCCCGTATCGGACGTACTGACCTTCCTGATCGCGGCGGTGATGATTGTCAAGACCTACCGGGAGCTGGGTGACACAAAGGCGCTTTCCTGATCCAAAATTCTGAATATTTGCACAAAGACCTGCCGCAATTTTCGTTAAAAACGTCTATTTGCGGCAGGTCTTGCTTTGTGGTATTCTTATAAAAAACGAAGGAGCGAATTTTTATGAACGAATACGAAATCCTGATAGAAACCGTCAACCCCTGCGGCGGCGACCGGCACGCCAAACGGGAGATCATCGAGGCCGAATGCGAATCCCCGGAGGCCTACGTCAAAGCCAACGCCCCCTATCCGATTATGGATACCACAAAGACTCCGGCGGGGGATACCCTGATTATTACGGGGGACGGAAAGGGGAGTATGGTGAGGTATACGTTTACGGAGTGTTGAAAACAGCGGAGGTCGCAGAAATGCGGCCTCCGTGCCGTTTCAGAATGGTTTTGTAGGCCCGCTGCATTTTATTGTAGAAAAAAGGGCAGGGGTATGATAAAATATCGATAATGCAGGAAGAAGCATGGGAAACTTGTGGCTGATAGCGTGAAACAACAAGAGCCAATCCACGAATAGAACGATAAAATGCTGCAAAGGAACAAAAATATGATTAGAATACTATTTATCTGCCACGGCAATATTGGTATAAAGCGAGAAAAGCCGTCTTATACCAAGCTATACTAAGATATTTCCTCATTTGAAGTTTTATTTACCACTGTTTTACCACTTTCCGAACAGCTAAACATAAACGATAACGACTATCCCCCTGCCTTCAAAAATTGGCAGGGGGAATGCTAATTCTGGTTATTCAATTCCGTCCAGATTCATTTCGTGACTGTACTTATACAAAAAGCGGTGTGTTTCATCTTCATCAGCTATGCGGTCGTTATCATACCGACTGTCAGACCAGGAGGTATTTCCAATTTCTCTAATATGCAGTTTGCCACCAGAAACCGTGTAAATTCGTTCCTCTTCAAAATTCCGACCTTCTTGGTAAGTCCGCTTCTGAAACCCTTCATTTTGGTCAAGAATTTTTTGACGTACTTCTTTTGTTAGCCTCGGCATAAAAGCACTCCTTCTAATCAATGGTTTGTCGTTTGAATATTACCCACTACAGCCACCTTTCCTTGTAATCACATAATCATTATACCAGTTCCATCGTTTTAATAAATTATTCTTTTGAGGAAATAGCCAATTCTATTTTGCTATTCTGGTAAAAAATTTGTCTTTTCCGAAACGGTCTGGGTAGGTATATTGTATCAAAAATACGAAGGAGGATTTTTATGACCCAGGATGAATTCAAAAACTTAACCACTGAAGAAATGCTATCCATAGCGAGGCAGGACTATAAAACCACTTCCCCAGACTTCCAGCAAGCCACAGGACTGGACTTTTCCTATACCACTATGGTCAACCTGATTAAGGAGCGTGGCTATGTTCGCAGTGGGAAGCAGTGGCTTCCATTGCCAAAAGAAACGGATAGAGAAGTAGCTGCACCTAATTCAAATGGAATTGAGATGAAATATCTTACTGTGCAAGACCCAATTAAGGTTAGCTATATGATTTCTAAAGCTGATCGTGACAAAATGAACGAAATTGCAAAAAATAGTGGTCTATCCACAACAGCGTTAATTAACCTTTTGATTCGCCGTTTTTTACAAGATGTTGACAGCAAAAAGATTAACTTAAGTGTTTCTATAAAATTTTAGCCAGCGTGAAATATCGCTGGCTTTTTATATGAAAAATATCCGTTCTGGCAATCCGCTAGTATTATGGAATAACGAATACTCCTTAATACTGGTATTTTGCTGGTACAATGGAATAACGGTTGCTCCTTAATGCTGGTATTTTGCTGGTATAATGGAATAACAGTTACTCCTTAACGCTGGTATTTTGCTGGTGCTACGGAATAACGAATACTCCTTAATGCTGGTATTTAGCTGGTGCTACGGAATAACAGTTGCTCCTTAATGCTGGCAATTTGCTGGTATTATGGAATAATGGATACTCTTTGACGCTGGTATCGTGAAATTGAGATTTCTTTTTATAATAGTAACGTTTTTAGGGGTACGGGGTTACTGGGAAACAGGGATCTGGGGAGGGGGGAGCTTTACCCCCTGCCGCTTTCCGTTCCAAAGGGAAAAATACAAAAATAGCGTAATAGTATAATAATATAATAGCGTATTATACCATTATACTATTATCCCTCAGAACAGGTTGCCTTTGTTGTCAACCAATTCTGAGGGTTTGTATTTTCCCCTTCTCCACTCCAACCGCCAGAGCTAAAGGCAAGTTTCGCCTAGGGTTTTACCCCTAGGCCAACTCCACAGGAGTTGCCTTGCAAGGCGTTCCCCCTTGACCCCCGAAAACACCGCAGCACACAGGGAAAAATAAATAATATAAGATAGCGTAATTTATATTATTTTTCCCTGCATCATAGCCATTCCGTTTCATAGCTGTTGCGACACTCACAGCTATTCACTCCATCGCTACTCTGCTGCTATGCTCTGACGGTAAAGCTCCCCCTCCCCCTGAACGATACGATAGTTAAGAAAAACGGCAACATCATAAAATTAAGTTGTCCTTTTTGGGCAAAACCCTCCATGTATAAAGGCAAATCAAAATACAAGGAGGAAATTTTATGAACTTCTACAAACAATTTCAAGAAGAAATTAAACGAAATCCAATGCCTAGAACTCAGTATATGGATCATCCAAGGCAGCGTGGGCAATCCATAACAGTTCGTATGTCTGTTGAAGAACGTGACAAATTTGAAAAGCTGTATAAGGAATCTACGGTTCCTAGCAAACAGGCATACCTTTTGGCAGCTGTTCTTAAAACACCGATCCTTACAGAATATGGGGAAAAACAGTTTCAAGCACTTTTACATGAGCTGCAAGGCATGGCAAAACAGGTCAATGGCATTGCACATAATTTGAACCAATTAACCAGATATGCACATGAGCAGCGTCATATGGCAAGTCTATCTGAGCTAAATTCTGTGACCGCCGAACTTCTGGATGTTATTGAAGAATTAAACGATTCTTTGCGTGGTGAATTAACTCGTTATCCCCATCCAGCCAAACCGAAGCACAAAAAGGAGGGGTAATTTATGGCGATTCTAAAAGTATCTACCGCAAAGGCAACTTCCAAGCAGGCATTGAAATCAGTTCTTAATTATGTCCTGAATAGCGAAAAAACGCCAGACCAAATTGAATGTGTCACAGGGTTTTACCATGGTGAAATTACTTCTGATAAGGTTTATAAGAGCTTTATGAAAAACAAGGCAGCATGGCATAAAGAAAGTGGACGATTGTATTCACACGTTATATTATCATTCCATGAAAACGAAAATATCACCCCAGAAGAAGTAGGTGATTTTGCGTATAAATTCTGTGAGAAAGCATACCCAGGACATCAAGCGTTAATCGTTGTCCATCAGGATAAAAAGCATCTCCACGCACATATTGTGCTTGATTCCGTTAATTACGAAAATGGTCAAAAAATACACACATCCAAAAAGGATTTAGAGAAGCAAAAGATCATTTGTAATAATATCTGTAAGGAATATGGCCTTTCCGTTGTGAAAAAAGGGAAGAACTTCTATGGTGAAGATCGTGACCAGGACGATTTCACTTCATGGCACAAAAATACATACAGAGCCATCAAAAGTGAACCACAGGAGACCCCACGAAATATTGACATTCTTAAATTACTAGTTGCCATTCTGGATGCACTCATTCATGCCAGAAACATTTTTGACTTTATAGAACGGCTTAGAAGGGCTATGTGGAAAGTCACATGGACACCTGAGCGAAAAAATATCACCTTTGAATCTATGGAAACAGGCCGTAAATTTAGAGCGTCGAACCTCCAGAAGACCTTTGAACCCAAATTCAAGTATATGTTTGGTGAGGACTTTGTCCTTGATAAACAGCACATTGAGAAGTTGGTTTCCACACCAATTATTGATGAAAAAGAGGAATTACGAAAAAGTCTTCAGCAACGGGTTAAAGAAGCTGAAAGAGAAGCAAAAAAGGAAATTGCCGCATGGGAAGCCAAACAACCGAGGCAGCCAAAAATTCCAACGAAACAAAAAAAGCAAAAGAAATACGAATGGGAGCAAGATCAAGATCGTTAATAATTATGAGCCACTGCATTTCTGCCGTGGCTCTAATTAATTGATTAAGATTCCTTTACCCCCCAAAAAATAATCCTCTAATTCAAAAATAATTTTGTCTTTTCTTGAAAACACTGGGTAGGTATATACATGGACATAAAATGTCCCTCCTAAATTTTGTGACATTGGTATTGGAAAGCAGCTGGGTATTTATTATCCAGCTGCTTTCCTTTGTCAGTAGAACTCATAAAAACCGTTCATCAAATTTTGTCATATCCAAACGGTATTTTTGGTATATCGAAACGCAAAAAATATTTTATTCCGTTTGTTCTTTTTCCGTTTTGCTCAATATGTATATAACTGTGACTATTTTGTTCGTCTTCATTAAAAACACAAAGAATCATAAATTTCTTTAAAAGTATTTTTTGATTTCAAATGAAAGAAGCTGGATGAAAAATTCCAGCTTTTTTCATTTTTTTGTAGAAATTTTTGTCTCTTTTTGATATACTCCTGTATGTATAGAAGCAACTATACCTACATGGAAGGAGCTTTTCTATGGCTGATATTAAATATGAAATTACCGCTCACATCGGCACAATTTCCGAAAGTGAAAAAGGTTGGACAAAGGAATTAAACCTGGTTTCCTGGAATGGTAGAGACCCCAAGTATGATCTTCGGGAATGGAACCCCGATCATGATAAAATGGGTAAGGGTATTACCCTAACAAAAGATGAACTTTTAGAGCTAAAAAAGCTGTTAGAAGCCATTGAATAATTGTTATGGGGAGATTTCTTCTCCCCATATTTAAGAAACTGATTTGTAATGCTTTTTAATGCTTTATAATGCAGGAAAGAAAGGAAAGAATGTATATGAAAAATCAAGTCGATGTTTTCTGGGACGACAACCCAGTTGATATTACCCAAGATGCAAACTTTATTTGGAGCATCGCCAACAAATTGCGTGGCTCTTATATGCCTGATAAATATGGTGATGTAATTATTCCCATGACCATTATTCGCCGTTTTGAGTGTGCTTTGGCTGATACAAAAGAAGCAGTTGTCAAACAGCATGAAGCCATGCCATCCTACCCCTATAAGGCAATGTGCAAGATTTCTGGCTTTCAGTTCTATAATTTCAGCAAGTACACCTTAAAAGAGCTTTGCAACGACCAGGATCACATTGCCGCTAATTTCAAGTCCTATATTGCTGGTTTTTCCTCCAATGTGCAGGATATTCTAAAGGAATTGGAGATGGAGCAGCATATCAATAAAATGGATAAGGACGGCTGCCTGTATTCCGTAGTAGAAGCATTTTCTGATTTGGATTTGTCCCCCAAGACCTATGATTCTATTAAAATGGGGTACATTTTTGAAAACCTGATTGGACGCTTCTTCCAGAATGTGGATGCTGGTCAGTATTATACAGGCCGTGACATTATTAAGGTCTGCGTCTCCCTGCTGATTGCGGAGGGCTGTGACGATATTTTTGATGATGGGAAAATTATCACCATTGCAGACCAAGCCTGTGGTACTGGTGGTATGCTTTCCACGGCTTATTCCTATATCAAGCATTACAATCCCACCGCAGATGTGCGCCTGTTCGGCCAAGAGCTGATGGGGCCGTCCTATGCTGTCGGTTTGGCTGAAATGCTGATTAAAGGTCAAAATGCAGACCATTTTCTCCATGCAGACAGCTTGAAAGAAGACTGTTTTAAGGATATTTCCATGCGTTTTGTTCTGGAAAACCCGCCTTTTGGAACTCCGTGGGCGGGAAAAGATGCCAAGCAAGGCCAGGAAGATGAAGTCCGTAAGGAATATGCCAATGGGAAAGCAGGTAGATGGGGTGCAGGACTTCCATCTGGTGGTGATTCTCAGTTGTTGTTCTTGCAGTCTGCCATTGATAAGATGGACGAACACCTAGGCAGAGCTGCCATTATTGAAAATGGTTCTCCATTGTTTACAGGCGGTACGGCTTCTGGGGAATCTCAGATCCGCCGTTGGCTCCTGGATAATGATTTAATTGAAGCAATCATTCAAATGCCAACAGATTTGTTCTACAACACAGGTATTTCTACTTATATTTGGATTCTGTCAAAGAATAAACGGCCTGAGCGAAAGGGAAAAATTCAGCTGATTGATGCTTCGTCTATTTACCATAAGCTAAGAAAGCCTCTCGGCAACAAGAAAAATGAGTTTTCCCCTGAAGACAGAGCCAAAATTACAAAGCTATATTCCGATTTCCAGGAAAACGATCTGTGCAAAATCTATTCCAATAATGAGTTCAAGTATCGGGAATATGCGGTCATGCAGCCATTGCAGCGCAGCTATTCCATTACCCAGGCAAGCATCCAGAATATGCTTCTTTCGGATGCTTTGAAACCGCTGTACGATGAAGCATCCATAGCAGCCTTGGAAGATTTAGGAACAACCATTACCCCAAAAGATCAGAGAAAATTGGATTCTTTTTACAAGAACAAACCGAAATATGAAGCAATTCTTTCCGCTTTGAACGCTGCCATTTCTGATAAAAAGTGGCTGTCTTCCGCTGCCTTTACTCCCATCCTGCATTCTGCATTAGATGGCTTGGAAGTTGATAAAAAACTCTTTGACCGCATTATGAATGGCCTTTCCGTTATGGATAAGGAGGCAGAAATTCAGCGGGATAAGAAAGGAAATATTCTGTACGACAAGGACACCAAGGATTCCGAAATTGTCAAATACGAGGAATCCATTGAAGACTATATGCAGCGGGAGGTTCTGCCCCATGTGCCAGATGCCAAGTGGTTCTGGGAAGAGGATTTAACCAAAAAAGTTCCCGTTATCCGTACAGGAGCCGAAATTCCTTTCACCCGCTACTTTTACAAGTACCAGCAGCCTACCCCCAGTGAAGAATTGGAAAAACAGCTTCTAGCACTGGAGCAGTCCGTTTCCCAGCGGATGGCGAAATTATTTCAGCAAGGTGGTGAATTGCTATGCGTGAGATGAAAGATAGCGGGATCGAATGGATAGGTGAAATTCCTCAAGACTGGGTAATGACACCGCTTCAGACCCTAGTAGATGTCTATGGAAGAATAGGATTTCGAGGATACACAAGTGAAGACCTTGTTGATGAGGGAGAAGGACCAATTACATTGAGCCCATCTAATATAGTTGATTCAAAATTAAATCTGGAAAAATGTTCATATATATCATGGAGCAAATACGAAGAATCTCCTGAAATCAAGGTGATTCAAGGAGATATCCTTTTAGTAAAAACAGCATCTGTTGGAAAATGCGCTGTTTATGAATCAAGTGAACCAGCGACATTAAATCCGCAGCTCGTTGTTCTAAAAAACTATCGTTGTAATAAGAAATTCCTGTACTATAGCATTATTTCTGATGTAATACAGATAGCTATTTTGCTAGATAATTTTGGAAGCGTAATTCCAACCATAACGCAACATAATATCAATCATTATAAAATACCATTTTCAAATAATGAAGAACAGAACCGAATAGTTAATTTTCTTGACAGAAAATGTGCCGAAATTGATACACTGACCGCAGATATTCAAGCCGAAATTGACATACTGGAGCAGTATAAGAAATCTGTTATTACGGAAGCAGTTACCAAAGGACTTGACCCTAATGTTGAAATGAAGGACAGCGGTCTTTCATGGGTAACAAAGATACCTTTAACGTGGCAGCTTATTCCATCTAAATTTCTGTTTCATAATTCGGATTTGAAAAGAATGAGAGGGGATTTACAGCTAACCTCAAGTCAAAAATACGGTATTATAAGCCAATCAAAATATATGGAACGTGAAAATGTAAAAATTGTTCTTGCAAATCAAGGAGTTGATAAATGGAAACACGTTGAACCAAACGATTTTATAATTAGTTTACGCAGTTTCCAAGGCGGACTGGAAATGAGTGAGGTTACAGGCTGTATAACATGGCACTATGTTGTGTTAAAAGCCAGTAGGCCAATTGTGCCGCAATTCTATAAATGGCTTTTCAAATCTCCTGTGTATATCAAGGCGCTGCAAGGTACTGCAAATTTTATCAGAGATGGGCAGGATTTACGTTTCTCTAATTTTTCCAAGGTTCCACTTTACGAACCGCCACTAGCGGAGCAAAAAGCAATCGCAGAATACCTTGAAGAAAAATGTTCCAAAATCGATACGACAATCTCCGATAAACAAGAGCAAATAAATCTTCTATTTGCATACAAAAAGTCCCTCATTTACGAATACGTCACAGGCAAAAAGGAAGTCCCAACAATAAATTTGGCATCTGTTGTCACCGTAGACCCACAGGTTATTTTATTAGGTGGAATTGTCAAACGGATTGGTAATAGTCAGCACGGCAGAACGCAGCTTCAAAAGCTACTGTACCTTTGTAATACACATTTGGGGATGAACCAGAATATCCAGTATTACCGTTACGAACATGGGCCATATGATGTACATTTGAATGAATATATTCGTGAATTGGTTAAGAATCAGTGGTTTAACGAAAAATCACAGGATAAAAATTGCTTACTTGTTTCTGGAAAAAAGTGGCAGGAATTTGAACAAAATTATCCCAATCCATTTGGTGAAAAGAAACAGGAAATTGGCAAACTGTTTAAGCAGTTGAAAGATTTAAGTACAAGACAAATAGAGCGTATTGCCACCCTGTATGCTGCCTGGAATGACTTCTTGCTGGATGGAATCACCCCATCTGATGATCAAATCATTCAGGATGTTGTAACAAACTGGACGGAAAACAAGGCAAATTTCCAATATAGCACTTGGCAGGAATCTTTGAACCAATTGAAGCAGTATGGCCTTATTCCCAAGGGAACAGGGCTGCACACCTTACCCAAACCGTAGAAAGGAGGTTTGAATAATGAATAATGTTCTATCTGAAAAAGAATACCAAAAGTTCTTTCTGGAACGATTAAAGGAAGATGGCTATGAAATCTGGCCTCAGACCAACTATGATCGGATGTATGCCATTGACCGCCAATCCCTGTTCCGCTTCTTGAACGCAACCCAGCCGCAGACCATGATTACGCTGAATAAGATTTATAAAGACCAGACAGAAGAAACCATCGTCAGTGCCATCAATGCGGAAGAAACAAAGGCACGGGGAAGCCGCCTGTCTGTATTAAAGCATGGTATCGATATTTCCAATGTCCACCTGGACTTGATGTACACCAGACCCGCCACAAACTTCAATCCGCAATTATTAAAGCTCTACCAGCAGAATATTTTCTCCGCATCCGAGGAGGTCTGGGCAAGTGACGAAGAACGGATTGATGTGGTTCTCTTTCTGAATGGCCTAGCCATTATGACATTTGAACTGAAATGCAATCCCGCTGGACAGTCCTACAAAGACGCAATCCTCCAGTATCGGAAAGACAGGAACCCTAAAACCCGCCTATTCCGCTTTAAGGCTGGTGCGCTGGTTTGCTTTGCCATGGACTTGGAGCAGGTGCATATGACCACCAAGCTGGACAAGGAAGCCACTTACTTCCTGCCATTCAACCAGGGCTGTGGGGAGGGCATTTATGCAGGAGCAGGGAATCCGCTATATGAGGATAAATTCAGCGTATCCTATATGTGGAAAAGCATTCTGCAAAAGGATAGTGTTCTTGAAATTATCTCAAAGTTCATGTTTATTGAGGTTAAGGAAAAGAAAGATACCAAAAAGGTTCAGGAAACCGTTATCTTCCCCAGATACCATCAGCTTGATGTGATCCGCAAAATTCTGGCAGATGTTAAGGTAAACCACACCAGTCAGAACTATCTATTGCAGCACTCTGCTGGTTCTGGAAAGACCAATGAAATAGCATGGCTGTCCCACCGTCTTGCTTCTCTCCATGATGATAATGGCCAGATTATCTTTGATAATATCATCATTTGCACGGACCGTGTTGTGGTTGACCGTCAGCTTCAGCAAGCCGTTATGGGCATTGAACACAAGTCAGGTTTAATCCGTGTTATGGATGAAAAATGCACCTCTGCGGACTTGGCCTATGCCTTGAACGGCAATACTAAAATTATTGGCACAACCATTCAGAAGTTTCCGTTTGTGCTGGATTCCGTAAAGAATTTAAGGACAAAGAAATTTGCGGTTATTATTGATGAAAGTCATTCTTCTACCGCTGGCAAGACAATGGCAGCAGTTACAAAGGCACTTGGTTCTGGAGATATGGAAAATGCGGACACAGAGGATATGATTACCGATGAGATCCGCCGTCACGGAAAACAAGCCAATATTTCCATGTTTGGATTCACCGCTACCCCGAAACCCACAACCTTGCAGCTATTCGGGCGCAGAAACGCCAGAGGGCAGACAGAAGCCTTTCATATCTACTCCATGAAACAGGCCATTGAAGAAGGCTTCATCCTGGATGTGTTGCAAAATTACATAACCTATAAGACCTATTACACCCTAAATAAATCCATCGAGGATGACCCTACCCTGCAAACCAACGCCGCCAAACGGCAAATTGCACGGTTTGTAGACCTGCATGAAACCAATATTAACCAACGAATTGAAGTGATTGTAGAGCATTTCCGCACCAGCGTTATGCAGGAATTGGGTGGCCAAGCGAAAGCAATGGTTATCACCGCTTCCCGTGACGCTGCTGTAAAGTACCGTCAAGCACTCGAAGATTATGTAGATAGAAAGGGCTATAAGGGAATTCATGCGCTGGTCGCATTCTCTGGAAAAGTGACCATTGACGGCACAGAATACACCGAAACTGGTATGAACGGCATCCCCGAAAAAAATCTGCCTGATGAATTCGATACTGACAATTATCAGGTACTTTTGGTAGCCGATAAATACCAAACTGGGTTTGACCAGAAAAAACTCTGCGCCATGTACATTCTGAAAAAGCTAAGTGGGGTCAATGCGGTGCAAACGCTATCCAGATTGAATAGAATTTGTCCCCCCTATGACAAGAAAACCTTTATCCTGGACTTTGTAAATGACTACAAGGACATGGAGAAAGCCTTTTCCACCTACTATACCACAACGCTGCTTGCAAATACGGTATCCCCTCAAAGCGTTTACGATATGGAAGCAAAGCTGGACGGTTACTACTTCCTTGACCCCATGGATGTAGACGATTACAGCAAAATTGTGTATTCTGGGGATACCTCTGGCCGAGCCATTCAGAAAACCAGATTCTTACTGGCAAAGGCAAAGCGGAATATCGAAAACAACTTTGATCCAGAAGAACAGAAGCAAATTGCAATGGAAATCCGTCATTTCCTGCGCTGCTATGAATTCTTGCTGCAAGCATCCTGTTTTGAGGATGTGGAACTCCACAAAAAATATATCTTCCTGGACGGTCTGGCAGCACACTTGAAAGAAAATGCGACTGGCACTGGTTTTGACCTAAAAGGCAAAATTCAGGCATATGGTTTTGTCCAGAAAAAGGAAGACGAACACAAAAAGCCATTCAAGAAGTCTGATCCTATCGTGAAATTACCTACCGCAGATCAAATTGTGCTTACCCCAGCAAAGGAAGAAAAGCTATCCCAGATTATTGCCGAAATTAACAGCAGAACTGGCAAGAATTATGATAGTGATGTTGCCGTAAAAGCCATGCTCCAAATTCGGGATATTCTTTTGAAATCCGATAAATTGAAGACCAGTGCAAAGAACAACTCCGTCAAAGATTTTGAATTTGCCTATTTTGATGGAATTGACGATGCGCTCATTGAAGGATTGTCCCAAAATCAGGACTTCTTCACGCTGCTATTACAAAATGATGAAATCAAGCGGGAAGTCCTTGGTATTTTCACTGATAATGTGTACGAAACCTTAAAGGAGGCGGCATCCAATGGCTAAAAAGCAAAAAGAATCCAAACCTTGCAGCCTACGAATGGATGCTGAATTATTCAAGCGTCTGGACGCATTTTGCCAGAAAACAGGTATCTCCAAGACAGCAGTTTTTGAAAAAGGCGCAACTGCGTTTATGGACAATTACAATGAGCGGATGAACAATAATTTACCGAAAGCATAATAGCGAAAAAAGACTGGAACCTGAAATATGGCTCCAGTCTTTTTAGATGAATTTCTTTTATAATGGTATCCGTTCTTGTAGCTTCTTTCAAAATTTGAGATGAAAATGGGTAAAAGGGTTTTCGGAAAAATGAGATGAAAATGGGTAAAAGGAACCCCCATTTTTGAGACGAAAATGGGTAACATGATACAATCAGAGAGGCCGTGCCACTCCCTACTATAGTAAGTGAAAAATCATCGGCTCTCTGATTGTCATTTTTGATTAAGTAGGCTTGAAGTGATTAATGCTCATGGTTTCTTAGTCTATCGACTAGCTGAAAATGAGACGAAAATGGGTAAAAGGGATTTTACAGCAACAAAAGAAAAGTAGGAGTACTTTAGATTCCCCCTACTTTTTGGCTGGCAGTGTATATTAATAATTCTTCCAAAATTTAATTTCATAGTGGTCAACTCTGTTTCCATTCAGCTTTATTTTACTGAATAATTTTCCCGTCTTTTCGTTCGCCATTATATGAAACATCTTTCCTTGATTAACAATTTCGAGACCATGCTGTAGATAATTTTCAAGCCGAGTGCGCTTTGTGAAGGTGACTACATCACAGAATGCTTTCCAAATCCTTTCCTTAGTTCCATACCCCCAGGTTTCAGCATAGTAGGTAAGTAATTCATCAAACTTATCTTGGTCGATTTCTCCACTTTCCAATTGATGATACCATCCTTCCACCGCCTCTACCATATACTTATTGTAATTCCTGTTCTTTTTATCGATATAGCAGTTTTCAAGCATATCCATACTAAAGACCCAATATTTCAGATACATTGTGCGCCAATTCAATTGGTAAAAAGTGTGTCCCTTATTTGTTTTTGTGAGAAGTATGTAGAAAAGCACCCTATAATCATAAATTGTTTCACAGCGAAGCATATCTTCAGCGTCAATTCTTGTGTATGCAGAGCAATTTTCGGTTATATTGTACATTTTACATGGAGTATGCACCTTTAATATGAATTGCGTTTTATCTTTGCTTGTTCCCTCATATGAAAATAATCTATCAGGTGAATTTTCTTCACCAAACAAATCAAAGTTCATCTGTCTGTAAATTTTTCTGATTTCTGTAGAAACTCTGTTAGACATTGAATAGCCAATTACTTCTGCAAAATCTTGAATATCAATAAAGATTTTTGATGTTTTTCTGTCTGTATAGTCTGTCAAATATTGCTTTCCCCAATAAATTTGAGTAAATGGGAATAAAAACGCTTTGATACTCCGTAAAGACATCGTTTCTCCAGTTTTAAGCAGCAAATCTGTTGGTACTGCTATTCGTTTGCTTTTCATCTTTGGCATAAAAAATCCCCCTATTGATAAATTAATTACCAAATAGAGAGACAAATATAATACCCCTACAAATTATGAAATCGGTATAGTACACCTATAGTTTAAGTTTCTAGCTGCCACACTTCCCACTTAAAGATGTATGCTCTATTTAGCAATTTACTATATACAAATACCAATTTCCAAACGAAAAAGACAAAATAATTGCACAGAGAAAATATTTTTCTGTTGTTGTCTTTTTCCTGAAAAATATGAATGTATACTGTGAAATGTATGCTCTATGTTAGTTGAGAGACTGCCACAACCTTTCATCTAACGGAAAAGGAACGGATTCTTAACTGAGTCCGTTCCTTTTTCATTAGTGCGCCCGGTGAGCGCACGTTCTCTAGGGTGAAAGTCCCGAAGTCGCCCGGTAGCGGGAAGACTTAGCCAAAAGCAAGGGTGTCCGTCGTGAGGTGGAATCTGAAGAAAGCTGGATTTTAGGGGTTGAAAGGTCCCCTAATGGGCAAAACTCTGGCCTGACGAACAGAAATCGGATATAAGGCCGTAAATGAGGGTGAGTTTGCTGAGCAAAACAAAGCCCAATAGCTACACGGAATCATTTATGGTAAATGCGGCAGGTAAAGAGGGAAAGAACGTGTGAGTACCCGGGGAGGTCTCACAGGC